>Ga0255052_10000178_pt1 | contig 48560 bp, 46 predicted proteins | sample JV7_2_21_MG_FD_188632 | JGI IMG/M metagenome (GOLD analysis project Ga0255052, IMG submission 188632) | Seawater microbial communities from Jervis Inlet, British Columbia, Canada - JV7_2_21 | ecosystem: Environmental > Aquatic > Marine > Inlet | place: Canada: British Columbia | collected...
TTTTACCGAATTCTGCAAAACGGAGTTCGGGACTGGCATCGCCGACAGGCCGTCCGCAATCGCGTAATGGTCTGGTTTGGACGATCGAAAAGTTCAGACGAGGACTATGATCCGGTAGCGAGTGCGCCGGACCCGGCCGGCAGGACGCCCGACGAGAATCTGCAATCGGCCGAGGCGATGGCGAGTCTCGAGCTGGCGGTTGCGGGGCTGCCGAGGCGGCAAAGGGAGGCATTCATGCTGCGAACGTTCGAGGGACTGGACGTGAAAGATACAGCCGCTGCGATGGGCTGCAGCGAAGGAAGCGTAAAAACACATTATTCCCGGGCGATACATTCGCTGCGGGAAACTTTGGGAGAGCATTGGCAATGAACGAGCGGGACGATAATGCGGCGAAGATCGAAGACGAGCGCTTTGCCACAAGGGCGAAAGAACTCTTCGAAGAAAGCGTGCAGGGACTCGATGCTGAATCACAGTCGAGGCTTAACCGCGGCCGGCATGAAGCGCTAGCGCAGCTACAACCCGGTGTCAGTAATGGGTCGTGGTTGCGTTGGGGGCCGGCTACAGGCGTCGCTGCGGCGGCCGTAGTTGCGGTAGTGGTGCTGACGGGCAGGCCGCCGGCGGACGATCTGACACCTCCGGCTACCGCAAGCGATTTCGAAATCCTGTTGAATAAAGACAGTTTCGAAATGCTCGAGGAACTCGAGTTTTATAGCTGGATAGAGCTCGAGGGCGAACTGGAAAGTAATGGCAACGTCGGCTAACAAGCCTGATTACATCTTGAGCGTCGCTGTCCTGTGGGGCCTCATCGGATGTAGTGGCGTAGTCGCAGCAGAGGATGAACAGCCCGACATGGAGTTCCTGGAATATCTCGGAAGCTGGGAAGAATCGGATGAAGACTGGTTGCTGTTCGATGTACGAGACGATGAATTGGCAGCAGCCGATGAGACAAAGCGGAGCGATCCCGTACCTGGAGGTAAAGAATCGACGGAGAGAGATGATGAAAGTTAAATGGATAGCGTCAATCAGCGCCGTTTTATTGCTCATGCTTAGCGGAGCAACGCTTGCTCAGGACGAAGCGGTGTCCTGGGACAGTCTCAGCGAGCAGCAGCAGCGAATTCTGCAGCCATACAGCGAGTCCTGGGAAAATCTGGGGCCCGAGAGGCAGGCACGCCTGTCTTCCGGCGCGAATCGCTGGGCGGGCATGTCGAGGCGCGAAAGAAATGCGGCGAATGATCGCTTTCAGGCATGGCGCGATCTTTCACCAGAACGGCGCGATACAATCCGCTCCCGATACCAGCAATTCCAGCGAATGTCTCCGAGAGAGCAGGCTCGAATCCGCAATGCCTATAGGCGGTATCGCGATATGCCGGTCGACCGGCGGCAGGAACTTCGGGAACGATACAGAAACATGACACCGGAACAACGACAGCGGCTGCGCGACAAACTGAGAGATCATGCTACCGACCGCCCAACTTCAGTAGACCGCAAATAATTAGGGGAAATTAGGGGAACATAATTAGAGGGACTTCACTTCCTGGATTAACTGGCTGGCCATTTCCTGGCCGTCGCCATAAAGCATTCTCGTTTGATCGAGGAAGAAGAGAGCATTCTCGATCCCCGAGAAACCCGCGCCCTGTCCACGCTTGATGACGATAACGTTTTTCGCGTGATCGGCGTTCAGGATCGGCATGCCGTATATCGGGCTGGCAGGGTCGGTTCTGGCGACCGGGTTCACGACGTCGTTGGCGCCGATAACCAGTGCAACGTCCGCGGTGGCGAATTCGGCATTGATTTCGTCTTCATCATAAATAATATCGTAAGGGACACCGGCTTCGGCTAACAGAACATTCATATGGCCGGGCATTCTTCCCGCAACCGGGTGAATCGCAAACTTGACGTCGACCCCCCGATCTTTTAATAACTGCGCGAGTTCCCACACCTTGTGCTGCGCTTGCGCAACCGCCATGCCATAACCCGGGACGATTAGCACCTTGTCGGCGAAAGCCATCATGACGGCGACGTCGGGTGCTTCGATCGGTTTCATGCTTCCTGTGATCTCGCTGGCTTCAGCGGCTTCGTCGCCGAATCCGGAGAAGAGGACATTTGCAAGCGAGCGATTCATGGCTTTGGCCATCAACTGGGTGAGCAGGGTTCCGGCAGAACCGACGACCGTGCCCGCGATGATCATGGCAGCGTTTTGAAGCACGAATCCTTCAAAGGCGACGGCAAGACCTGTCAACGCGTTGTAAAGAGAAATGACGACCGGCATGTCGGCGCCGCCGATTGGCAGCGTCATCGTGATACCGAGCAACAGGGCAAGCAGGAAGAAGATCATGATGAGATTAATGTCGCCGTGAGCAAAGACAATGACGCCTGCAATGACGACAGTCGCAGCCAGCAGCAAAAGATTTACAAACTGCTGTCCACTAAAGCGAAATGTTCGCTTCATGAGCCCCTGCAGTTTGGCGAAGGCCACGAGGCTTCCGCTGAACGATACGGCACCAATCATGCCGCCGAGTACAGCGAGGATGCCGAAAACGAGGCTGTGGTCCCCGCCCCCAAGGAGCTCGACCGCGGCGATGGCGGCTGCAGCGCCACCACCCATACCGTTGTAGAGGGCAATCATCTGCGGCATGTCGGTCATTGCGACTTTCTTGCCGCTGACCCAGGCGGCAACGCCACCGATGAATATGGCGACCATCATCAATGCATAGTTGCCCATTCCCGGATACAGAAAGGTCACGACTGTCGCGACAACCATGCCCGCGCCGGCCCAGATAATGCCGCCGCGCGCCGTCACCGGAGAACTCATGCGTTTCAGACCAAATATGAACAGAATCGCGGCAATGAAATAGCTGGCTTCAATCACCGAACGCATGGAGACAAACTCGCTCATGAGCTTTTCTCCTTGCTGCTCTTGAACATCTCCAGCATGCGCTCGGTAACGACATAGCCGCCGACCGCGTTACCGGCACCGAGAATGACGCCGATGAAGCCGACGACGAGCTCCAGCGTTGTATCGGCCCGGCCCAGTGCAACCATTGCGCCGACGAGCACGATGCCGTGAACGAAGTTCGAGCCGGACATCAACGGCGTATGAAGAATCGACGGCACGCGCCCGATGATCTCGTAGCCGGTGAACGCCGCCAGCATGAATATATAAAGTGCGATGAATCCGTCAATCATCAGGCAGAACTCCCTTCGATGGCTTGCCGTGTCGCTTCGTGCTTTATCTCCCCGTCACGCGTCAACACGGAGTTCGCAAATACTTCGTCTTCCCAGTCAATGTTCAGCTCGCCTTCCTCGATCGCGGGCTTGACGAAATTGAAAAGGTTTCTTGCATACATCTCGCTTGCATGCCTGCCAAGGCTTGCCGGCAGATTCACCGGCCCGACAATTTTCACATTGTGTTCGACGACTGTTTCACCAGCTTTGGTCAGCTCGCAGTTGCCGCCGGTCTCCGCCGCGAGGTCGACAATGACAGCCCCAGGCTTCATTGCCGCAACTGCCGAAGCCGATATGATTCTCGGTGCGGGACGACCGGGAATCGCCGCGGTGCTAATGACGACATCTGATTTCGCAATTTCTTCTTCGAGCGCCGCCTGCTGCTGTGCTTTTTCCTCGTCCGTCAGTTCACGTGCATAGCCGCCTTCGCCCTCGGCGCTGACACCGGTCTCCACGAACTTGGCACCGAGTGACTGGACCTGTTCTTTCGTCGCGCTGCGCACGTCGTATCCGGTCACGACGGCACCGAGCCGCTTTGCTGTTGCAATTGCCTGAAGGCCTGCGACGCCTGCGCCGATGATCAGAACCTGTGCTGGACGAATAGTGCCGGCAGCCGTCGTAAGCATCGGGAAAAACTTGTCGAGTGTGGTGGCCGCAATGAGTACGCATTGATAACCGGCCGCAGCGGCCTGCGAGGACAGCACATCCATGCTTTGTGCCCTCGAGATTCGCGGAATGAGTTCCATCGCAAATGCCGTGACTTTTCTTTGCTGCAGTGCCTTAACGAGATCGGGGTTCGAATGACCGTACATGAGTCCCACCACAACGGAATCTGCTTTCAGACCATTGACGGCATCCTCGCTGGCTGGTTGTACCGTAAAGACAAGGCCCGCTTTCGACAATACGCCGTTACTGTCTGCGAACTCGACGCCCTCGTATTCGGAATCCAGAAAACTCGAACCTTGCCCGGCCCCGTGTTCCATGATGATCGAAACGCCGAGGCCCTGAAGCTTGCCGGTAATCTCCGGTGTCAGCGCAACCCGGGTTTCAGATTGCAGGGTCTCCTTCAGCACGCCAACAATCAGCGGCATCATTTATCTCCAAAAGCTATTACAAAGGGTGAAATTCAGCGGTTTTCTGCGATCAAAAGCTCGATTTGCGACGAAAATTCACATTTCTGTCAGCAGATACGCGAATAATGACATAGCCCGCGTTTTTCTCAAATATGCGGGCTATTTGATTTTTAATTGATGTCCTGCAAACTAGGGTACTGGGGAGTGTAGAAGCATATGTTGTTTGGTTCAGCTTCAGATATCTCGCAGCAGGTACTCCGAACCGATGTGGCCGGCATGCCGCTCGAGTGGATCGATTACCGTGAAGCGGTACGTTTGTACCACACGGAGCAGGTTGCCTATGCCGTAGGAACCCGCCTCTACACTGTACATGGCGGATTCAGCGCCCTCACCGGACGCAGAAGCGTCATCGATGTAAATTCCATTATTGCTACCCACGGCACCAGCAGGGGCCTGGCATTCGTCCGTGATCAGTATGTGCCGCCTTTGAACAACCGCACGCTGTTCAAGCGCGATGGCAATCTTTGTCTTTACTGTGCAATGCGCTTCCCGACGAGGGACCTGACACGAGATCACATTACGCCGCTTTCCCACGGCGGCAGGGACGCCTGGAACAACGTCACGACAGCGTGTCGCCGTTGCAATAACCATAAAGGCGGACGGACGCCGGAACAGGCTGCGATGCAATTGATCGCAGTACCGTTTACGCCGACCTACGCCGAATATATCTATCTCAAGGGCCGCAAGGTACTCGCCGACCAGATGGAATACCTGCTCGCGCATATTCCCCGATCCAGCCCGCTCCATGCGCGGCTCAGCGATCACCTTTCGGTCGGAGAATCCGTGCGCGATGCAATACCTTATTGATGCCAGCGTTTATGTTTTTCGCGCGCATTATTCAATGCCCGATGACATGGTTGACGATGACGGCAACCCGATAAACGCACTGTATGGCTACTGTCGCTTCCTCGGCGACTTCATGGAACAGGTAAATCCCGATCACGTCGCCGTGCTCTTCGATGAGAGCCTGACCTCGTCATTCCGCACGGAAATCTATCCCGAGTACAAGGCCAACCGCGAACCTGCACCACCCGAGCTAAAGCGGCAATTCGTTCAATGCCGGCGATTCACACGGGCGCTCGGCCTGATGGAATGCGGCAGTCCGAGCTATGAGGCCGACGATCTCATCGGCACGCTCGTTTTCGAGGGTCGCGAGGAAGGTCGGCCATCGACGATCGTCAGCCGGGATAAGGATCTCGCTCAACTCGTTTCGAAAGACGATGTGTTCTGGGATTTTGCAGGCAGAGGCCGTATCAAGTATGAACAGATTCCCGACTACTTCGGGGTGTGGCCCGAGCAGATCGCCGACTTCCTCGCGCTGGCCGGTGATGCCGTCGATAACATCAAAGGAGTACCCGGCGTCGGTAAGAAAACAGCGACCGCATTGTTACAGCACTTCGGCAGCCTCGAGAAAGTCTATGACAATCTCGACAAGGTCCACGAGGTCAACGTTCGCGGCGCCAGGACGCTGGGCGATAAGCTCGATACTCACAAGGAAGCCGCGATTCTCGCCCGCAAACTGACAGGCCTGGCTTGCGACGCAGATTTTGAGCGCCCGGAATCGGGTTTACGACCCGGTACTCCGGATCTCGGCGATATCAATGCCCTGTTCGACGAAGCCGGCATCGGTCAGGCTCTGCGGCGGCAGGCTCAACGCGTCTCGGATCTCTCCTAGGGAAGATGCCTGATTGGCAAAACATCTTCGCCGCGCTGCGTGAAGATGGTGTTTCCGTGGCTGATGACTCAAATATTCGTTCTGTCGGCGGCGGCGACATCAGCTCGGCGTGGCGCATCGGCGAAATCTTCCTCAAGACTGGTCCCGAAAAATCGTTCGACATGTTCGAGGCAGAAGCCGAAGGTCTCCGCGAACTCGATGCAGCAAATGCGATTCGTATACCGGAGGTGCTTGCCTGCGGCGCCGTCGGGGACAATGCCTATCTCGCGATCGAATGGATCGAGTTCGATCGACCGACAGTAGACACTGAGCGGCTCCTGGGTGAGCGGCTTGCAGCAATGCACCGCTGTGGCAAACACAAATTCGGTTGGCACCGCGACAACACAATCGGATTGACACCACAGCAGAATGACTGGTGCGACGACTGGGTGGAGTTCTTCCGGTCCAAACGCCTGAATTTCCAGCTGGATCTGGCGGCCAAAAAAGGCTTCGGCGGCGAGCTTCAGTCGGCCGGTCGCGAGCTAAGTGAAAATCTGGAATCGCTATTCGGAGATTACAAGCCGGCCGCATCGCTGTTGCACGGCGATCTCTGGGGTGGCAACTGGGCATCGACAAACGGACAACCCGTGATATTCGACCCCGCCGTCTACTACGGCGATCGCGAATCCGATATTGCAATGACGCAGCTATTCGGCGGTTTCGGATCTGACTTCTACACTGCGTATCAGGAAAGTTGGCCGATGGCATCAGGGCACGAAGACAGGCTCAGGCTCTATCAGCTCTACCACGTGCTCAATCACCTGAATCTGTTTGGCAGATCCTATCTTGGTAGGGCGTTACAACTTATCCGGGACCTCGACCAATGAGTGATATGCCGAGGGCTCTTCCGGGCATGGTATCAAGCTCAGATTTGATTGCCCTGTAGGTGTTCACGCACATAGTCAATGTGCATCCGCAGGTGATACAGATCTTTGGTGTATGACGAGGGTACGGAGACATCATTGACCTCTGCCTCAATACGGTCCAGTTCCGACCGAAGTTGATTCAATTGCTCCGGATCAACATTGTCACTCAGGTTTCCTTCCACTATTCGCAATTCCTTATACCAGCGGTAAACGCGCGCACGCATTCGCCACTGATAGAGAGGCGGCATCGACCGTAACAGCGGAATGGCGAGTGCAATGAGGGGCAGCAGCATCACCTTCAGTCGATCGACGAGAGTAGCAGCCCAAAACGGAAGCGTGCGGCGCAGGAACGGCGGACCATTCGCGAAGTACCGTTTTGCCTCGGAACTCAAGGGAAAGGCCACATATTGAGGCGACGGGAATTCGCCGGGCCGCGCGAAGACAGTGCCTCCCCCGTGTATTTGGTCGGCTGCCTGCAAGAGCAGGTCCACCAGCGCCGGGTGCAGATCTTCTCGCGCCACAAGATTAGCGGTCGGTGCCAGCAGCGTGACGTCTTGTGGTGGCAGGTCGGCGGCAAGATCGAAAACACCCTGTGGCAGGGTTTGCCTGGAGAGAAACCGGTGCTGTCGAGCGTATGCTTCAGCGCGCTCGAGGCTCATCAGCCGGATGCCATCCGCTTCGAGCAGATGCCTCACATATGATGATTCGGACGATGCGACCATGAACAATACGTCGAGCTCATCAGCAATCAGAGCATCTATGGCCTCATCGCTAGCAAGCATTGAAAACTCGACGTCCTCGGGGCCAATGGAATTATCCGAGAGCAGGAGTAGCGCTAATGCTCGCGTGCCGCTGTCCTCCGGCCCGACATGGAGGCGTCTTCCTGCAAGATCGGTCAGCCGCTCAAGTGGCGCATCGGAGCGATGAAAGATCCAGAGCGGCTCGTAATAAAGAGTCGCCAGCGAGACAAGTTTTTCGGTCTGTGCAAAGCTTTGTGTGCCGCCCTGTACGAAGCCGACCTGAACTTCGGAGTCCTCGGTTTCAAGGAGCGCAATATTCTCCGCAGACCCCGCCGTGGCGCGCAGCTCGAGATCGATGTTATCCCGCGCGAGAATGTCGCGATATTGTTCGCCGAAGGCATAGTAGGCACCATCCGGCTCGCCGGTTGCCAAAACTATGCGGTCCGGTGGCGCAGGCTCTACGAACTGATAAGCCACAACGAAGGCGACCACAGCCAGCAATACGGCTGGCCCGTAAATGCGCAGATAATCTGCGCGCGTATTGTGATGGAGCGTCTTTCGCATCAGGGCGAGGACTCTGAGTCGTCGATCTCTTCGGGCGCTAGAAAATCAGATTCGAAAATGTAGAGCGTCGTCCCTTCCGGCGCTTCAATGGACACAAAGGACGATTCATAACGAGGATTGGTGTCGATATTCAAGCCGTGTCTCTCGACATCGGCAAGCACCGAACTCAGGTCGTTGCAGACGAAACAGAGGGATGGCGTTTTAAGCGCGTTGTGTTCACTGAGGCCAAGCGGCATGCCGGCAGCATCGAATCGCAGGTGTGGTGTCGGTTCTTCGCGAAGTTCGATCATTACCGGTGCAAGGGGCGCCCAGAATCGGCCGGCACGCATTGCGTCCTTTGCCGGCAGGCTCAATTCAAACCAGTCACCGCATATGGATCTCTCGACATCCTCGGCCGGTGGCGTAAATGTTCTGGCCTCGATCATGCTGATCATGTGACCGTCGCGATCGCGAAGGCCGAGTTCATTGAATACGTCGGTATCGATCCTCAGGAGATTGAAATCGAATCCGTGATCGGACATTGCACGTGCATGCTTGGCGAGATCGCGGTGAACGAATGTCAGCGTAGGTTCTTCGAACTCTCGCTCGTGCAGGCCGATACAAAGTTTCCCGTCACTCACCACCGCATATTTGTGCGGCCAGACATCACCGCTCTCCAGCTCGGAGAAGCCAAGCGTTTTATAAAACACAAGCGAGTCGATTATGTCGGGGGCATGTACGCTGAGTTCGAGATATTGTCCCAGCATGCCTAGCGCTCCGCGCCCATCTCACGGGCGCGTTGCAGGCTCTTGTCCATCTCACGCGCTGCTTCGGAAAGGCTCCAGTCGGGCGATGCTTCCGGCCAGCCTGCGACGTTTCTTTCAACCAGTCTGCTCAGGAAACTGACGTGGTCGTCACGGGCATTGAGCGCCGGAATATATCGTAGCTCGCCACCGCCGGCCGCAGCAAAATCGGCGGCGTATCGTATTGCGATCTCTTCGAGCGTCTCCAGGCAATCGGCGGAAAAACAGGGGCTGATTACATCGATCGTGCCGAGTTTCTCGGCGCCCCAGGACTTCATGATGTCGTCCGTATAAGGCCGCAACCATTCTTCGCGCCCAAGGCGCGATTGAAAACTTACATGCCAGCTACTGTCATCGAGGTCGAGTGATTCGGCGACGAGCCTTGCCGTTTTCTGACACTGGCAATGATACGGATCACCTTTGTCGAGCGTTCGGCGAGGCAGCCCGTGAAAGGAAAACAGCAGCCGCTCACCACGCCCGTGAATGTCCCAGAAATCGCGTGCGCTTGCGGCCAACGCAGCGATATAACCGGCCGAGTCATGATAGTGATTGATGAAATGTAGTTCGGGTACCCAGCGGCGTTCGCTCAAGATCCTGGTTACTGAATCGAATACGGATGCGGTGGACGTGCCCGAGTACTGCGGATAAAGGGGCAATACGAGCAGGCGGCGAACATACTGCTGATACAGCTTGTCGAGCGCGCTCTCGATGGATGGATTGCCGTAAGACATGCCCATCTCCACGTGTGCGGCGCCGGACAATCGGGCGGACAGTTTTTCCTGCAGCGAAACGGCTATGTCATTCGAGTGCAAAAGAAGCGGGGAGCCCTGGTCCGTCCAGATTTTTCTGTAAGCTTTGGCGGATTGTTCGGGCCGGGTGCGGAGAATATAGCCGTGGAGTATGGGCCACCAGATGAGGCGGGGAATCTCCACGACACGGGGATCGGAAAGAAACTGCTTGAGATAACGCCGCACCGCTTCCGGCGTCGGCGCATCGGGGGAGCCCGTATTAACGAGCAGTACGCCTAAGGACTCGGGAAGTCCGTGTTCGTACTCGGGTGAAGCTTCAAAGGATGGCATGTCAGGCTTTGCCAAGACTCAATTCGGCTAAGTGCTTGACTAACATTACTAAATCGCTGGAACTGACGCTAGCATGAAGCGTGCTATATTCGTGCGACCTGACGGCGGACGACGAATGACCGACGAATCTGAAACGATTGAAGAAGCTACCAAACCGGATCGATGGACGCTCATTCGGGACGTCGCAGTGTTCCAGGTCAAGCTCGTTTTCGACGGGTTTCGTGATGTTCTTCTCCTGCCAATTTCATTGATAGCCGGACTCTTAAGCCTGATTAAGGGCGGATCGAAGCCCAGTTCGGAATTTTATGATCTGCTCAAGCTCGGCCGCAGGAGCGAGAGGTGGATAAATCTGTTCGGTGCGGCGTCGCAGCTACATGGACCGCCGGGTGAAGAAGACAGGTTTCCTGTCGAGGATGTCGACGAAATGGTCACTCGCGTGGAGTCGTTTGTCGTCGATGAATACCGGCGTGGGGGGCTCACCGCGCAGGCGAAGGAGCGCCTCGACAAGGCGTTGGATCTGATACACAGGAAGGCGCGGCGGCAACAGGATACGGAAAACCCGGGATAAGCCCTAGGACTTTTCAATGTCCTTGCCTGAAAGAAGATCCTCGATGCTCGGCGGCGGATGGTCCGGGCCCATCCGACCTTCTTTGAGTCGCCGTACGTAATCCTTGTAGGCGCGCATGGCCTGGTAACCGAAGATCCAGCAAATCGGCAGATTGATCCACACCAAGACGCCCAGGCCGATGCCGGTCATATTATCGAGATCGGTATCGGTCTGAATGTGACCCAATGTCGCGAGGAAGGTCAGTCCGCAATAGACCAGCTTGAACGGCAGGACACCCTTGTTTCCGGCCAGATAGATCGTTCCCTGCTCGCCGTAGTATGCCCAGGCAATAATGGTCGAAATGCCGAACAGCCAGGAAGCAACCGTAATCAGCCATTTACCGAGTCCCGGCGCTACGGAATCGAGCGCTTTGGCTGTCAACGTCGCACCGACATAGGATTTGTACAATCCGCCGGCAACGACTTCTGGCGTGACCGGACTGTCGAGCGCATTCCAGTCGATGACAAAACCTGACGACGATGCCGAGACAACGCCGTCGATGCGATGAAAATTTTGACCTGTCGCGGAATTCTCTCCTGCCTCCACAACAAGCGAAACGATCTCGCCGTCCTGCCACTCTCCGTACGGCGCGATGCTTTGTTCGAATTGCCACCCCGATTCGGACCGCGAAGCGCTCGGCACATCGGTGAACATGACATCCGGGCCCCGGTTCCATATTCCGGTGGCCAGAATAATGAGCGCCGTGAAAGTACAGACGACGATTGTGTCGATGAACGGCTCGAGGCCTGCGACGATGCCTTCGCGCACAGGCTCGTCGGTCTTTGCCGCCGAATGCGCGATCGGCGACGAGCCCTGGCCGGCCTCGTTCGAAAAAACGGCACGCTTCATGCCGAAGAGAAAAGCAGAAGCGACTGTGCCGCCGATAAATGCGCCGCCTGCTTCGGTCGGCGTGAACGCGTTGCTGATCATCAACGCGAACATCGCCGGTATTTTTTCGAAATTCAGAAAAAGAACGTAGAAACCGACGAGCAAATAGAGCGCGACCATGAATGGAACCAGTGTGCCCGCAACTTTACCGATTCGCTTAATGCCACCGATGATGACCGCGGCGACAAGCGCAGCCAGAATAAGGCCGCATATCCAGCCGGGTACGCCAAAGTATTCGTTAGTGACTTCGGCAACATTCCATGCCTGGAACATGTTGCCGCCGGTTGCTGAAGACACGAGCAGACATATACAAAAAATGACCGCGATCACCTTGCCGAGCCACTTGAATTCCGGTTTCAAATGGGCGAATGCCTTGTCGGCCACCCACATCGGCCCGCCATGGGGGTTGTCCGGATCTTCCGTGTTCCTGTAGAGCATCGACAACGTGACCTCGGTCAGCTTGATCGACATGCCGAGGAAACCGACCACCCACATCCAGAATATCGCGCCGGGTCCGCCCAGCGTGATTGCCAGTGCCACGCCACCGATATTGCCGAGGCCGACTGTGCCGGAGAGTGCCGCCGACAAAGCCTGGAAGTGATTAATCGCGCCCGGGTCGTCGGGATCATCGTACACGCCACGAACGACGCCCGGGCCGTGTGTCAGGGCCCTGTATTGTGAAAAGCCACTCCAGATCGTGAACAAGATGCCGGTTCCGACGATGATGTAGAGCCAGGTCTCGTTCCAGAGTACGGCATTGATCTTTGCCAGGACTTCGCTGAGACTCATCTGGTCAGTCGGACGCAGCTTCCAGGATCGCAGTTACACCCATACCACCGGCCGTACAGACGGATACAAGGCCGCGGCCTGATCCTTTTTCCTTCAGCAGTTTGGCCATTGTGGCGATCACCCGGGCACCGGTCGCGGCAAACGGGTGGCCAATTGCGACGCTGCCGCCTTTGACATTCAGCTTCGCGAGTTCAATCGGACCCATTGGCTCATTCCGGCCGAGGCGTGCCCGGCAAAATTGCTCGGACTGCCAGGCTTTGAGCGTTGCGATCGTCTGCGCGGCAAACGCTTCATGTATCTCGTAAAAGTCGAAGTCCTGCAGCCGGAGATTTGCCTTCTTCAACATTTCCGATACAGCAAATACAGGCGCCATGAGCAGCCCGTCTGCGTTAATGAAATTGACGGCCGCAACATCGACGAAGGTGAGGTAAGCTGTGATCGGCAGATTTTTTTGCTTCGCCCAGGCTTCCGACGCAAGCAATACGGCCGCGCTGCCGTCGGTCAATGAAGTGCTGTTGCCCGCTGTCAGGGTGCCTTCCCCACCCTTGTCGAATACAGGTTTTAGCGCAGCGAGTTTTTCGTAACTGGTATCACGCCGAATATTGTTGTCTTCCTCGGCGCCCTTGTACGGGACGACAAGATCGTCGTAAAAGCCTTCCTCGAACGCCTTTGCGGCCTTCACGTGAGACGTCAACGCGAGTTGGTCCTGATGTTCACGCGGTACCTCCATGTCCTTCGCGGTGATCTCCATGCTCTCCCCCATGGACAAGCCCGTCCGCGGTTCGGTAACACCGGGAAACTCGGGAAGCATGTACTGCGGCCGCCAGCGTAACCAGGGAACAATCTTCTGTGCCATTGATCTGCCGCCGTGAACGTCAAGCAGGATCCTTCGCAGCCCGTCGCGAAACACGATCGGTGCGTCACTGATGGAATCGGTGCCGCCGGCGATGCCGGAGTCGATCTGTCCGAGCGCGATCTTGTTGGCGATATGGATGCAGGCCTCTATGCTCGTGCCACAAGCCCGCTGAAGGTCGTATGCCGGTGTCTTCATCGACAAACCGCAGCCAATGACTGACTCCCTCGCCAGATTCCAGTCTTTCGAATGCTTTACAACGGCTCCGAGTGCGACATCACCGAGCGTCTGGTCCTTCAAGTCGTACTTATCCACCAATGCCCGCAAGATGGCCGTCATCATGTCCTGGTTGGAACAGCCTCTGTAAACTGAATGGGCACGGCAGAAGGGAATTCTCAAGCCCCCGACTACCGCCACTCGTAGGGATTGTCCATCGTGCAGCATGCCTGTCTCCGATATTCAATGAGTGCGCCGTGCGCAACTTTACACTATTGGAACCATTGAACATAAGGCGTACGTGCTACAGTCGTGGCTCGCAACAACGCAGTAGTCATGACAACTTTTACGCCCAGCAACAACTGGCTCCAGGAAGTCAGGGCACTTCTACGCCTGGCAGGTCCGTTGATCATCAACAATCTCGCGATTGCCGGAATGCAATTCGCAGATGCGGTGATGGCGGGACGCCTCGGCGCCGAGGCGCTTGCTGCAGTTGCGGTTGGGGGCAGCGTCTGGTTTCTGGGATTCACGGTCATGCTCGGTCTGATGATGGCCATCTCGCCGATATCGGCGCGTCATTTCGGCGAAGGTAATCCGTCGCTCATCGGCCGCTACACGCGGCAGGGGCTGTGGCTGAGCGCAGTGCTCGGCACGAGCATTTTCGTGCTGGCCCAGCTGCTTGTGGAGCCGGCCTTGCGGTTCGTCGGCGTAGCAAGCGAGTTTCGCGACATGACCGTCGGCTACGTCAGGGCAATCATGATCGGGGCGCCAGCGATCTGCGCTTTCCTGGCATTCCGCTTCACGACCGAAGGCATTGGCCACACCCGGCCTATAATGTGGACCTCTTTATTCGCGCTTGTATGCAATGTGTTTCTGAACTATGTGCTGATGTATGGGCATTTTGGCGCGCCCGCACTCGGCGCGGTCGGCTGCGGTCTCGCGAGCGGAATAACGATGTGGCTGATCATGATCGGCCTCGGCTCGCATCTATATCTGCACCCGAGGTACAGGCCGCTCGAGATATTCACTCGAGTTGCACCCATTCGGATTTCCGTATTCAAGGAGATCTTTTCCCTCGGCACGCCAATCGCCCTGACGATAACGGCCGAGGCTGGCCTGTTTTCGGCCGTCTCGATTTTGATGGGTACGCGAGGGGCAAACATCGCGGCGGCGCATCAGATCGCGATCAACTTTGCGGCGACGATGTTCATGATTCCGCTGGCGCTGAGCTCTGCTTCGACCATTCGTGTCGGTCACGCTCTCGGTGCCCGACAGCTGGAGGCCGCCAGATTCGTCGGCGCGATCGGAATAACCATGTGCGGTGTCTTCATGGCCTGCACCGCAGTATTCCTGCTCGTTTTCCGCAATACGGTTGTCAGCATATATACGAACGATCCGGCGGTGCAGGCAACGGCGATCAGCCTGTTGCTGATGGCCGCATTATTTCAGGTGGGCGACGGTGTGCAGATCGGAGCCGCAGGTTCCTTGCGAGGCTACAAGGACACGCGGGTGCCAATGGCCATCAATATTTTTTCCTACTGGTTTCTGGCTTTCCCGCTGGCATACCTGGCCGCAATTACGTATCGCCTGCCCCCGCAGTATACCTGGGCCGCATTTGTCCTCGGCCTGACTGTTGCAGGATTACTACTGACGATTCGTTATGCGCGGGTATCGAAGGCGCATCTCGGGACGGACTCCCGGGAGTCCGTCCCCGCTTAACTCTGACCGAAACTGGGGCTGTCGCCAGCCAGATATTGATCTTCTTCGGGGCTGTTTTCGCGGTTCAGGAGCTTGTTTCGGTGCGGGAAACGGCCGAATTGCTCAACGATGTCGGCGTGAAGTTCCGCGAACTGCGCGATCGTCTCGAAGGTCTCTTTGTAGGTCGGTGATACGGCTTCGGCGAGCCGCCGATAGATTTCGCAGGATTTTGCCTGCACTTTTCTCGACTCGGCGTGCTGCAGGGGCATGTAAAAAAACACCCGGTGAATGGGTGCCAGGCCCTTGTCCTTCTTTTCCATCGCGCCTTCGACGCAGAGTTTCAGCGCCGCCTTGTCTTGCTCAAATGCTTTCGGCGAGTTTCGATGGATATTTCGCCGAAACTGATCGAGCAGCAAAATCAGCGCCAGCCGGCCTCGGGGTTCATGGGCCCAGTGGTCGAGTTTGCCCTCCGAGGCCTTCTCGACTTCACTCGAAAACTCTTTGGCGATTTCCTCATCAAATACCGGATCTTCGCCGAACCAGGTATCCATGCGACCGTCGATCTGCGGTGCGCTTAACTCCTGCTCCATGAACCAGAAAGACAGAATTGCATCAATGCGAATCTGATCATCGTCGGTGATTGTTGCATCCATGCTCTCACTTAAAAGTTTTACAGCCATATCGTTTTTCGCCTGAAATGGGTCCGAGATCGCAACCGGATGCTTCGGCTCGAACTGCGAACCAAGTCACAGAATGGGGTGAGTCCGTCCGCCCATAGTGTGTTTTAGCACTAAATAGAGGCAGGCTCTATGCGTTTGATCACCGTATGCATGTTATGCGTGTTGCTGACTGCTTGCGGTGGCCCGTCCGGGGGGCCTGAAGAGGCGCTAAGGCAATGGATTGCCCAGAGTGAGGCGGCTGCCGAGGACCTGGATCGTCGTGGTCTGCTGTCGATGGTATCGGAGAACTACGCCGATGCCCGCGGCAACGATCGTCAGGCACTCGGCAAGATTCTGCGACTCTATTTCTTGCGTCAGAAGTCGGTCGCGCTTGTGGTGAAGATCGACGAACTGACGATTGTCGACGAGACAGCGGCTGAAATCCTCATAACGGCCGCCGGTGTCGGCACGACAACTCGTGCGCTTGGCGTGAATGCGGACGCCTACCAGTTTTCGCTGGAGCTCGAGAAAGACGACGATGAGTGGTTTCTCATCGGTGCACGCTGGGGAGAGCTGGGGCAGGAGCTTCATTGAGCGACATCGGGCCGGAGGCGGTCATGAATAGTCGAAATCTTTGTTTCAAAGCGACGTCGCTAATTGCCATCGTGACGTTATCGGCCTGTGCCGGGACAGGCGAGATCATCAGTTCTCCTGATGTCAGGCTCGTAAGCGTCGAGATGACGAGCGCAGGCTTCCATCGACAAGAGTTCTTGCTCGGCTTCCACGTGATCAACCCGAACCCGTTCCCGCTTCCCGTGGAGTCGGTGGCCTATCGAATTCGACTGGGAGACCAGCAGTTTGCGAGCGGTGAGACCCGGGGCAAATTTACGGTGCCATCCAATGGTGAAAGTTCATTCGCCATCAGTGTCGAGCTGGACCTGTTGAAGACCACGACGAGCCTGTCAGGTTTCATCCCGGGAAATTCACATGAGGATCTGACCTACGAGTTGAACGGCAGTTTTGCGGTCGACATTCCATTCACAAAGCCTCTCCGGTTCTCACATAGCGACAGCATCGATCTCCTTGCGGCAGAATTTTAGTTTCGCGCGCAACTAATCTTGTGTATCCCGCCCCGGGATGAGCGCGCACGATTTTGGTGCACAAATCAGTGGTTTCCGGCGCGAATTTCGGCGTTCGGGCTCAGTTCTCATCCCCGGTGGCCGAATTTCCGAATGCTGTCATATACTAGGGCGTTCGGGCTTCTTCTTAAGAATAGTCTTTATCCGGTAACACGAATAATGTCCCGGCCTCGAACTCGCAGGCCTTCGGAGTAGCCCTAAAAGCGCGGGAAACGCGCGATCTCATTCGAGAATTTTAATTTTGGGGCGTACGCAAGCGACTCCCAGGGCGGTCATGAGCGAGAAATCTGCAGAAAAGCAAGGAAACGCCAGCGGCAAGGGTTTGCACGACGCCGCGTTCGAGCGTGACAGCTGTGGATTCGGCCTCATCGCAAATATCGACGACAGTCCGAGCCACTGGCTCGTCCAGACAGCCATTTCGGCTCTGGTGCGTTTGACACACAGGGGCGCTGTTGCCGCTGACGGCAAGACCGGAGACGGATGCGGTCTGCTCATCAAATTTCCTGAAAAGTTTCTGCGCTCCGTAGCTGTTGATTCGGGATTCGGCCTAAGTAAACGCTTCGCGGCGGGAACCGTATTCCTTGCACAGGACAAAAACCTCGCGGCGAAGACCAGAAATGAAATCGATCAGGCATTAACCGAGTCCGGACTCGATATCGCCGGTTGGCGACGGGTGCCGATCGATACCTCGGTCTGTGGCAAACAGGCTTTGGAAACACTGCCGCGCATAGAGCAGGTCTTCGTCAATGCGCCCGACGGCATGCAACGGACCGGATTCAACAGGGAACTGTTTCTCGCACGTCGCAGAGCGGAAAAACGAATTGCGAGTATTGACCCGACCGCATATCTCGCGAGCCTTTCGAGCGCGACGATCAGTTATAAGGGCATGATCATGCCCGAGGCACTGCCGAAATTTTATCCGGACCTCCGTGACCCGAGGCTCGAATCGTCTGTCTGCGTCTTTCATCAGCGATTTTCGACCAACACGCTGCCCGAATGGCGGCTCGCTCAGCCGTTTCGGTTTCTGGCGCACAACGGCGAGATAAACACAATTCAGGGAAACAGAAACTGGGCACTCGCGCGTGCAAATAATTTCCGCTCCGACAAGTTGAATGACATATCCGATCTCGATCCGATCGTTTCGCTGACGGGATCTGACTCCTCGACGCTCGACAACATGCTCGAAGTCATGCGCGCGGCTGGCATGGATGTCGTTCAGGCGATGCGTATTCTGATTCCTCCGGCCTGGCAGACGGTAGACAACATCGATCCTGACGTTCGCGCTTTCTACGAGTTCTTCGACTGCCAGATGGAGCCGTGGGACGGCCCGGCGGGCATCGTTCTGACCGACGGGCACTACGCCGCATGCTGCCTTGATCGCAACGGACTGCGTCCGGCACGGTATGTCATCACCAAAGATCGTCATATCACGATCGCCTCGGAGATCGGCGTGTATGACTATAAGGCCAGTGATGTCATTGCCAAGGGCAGGCTTGGTCCGGGCGAGATGTTGGCCGTCGATCTGCACAATGGCATGCTCCTCGACAACGAAGCAATTCATGACATGTTGAAACATCGGGCGCCGTTCAAGAAATGGCTGAAGCAGGGAGTGCGCTATCTCGATTCGGAATTGATCGATCGTCACACAACTGCCGAACCAATGGACGAGGACACGCTGGCGACTTACCAGAAGATGTTCAACCTGACGCGCGAGGAACTGACGGAAGTCGTCAGTGTGCTTGCGAAAGCGGAACAGGAGGCCGTTGGTTCGATGGGCGACGATACGCCGCTGCCGGTATTTTCGAAAAAGGTCAGGTCGCCGTTCGATTATTTTCGGCAGCAGTTTGCCCAGGTTACGAATCCGCCGATCGACTCGCTGCGTGAGCGTATCGTGATGTCATTGCAGACGAACATTGGCCGTGAAAGCAGCCTCTTCGATATCGGGCCGGAGCATGCCGATCAGGTCATCATCAATTCGCCGGTCCTTTCGCAAAGAAAATTGCGTCAGCTTGTCGGGCCTACGATGTTCGCCGACCGTTACGCATATATCGATCTCAATCGACCGGACGATTTATCGCTTGGCGATGCGCTGGATCAAATCTGCAAGGAGGCGGAACAGGCAATATCGGAAGGGAAATTTCTGCTGATGTTGAGCGACCGCTATCTGAAACCCGGGCTGCTCCCGGTGCACGCATTGCTGGCGACGGGCGCTGTACATCATCATCTCGTCGGCACCGGACGCCGGTGTGATGCCAACATACTCGTAGAGACCGGCGTCGCACGCGATCCGCACCACTTTGCCTGCCTGATTGGCTATGGCGCGACTGCGGTCTATCCCTACCTCGTTTACCAGTCCCTGCACGACCTTGCAGTAAGGGGCAACGTCGATCGGCAGCGCCAGCTCGGACGGAGTTATCGCCGTGGCATTCGAAAGGGACTATTCAAGGTCATGTCCAAGATGGGCATTTCGTCTGTATCTAGTTATCGTGGCGCGCAGCTCTTCGAAATTGTTGGCTTGCATGACGAAGTCGTCGATCGATGCTTCAGGGGCACAGTCAGCCGAATAATGGGAACGGACTTCGAGGATCTCTTCGATGATCAGCAAAAGTTGGCGAAGGCGGCGTGGGAGCCCCGGGTGCCGGTCGGGCAGGGTGGGCTTCTCAAGTATGTTCACGGCGGGGAATACCACTGTTTCAATCCTGACGTGATCGCGACCCTTCAGGCGGCCGTTCGATCCGGTGAATTCGAGCGCTACCGGCAATACGCTGAACTGGTCAATGAACGACCAGTGGCAACCATCCGGGATCTGATGAAGACGAAACCACTCGGGCCGCCGATACCGCTGGACGAAGTAGAGCCCGTCGAAGACATATTGCCGCGATTCGATAGCGCTGGCATGTCGCTCGGCGCACTGTCGCCGGAAGCGCATGAAGCGCTGGCCATCGCAATGAACCGCATCGGCGCAAGATCCAACTCCGGTGAAGGCGGCGAAGATCCGACCCGGCATGGCAGCCAGCGGATGTCGAAGATCAAGCAGGTTGCGTCAGGCCGCTTCGGCGTCACCGCTGAATATCTTGTTAACGCCGAGGTCATTCAGATCAAAATCGCGCAGGGCGCGAAGCCCGGCGAGGGCGGACAATTACCTGGACACAAAGTCAACGAGATGATCGCGAAGCTGCGTTACTCTAAACCCGGAGTCGGACTGATTTCTCCCCCGCCGCATCATGATATTTATTCGATCGAGGATCTCGCACAATTGATATTCGACCTGAAGCAGGTCAATCCGGAAGCACTCGTGTCGGTGAAACTCGTTGCTGAACCCGGCGTCGGCACTATCGCGGCAGGCGTGGTCAAGGCCTATGCTGACCTGATCACGATCTCCGGATACGATGGCGGCACCGGCGCAAGCCCGCTCACCTCGGTCAAGTATGCCGGCAGCCCGTGGGAACTTGGCTTGTCCGAGGCACACCAGGTTCTGCGTGCCAACGACCTTCGGCACAAAGTCCGCTTACAAACCGACGGTGGGCTAAAGACGGGCCTGGACGTCATCAAGGCCGCGATGCTGGGCGCCGAGAGTTTCGGCTTCGGCACCGGGCCGATCGTCGCACTCGGATGCAAATATCTGCGCATCTGCCACCTGAACAACTGCGCGACAGGCATCGCTACGCAGAACAATGTCCTGCGAAGCGAGTATTTCATCGGTTTGCCGGAAATGGTTGTCAACTACTTCCGTTTTATTGCAGAAGAAGTGCGCGTGCTCTTATCGGAGCTCGGCGCAAAGCGCCTGGATGAGATTATCGGCCGTGTGGACCATATCGAACTTCTGCCGGGAGAAACGCGACGTCAGCAGAAGCTGGATCTACGGCCGATCATTTCGGACGGCGGCCTGGCAGCGGACAAACCACAGTTCTGCACAGACCCGAGGAACAATCCGTTTGACAAAGGTGAGCTTGCTGAAGAAATGCTGCGCCAGACCTTGCCTGCGATCGAGGGCAAAAGCGGCGGCAAGTTTCACTTCGATATTCTGAATTTCAACCGAACAATCGGCGCAAGGCTGTCAGGTGAGATTGCGCGCCGCTATGGCAATGATGGGATGGCCGATGCGCCACTCGATGTCGTGCTCACCGGGACGGCCGGACAGAGCGTCGGTGCCTGGAACGTAGCGGGCCTGAATCTGAATCTGATCGGCGACGCGAATGATTACGTCGGCAAGGGGATGACGGGAGGGCGCATTACTATTCGGCCACCTGACGATGCATCGTTCAGCGCAAAGGACACGGTGATTATCGGCAACACCTGCCTTTACGGTGCGACCGGTGGTGCCTTGTTCGCGGCCGGGCAGGCGGGCGAACGATTTGCAGTGAGAAATTCCGGTGCGACGGCAGTCGTGGAAGGTGCCGGTGATCATTGTTGCGAGTACATGACCGACGGTGTGGTGGTAGTCCTTGGCCGAAGCGGCGTGAATTTCGGTGCCGGGCTGACTGGCGGATTCGCCTACGTGCTGGACCTCGATCGGGACTTCGTCGATCTCTACAACCACGAACTGATCGATATTCACCGCATATCTCCGGAAAGCATGGAAGCGTATTTGCACCACCTTCGGTCACTGATCATGGAACACGTGGCAACGACTTCGAGCGTCTGGGGTCAGGAAATACTGGACGACTATCGGACATTTTTGCCGAAGTTCTGGCTGGTAAAGCCCAAGGCATCGGAGCTCAGCTCGCTGATCGAATCACTGCGCGAAGCTGCGTAATGCCGAAACACCCGTTGCAGTTTCTGGAAGTCGCGCGGAAGGATCCCGGCAAGGAGCCTGTCGCAGAGCGCATCAAGCACTTCGGCGAGATCTACGGATCCTACGACGGAGCAAGCGCCGCGAGCCAGGCGGGCAGGTGCCTCGCCTGCGGCAATCCGTACTGCGAATGGAAATGCCCGGTCCACAATTACATCCCGGACTGGTTACGCCTGATCGAGGAAGGCAAGCTCTTCCAGGCGGCCGAGCTGTCACACCAGACAAATTCATTACCGGAAATCTGCGGTCGTATTTGTCCGCAGGACCGATTGTGCGAAGGGGCATGTACGCTGAACGACGGCATCGGCGCAGTCAGCATCGGCAACATCGAAAAGTACATCACCGACGAGGCTTTCAAACAGGGCTGGCGGCCGGACATGTCCCATGTTGTCGATACGGGGAAAAAAGTAGGCATCGTGGGTGCAGGGCCCGCCGGACTCGCCGCTGCCGACGTGCTGGCGCGAAACGGCATTCGTTCGGACGTCTACGATCGTTACTCGGAAATCGGTGGGCTCCTGACATTTGGAATTCCACCGTTCAAGCTGGAGAAGGCGGTCGTCGCGAAGCGACGCGAAATCCTCGAAGGAATGGGTGTCACATTCATTCTCGATACTCGCATTGGTGAGGACAAGCCTTTCGATGAGTTGATCAACGAATACGATGCGGTCTTCCTCGGTATGGGCGCCTATACTTATGTTCGCGGTGGATTTCCAGGCGAGGACCTCGAAGGTGTCTACGATGCGCTTCCCTACCTCATTTCAAATGTCTATCGCGAACTCGGCATCAGCAGGCGATCAGAGACACGATTCGATCTGAAGGGCAAGAACGTCGTCGTCCTCGGTGGCGGCGACACGGGCATGGATTGCAATCGCACGGCGATCAGGCAAGGCGCCACCAGCGTTAGCTGCGCTTATCGTCGCGATGAGGAAAATATGCCCGGGTCGAGGCGCGAAGTCAGGAACAGCAAAGAAGAAGGTGTGAACTTTCTTTTTAATCAACAACCGCTGGAAATCGTCGGCAGTGATCGTGTTACCGGCGTCAAACTCATTGAAACGCGAATGGGCGAGCCTGGCGCCGGCGGCCGCAGGCGTCCGGAACCCGTGCCGGGCAGCGAGCAGATACTCCCTGCCGACGCTGTCATCATTGCCTTTGGTTTCAGGCCGAGTCCGCCCGACTGGTTTTCCGATTTCGATATCGAAACGCTTCCGAATGGCCGGGTAAGGGTCAGTCGTGGGGATGATCATCCATTTCAGACTGCAAATCCGAAGGTATTTGCCGGCGGCGACATGGTCCGCGGATCAGACCTTGTCGTTACTGCCGTATTCGAGGGACGGGAAGCCGCCAATGGCATCGTGAGATTTCTGGGTGTCTGAAACCGGCAATATCACCTGAAATACGATCGCCTCGTAAATATTGCGACGCCTTAGCTCCCGTGACAAGCGCAACTGTGCCCTTAATAACGGCGTCACCTGTGTGCAATCGATTTATCTGTGAAGAGATAATCCTTTAGCTCTGCATCAAAGGTCGAATCTTTCCTGCGAATCCACTCGAGAACCATCGCGGCGTGCTCTTTCTCCTCATCCCGATTGTGTGCAAGGATAGCGGCAAGTTCCGGATCCCTGCACGCATCGACGCGCTGGTTGTACCAGTCGACGGCTTCCAGTTCTTCCATCAGCGAAGTAATCGCGCGGTGCATGTCTCTTGTCTCATCAGACATTTCGCCGATTGGCTCGTGATAACCCTCGTTTGCCATATTTTTCTCCTTATGATTGCCTGGGGCGTGCGACCGGCAGCCTGACTTCAAACACGACACCGCCATCAATATTATCAGCACTGATTGACCCCTGGTGACCTTCGGCTATCAGCCGCGCAATAAACAAGCCCAGGCCGAGGTGCTTGTCTCTGTTCGTATCTCTTACCGATACGAGGGAGTCGAATAGCTGGGTGCGCATCCTGTCGGGCAGCGGTGGCCCGGGATTCGATACCGTGATGACTGCATCTGCTGCGATCAATGAGAGCCTGATGCTGATCGAATCATCGGGCTCGCTGAACTCGACCGCGTTCTCGGCCAGCTTGTCGAGCATCTGGATTACCAACTCCGGCGCTCCTTCGATCTCGATATTGGCCGAATTCGAATCGAACGAGAAATACCTGTCCCGATAGGCGTCGCCATATGCGGCAACGGTTGATGTGAGCGCATCGTGCAGATTGAATCTCTCGCTTTCCGCGTGCTCCATGAGTTCCTCGACCTTGCTGGCCTCACTCATTGCGTTGAGGATCTTTTGTAGCCTGACAGCGCCGTCTTTTGCACGAGCAGTGTATTTTGCTGCCTCATCCGTCAAAGCTTCGTGCTCAAGATTTTCGAGAGATGATGTGACGATCGTCAGGGGTGTTCGCATCTCGTGTGAAAGCCTGGCCGCCAGAGATCGCAGGTATTGGTTGTACTCCCCGAGTTGCCGCAGAACATTCGCGAAACTGCGGGAGAGATCTCCTATTTCATCGTTGGCCAGCGCACTTGGAAGTTCGACCTGTACCTTGTCCTGATCGAGCGCGTTCTCGGCGGCGCCACTGAGGCGCCGAATTCTCAGAGAGAGCCAGCTGGAATAGCCGAGGAGTACGGCCGCTGCAGCAAGCGTGGCGATCAGTGTGAAATTCATCAGCCGGGTCAGCGCCTGGTTGGTCAGGCTCAGTATCGCATCAGTCCCCTGCTGAAGAATGACGACGCCTGTTTGCACAGTACCCGACCAGATTGGTTGAGCCACGGCGACGACGGCGCGACCATCGCTGCTGCTTCGAAACCAACTGCTTTCCCGCTCACCGTTCAGTGCCCGAGCAACATAGGTCTGCTGTTCGCGTCCGGACGGGTGCGGCTCCGCGAGCAGTGATTCCTTTCCGGGCTCGAGGAGCATGCTGTAGGCCATTAGCATCCAGCGGGAGCTCATTTCATTCGACTGTGTGTCCGATGATGAACGCGATGCGTCACCGGCCTGCGCTAGCCGCCATCCGGCACGGTCGGTAATGATGAGTCGGAGACCGGGCTGTGCATAAGGACCGATGACACTCTGCAACAGTGGTGAAGTCATCGCCAGTCTTCCGGGTACCCGGCCGCTGAAACTTGAGCTACGGATACCTGGATCATCTTTGTCGCCTGTATTACTGGCAACGACGCCGAGATGCGAATCGAGCAGGTGTTGCGGCACACGGGCTTCGAGTCGATAGCCGGACGCCGTGTCTTCCCAGTGCGCCGATATTCGCGGCTCAACGAATCGCTGGTCACCGGTCCGATTTATGGCAACAAGAGAACCCGGTGCTTCGGCCACGAAGTCGAATACGGACGTAATTTGTGATTCATTCCCGGATATGAGCATGACGCGATCGGAATAGATATCTGCGGCAACTACATTGGCGCCTGGTCCTGCATAGACTAGTTTGTCATCGCGAACGTCTACGTAAAGATACGCATGCTGCCCGCGCAAGCCGATCGCAAATTCGACGGGTCCGTCTACGCCGCGCATTGATCTCAACGATTCCTGCGGCAACGACCAGTCATCGAAGTAACCATCAATCAGGGGCTCCGACGCCAGAGGATGACCGTATAGCTGTCCGGATGTATCAGTCGTCGGTTGGATCGAAAATTCATCGGGAAACTGGGAAAGAGAATCGGCAATCGCCAGCGCCGTGCCGGACAACATCTGTTGTTGACCTTCGCGGAGTGCAGATTCCGTTTCCCGAATGAACTGACAGCCTGCCCATGGCAGTACCAGAGTCAACAGGCTAACCAACAGCAACTGGCGTCGAAGATTCATCAGTCGCTAAGCCAGCGATACCCCATGCCATAAACGGTTTCGATAGCGGCAAAGTCCGGATCGATCGCAACGAACTTGCGCCTTATTCTTTTAACGTGAGACGTAATCGTATTGTCGTCGAGGACGGCCTGCGCCGCATCCATGAGCTGCTGCCGGTTCTTGACATGTCCCGGATAGCGGGCGAGTGCGTGCACCATCCAGAATTCCGTCAGTGTGAGCCCCACCGCATTGTCCTGCCAGCGCACCGTCATCCGCTCGATATCCAGTTCGAGGTCGCCACGAGTGATGCGATTCTCTTCGCCCTGCGGCTTCTGCATTGCGTCGAGGCGTCGAAACAGGGCGGCCACCCGTGCCATCAGGTGCGGGAGACTTATGTCCTTTGTCAGATAGTCGTCTGCGCCGAGCCTCAAGCCCGATACCGCATCGAACTCGCTGTCCCTTGCCGTGAGAAAAATAATCGGCAATTCACTTGCGCGGCTGCGCAAATCACGACACAGGTCGAAGCCGCCCTCGACGTCGTCCTTGAGATTTACATCGATAACGACGAGGTCGGGGAGTCTGACATCAAATGCGTCCATAGCAGGTTTTCGCGCATCGTAGAGGTCCACTGAATAACCCTCGCGGCGAAACGCCGCCGCGTAGTTCTCCCGTATGGCGGCTTCGTCTTCGACTATCGCGATTCGTTTGGACATCGCCATAATTTGCCACATTACGCCGGTGCATTGCCATGCCAATGCCCGGGCTGTGCCGAATTAGCTTGTTGAACTGGGCTCCATTACGACAAAGGAGCTGGGACATGCGATTTCGGGCCTTAAAGGACAAGCGGCAGGCATCAACCCCGGGGAAGTGCTGGCACCCCCGGCTTCCTTCGGGACTGCGACGAAATTGTATGGCCGGGCTCTTCAAACGCCGCTCAACCTGGCGCTGGGTGGCGCCCGCAATGCTGTTGTGCTTGTTGATACCGGCAATGGCCGGCGCGGTGCCGGAGATCCGGATCGACGACCTGAGGCCCGGTCAGATGCAAAGTGGCACGCTCCTAATGCGCATGCAGTCGGGATACCGGGTTGCTACCCGCATGAACACCGATATAGAGCTCAACGTCAGCGGCCTCGTCGCACGGGTATCGGTGAGGCAACGATTCCTGAACGATGGCGCGGAATGGGTAGAAGGCATTTATTTATTTCCGCTCCCCGACGACGCGGCAGTCGATCGCTTACGCATGCTTATTGGCGAACGATTCATCGAGGGGGAGATACGTGAAAAGGAAGAGGCAAAGAAAGATTACGAAAAGGCAAAGACGGAAGGGAGGAAGGCAAGCCTCGTCGAGCAACAGCGAGCGAATCTCTTTACGACGTCCGTCGCCAACATCGGACCCGGCGAAGAGATCACAGTGGAGATCGAGTACCTGCAGAGTCTGAGTTATGACGAAGGGACGTTCAGCCTGCGTTTTCCATTGACGTTGACGCCCAGATTCATTCCGGGCACCCCACTGCCGGATCGCAAAGGCTCGGGCTGGGCGCCGGATACGAACCGGGTTCCCGATGCCTCGCTGATCACGCCGCCGGTCGTTACAAGGTCCGAAGATCACAAAGTAACACTGGATGCGAAGATCAACGCAGGCGTCCCGCTGGAATTAGTCGCCAGCCGCTATCACCCGATTGAAGTCAGGGAGGTCGGCAATGCTTACGCGGTTTCATTAATGAACGGAACTGCGCCACTCGACCACGATCTCGAACTGCTGTGGCGCCCGGTTCCGGATGTTGCGCCGCGCGCGATGATCTTTTCGGAAACGCCGGAACAGGATCCCTATGTATTGCTGATGTTGCTTCCACCGAACGAGGTCGCGCCGAGCGTCGATGTCATGCCCCGCGAAATGATCTTTATCATCGACACATCAGGATCCATGCACGGAACCTCGATCGACCAGGCGAAAAGGGCGCTGATTCTCGCGATCGATGGGCTCAAGCCGGCGGACCGCTTCAACGTTATACAGTTCAACTCCGTTACCCACTCGCTCTTCCCGACCAGCGTTACCGCAGATCCTTACAGGATCCAAAATGCGAAATCGTATGTCCGGAACCTGAAATCGAATGGTGGGACGAATATGCGGCCGGCCCTCATCAAGGCACTGCATACGGCCGGCCATGAAACACATTTGCGGCAGATCATATTTATCACCGATGGCAGCGTTGGTAATGAACAGGAGCTGTATGCGCTTATCGAACAGGACCTCGGTAACGCCCGCCTGTTTACGGTCGGCATCGGATCGGCACCGAATGGCTGGTTCATGCGAAAAGCCGCGGAAGCGGGACGCGGATCATACAGCTACATAAGCGCGCTGCATGAAATAGATGAAAAAATGCAGCGACTTTTTCGAAAGCTGGAGAAGCCGCAAGTTACCGATATCCGCGTCGAATGGCCGGATGGGGTACTTCCGGTAAGTTATCCGCCGGCCATCCCGGACCTGTATGCCGGCGAGCCCATTGTCGTTAAGGCGCAGCTCGGTAATCGGCCGCGGCAGGGGGACCTCGTAAAGATAAGCGGTAACTCCGCCGGTGGTACATGGGGCGGAGAACTGTCGCTGGGTTCATCAGAAGACAGCCCGGGTGTTGCGGCGCTCTGGGCGCGGGCGCGCATTGAAAAACTTCTGGACGATGAGAGGCGGGGTGCGGACCCGACCGAGACGCGGGCAGCTGTCGTAAAGACGGCACTCGAGCATCACCTCGTCAGCAAGTTCACGAGCCTTGTGGCGGTAGACAAAACGCCAGCCCGACCGATGTCGGCAAAGCTGGATAAAGAGCAGGTTCCGAATCTCCTGCCCTATGGACAGAGTCACCAGGCGATATTCGGTTTTCCGGCGACTGCGACCAGCGCGCCCGTCAATCGCCTTGTCGGCATGGTTTGTCTCCTTGTCGGCTTGCTCGTACTCCTGAGTCTATGGAAGCGGGGGTCGCCTCATGACTTTTCGGCTGTCGCATAAAGTTCGGGCGGTTCATATCCTCGTGGCCTGTCTGCTCTGTTTCGGTTTCTGGAAATTTGGTCAGGGGGCCTATATCCCGGCAAAAGCCTGGGTTGCACAAGAACTCATGCAAAGGGCCTGGCGGCGTACGGAATCGGACAACGACCAGGAAAAGCCGTGGCCATGGGCCGATACTTTCCCGATAGCCCGACTGTCGGCAAAAGGTGGGGACATCGACCTGATCGTTCTCGAAGGCGGCTCCGGACGAACATTGGCATTTGCTCCGGGTCACCTGAGCGCGAGTGTGATGCCGGGCGAGACAGGCAACACGATCATCGCCGGACATCGCGACACGCACTTTCAGTTTCTTCAATACATGCAGAAAGGCGAATCAATTCTGATAGAGACCGCAGAAGGCAGGAAGCATCTCTACCAGGTAACGGGCATCGACGTCGTGGATTCGAGGCGCGGCAGTCTCGTGCTCGACACCGAATCGCCTATGCTGAGCCTCGTTACCTGTTATCCGTTTGCCGCCATGGAGGCGGGCGGGCCGATGAGATATGTAGTTACGGCAAAGATGTTATTTTGAAGTGACTTTCAGTATGGCCGCGACACTCATTGCGTCGCTGATGTCGCCATTGTTCACCATAGTCAGGGCCTCGCAGAGCGGCAGCTTGCGTATTTCGAGCTGCTCGGTTTCGTCGAAATCGGGTTCACCTTCTGTCAACTGCTCGGCAACGAATACGAATCCCTCTTCGTCTGTGATCGAATTGCTCAGGTGCAAACGCATGATGGTCGTCCATTCGCCTGCGCTGAGCCCTGTTTCCTCTTTTAGCTCACGCTTCGCCGCTGCGAGCAGTTCTTCATCTTCTGCGGCCCCACCCATTGGAACCTCCCAGGAATATGCCCCAAGTGTGTACCGGTCCTGCCCCACAAGCCAGGTATTGCCGTCTTCATCCAGTGGAACGATGGCGACTGCCCTGTTTTTGAAATGAACGTGGCCATATTGATTCTCCCCGCCACCCGGGTTCATGACATTGTCTTCACGCACCGTGATCCACGGATTCTCATATACGACTCTGGAACCGAGCTTCTTCCAGCTCATTGGTCCTGACCGGCTGCTTCGGTTTCCGCGAGCAATTTGAAACGATCGAGATTGGCTTGTACTCGCGTGCGAATCGATTTCGCAACAAACAACGACATGATTTTCATGATGCCCTTGAACTTCATGTTCGTGTAGCTCACGAACCGGGTCGTACTTTGGTCAATCTCTTCGAAATGATTGACGATCAGCATAGTTGCCCGGGCATTGTCATAGATGCCAGCGAGGAATTGCGGCTCCCGTCTCTCGGTTACCGTTTCGGTCATAACGACTTTTCTGCCGTTCTCGTCATAAATGAGTTCGGAAACAGAGTCCGGCTGCCTCGGATCACCCGCTTGGTGCACGAGCGACTTCAGGGTCGGTTGCCACCGCGAAATGTTGTCCGGATTATCGAATGTCGCCCAGACCAAATCGCGACCGGCCTTTATCTGTGCCTCATATTTCATTTTCATGGAAGGTCCGCGACTATCGATTGATATCGGATAATAACTCACCGGACCAACGCGTTACTCATTCGTTATTTGCAGCCAATTGCGCGCTGGGTCATAGTTGTTACTTCCGATCGGGCATGTTCCCGTGATGCCCCGACGGGCATATTTATCCAGATTTTTTTATGGCACCAAAACCAGCCAAGCTGATTGAAGGGCCGGTAGGCAGACATTTGGTCGATATGACCGTGCCGACGCTCTTTGGCATCTTTACGATGATGGCGCAGACCTTCGCCGATGCCTATTTCATCGGACAGGTCGGCGATCGGCAACTTGCGGCACTGAGTTTTGCGTTTCCGTTTTTGATGATAGTGACCAGTGTCGCTATCGGACTCGGCGCCGGCACCTCATCAGTCGTGGCACGAGCGATAGGTGCTCACGATCATCGGCGGGCGCGGCGACTGGCCACGGACAGCCTCATACTGTCGTTCATTATTACGGCGACGATTTGTGTCATCGGCGTGGCGACGATCGGTCCGTTGTTCAGATTGATGGGTGCGCCGGAAGAAATGATCCCGATGATCTCGGCGTACATGACGATTCTTTACTCCGGTGTACCGTTCGTTGTCGTTGGCATGGTCGGTATCAGCAGCATGCGCGCGACAGGCGAGACGCGATTGCCCGGCATGTTGATGGTCATGGCAGCCATTGCCAACGTGATACTCGATCCCCTGCTGATATTCGGAGTCGGGCCCATTCCGCGGATGGAGCTTAATGGCGCGGCGATGGCCTCCCTCGCATCGCGCGGGTCGATGTGTATCGGCGCCTTGTATCTCCTGTACCACCGCCTCGACATGTTGAGTTTCAATCGGCCGGATCCGGGTGAGCTCAAGAAGTCCTGGACCGACATTCTGCACGTTGGAATCCCGGCAGCGGGAACCAATGTCATTATTCCGATTGCGACGGGCGTCATCACGGCGATGATCGCGAGATACGGGCCCGAGGCGGTTGCAGGCTTCGGTGTTGCTAGTCGGATTGAATCCGTAACCCTCGTTGTGTTCTATTCGATGTCAGCGATCATCGGACCGTTTGTGGGTCAGAACATGTCGGCCGGCAAGGCAGACCGGATTTTCCTGGCACTCCGGCTCTGCGTTATGTTTTGCCTGGCGCTCGGGATCGTGATCGCCGTATTGCTTGCGATGGGTAGTTCCTGGCTGCCATCACTTTTCAGCGATAACCCGGACGTAACGAGCGTCGCTGCAATGTTCCTGTGGATTGCGCCGGTGAGTTACGGCACTTACGGTATGGTCATGATCATGAATGCCTCATTCAACGGCATGGGCAAACCGATGCCCGCGGTTATGGTCAGCGTTGGTCGCATGGCGGTCATTTACGTCCCCCTTGCAATCGTGAGTAACCATTACCTCGGCATAGCAGGGATATTCGGCTCGTACGCGATTGCCAATGTCATTGCAGGAATTTTCGCGTACGCCTGGGCGAGACGATCAGTCACGGAACAATGTGACATACATGCAACGCCCGTTATCGTGACGGAGACGCTATAGAGTCAGGTTCTGGATAATCGTCGCTGATAATAAATATGCATGCCGATTCCGCGGCTGGCGAGAAAGAGCATGAACGACAACCACAAACCATCGTTGCCGAGGAATTGCAGCGCATAGAATGCGGGAACGAAAATCATGAAAGCCGAGATCAGCATGATGTTGCGCATTTCCCTTGCGAGCGTTGCGCCGACGAATACGCCGTCGTAGAGATAGGACCACATGGCGACGAGCGGGGAGATAATCATCCACGGCAGATAGCGCATGGTCGTCGCTCGCATGTCGGGGAGATCGGTCAGAATCGCAACTAGCGATGGTCCGAACAGCCAGAAGAAAACGCTGAAGCCGGCGGCAACGATCAATGACCAGCGCAAGGCGAGTGCCACAGATTTCTTCAGCGCTTCCCGATCGCCCTGCCCGATCGACTTGCCGACCAGGGCTTCTGCCGCGTGGGCGAATCCGTCCAGGGCGAACGCGAGCAGGTTCTGCAGGTTCATGAGAATGGCATTCGCCGCCAGGATCAGCCCGCCCTGGCGCGCACCCTGGGCCGTAATGAAGGTGAACGTAAACATCAGAGCCATCGTCCGCACGAACAGGTTGCCATTTACGGCGAAGAACGCCCTGTACTCACGAAGCGTCGTCAGTTTGGAAATAATCCAGTGACCGCTATGCCGCTTCAATTCCCGGACTGCGAATCCGAGGCCGACTGCGACCCCGGTGAACTCTGCGATAACAGAAGCAATCGCGACACCGTCTACCTTCATTCCGATGACGATCACCAGGACCAGGTCGAGAATGATATTCGTGATATTGATCGCGAGTACGATGATTAGCGGAACACGCGCATTCTGTAGTCCAAGAAACCAGCCGATCAATGCAAAGTTTGCAAGCGTCGCCGGCGCACTCCAGATGCGAATGAAGAAATACTGATTGGCGTACGCCGTGATCGCCGAATCGGGACCGATGAGACCTATGGCGACCGACCCGACAGGATCCTGAAACAAGAGCAAAAGCAGAGCGATCGCAAATGCGACGATAAGCGCCTGGCCTAATGCGACACGAAGCCCGTCAAAATCATCCGCACCGAATTGCTGCGCCGCTATGCCCGTAGTACCCATTCGAAGGAAATTCACGCCCGTGTATAGAAAGCCGAAGACCGTCGATCCGACGGCGACCGCACCGAGGTAAGACGCGTTCTCGAGATGACCCGTTACGCCGGTATCGACCATACCGAGTAATGGCACGGAGACGTTCGACAGGATCATCGGCGCAGCGATGCGCCATACGCTGCGATTAGTTGGCAGAGCTTGCGTTGAGTGACTCTCGCCCAATGGATTCAGAAGGGGATGCCAACGGAGCGATACAGGCGTGAAAGCAACCAGACCGGAGCAATCATGATCAGCTGTATGTCCCGAACCAGAGTACGAAAGCCTCGCGCCGAACCCTTGCCGACATAAAGGCCTGAGCAGCCGAGCAAGAGAGCAGTGACGGATGACCAAAGCAGGGAATCGACGGTCGCGCTTGAAGAGGTGATCAGCATGGCGATCGCGACGAGCAAAGGGAGCATGCCGATCGCGAGCGAAACGGAAATGATGAAGTAATAGACTTCGGCCGCCATCATGAAAGTAACACCCCAGTTAAGTAGCGGCGATATATCAATAAACGCACTCGGAACCGGCAGCGACCACAAGAGACCGACCGTGCCAACAATGACCAGTGGTACGGCAACCCAATGCAGTGCACGGTTTCCCGTTCGGTCGTAATTCTTGCCGTACTCCGTGAGCCAGCGTTCTGTGTCCGACATATTCGCTCCGACCGGTCAAGGGCCGCCATTCTAGCTGCTTGGCAGCGATTAAGTTTGCGTTCAGGAATTCGGGCCTACAGTGGGCTGCGAAAAACGTGACGTGGATGCGAAATCGACATTTGTTCAGCTGGTACTTTGTGGCATCAGGAGCCAGTCCACCGAATGGAAGCTCAGAGCCTAGGAAATGATATGAATATCAAACGGTTAAAGATCATCGCTGCGATCGCAGGCGTGACCGTAATGTCAGGAGCTTGCACGACGCTCGACCCCTACACGCAGGAATCCAAGACGAGCAACGCGACCAAAGGGGCGATCATTGGTGCCGTATCGGGTGCAGTAGTCGGACTGATCTCCGGCGACGACTCGGTCGAACGCAGAAAGCACGCGCTCATAGGGGCCGGAGTCGGCGCCCTGGCCGGTGGTGCCGTCGGATACTACATGGACCAGCAGGAGCTGAAGCTCCGCAAGGAACTCGAGGGTACGGGCGTTAGCGTGACGAGAATTGGCGATAACATTACGCTGAACATGCCGGGAAATATCACGTTTGCAACGGCCAGCTCGGAACTCAGCCCGTCATTCTTCGATGTTCTGACCTCCGTGTCGAAAGTCCTGACCGAATTCGATCAGACCGTCGTGGAAGTGGCGGGTCATACCGACAGCGATGGCAGTGTCGAATATAATCAGGGACTGTCGGAACGGCGTGCGCAGACTGTCGCACAGTTCCTTCGCAGCCGGGACATCATGGACCAGCGCCTGATTTCGATCGGCCAGGGTGAATCGAGACCCGTGGCCAACAACACAACGGCATCGGGCAAAAAGGCCAACCGCCGTGTCGAGATCACTATGGTGCCGGTTACGGCATAGGCGAGAACCTATTTCCGACTTCCGCATGGCCGCAAAGGCGCTTCCCGTAAGGGTTTCGACGCATTGGCCCTGAATTCTTTGTTGCGCGCCTTGCGAATGCGCTACGGCCATTCGGCGCGCCGCGACTCCGAACCAATGCGTCCGAAACGCGGCTCATGGGGAATTCGGAAATAGGTTCTAGCCTTTGATAATGCGCGGCAGGATCAGCTGATGGCGGGGGCAAATAGATCTCGGATTCTGATAGGCGGCGCCTGCGAACGCCTGGAGATAGGAACGCAGATCACTGAGCTTGACTATCTCGTCAACGAATCCGTGGTGCGCGCAGTAAAGTGGACCTGACGTGTCCCGGTAACGCTGCGCCAGCTCATTCATTTTTTCTACAATCGGTTCCAGTGGCCGCCCGGCATCCTTTTCCTTGACCGCCCGCCGCGCGTAAGTTGCAACGGCGGCAGTCTCCCCGTGCATCACCGCAATATCTGTTGCTGCGGTTCCAAGTGTGAATGCGTTATGACGGTTCGCATTCGGGCCACCGAGAACATAGTGGGCGGCAGCGCTGCCTTTTCTGAGCACTACGAGCATCAGCGGCACTTCGGTTTGCTGAATGGAGTAGATCAGCGACTGTCCGAGCCCGAGCAATTCGGCCCGCTCCGCAATGTCACCGACATCGATGCCCGTTGTATCCTGAAACCAGATCATCGGTATCCGGTCGCGGCCGCAGAGTGTCACAAACTCGTTCATCTTGATGAGACCCTGGCGGTATAGCTTGCCGCCAATGCCGGGATAGTCGCCGTACTCGGGGTAGCCTTTTCCGAGGAAGCCCTGCCGGTTGCCGATGCATCCGACGAGCATGCCGTCAATTTTGCAAAGGCCGGTGTACATCTCCGGCCCGTAATCCGGACGAAATTCCATGTGTTCACTACCGTCCACGAGTCGGGCGAGGATCTGGTCGAAGTCGTAAGTTGCTTTCTGGTTGGCGGGCAACAGGCTGTAAATGTCGTTTGTACTAAAGCCGGGATTTGCCGGTTCGGCGACACGGAAAAATTCCGCCGCATACGCGGGCATTCCCTTCATGTATTCCTTGATGCCGTCCAGAACGCCGGTTTCTTCTTCATAGACGTGCGAGAAAAATCCCGTATGTTCGAAATGCGTTTCTACATCACCCGGTGGCCGGCCGCTGAACTCCCTCGTCTTGGCGATGATTTCTTCAAGCATCTCCGTGTCAAAGCCGCCCCGCGGTGCCATTCCCGAGACAATGCCGATGCCGCCGACCGCCATGTTGGCATCTTTGTGCGCCAGCAATATCGTCGGACTGATGCTCTGATACCCGCCACCTGCCGGATTCGTGCCGTAGATGCCCGCCAGGACCGGTATGCCGGCCTGTTCGAGTTCAGCATGGCGGAAGAATGCCGTGCCGGCGCCACGCCGATTCGCGTAGAACTTCTCCTGCTCGGGAAGTTTCGCGCCGCTGCAGTTGACCAGCCAGACCAGTGGAATGTTCAGGCGCTTTGCGAGGTCCGTGACGCGAAGAATATTCTCCGATTGTCCCGGCAGCCATGCGCCTGCCATGACCTTGTTGTCGAAACCGATGACGACCGCCCAGCGGCCCTCGATTTTCGCGAGGCCATCGACGACATTCGTCGTGCCTTCGGCATTGTCGAGCGGGTTATATAAGGAGTGCAGCGGTTTCCAACTGCCCTCGTCGACGAGGTACTCGATTCGTTGCCAGACTGTCATCCAGCCGCGTGCATTGATTTTCTCAGTCGGAAAACCGGCGTCCTCGACCTCCTTCTTTTTCACCTCGATCGCAGCCTCGGTTTCCTGCAAAGCAGCCAGAGATTCAGCGGCCCGTTTGATGGAACCCGCTTTCAGCTCCTTGCCGAATTCATCCATGTGCTCGAAATACGGTCTCATTGGTCTGTACCCTGGCTACCGATTGGCCGTGAACCCGCAGGCTACTCCGGAGATGATTATCTTCTGCACATTGGACGTGCCTTCGACGACCTGCAGGGATTTCGCGTCGCGATAAAAACGTTCGGCCGGGTATTCAGTAGAGAATCCATAGGAACCAAAAATCTTCATACACTCGTTGGCAGCATGTACCGCAGCCTCGGACGCAGCGAGTTTTGCGACTGAGGTTTCATACTGATTCGGCCGCTTCTGATCCTTGAGCCACGCAGCCCGGTAGACCAGCAATTTCGCTGCCTCATGCTCGACGGCCATATCGGCAATCTGTGATTGAATCATCTGATGTTTCGATATTGGCTTGCCGAACTGGGTACGCTCGTTGGCGTAATTGATCGACAGTTCGAGAGCGCCCCCAGCTACTCCCAGCGCGCCGGCCGCGCAATTGATGCGCGTATTGTTGAGCTGCCACATGCAGATCTTGAAGCCGTCGCCGGCCTCGCCGAGTAAGGCATCCTTGGGGATCTTCGCGCCGTCGAACACAAACTCGCCGGTCGGCGAACAATGCAGGCCCAGCTTGGTCTCGATCGCCTTGGCTGTGCAACCCGGAAGGTTCTTGGGTTCGATAATAAATGCGGACATTCCCTTGTGTTTCTTTTCCTTGTCCGTGTAGGCATAGAGCAGGCCTGCGTCGCCGATATGCGCATTCGATATCCAGATCTTGCTGCCATGCAATTCCCAATGGTCGCCGCCGTCGATTGCATAAGTTCTCATGCTCGATACGTCTGAACCCGAGTTGGGCTCGGTCATTGCGAAGAAGCCGAGTTTTTGTCCGGCTATCCACCCCGGAATGTACTTTTCCTTTTGGGCATCAGTTCCAAACCTGGCCACCGTTAGCGGTGGGCCGAGATTTTGCATATTGAATTGCACGCGCCACGAGGCAGATACGCGGGCGATCTGCTCCGCCATCAGTACAGACTCGAGAAATCCCATACCGTTGCCGCCGAGTTCGTCGGGTAAGGCGCAGGAAAAGAAGCCCAGCTCCCCCATACGTGCGAGCCGATCGGCACGAAATTCATGATTCCTTTCTTCTTCCTCGAGCGTCGGTGCAATGTCCTCTTCCGCAAATCGCTGAGCGGTTTCCTGCACCAGGCATTGCTCTTCGCTTAGTTCAAACATATCTTCTGCCTCGATGCGCTCAGTCGATTATCGCGAGCACATCGTCTTCTTCGACCGCCTCGCCTTTCTTTACTTTGACATCCGAAATCGTGCCGTCGCAAGGCGCGTAGATCGGGATCTCCATTTTCAATGCCTCGACGATGAACAGCTCGTCATCCTCTTCGACGGTATCACCTTTATCCACGAGCACCTTCCAGATGTTTCCGGATAGCGCAGCCAGAACTTCTTGTGCCATATCGATTCCTTGGTCTATAGACTATTTCAACAATGTCAGGAAAATTCCTGCTGCAATAACGGTGCCGATAACGCCAGCAATATTAGGCCCCATCGCAAACATCAGAAGATTATTCTTCTTGTCGGCTTCGGCGCCCATCCTCTGCACGACCCGTGCCGCCATGGGTACCGCCGATACACCGGCCGCGCCGATAAGAGGATTGATCTTGTTGGACGTAAACACGTTCATGATCTTCGCAAGAATAACGCCCGTCGCCGTCCCTATCATGAATGCGAACAAACCGAGGAAGAAAATGAAGATGACCTCAGTGCGAAGAAAGTTTTCCGAATTCATTGTTGCACCGACGCTCAAACCCAGGAAGATCGTCACGATGTTCATCAATGCATTTTGGGCCGCATCCGTCAGACGCTCCACAACCTTGGATTCCCGAAACAGATTGCCGAGCATGAACATTGCGATCAGAGGTGCCGAGGCTGGCACGAGCAGGATTATCACGAAGCTGGCGACAATCGGGAAAAACAGTTTCTCGCGGGCGCCGATCTTCCGTCCTTTCTTCATTCGAATCAGGCGCTCGTTTTCCGTTGTCAACAAACGCATTATTGGCGGCTGGATAATCGGTACAAGCGCCATATAGGAATACGCAGCGACTGCGCAGGCGCCCAGGAGTTGCGGCGCAAGCTTGGCCGCAAGAAAGATTGTGGTTGGTCCGTCGGCGCCGCCGATGATGCCGATTGTTGCCGCTTCCTCGAGCGTAAAGCCGAAGGATGTCGCCGCGAAAAAAGTGACATAGACACCGGCCTGCGCCGCCGCCCCGAGAAAAATCAACCGCGGCTGGGAAAGCAATGGACCGAAGTCCGTCAGCGCACCGAGACCGAGGAAGATCAGTGGCGGTATTATTTCCCACTCGATGCCGTAGTGATAAAAACGCCAGATGAGCCCTTCATCGGGTTCCATCAGCTGGGTTAACGGCAAGTTGGCGAGCAGTATGCCGAAGCCGATGGGCAGGAGCAGCAAAGGCTCATACTGCTTGCTGATGGCAAGATACATCAGGGTCAGGCTGATCAGCCACATGATCGCCATCTCAATGGTGACGGCGAAAATACCCATGTGTTCAAAGATGGCCATGCTAAGCCTTGTCTTCGGGATCGGATCGATCGGCGGCGACGAGCGCAATCAGCTTGATCGTCAGGTACAGCACCGCCATGCCGAAAAAGACACCGCTAATGCCGTTGATGAATATGTTGATCCCCGCATCCAAGAGAATTTGCTCCGAATATCGTTGTTATTAACCGTCGCCGGGCAAGGGCCCGTATCATCGCGTAATGGCCTGGCCTATTCAATCGCCGCCGAGGGTCAGCGTGGCTCCGGTTCAGGCCAAGATACTGAAGAAGTCCGTGCATCGCATCCGTGCATGTACCTAGCCGTAATAACTCCGAGACTACACCGGCAACTGACGGTCTACGGCGTTAGCTGAATATCCCCGTTTGCCTCCATCTCGCGAACTGCCGCCAATTGTTCGGCCATATCGGCCTCTACTTCGGCACGAACGGCTTGAAACTCAGGTTCACCGCGAAGCGATTCGAACGGCGCGTAGTGATCGAAGTAATACCACCAAGTGGCACGCCAACCCGCATCTACGCTGCGACGAATCTCGGCCAGCGCATCCTGCTTTCGACCCATTAAGGCAAACACCGCAGCGCTGCCGCTCCCGGAGCCACCAGGGCCAATCAACGGAATAGACTCCGTTACGGCAAGGGTCTCTTCGAGGACTTCTTCGGCTCGAGAATTAGCACCCATTGCTTGTAACAGGTATGCGATTTCCAGAGCAGCGGAAAAATTATTCTGATGTACTTCTGGGCTACTGTTATCCAGGATTTCCGGATACGACTGCCTGTATCGATCCAGCGCGTCCTCCGCCCGATTCCGACTCAGATCATCATCGCGCAAGAGTGCGAGAGCAATAAGGTATCCTCGTAAGACTGGTAATTGTTGCCCTAATCGCTGCGACAATCTCGTGGCTGAATCGGTTTGACCCAAACGCAACGCCAATGTCCCCATCCACGCGTTGTACACATAGCTATCTGATTCTCGATTCCTGATTTCATCCAACCATAGTTTGGCGTGCTCGATGTCTCCGAGGGTAATAAGGTTGCTGACGATGAAGGACCGGTTTTCAGAGTCTCGCGGAGTTACAGCATTTGCTTTAAGCATCCAAAGTAGCGCGTCGTCATACCGGCCCCGCACGGATCTGTGGAATATTGAGATTCCCTCGTATCCGGAGTTCGATTCCGGGCTGATTTCGATGACCCGTTCGTATGCTTCGCGCATTTCGTCAAATCGCCCTATTTGGCCATTCGTAATAGCGAAGTTGCTCCTGATAATCACGGAGAGGGGATCGAGTTCAAGGCCTCTCTGATACATGGTCAAAGCGTCTTCCTTCCGGCCCTGGCGGGCAAACAGCACTGCATACCAGTTGTGAACATCGACACTGTTCGGCACAAGCTCGATGGCGCGTTTCAAAGCCTCTTCCGAGGCCTCGAAGTCAGCCTGAGCCAACCGCAGGAGCCCGAGTGCAGCGTGCGCTTCACCCAATTGATCATCGAGGGCAAGTGCCTTGAACACCGCACGCTCGGCTTTTGGGTATGTTTTTCTTGGCTCCGCGCTGCTGAAATCGACCTGAAAAACCAATGCCGTGCCAAGACCCGCCCAAGCCAGCGCGAACTCCGGATCGAGGTCGACCGCTTTCTGAAAGAGACGCACAGACTCGTTTACTGATTCGGACTCCCTGGCTCGCCATCGTTTATCGCCCAGCAAATACGCTTCATAAGCTTCGATATTATTTGTTGGTAGCGAGTTGATTCGCTGATGTTCTTTGGGCGTCAATGTTGCGTTCAATGATGCAGCAATTGCGTTGGATACCTCGCTTTGTATAGCGAACAGATTTTCGGTCGTTAACTCGCGGTCATATGTTTCTGCCCACACGTGCTGGTCCGTCGACGCATCGATCAGTTGTACATTGATGCGCACCTGGTTGCCCGAGCGCTGGATACCGCCTTCGAGAATGGTAGCGACTCCGAGTTCTGCCGCTATCTCAGGAATCTTCTTCGTTGTGTTGCGGTATTCCATCACAGACGTTCGTGAGATGACTTTCATCGACCCGATGTTCGCAATCGTCGACAAAAGGTCGTCGTGGATGCCGTCCGTGAAAAACCGGTCTTCCTCACGATTACTGCGGTTTTCGAATGGTAATACGGCGATCGACTTATCAATCTCACCAATTGCATCCAACGTCCCGGTTGGCCGGTCGGATCGAATTGCAAATTTGTCGAACAAGAGGAATCCGAGAGCAATGACGAGCAAGCTGATGATCACTACATTAAGTTTGCGCCCGGTCTGATGCGTGATGGATTGTGAACGGTCGACATCCTTCTCTCTTTTTACACCCTCCGGCGTGAGTTCGAACGCCCAGGCAAAAAAGACAGCCAGCGGAAAACCGAGCACCAAAAGGAAAAGAAACGACTTGGGTACCCAATCCGGTGCTCCAAAGCTTGCAAATGCGAGGTCGGCAACCTGGGCCAGCAACCAGGCAATCACAGCGTATGCGATCGCGACGCGAAATACGTTGCGCCGCTTTAATTCGGTAAACAACGCCATAAGATTCCCTGCCTGAGCCTGTGCAGCACGGGTTGGGCAGTCAGTATAGACAGGAGGTTACAGTGAAGCGAATATCGGCGAATCTTCGATAGCCTGGGTGAGATTTGATCCCCAACAAAAAAATGCCCCCGATGACGGGGGCATTTTTCATTAGCTTTGTCTGGTCAAATCGCCATCGCCGTCCCTAGTTTCTTGATGGCATTCGATTCGATCTGGCGAATACGCTCAGCCGAAACGCCGTATTTGTCGGCAAGCTGATGCAGCGTCTGCTTGTTTTCCGTGAGCCAGCGCGACTCCATAATGTCTCGACTGCGATCGTCGAGCGTCGTCAGCGCCTCTCGCATTCTCGTCGTTGCGTCGTCGTGGAAATCGACTTTTTCGACGAGAACCGCAGGATCGGAATCCGGACTGGGGAGATAGGCTGCCGGCGAAAAGACGCGGTCATCGTCTTTCGGATCGGGACCAGGATCGAAGGTGGCGTCGCGGGACGATAGCCTGCGTTCCATTTCGGTGACTTCCTTTGGGCTGACGCCAAGATCCTTGGCCACGGCCAGTGTCTCTTCATGCGATAACCAGGCAAGACTCTTCTTGGCTTTACGCAGATTGAAGAAAAGTTTTCGCTGCGCCTTGGTCGTAGCTACTTTAACGATGCGCCAGTTGCGAAGCACAAACTCATGGATTTCCGCTCTGATCCAGTGAACGGCAAATGACACCAGTCGAACACCGAAGTCGGGATCAAATCTTTTGACGGCTTTCATGAGTCCGACGTTGCCTTCCTGAATCAGGTCGTTCAGCGGCAGGCCGTAGCCCTGGTATCCCTTCGCGATGTGGACGACAAAACGAAGATGCGCCATTACCAGTTCGCGCGCCGCTTCGAGATCCTCCCCGTCACGGAATCGGCGGGACAGCGCTTGCTCGTCTTCTCGCGACAGCACCTCGATTGAGCCGACTGCCTGTATGTAGGCATCGAGACTGCCAACCGGTCCGGTTAAAGCCAGGTCATGATTTCCACTTGCAATGGCCGTAGTCATTGATTTATGTACCTCCTATTGTGGGTGCAAATTTTAGCACTCAAGACATTAGAGTGCTAACAGCCGGCACAAGTTCCCTGCGGCGGGGCGGCATAAGCCGTTTGCAATCAAGAAGATAAGCTGGAGGTGCTGACGAACATTATGTTCAATTATTTAGCGCGGCTCGATTCTCCGCATGTGTCGGGCGGCCGCAAGCCACGATCCGGCAAGCCCCAATGCGATGCCGACACCAATAATGATGAGGCTCTCCGCGATGTCCAGGGCCAGGACGCTGAATGAACTGTTGTAGAGGCCGGCCAGCCGCCGGACCGGCGGCTCCAGCGTGTACAAGCCGTAAGTAACGAGAGCCAGGGCCAGCAATCCGCCACCGAGCCCGTACCAAAGGCCGGAGTACAGGAAGGGCCGGCGTACGAACGCGTTGCTTGCTCCGATGAGCTTCGTGACCTCGATTTCCTCACGACGGTTCTGAATGTCGAGCCTGATCGTGTTGCCGATGATGACGACGATCGCGACGCCGAGGAGTCCGGCACCGATAGCTATTGCACGCCGGAGAATATCGAGTATCGCGTGAAAACGCTGAACCCAGTCCGTGTCTATCTGGACAAGATCGGCTTCGGGCAGGTTGCCGAGCTCCTCGTGCAGCAGGATCATGGATTGCTCGGTATTTGCACCACTGGGTCTGACTACCAGCGTGTGCGGTAACGGGTTGCTCGTCAGATGATCGAGCGCGGTGCCAAAGCCGGAGGCTGACTTGAATTCCTGCAGCGCATCCTCAGCTGAGACGAGATTTACATTCGCCACGTCAGCGCGTTGCTCGATCAGACCGGCCAGACGTTCGGTATCTGCCAGACTTACATCGCCTTTGAGATAAACAGAAAAGTCCAAAGCGTTTTCCCAGCTGCTGCTAATGGACTGTGCGTTCTTTATGACGATGTGCATCGAGGCAGGCAGAGCAAGCGTCACCGCTATCACGAGCACCGTCATCAGGCTTGCAAATGGCTGCCGGGCGAGGCGACCAAGCGCGCCGATGCCGGTGCTTACATGAAGTAGCAGCCAGGCAGATACCGGGCCGGCGGACTTGCCGGTATGGATCGGATCGCTTGTCTTGCCTACAGCCACTCGCCTTCCCCGGGGCCTTCGTCCTCGCCTTCGAAGTACTCCGCCACATCGTCGCGCTCCTCTTCGACCTGAAGAGTGCCATTCTCGAGAGGAATGCGCCGGCAACCGAGCTGATCGATCAGTGCAAGGTCATGGCTTGCGATCAACAATGTGACGCCGACCTCGTTGAAGCGGCGAAATATGCGCATGACTTCCAGCGAAAGATCCGGGTCGAGGTTGCCCGTAGGCTCATCCGCGATCAGCAACTTCGGCCTGCTCACAATGGCGCGGGCTATTCCCACTCGCTGCTGCTCACCCGCGGACAAGGTCTCCGGTCGTTGTTTTTCCTTATCGAGCAAACCTACCTGATCGAGGGCTGCACGGACTCTTCTCCCGGCGTCGCGGTATCCGATGCCGGAAATTATGAGAGGCAATGCAACGTTGTCGAATACCGGGCGGTCGTAAAGCAGCTTGTGATCCTGAAATACCATGCCGAGCTGCCGTCTGTATGCAGGGATCTTTCTTCTCGACACCCCGCCTGTGTTCTGGCCGTCGACAATAACCTGGCCGCTGGTGGGTCGTTCGATCAAGGCGATCAATCGCAGAAGCGTGCTTTTGCCGGCGCCGGAATGGCCGGTAATGAAGACCATTTCGCCCCGATCGACAGAAACTGACAAGCCCTTCAGGGCCTCCTGGCCGCCGGGGAATCTTTTTGTGACGCCTTCAATTCGAATCACGACACTCAGGCCCTATGAAGATCGCTCAGTCTGTAACAACGCATCGACATACTCTTTGGCCCGAAAAGCCTGCATGTCCTCGGCTGCTTCACCGATGCCAATAAAGCGTACCGGCACGCCGAGCTTCCCTGCGATCGAAAGCAGAATACCCCCCTTTGCGCTGCCGTCGAGCTTGGTGACGGTAATGCCGGTCAAACCGAGGGCTTCGTGAAATTTCTGTGCCTGCACGAGGGCATTCTGACCCTGACTGGCGTCCAATACGAGCATGATTTCATGTGGGGCGTTTTGATCATGCCGCGATACGACGCGCTTTATTTTCGCGAGTTCATCCATGAGCCCCTTCTGATTCTGCAGGCGTCCTGCTGTATCGGCGAGCAGGACATCGATGCCTCTGGATTTCGCTGCCTCGTAAGCATCGAAGACAACGGCGGCCGGATCAGCGCCGGCCTGTTGCGCGACGACGGGAACGTCATTGCGTTCTCCCCAGATCTGCAGTTGTTCGACAGCCGCGGCACGAAACGTGTCACCGGCGGCGAGAACTAGTGAATGCCCCTCATCCTTCAGGCGTTTAGCGAGCTTGCCGATGGTGGTCGTTTTGCCTGCACCGTTGACGCCAACCATCAGTATCACGAAGGGCCTGTCGCTATCGGGAATAACCAGCGGCTGCTCGACCGTTTCGAGGATGGCTGTCATAGACTGACGGAGACTCTCTTTCAAAGCATCGACGTCTTTCAATTCCTTGCGGTCCAATCGCTTTTGCAGTCCGCCAATGATCGTCTCTGTCGTATCCACGCCGACATCTGCCATGACGAGCTGTGCTTCCAGTTCGTCAAGCACGTCCTCATCGATCTTGCCGCCCGGCGCCAGGTTTGCCAGGTCATAGCTAAGCCATGAATCGCCACTGTTGAGGCGGGCGCGGAGCCGCTTGATGAATCCGCTGCGCGCGCCTTTATCCGATGTGTTTTCTGACTTGTGCACCGTTAGTATTCGCGATTGAGCATTTCTTATGCGAAGGGAAGATGGCGAGAGTTAAACGTCCAGGTCGCACGCGGCCGGGGCGGCTGCGTATTGTAGCGGGAAAATGGCGCAGTCGTCTGTTGCCGGTGATCGATAGCCCCGGCTTGCGACCGACATCCGAGAGGATCCGGGAGACCCTGTTCAACTGGCTCAGCCCGGTGATCGAGGGTGCTCGATGTCTGGACCTGTTCGCCGGGACCGGGGCATTGGGAATTGAGGCGTTATCCAGAGGTGCGTCGGAGCTCGTCTTTATTGAAGAATCGGCGACCGTGGCCGCAGGAATACGCAGGAATCTCGAAGTTCTCGAGGCGAGCAATGCAGAGGTTCGACAACTGGACGCGTTCGACTATCTGAACGAAGCAGATCCACGGCCATTCGATATCGTGTTTCTCGACCCGCCATTCGATATCGACGTGCTCGGGAAATTCTGCGGTTTGTTGCAGCAAAAGGGATGGCTGGCGGCGAACGCGGCCATCTACCTAGAGCAAAACCGGGACCACGCAAAACTGCCTCTGCCGGACGGTTGGATAATCAGCCACGAGAAAGTTGCCGGGAAAGTAGGCTATTCTCTCGTACGCACAGGAATCGAGACCTGAAGGAGTGAATTAATGGCTGTCTCTGCGATGTACCCGGGCACTTTTGATCCGATCACCCTTGGTCATGAGGATCTGGTGCGGCGGGCAACCCGCTTATTCGACAAAGTCGTTGTCGCTATCGCGGCCAACCCCAGCAAGGAGCCGATGTTCACTCTCGAGGAGCGCGTTGAGCTCGCGCAGAGCGTTCTCGCCGATCTCGACAACGTCGAAGTCATGGGTTACTCCGGGCTTACAGTGGACTTCGCAAGGGACAACGGTCTCGAGGCGATCGTCCGGGGTCTTCGCGCAATCTCCGATTTCGAATATGAATTTCAGCTGGCAAATATGAATCGCCATCTGACCGACGAAGTCGAATCCGTATTCCTGACACCCACGGAAACCTACACTTATATATCCGCAAGCCTGGTCCGCGAAATCTGCAGCATGGGTGGCGATATTTCCGAGTTTGTTTCGCCAAAGGTGAAACAGGCGCTCATGGGTCGATGCGACCAGAAGTAATTAAGGTCGCTGTCCCCCTAATTACTTCTGGCAGTTTTTGCAGTAGTAGGTCGACCGCTGGCCCAGAACCGCCAGCGAGATGGGTCGCTTGCACCGCAGGCAGGGTTCATCGTCACGACCATAGACTTCGAGTTGTTGCTGAAAATAGCCCGGCTCTCCATCACCGCCATGAAAATTACGTAGCGTGGTACCGCCTGCTTCTATCGCCTTGCCGAGAACCAACTTGATGGCTGATGCGAGGGATTTCATGCGCGGCATTGAAATACGGCCAGCCCGCCGTTTCGGATGAATGCGCGCGACGAAAAGCGACTCGCTCGCATAGATGTTGCCGACACCCACGACGACCGATCCGTTCATTAGAAATTGCTTAATGGTCACACGCCGGCCTCGCGCAACTTCGTAAAGATACTCACCGCTGAATTCATCATCCAGAGGCTCGGGGCCGAGATCACTCAACAATGGATGCCGGTAGGGATCGTCGGCCCAGAGAAGAGAGCCGAAGCGGCGCGGATCTCTGAATCGAAGCGCCTTGCCGCTCTCCAGTTCAATATCTACGTGATCATGCACACCGGCGGGCGCGCCTGTATCGATGATCCGAACACTGCCCGACATGCCCAGATGCAGCATAGCTGTACCGGCATCCGTGCCGATGAGCAAATACTTTGCCCGGCGGCTCAGAGACCGGATCCTTTGTCCGGGCAGGATGCGCTCGATTTCAGTGGCGACAGGCCAGCGGAGGCTGTGCTGGCGCACGATGACCCCGCTCACATCCTGGTTCTCGACCCAGGGTGCGATGCCTCGCCTGCTCGTCTCGACTTCGGGTAACTCCGGCATACAGATCAATACGTGATGGGGCGCACACTATAGTGCTATCGACGCGGACTTGAAACTGGCGGAAAAACGCACATTATTCAGCAGTCTCGAGCCTGCCGAAAAAATATCACTCTCACATCGTCAATTCGTGATGTTGTCCTTGGAGACATTCGGGGCATTGGCTATAGTGACAAGCATTAATCAATTGGTGAATATTCAAATGGAATACCTGTACGGTCTGCTCGATTTGTCCTTCTGGGGCTATGTTCTAGCCACTTTCATCATGATTCAGATCACGATGATGGCGGTTACTCTCTATCTTCACCGCGATCAGGCCCACAGGGCACTGGATTTGCACCCGGCACTACGGCAATTCTTTCGCTTCTGGATTTTCTGTACATCCGGAATGTTGACCAGGGAATGGGTCGCAATCCACCGTAAACACCATGCCTTCTGTGAGACAGTGGACGATCCGCATAGCCCGGTTATCTTCGGTATCAGGAAGGTATTACTCGAAGGCGCAGAGCTCTATCGGGCCGAGAAGGACAATCCGGAAACTCTGGACAAGTACGGCAGAGGCACTCCCGACGACTGGCTCGAACGAAATGTATACAAGCGATTCCCGTACGCCGGGATCATGACGATACTCTTCGCCGACTTGTTGCTGTTCGGGGTTCCCGGCATCACGATATTTGCGATTCAAATGATGTCGATGCCGGTATTTGCGGCAGGCGTTATCAACGGGCTTGGCCATTACTGCGGCTACAGAAACTTCGAATGTGATGATGCGGCAACGAATATCGTGCCATGGGGTGTCCTGATCGGTGGCGAAGAGCTGCATAACAATCATCATGCTTTTCCCACGTCGGCGAAATTCTCGGTACGAAGTTGGGAGTTCGACATCGGCTGGTTGTATATCCGCGTGTTTGAAATGCTGGGTATTGCCAAAGTGAAGAAAGTCGCACCGCGTCCCGTCCTGCAATCTCCGCCGAGCACTCAAGTCGATCTCGAAAATCTGCGCGCAATTATTATCAATCGCATGCATGTTCTGCGTGATTACACGAAACAAGTGACGCTGCCGGTCTTCAAGACGGAGAAAGCAATTGCTGCAGGAGACAGGGCGCTGAAGCGGGCAAGAAAACTACTGGTTCGCCAACCGATGTTGCTGGACGAAACAGCAAGAAATCGTTTGAGTGAAGTTCTGTCAAACAACGCGGCCCTCGAGACGGTTCACGAGTTTCGTGAAAAGCTTCGTGAACTCTGGAGCGGCGCGAATGTGAGCAACGAGAAATTGCTGGCACAGCTGAAAGAGTGGTGTGCCGAGGCGGAGGCCAGCGGCATCAAGGTGCTGGAGGAGTTCGCGGCCAGGTTACGCTCGTATCAGATGGCCCCGGCGTAGACAAAAAAGGGGTCAGAGCCCTTTTCCCGGACTAGGAAAATGGCTCTGACCCACTGCTGTCCCACTTAATTTCGCACCAGCCCGAGTTTGAGCTGTGGCGGTGGCAAGCCCGGTTGATCAGGCGGCTGCAAA
>Ga0255052_10000180_pt1 | contig 48400 bp, 35 predicted proteins | sample JV7_2_21_MG_FD_188632 | JGI IMG/M metagenome (GOLD analysis project Ga0255052, IMG submission 188632) | Seawater microbial communities from Jervis Inlet, British Columbia, Canada - JV7_2_21 | ecosystem: Environmental > Aquatic > Marine > Inlet | place: Canada: British Columbia | collected...
GAAAAACATATCCTCCTCAAGGACTGGCGCGCCCGCTATGTATGGGTTGAACCTGCGCCTGCGCAGTTGCAGGCCGCGCCGGTAGCGCCCCCACATAATCATGACACCAATCGCCACAGAGCCGCCGATCACGAGAGCGAAAAACCAGGGAGCCCGAAAGAAGGGGCGAACGTAGATGACTGTGTACTCACTGCCCGAATTCAGATTCTCGGCATCCGTCGCCACGAGCCTGAAGGTTGAGCGGCCCGGGGGCAGCGTTAGTTCGATGTTGAATTCGGTGAGATAGAATTCACCGAGTGGCTGCTCATTGAGTTTCGTCTCAAGCACTCCGTCGTTGTCGTCGTAAAAGACGATCGTGACCGGCGAGTTGTCAATGACCACGCCATTTAGCCGAAAGCCCGGCGTGCCAATCGTCTCCACCAATGTGCCGTCATCCTCCTCCTGGCGGAGGTCCACGAAACGCACGGCCGGCGGAATGTTTCCGCGCGGCCCGGTGCCAAGGAGCTTTCGGCTGATCGCTCCGTAGGCCTGCGCGACATACTTGAGCGCGGTGCTATTACCAGGGTCGAGGGCCAGTACCCGGTTCGCGGCGGAAAGTGCCTCTTCCGCCGCTCCCGCTTCGAATCGTGTCGCGGCGCTCGCCAGGAGTTGATCGATGCGCGCCAGCCGTGTACTTGCCGCTTCCGCGTCCTTGCGCGCCTGCATAAGGCGGCTCTGGATTGACCGCGCCTGATTGTTGGCGGGCTCCAATACGAGAATCGACTGAAGTCGTTCAAGTGCCGCTGCAAGCTGCCCCGAGGATTCCAATGCCCGCACCGCATCCAGTTCCGCGTCGATCGACGTTTGCTGAACCTCAAATCCCTCGCGGGCCTCGAGCTCGGCCAGCAGTTTGCTCTGCGCTGCGTCGAGCAGCACCTGAATCTCCGGGCTCGGTTTGAGGAATAAGGCCTCACGGAAGACGCTCGACGCCTCGCTGTAATTCCGCTCATTGAGAAAATCCTGCCCGGTCTCTACGAGCTCGGAGACCCTCTGGTCGCGTTCCTGCGCACCCGATTGAACTCTGAACTGCTGCCGGAGTTGGCTCATGGCTTCTTGAGCATCGACATCATCGGGTGCCACGGCCAACGCCTGGTCGAGAGCGGCCATCGCCTCGTCCAATAGTCCTCGATCCTCAAGATCTCGAGCAATGCTGAGACTCTGCTCAACAATCTGTCGAATCCGTTGCCGCTCTTCGGCCGCGGCCGTCGCTCGAGCCTCTGTGGCGATACCGCGGTAGCGCTCGAGTTCCGCATTCGCGGTATCCGATTGTGCGATGGCTCCCAATCTCGCCTCGGTCTCGAATGCCTGGAGGGCAGCGTCGAGCTGACCCAGGTGGTAGTAGGCAATACCCAATTGAAGATACGGGAAGTAGGCGGTGACTTTCATCCCGTAGCTTCGAACGCGCGCTCCCGAGTCGCCCTTTTTCTCAAGCGCCTCGTTGATCTCATGGACGGCCGCTTCCCAGTCCTTATCTCCGATGGCTTGTTCGGCCTTGGCGTAATGCTCGTACCACGGATCGGCCGCGGCCGGGTGGGCGATCAGTATCAGTGACAAACCCACCAGGATAATCAGTCGCCTGATGATTATGAGCATCGGGACACCTTCATTGTGGGACTACCGCACAGAGCCGAAGGGAGCGCAATACGAAATTTCCGATGGGGCTCTGCAGCCAGTTGCCCGTTTCCGGTTTTGCTTACAGTGGCGTTCTATCCAGTCCTCCTTTGGATTTCGAGTCACTCATTGCACTAGGGCCTCGTTCCCCCGAGCCTTACGACTGATGACAGTGCACCGGTCGTGACATTCACGGTGACATTCGTGCCATAGTAAAATAGGCGCGATGTTCCCGTCACGGAACCGCTCATGGTCGATCCGATATCCATGTTGAGCGTTGCAGTGCTGACCCCGCTCACGTTGATATCTGCGTTACCCAGTGGACGGATATTGCCGAAATCCAGTTGGCTCACGCCAGCGACGGTGGCGGTCAGATCGTTGATCATGAGCGAGTCGCTATGCAGCCCACTCACGCCTTCTACGGTTGCAGTCAACTGCGTCTGACTGAAATCGTTCAGGTTGACATTGATAACTCCATCAAGGTCGATGCTGTTGAGCACAGGAAGCGTCACAACGGCCTCGACGGTTTCGACTCTGTCGTTTCCGGGTTCCGGTCCAATGCCGATGCGAATATTCGAACCGGTCTGCGACACATCCAGCCTGTTCACGTCATCATTGTCTATCGTGGCCTCAACCAGGTAGTCAGGGTTTTGGGAAACCTCGACTTCGAATACACTGAAGATCGATATATCGGTAAAGTTTTCGAAGTCGAATGTGGTTGTTGTGGTCGGGCCGACTACGCTGCCGAAGTTAATCTCATTCGCCAGGACTCTATCGCCGCCCGCGGCGAACTCCCCATCAATCGTGATGTGAGCATTTGCCGCCAGATCATTGATCGTGCCATTGGAAAAGTTGGTGTTGGCATTGGCGAGCGCGGAGAATCCATTAATATCGAAGTCATCCGCTGACGCAAACCGGGTGATGAGTCCTGAGACCTGGACACGCTCGCCCTGATTGACGTCCCAGTCATACAGACTCAGTATTTCGTCAACCATCAGGATGCCGTTAACCAATGATCCCCTTACTATGACGAACATGCCATCGGCCGGCATGCCGCTCGGAAGATCGATGATCGTGGCGCTGCCGTAGTCAACGGTTAGCCGATTGACGCCGAATAACATGTTGGCCAGGTCCAGTCCAACGACGCTACCGATGACTTGCGCGCCCGTATTGGCGGTGTCGGGCTCGACGCGCGTTGCGTTGAACTCGCCGTTGGAATCCAAAAAACCGCTGATCCGCGCGTTTGACCCCACTGCAAGTCCGGCAAAAGTACCCGGATCGATGCTGGCATCAAACTCGGTGTCCGCATCGGTCCGAACCGTCTGCCCCATGACGACCAGCCGGCTGAGCGCGGCGTCGATGCTTTCCACCGGGCCGATAACGGTAGCTTCATAGTCAATTCGATTTGCCGTTCCCCTCGGACCGTCGACCTCGATCGTGCCTTCCAGCGAGACGATCTGCCCTAGCTCGAGATCAGAGAGATTCGCCAGCTGCCCGTTTACCGTCACAGTCGTTGAATTTGTTTCGTATCCCACCCCGTTGACCGTGACACTATTGAGTCCGGAGATCACACCGAGCGTCGATACAGCCTCCGTGGCGGGCGGCGGAGGTAACGGAGGTAGCGGCGGAATGTTGACAGTTGGGTCAATACTGACACTGCCGCTGCAGGCGGTGAGTAGGCTCAGAAAAACCAGGCCCAGATAACGAAATTGCTGTAATTTTGTGTTCATGATGACACCTCTTGATTGACTGCACATCCAATGAAGGAGTTGTTCCCTGCGTCGGAGGCAAGCATGGATTTCCGATGACCCCGAGTAGTTATGGTCATCGCACTAGGGCTTTGTGTCGCCAAGCCGTATCACTCTCGACAGCGTGTCCGTCGTGACATTCAAGTCGACATTCGTGCCATAGTAGAAAAGCGTCGACACGCCCGTCCCCTGCCCGGTGTTCACAGACCCCGCCAGGGTGGATCCGACCTCCATATTGAGCCTCGCCTGACTGACACCACTGACATCAATGTTGGCGTTGCCGATCGGCAGAATGCCGCCAAAGTCCAGCAAACTCACGCCGGACACGGTGGCCGTCAAATCACTGATCAGGAGGCTTTCGCCCCGCAGAAAACTGACGCCGCCCAGGTTGGCCGTCAATTGGAGTTGATCGAAATTCTTGAGAGTGACGTTCGCTAGCGCGTTCGCCCCCACGTCGATTTGGTTGAGTACCGGCATTGTTACAACAGCGTTGAGTAGTTGAGTGTTGTTCAGGTTGAAACTGACCGTGTCGCCGCTTTGGGTTACTTGCACGTCGTTGACGGCGTCGGAAATGGCCGAGACCTCAATCGAATAGTTCGGTCCCTGGGTAACGGTGACCCTGGAGAGACCGAATACCGATATGTTGGTGAAGTTTTCGAAGTCGAACGTCAACCCGGTCCTGTCGTTGACCGGCCGGCCGATTGTCACTTGGTTGGCCAATACCGTGTCGCCACCGGCGCTGATTTCTCCATCAATGGTGATTTCCGCATTAGCCTGGAGATCACCGACGGCGCCATTGACGAAGTGCGTGCTCGCATTGGTCGTGATCGGAAAACCATTGAGGTCAAAGTCAGCGGCTGAGACAAAGCGTGTAATCAGGCCACCAAGGTGACCACGCTCCCCTGGTGTGGCCGCCAAGTTGTCAATGCTCGCGATCGCGTCCACAGCCAGGATGCCGTTCGTCAACGACCCCCGAACAATCACGAGAAGCCCATCCGCGGGCATCCCCATCGGAAGGTCAATGACTGTGGCGCCGCTGTAGTCAACGGTGAGTCGGTCGACAGAAAACAACATATTCGCCAAATCCAAACCAGCGACAGTCCCGACAAGCTGTACGTCGCTACTTGTCGTATCGGGCTCTATACGCGTTGCAATGATCTCGCCGGCGTCGTTTCGAAATCCGCTGATCTGTGTGGTTGCAGCAAGTGTCAGGCCGGCAAATGTGTCTGGATCGATACTCGAATCAAACACGGTATCCGCATTCGTCAAAACGGTCTGCCCCATAACGATCAACCGTTTCAGTGTCGCATCGATGTTTTCAGCCGGACCAATGACCGACGCCGTATAGCCGATCGCATCGGCCCTACCTGTCGCATCGCTGAAGTTAACTTCACCCTCGATCGCGACAATTTGTCCCAACTTAAGGTCGGCAACATTGGCCGGCAACCCATTGGCCTCTACGGTAGTGGCATCCGTGTTGTAGCGAATGCCGTTGACGGTAGCGCTGTTCAGCTCAGTGATTGCACCAAACGCGGAGACTGCTGCCGTATCGTTGTCAATGATGTTAATGGTTACTGTTGAATTGGCGCCCGGGGTTGCGGTTGAAACATTGCTCAAGGTCAACGTTAACGATTCCGGACCTTCCGCCGTACTGTCATCAGTGATGAAGATACTGATGGTTTGGTTACCACCGGTCTGATTGGGGTAAGTGATTGTGCCACTCGTCGCCGGATAGTCCGAACCGCTTACTGCGGTTTCGTCCGAGGTTGCATAGTCCGCGGTGGCGACACCACCATTACCGCCACTGCGGGTGACGATGACGTTGACGTTTGCCCCTTCGACGACGTCATAAGAGGTTTCTGCAAACTGTATGGTTCCGGGCGATGCGGGTGGACTACCTCCACCGCCTCCACCGCCGCCGCACGCGCTGAGCAAACCCAGAAAAACCGGGACCAGATAACGCAATTGAAGTAATTTCGTGCTCATGATGACACCTCGTGAATAACTGCACATCCAATGTGGGGTTTGTTCCCTTTATTCGAGGTTGGTATCGATCTCTATCAATAACTGCCTCAGCTTCCATTGAACCCGCGCTCACGTCGTGCCGCTTGATGACAAGTTGATATCGTCTTGATTTCCTTCTCGGGAACCAGCAATCAACCTGGGTTGCGCGAATCTAAGTACATCCCCGAGTTGTCGCCGATCTTCGCAAGGTGTTAGCTAACAGAGGACCGTTCCAGTCGGCCGTGAGGTGAGATTTGGCTACCGAGACACAAGCAAACGTCAGGTTCACCGTCGACCCGCGCGAGGGTACGGTCGCCGGTACCGGTGGCACCGTCCGCCTCGAACCCAAGGTAATGGCGGTGCTCGGAGTTCTGACTAAACACCCCGGTCGCGTGGTCTCGCGGGACGAGCTTCTGGAAACGGTATGGCCCGGCGTGGTCGTTACAGAGCACACGCTGAGCCGCTGTATCTATCAGCTCCGCCACGAGCTGGGCAAGATTGGCGGCGAGCCGGGGCAGACCAATTACAACCCGATCGAAACGCTACCCAAGCGGGGCTATCGACTGCTGGCGAACTTCGAGACGTTGTCAGCCGGAGATTCGTTAACGTCGAGAGATCTTTCGATCAGAAGGCCGGCAATCCCCTACGTTGTCGGCCAGTGGGTGCGCGGCGATCGGTTCTACGGTCGTACAGCGCAGATTGCCGAGATTCTCGAGGGCAATCGAAACTGTCTCTGGCTGCTTGGGACGCGCCGAATCGGCAAGACTTCGCTGCTGAAGCAGATCGAACACATCGCGGACACATCCGGGAATCGGCGCTACTTTCCGATCTTCTGGGACTTCCAGGGCGCCGAGACGCCTCAGGAGCTGCACCTCAATTTCGCCGATGCAATCCTCGACGCGGATGAACGGCTAGAGCACATTGGCGTCCGCCTGGAAGAGGTGGAGGCGGAGGATTTGTTCGTTTCCCTGGAGCGACTTCGACGCCAGTTACGCGCCAGAAAACTGACGCTATTGTTGCTTTGCGATGAGGTTGAGGAACTGATCAAGCTGCATCGACAGGATCCCGCGTTGCTTCGCAAGCTCCGACATGCAATGCAGAGTCGTGAGGATATCCGCACGGTCCTGGCATCCACGATCCGTCTGTGGTCACTTGCTGAGCAGAAAGAAGATACCTCACCTTTTCTGCACGGATTTACGCCGCCGCTTTACATCGAGCGACTCACCGATGTAGAAGCGCGATCCCTTATTGAGCAGTCTCATCTCGGCCCGGAAGAGAGGCCCCCATTCGCGGATGGCGTTGTCGAAGCAATCCGTGAGCACTGTAACAACCATCCCTACCTCGTCCAGCTTGTCTGCAAACGCTACCTCGAAGCGGGCGGCCTGGAGGAGGCGATCGAACAGGTCGCGACGGACCGTATGGTGAGCTATTTCTTCTCTGTCGATTTCGACATGTTGTCCGACACGGAGCGCGAGATAATCCAGGCGATGGTTGAATCGCCCGAGGCGACATTCAACTCGATTCAGGACGAGGTGTCGCTCGGATCCGACGCGCTGCAGGGCACACTGCGCCGCCTGGAAAACCTCGGCTTTATCCGCAGAAACGAAGAGCATCATGTGGTGCTGGCGAACTACTATTTCCGCCGCTGGCTGCAGCAGATGCAGGACGGCAGCACGCACCTGGACGCCGATGCGGTGCCAGTGCCAGTAATAGGCGAGGCGGAGCCGGAACTCGACAGCGATGACACGCAACCAGCCGATGGATTTTTCGCTGAGTTAAAACGCCGTAATGTGGTCCGTGTCGGTATTGTCTACATAGTTGTCGCTTGGGTGTTGCTACAGGTCGGGGAAATAGTCCTGGATTTTCTCGAAGTACCTATCTGGGCAGGCAAGTTGCTGCTCGTGTTTCTTGCCCTCGGTTTGCCTATAGCGCTTATTCTTGCGTGGGCTTTCGAATTGACACCGGAAGGCCTGCAGCGTGAAAAGGATGTCGACCGGTCGAGAACAACGACACGTCAGGACTAGAAATTGTAAATTGCCGATAGCGAGACCGTGTCCACTCGATCCGCGAAATCCACGCCGACATCGACCTGAAAGTTCTGCACAGCTACGCCGATGCCCGCTGAGTAATGCATCTCGTCCTCGCCACGAGGCAGCAGCGCGCGGGCGAGGACCACGTCGCTCGTGGCGCGCATTTGGTGATCGGGATCCAGCCAGGTTCCGAACCGAATGGCGATGATTGGTGTCGAGTCGAGAAATACGTACTCGACTCCCAGGTGCAGCTCGTTCACATTATCGATCGCCCGGTCGTCGATCATGAGGCTGTCGACGATATTCGAGTATTCGACGCGATCCCACTGAAAAGTCACAGTGAGGCGCCCGTCGGGAGCCCGATACGCGAATCCGAGCCCGTAGAGGGTTGGCAACTCAATGTTGGCGGACTCCTGACGGAACACCTCGTCAGGCGGCACTCCGATATCGATAGAATGTCCGGCCGTCAGCGTGACCCCGACGTCGTACTCTGGCGCCTGTCGGTATACGCCGCCGACGCTAAAGCTTTCTGACGGCCTCCAGAGAAAACCCGCTGTAAACGCCCAATCGGCGTCGTCGAAGATTATTCGTTCACTAAATACCGATCTGTCCGGGAGATAGGAGTTCGGTGCGAAGACGCTGGGGATTGTGTCCTCATCCCAGAGGAACATCTCCGCATCCGAGAGGAACGACGCATCGTAGTAGACCACCCCGAGCCCGAAATCGAACCGCTCGCTGATCCGATAGGCAGCGGAGAGCCCGTAGCTAAGGATGTCCAGACCGGTTTGCGATCGCTGGTCCCAAAACCGGTCCTGGCAGCAGGTGCTCCCACCGAAGAAAAGTCCCTGGGTCTCGCTAAAGAATTTGAAATTTGCATACTCGTGACGGAATACCGCGACCGACCAGTTCTCCTTCGGATACACGAACGAGAGGAATGAAAGTCCGTTGAGGTTATCTTCGGAAGTGGCGGTCCGAAGGCCGACGGTTGTATCGATCCCGAAGCCGCTGGGAAGGTTTTGCACTCTCCCGTGCTCGGTGAACGGCGACGAATAACTCCAGCGACGCCCTTCGATCGAGATTTCCGGCTTAAGCAGCTGTGTCAATCCGGCCGGATTGGAAAACGCGGCGGTAGCGTCGTCCGCCAGGGCAACAAAAGCGCCGCCGAAGCCCATGCTACGTGCGCCCGGGTCGGAGAAGCTGAACTGGAGGGGGACGACGGCCTCCTGACCCGAAACGCCAGCTGGCGCCAGCAACCCGACAAGAAACAGGATCAGGACCGCGGCATGGCTGGATAATCGCTTTGCTCTGATCGCCATTTCCGCCTCCGCGCTAGAAGCTGTAGATCGCCGACAGTGACAGCGTATCCTCGCGATCGGCGAAATCCATCGCGAGGTCGATCTGGAATTGCTGCATTGCCACGCCAATACCCGCTGCGAAGTGGACCTCGTCGTCACCACGCGGCATCAGCGCGCGGACAAAAGGTTCGTTGCTCGTAGCTCGCATCTGATGATCCGGATCCAGCCAGGTACCGAGCCGTACAGCGATGATCGGGGTCGAATTGAGAAAGACGTATTCGGCTCCGAGGTGTAGCTCGTTAGAATCGTCGATGCTCTGGTCGTCGAGGTCGAGACTTTCCGGTATGTCCGAGTACTCGACGCGATCCCACTGAAAACTCACGGTGAGTCGTCCATCGGGGTCTCGATACGCAAATCCGAGACCATAGATATCCGGGAACTCGATCGGCCCGCCTGATCCCCGCAAAAAGATTTCACCCGGTGGCACGCCGAAATCGACAGCCTCTCCGGCTCTCACCTCGTACTCGATGGCGGCCTCCAGCCCTTGCCGGTAGACGCCGCCAACGCTCCAGCTGCCGGACACCCGCCAAAGAAACCCACCCGTAAGCGTCCAATCGGTGTCACGAACGAAGCTTCGTTGGCTGAGCCGTGATCTCTCGGGGAGGTACGAGTTGGGTGCAAAAAAGCTCTGCAATGAGTCGTCGTCCCAGAGGAACTGCGCCACATTCGATTCGATTGAAGCATCGTGATAGATCAGTCCAAGCCCTAGAACGAAAGTGTCGTTGAGGCGGTGAGCCGCCGAGAACCCGTAGCTCAGGAAGTCGAGTTCGCTCGTCGCCCGCTGATCGAAGAAGCGGTCCTGGCAACAGTCGGTTCCGGCGAAGAAGAGTCCGTGCGTTTCACTTGAGAATTCGAGGTTCGCATTCTCGTGACGGTAAATAGCAAACGACCAGTTCCTCATCGGATACGCCAGCGAGAGGAAGGAGAGACCGGCGACTTCATCTTCCGATGTCGACGTTCTAAGGCCGACTGTTGTGTCGATCCCATTGCCACTGGGGAGGCCTTCAGCCCTGCCGCCGACCGTGTACGGCGTTGAGTAATTCCAATGGCGTCCGTCGACGGAGACCTCGGGCTTCAGCAGTTGCACGAGTCCGGCCGGATTGGCGAACGCCGCCGTGGCGTCGTCCGCCAGCGCCACAAAAGCCCCGCCGAAGCCCATGCTGCGTGCACCCGGGTCGGAGAAGCTGAGTTGTAGAGGGATGATCGGTTGCTGCGCTGAGACACCGGCCGGCGCCATCAACCCGAACAAAAGTAGGATCGATATTCCGGTGTAACTCGTTAGTCGCTTGACTTTGCTTGCCATTGACGCGCCGCCTGCACGGCTTCACATGGCCAAAACGCTACCCGCCATAACAGACGACCACAATAAGGGGTTCCCGATGCACGCGTCGGAGCCCGCCGCATTTGCTTGCGCGAATTCAGTGCAACGAGCGCCCCAGCGGCTTTTCAATGATTACAACAAGTTAAGATTAATTGACCTAACTACGAACCCAGTACTTCTAGAGAGAATCTCAATGCCTGGTGACTGTGCATCTATTGGGAGGGCCGGGAGTTCGACAAATCGGCCAAGCCGATTTGGACGCACGCAGTGCGCCTGAAGGGCTGCGTTCGACAAACCGCGTCAGCGTTCTTGACGTCGGCTCTACCCCCGAAAGTGGACATCAAGCTAATATCATCGTGAAGGGCCGCCAATGAAGCGGACACAGGCGAAAATTGCTAACGCAGTCATTCAATCACGCCGCAGACGGGCAAGAAGCTGGACCGAATCATAATGGAGGTGCTGGCACTCGCCCTTGGCTATTTTACCTTTGACAAATTCATGCAGTCGACGCTGTTTTGTTGAGCCAAATGGCACCCACGTTCAAAGATGCACAGAAATCGGCATCTTTTTACTCCTACTTTTGTAGATTGTAACCAGTGAATCGGCAAATCTTATTTCGCTTATTTCTGAACATATCCGAGGGACGGAGATGTTTTCTGCTCTTTGCGCGTGGTCCTTCCTGAAGAGCACCTCGCTCTGGTGCTCCCAATAATACGCATGCATTAGGTCTACAAGGTCCTTTGAAAGATCAAGGAATGAATAACTCCTGTCCCGATAGCCCGACCAAAAATTTGAATGAGTGTCCTCGGCCAGATAAACGCCCCCGTCTTTGAGTCCGCAAAGAAATAGATAATTAAAGCTTGCTATCATATGAGAACAAACGTGGCTTCCGTCATCCAAGATGAAGTCGAAGGGGCCAAACTCACGAACTACTTCATTGAGAAAATTCTGATTGGATTGGTCACCAATTCGGACGAATACATTTTCTTCTTGCCTCTCGAACTTCTGACAAGAGGGGTCTATATCAATACCGACGATTACAGATTCAGCTCGCAGATAATCTCTCCACATTCGAAGTGAACCGCCCTTGTAGATGCCTATTTCGAGCATACGAATGGGTCGCTCATCGAAATGAGAAACCACACTTTGATAGGTACTGAAATAGTGCATCCATTTGTGCGCGCCGGGAATTTGTGTCCAGATCCGGTATAGCGTATTCGCCTTGACCTCTCTGAATTCGTCCGCAGGTGTCAATGATACGGGTGTAAAGAAGTTAGGGTTCAGCACGTTCCGAACGTGCCTTGGTTTGCGATAGGCGAACATCCGGCGGACGAACGGGAACTGTCTGACCGGACGCAGACCCACTAAGTTAAGGAGATAGCGGATTGACTTTATGAAAGTAGGGTTGAAATGATTCACTTACGCTTATAGTTCGCTTCTTTGTGAATGAAAGAGGGAATACGATCCCTGCCTCAGTGGATCAAGCCTCTATTGTTTTGATTCTGATGCAATAATCTGGGATTGTCCATGAGTCACTGAAACCGAATAGGCGATAGCCGAAACGCTCCTTCTTAGTCAGGCCAGCACCATTTCTCTACCACCCGACCGTGACTCGTCACACCGTTCAACTGTAGAATCTCCGTAAACCAAGCATCTGGCGGGTGTAGTTGAATGGTAGAACATCAGCTTCCCAAGCTGATGATGCGCCTATCTACTCCAAAGCAGCCGGTCGACGGCAATGGGATTGTGAGGATACTGAATGACAATTTCAGGCGAGTGCTTTTGCGGAGAAGTAACGTACGAGTTAGCAGGCGAACTTCGCGATGCACGATCATGCCATTGTTCCCGTTGTCGAAAGGCCTTTAGTTCTCAAGCTTCGTCGTACGCCGAGGTTAACGCGGACGAGTTCAGATGGCTCTCAGGGGAGGACCTGCTAGCGTCCTATATTGGTGAACATGGTTTTGGCTTACAGTTTTGCAGCAAGTGTGGTTCCACACTCTGCGGGATTCATAATGGTGCTGTTCACGGCGTAGCTCTGGGGTGCCTGAATGGCGACCCTGGTGTCGAGATTGGCCGGCACATTTTCGTCGGATCGAAAGCATCGTGGGAAGTCATACCGGACGGTGTCGTAACCTACGATGAGGCGCCGCCTACCAGCGGTTAGTTCGCTTCTCGTACACCAGTGTCACAGACCAGATCGCTTGGTAGAGCGTGAAGGCAGATACGAGGTACAGTTGCAGCATGACTTGGACACGACGTAAGAAGATCGCAGTGTCGCTTCTGGTCCTTCTATTGTTCGCATTCGTCGCGTCCTATCTGCTGATCCGGAGCATGTTGTCCGATCGCTATGCCGGGCAACCACAGGTCGTCGGGTTGCCGTCAGGATACGACCCCCTCGCTACAACGAGCCCCTATACCGGTCCGCACCCGTCGAGGAACGGCCGACCGCGGGACCCGTACTCGTATCCCATTCCGATCGGCCAATCGGGGCCAGTAACACCTACCTACGCTGATAGCCTGGAATATCCTTACGCGTGTCGCGGCGAGACATCAGGCTTGGGACAGCCGCTCGTCGATAATCAGGACGGCGCTGGCACTGTGGTCTACGCTGTAGACGAGGCTGGCGACAAGACTGAGCAGATCGCTGGCTATAGCAAAGACTGCAGTTTGAATACAAAAGTGTACTACTACTACCGCAGCCGCAAGTCGGCGGAGTTTCTGCCGCTCTCGGATCGATCGGATGACGTGGATGAGCTATCGATCGCTGGTCAAACCGTACCCTTCGTAGTCCGGCTGGAGACCGGTACGATCAATCGGCACATTTACGTAATTGCCTTATTGAGAGGCCCGAACGACTCTCCGGAAGAACCGGACCTTAAGTACTGGAATCACAAACTCATCTACCAATTTCGCGGCGGTGTTGGCATCGGTCGGCGGCAGGGGCGCATTCCGCTGGATTACATTCCCAAGCGGCGCCAATCGCAGCTGCAAGCAGGCTTCGCGATCGCGTATTCAACGGCCAACCAAACGTCCAATAGTTACGACATCGAGCTCGCCGAAGACACCATGGCGCGCGTCAAACGCCAATTCTTAGCCCGTTACGGTGAGCCGTACTACACGATCGGTATCGGCAGTTCCGGCGGTGCAATACAACAGTATCTCATCGGCCAAAATCGTCCCGAGTTATTGGACGGCGGTATCGCCATGTACTCGTATCCGGACATGGTCACTCAAACGACCAAGGTAATGGACTGCGAGTTGCTGGAATATTATTTTGATGTTGTCGACGCCGATAACGAGAAATGGCGAACGTGGTCGCAGCGGGCCTGGATCGAAGGATTCAATGCCCGCGATGATCTGCCCAACATCTTCGAGCGCTTGCGTGCATTGCAAGCGATAAGACTAGGAACCTGGCCGGCGTGGTCACGGGGCCATACGGAATGTACACAGAGCTGGCGAAACCTTACGCCGCAGATCGCGAATCCACGCTACACCTATTTCGCGTCACTTTTCGCGCCCAACGTTCTGACGCAAGTGCCGTTTACGTACTGGGATAATCTGAAGCGAGTTTACGGTACGAATGAAAACGGCCTGGCCCGACGTACCTATGACAACGTTGGCGTGCAGTACGGATTGGAAGCACTTAAACGGCTGCAAATCAACGTATCGGAATTTTTGAAGTTGAACGACGCCATCGGCGGCTGGAAACAGGCGGCCGATATGTCACCTGAAAGATTTTGGCTATCCGGCGGAGCGAACTCCAATCTGGCGGACCTCTCCGTTTGGAGTCATCACAACATGAATGCCAAGGAATCCATTGACCATCCTGCTCGTCGTAGCGAAGGTGACGTCGATGCGATCGCAGCGGCATACCGATCTGGCCAGGTATTCATGGGGGACCTGTCAATTCCCATTATAGATTTTCGCCACTACCTCGAACCCGAGTTGGATATGCACCACAGCTTACAATCGTTTTCCGCTCGTTTGAGAATGTTGCGCAAGCAAGGCACAGCTGACACGCAGATTATCTGGTTTGCGCGAAGACCTTACTCACCGTTGGGTGACGCCATTGGTGTGCTGGATCGCTGGCTGGAAAACATGCGCTCAAATTCGGACTTGACCGCTGCTGCTGCGAAGCCCACTCAAGCGACAGATCGTTGCTATGGCGACGCCGGTGAAATCATTGCCTCCGGCGAAGACGTTTGGGATGGGGTCTGGAATAGCAAGAAGAATGGGAAGTGCATGGACGAATACCCGATTTTCAGTAATCCCCGAATTGTTGCGGGCGACGACTATGCCGGAGACATTTTCAAGTGCCATCTGCAGTCGGTAAACGAGGCTATCGCAAACGGCGTGTACGCGCCGATTGATGTTTCTGCATTTCGCGAAGAATTACGTCGCGTGTTTCCCAATGGGGTATGTGACTACAAACGTGGCGACGTGGCTCGGCCGGAAGACGTGCTTTCAGATTGAGCGGAAAGGCTGTGGTGCGACCGTAGCCGTGACATTACGGCGAAATACGCACATAGAACGACATAAGCATTCCATGCCACGATATTGTTGGCCACATGTCTGGGCGCACCCGCCCACTTCGCGACTTCAGCGGCGATGCCGAGCGCAGGCAACGCCAAGCAGAGGACAACAAGCCATCGCCAGAGCTTCTCAGTCTCACCAAGGCGCATGTGCCGATAAGCAAAAACAAACATGACCTGGGACATGAGATTACTCAAAGCAAAACCATCGATTCCAATGCGCCGCAAGAGTCGATACTCATCGCCCCGGAGACCCAAGGCGACTACATAAAGTGTGAGTGACAGTGCGGCAATGACGCCGAGTAATCGAAGTGCGATGAACCGGGATCGGGATCGACCAACGACCGCTAAGAACGTTGAACAGCGGCGCCAAAAAAAAACGATGATAACGGCAAAAGGGAGCATACCCATCTTAAATATCAAACTCTCTGGTGCAAGACGCCCCGCGGAGCTAACGCTTGTGCAGCCCGAAATATACGGGAAACACGCTGGCAGATGATCCAGTCCAATAGCGAACAGGTAGCACACGTTGATAGTGAGCAACGGGAGTGCCGCGGCCCAAAGCGCCGAAACCCGAAAATCAGTTGAGTGAAATTGATCGCTGCTCATGTTCGAGTTGGGTCTCCTACGTCGTGCCGCATACCGGGAATATTGACAACGGCTTCTGATTTAGGAGGCTGGTTGCAATTCTTGCAGTACGGTTGGAATCAGTTCTGAAACTGTCGGGTGAATGTGAACTGCGCGGGATATGACCGTGTAGGGCTTCCCGGCGTACATCACGTCCAAGAGGCAATGGACGACTTCGTCCCCATTCAGGCCAAGTATGACAGCCCCCAGGATTTCTTTGCTGTCGGCATCCACCAGAACTTTTATAAAGCCGCGGGTCTCCCCGAACTCGCGAGCCCGACCCACACGGGTCATCATCCGTTTTCCGATCAATACATTGCGGCCTGAAGCCATTGCCTCGTATTCGGTCATTCCGACCCGCCCTAAGGGGGGATCGATGAACAGCCCGTAACATAGAATTCGATCAGTGACTCGACGCGAATCATCGTCGAATAGATTTGCTGCGACGATTTCGTAGTCGTTGTACGCCGTATGAGTGAATGCGCCGCGGCCGTTGACTTCTCCCATAGCCCAAATGCCGGGTACATTTGTGCGCAAGCAATCATCGACGACGATTAGACCACGTTCGTCAGATTCTATTCCGGCCTCATCCAGGCCAAGGTCATTGGTATTGGGTACGCGGCCGACGGCCAGCAGGAGATGGGTTCCCCGAATCTGTTTGGGCTCTTCATCGCAGCTAACACCGACCGTGATGGCGCCGGAAGATTGACCTACTTCAACGCACTCCGCGTTTAAGCGTATGTTGACGCCTTCTCCTTCGAGAATTTCGCGTACGGCCTCTGAAACGTCTTCGTCCTCGCGCGGAATGAGCCGGTCGCTCATTTCAACGACGGTGACTTCGGCACCGAAGCGCCGGTACATCTGTGCGAACTCCAATCCAATGTAACTGCCGCCGATGATGATCAGATGCTCTGGCAGAAAGTCGACCTCCATCATGCTCGAGTTAGTCAAATAATCCACCTCATCGAGACCCACTATGTCTGGAATGCGTGCTCTCGCCCCTACATCGATAAATACCTTGTCGGCTTCAAGTATGTCGCCATTGACCCGGACCTGTTTGGGACCGACGAATCTTGCGTGTCCATGAAAAAGGGTGACACCCTCCATGCCTTCGATCCAATCGGTTACGCCTTTATTCGATGCACCAGCAATTGAGTCCTTGCGCTTTTTGACCTGCGCCATATCGACCGTAATGGAACCATCCACAACGACACCGAAATCTTGCGCTTGTCTAGTCGTGTAAGCGACTTTCGCACTTCCGACGAGTGTCTTGGTCGGAATGCAGCCGACATTGACGCAGGTTCCACCAATCAGTTTGCGTTCGACAACAGCAGTTTTTAGCCCCTCTCGGCTTAGGCGGCCGGCGAGAGGCGGTCCGGACTGTCCGGTTCCAATTACGATCGCGTCGAACAGTAGGGGCATGCGTTTTCTCCTCGAGTGGAGCCGTCAACGCTTCTAATTGTAGTTGAAGTTTTCGCCGTGGTGACTTTTACGCAAAAACGGTCTATTTTCGGTTAGATTCCAGTTCACGTTAATTGGCAGGAAAACGATCGGTAACTTCAAAAGACTAAACGAGGACGAAATTTTAGCGAACTTGAAAAATGTTCGCGGCTGGTCCGTCGAGAATGACAGACTATTCCGTCGTCTACATTAGGGTACATATACACCTAACCACGCATGAGGCGGGCGGAATTACGGAAAATGATTTTGCCTTGGCCCACAGCATCGACGAAATCCATGCAGCAGAAATCTAGCGAGGTGTATTTCTTGGAAGCAATTGTTCTTGATATAGATGGAACGCTGATCGAGTCTATGGCCATCGACTCAGACCTATATTTCTCTTCAATTTTCGCTGTACTCGGTCCTGTCGAGATCCGAGAGAATCTCAATGACTACGATCATGTTACTGACATCGGGATTATTGCGCAGGTCATGGAAGACAACGCGCTTCCACTAGACTCAGACGCAATTGTCTCGATACGAAATCGGTTTGTCGCAGGTCTGACCGCACGTATCAAGATTGACGGTCCATTTCCTGAGATACCCGGTGCAGCCCGATTTATTGACAGACTTCGTGATTCAAAGGAGCATGACGTCGCGATTGCCACAGGCGGCTGGAGACTATCGGCGCTCCTTAAGCTCGAAACTTCGGAACTGAATGTCAAAGGAATCCCCGTATTTTCATGCGACGACTCACCATCGCGAACGGAAATAATGCGCATCGCATTATCACAGCTCGGTAACGTGTATGAATCTGTTACGTACTTCGGAGACGCCGAATGGGATAGGCGCGCATGCGAGATTTTGGGATGGGAGTTCGTTCCTGTTGGCGCTGGTCTTGGTGGCATAGAGACGTACGATAATTATGCTGTCTGAACGAAACTGCGGCCCTTGGCCGTTAGCCGCCGGCCAGATGATTAATTACTGACTGGCTGCTACTGACGCGAAAAAGCCTGGCCCAGAGATGGAATGATGACTTTTAAGATTCCGGTCATGAAGAAGATGAAGCCTAGTAGTAGCCGCAACACGCCGCCTAACTTGTCGCTGATCGTCTTACGCAGTTGATCGAGCGTTGTATTGGCTCGCACCGATTGTAAAAAGGTATCGGGCTAAGCTTGGTCTAATTGGACCCCTCGGCAAACCTGGGTTTCAGCGTCTTCGTATCTGCGCGATGCGTATTGAGCACAAATAGATTTCCAGTGAGCACGAGTATAGTGCCGACAACAATCGATGCATCGACCTCGAGCCCCTCGAACAGCGTTGACAGTATGAGCGCGACAACCGGAAACATGACCATTGCGTAACCGGCTTTGTGTGCGCCGATTCGACCGAGCAGCGTGAGGTACGCACCGAACGCGACGATCGACCCGAACACGGTCAGGTAAGCCAACGAGCCGACATACGCTACGGACCACTCGAATTCGAATGCTTGTCCATTGGCCAGAGCGAGGCCGGCCGTAAACAGCGCGCCATAGAACATGCCCCACGCATTCGACTGGACGACCGGAAGATTCGCTTTCTGCGAAGCCTGCGACATCATGCTACCCAATGAGGCTACCAGCGCGCTAAGCACTGCCAGGAAAGAGCCGAAAAAAACAGTATCAGTGAATGACAGTTCGCCGACCTGTGGTGCGAACAGGGTGACTATTCCGGCCACGCCTAGCGACGCGCCGGACAGAACTCGCGGCCCAGCTCTGACACCGAAGAATAGGCGTGAATTTATGATGTTCATCCACACCATTGTTGAAAATGCGATCGCCGCCAACGCCGACGTAATGTACATTTGCGCGCGGTAGGCGAGGATGTAATTAATGCCGAACAACAGTAGCCCGAGCAAGACGAACCGCGCGTGATCACTGGGCGCGAAACGCAGCTTAAGCCCGCGCGATCGACACCACGCGAACAGCAGCAGCGATGCGCCGCCGTAGCGATAGACTAATGATATCTCCGGCGCGACGACACCGAGCTGGAACTCGATAGCGAACCAGGTCGAACCCCAGATCAGTACGGTCAGCCCGTATAGGACGGCGTTATTCATCAGCAGTTCCTGCAATCCATTTCGCCTAAAACGTCTTCGAGCACTTGCACACTAAAATGTCGGTAACGATGAAGTCGCATTGGCGCTGACAAGATCTGGTCCAGCACGAATCGCCACAGGGCAGGGTGACGAACCGGCAGGTTGAACCGCGACGTGCGGCTGTCCTTCAATGCGGCGTGATTGGCGAGACGGCTTTTTCGTTGATTGTTGAGTTTCATGGTCGTGGCCTCCGGTCTGTTTGCATCAGAACTTGACTGTACGGGTTTTTTGTGTGTATAACAGATACAGTAATTAAGAAATAAGACCTATACAGTTATGCTCAACGTCGACAAGCAATGCGATACTTTCCTGTACCGCCAGGTTATTGATCTCATTACGGAAAATATCGATATCGGGACACTGCTGCCAGGTGACCGGCTGCCGTCACTGCGCAAGATGAGCAAAACGGCCGGGGTCAGCGTGCCGACGGTCCGGCAGGCGTATGTTGAACTCGAGCGGCAGCGACGCGTTGAGTCGCGCCCTCAATCGGGCTTCTACGTGCGTCACCGCGCGGCAAACGACATTGTTCTGCCCACGCGCACGACGGCAATGACGCCGGCACCGCTGCGCTGCCGTTCGCTAATGGAGCGCGTTTACGACGCTATTAACCGTCCTGACCTGGTACCACTGGGAATCGCCAATCCGTCCATGGCAAAGCCCGCCGCAAAAACGCTGCACCGCGCCATGAAAAGAGTCATGGCGAGAGCCGAAGAGCGAAGCCTCGGCTATGCATCGACACTGGGTGAGCCATCACTACGAAGACAGATCGCCTATCACTACCTTGATACGGTGGGTGCACAGGCAGAGCCCGAGCAAATCTGTATTACGAACGGGGGGCAAGAAGCTCTGCTGCTGGCGACCATGGCCGTCGCGTCCGCTGGCGATGTCATCGCTGTCGAAACGCCGACTTACCATGGCATGCTGGAGCTCATCGACAGCCTGGGCATGCTGGCGGTCGAAGTAGAAACCTGCCCGGAAGAGGGTGTAACGCTCTCGGAACTAAAACGAACGCTAGAGGAACATCCGGTAAAAGCATGCATGTTCTCGACAACCTTGGGTAACCCGCTCGGCGTCACAATGCCGGACGAGGATCGCCGCAAACTGGTCAGTTTGCTTGAACAGCATGACGTTGCATTGATCGAAGACGACGTTTACGGTGACCTGCGCTTTGACGGACAACGCCCAATCCCGGCGCAGTTCCTTGGCAGTAACGCCCGTGTTCTTACCTGTGGCTCGTTTTCAAAAACGGCTGCCCCGGGATATCGAATCGGCTGGGTGGTCACGCGTCACTATGTCGACGAGATCGCGCGACTCAAGCGTGCTTTCTCGTGTTCGTCCGGGTTGTTGCAACAGCTGACGCTCGCTGATTTCCTCGCGTCGGGCGATTACAGCCGGCACTTGAAGGGGCTTCGGCCCGTCTTGCGGCGCAATGCGGAGCGCATGAGTGCACTGGTCGCCGAGCACTTTCCGGCTGATACGCGCACGTCGAGACCTGTCGGTGGGTCCGTGTTGTGGCTCGAATTACCCGGGAAAGTCGATGCGGAGCGGCTCTTCGACGATGCGATTGGTGCACGTATCAGCATCGCACCCGGCCATATTTTTTCGCCCTGCGCGTGTTATACAAATTTCGTGCGGCTGAGTTTCGGCCATCCATGGAGTGACCGTACCGAAAATGCCATTCGATGGCTGGGCCAGCGCGTCCGGCGACTCGCGTCTGGAGATGCTTAGTCGAGCCCTGGGTGCATAGAAACTCATCGGTCAAGACACCCGACCAAACGGCCGAACTGTGATTCCCTCCCTGTTTAACACCCCGACAAAAACCTAAGCTTCAAATTACTTAACTAAACGACTTGTGAGCAAGTCGCAAATTGCTGTTGCCGAGAGGCGGCGGCTCTCATGCGCTTTTATTTAACATAAGATATGCGAATTTCTGGATACCTGTTGTTGTTAATTGCCGCCAGCCTGGGCGCCACTGGTTCGATTGCCGCCGAACCGGATGCGCACCTGTGGTCTCGGGAAGAGGCCATTGAGCTCGCCCGAAACGGCGATTTCGACGAGGCGCTCAGTACTCTCGGGACGCTCCGTGAAGCTGATCCGGATGATCCGGCGCTGTTGCACGATGAAACCGTTGTTCTCGCATGGGCTGGCCAGAATCGGTTGGCGCTGGATAACGCGCCGTTGATTGATGCCAAGAACGCACCAGACTACGTCATAAAAGCCGTTGCGAGGTCAGCACGCGACATAGGCGAATTCGACGAAGCTGCACGCTGGTACCTAACATTACTCGATCGCGCCGCCGCCAATCTCGACGCCCGACGCGGTCTTGCCATGACCTTCGCGGATGCCGGCGACTTTGAAAAGGCATGGGGGGCTCTGAACGAAGTCCCGCTTGAGCAGAGAGACGACCTGACCCTGGTTTTGACCGAGGCATATCTCTACGAGGGAGAGCGTCGCTTCCTCGAGGCATTGGCAAGCTATCAGCAGGTTATCGCGGCGCAACCAGATAACAAAGCAGCAATTCGTGGCGCGGCACTCATGTTGCGTGCGGTCCTGATGCCACGGCAAGCGCTGACGCTGGCTCTTGAGTATCCTGACGTTCTTAGCAGCGAAGAAATTGTGCACCTCGAGGCGGACGTCGCAGCGCTGCAAATTCGGTACGGTGCACAGTCATATTATCCGGAGTCACGACGTCACGAAGGCACCGACCTGGCACTGTCGAAAGTCGACGAGTTGCTTGCACGCCCCGACCTGGATTCGGACATGCGTTTGCGTCTTCGCTTCGATCGCATGGTGGCACTAACCAACCGGCTTCGTACAACGGAGGCGATCGCAGAGTTCGAGGCGCTGGATGTGGATGCTGCGATTGTCCCTGCCTATGCGTTGGCGTCAGTCGGCAGAGCCTATCTGAGTGAGCGACAACCAGAGATTGCCCGAGACTTGCTGGAACTGGCCATTGCCAAAGAACCCGAAAACTTTCATTTCAAGTTTCAGTTGTTCTTTGCCTATACCGATTTGCGGGATGAGACGCGTGCGATAGGTCTCGCCGAAGAATTGCTGGCAACTCTCCCGAAGCTCAACCAGGTTCCCGGCTCCCGAGTTGTGAAGGGTAACAGGGCTTATCTGCGCGCAGCGATCATGTATGGGCTTGCGCGGGCGAACTTTGACCAACTCGCCGACTCCCAGAAGTACTTCGAAGATCTGCTGGCCAAGGCGCCGCACAATACCGACATCCGCCATGAGTTAGCCAATGTCTATCGGTGGCGTGGCTGGCTGGATCGATCGTTGTCCGAATATGCGCAGGTCCTTGCCGTAGAACCTGAACTAATGTCGGCTCGAGTGGGCAACGCCCACGCGCGGTTGGACTATCGTGACTACGCGCCGGTTGAAAAGGAACTGCGGGCGCTGGGTGAGCATTATGGCGATGAACCTGCTGTAAAGAATCTCGCCGATCGATGGCAACTTCAAAACCTCCAGGAAGTGGTGACCAACGTCGAGTTTGGCGAAAGCAGCGGACCAACGTTCGGTAACGATCAATACAATGTTGACGTGGCATGGTTTTCCAGACCGTTGGCGCGGAAGTATCGCGCTCTCGTGTTTACGCACGATGCTTATGCTGATTTTCCGGAAGGCTCTGAGCATCGCCGTCGAATGGGTGCCGGAGTTGAATATCGTCACCTGCGCTGGCTGGCGACCGCGCGACTATCGGCGTCCAGGGATGGTGGCAGCGCAGGTTTCCGCGGTGCCGCTAACTATCGTTTCAGCGATTTGTGGAGTTTCGGTGCGATTCTTGAAACCGATTCCAATGCGACTCCGTTGCGGGGTGAACGCGCAGGCGTCAGCAGCGACCTTGTTGCGCTAAGCGCGGCATTCGCAAGAAACGAGTCGTTCGACGTTCGTGCACAACTGAGCTATCAGGACTATTCCGACCAGAACGCCAGCAATTCTTTTCTACTCCGCGCACGAAAACGGCTAATCGTACGTCCCGGCTTCCGACTGACTGCGACCGGTGAAGCATTTACGGATAATCGCAGACGGGACGACGTCGTCTATTTCAGCCCAAAGAGCAGCTTCAGCTGGTCCGCCGGGCTGCGCTATGACTGGTTAATGGCCCGCCGCTACGACTTCGGTCTGACCCACACTGTCACGGGCAACATGGGCCAGTACGATCAGTCTGGAGCTGACGCGGATAGTGTCTGGTCATTAAATTATGAGTTCAGTGCCGATCTCAATAATCGCTTGAGCACTCACTTGGGTTTGAGCCGACGTAGTAATGTGTATGACGGAATCAGAGAGAACGGAACGTTCTATTCGGGAGGATTTCGGTGGAAATTCTAACGCGCCTCCTACCCCTCCTGGTCTTGTTCGCAATACCGGCATTCGGCGACGAACTGCCGTACCGGGTCATCGCGTATCATGACATCCGGGACGACGTCGTCGGAGACTATGATCCGGATCAGTTCGCCCTGTCCACAGCGAACCTCATCGATCAGTTCACCTGGCTGCGTGACAACGGCTTCCATCCGGTGAGTATTGATCAAATAATCGCCGCGCAGGAAGAAAATCAACGCTTGCCAGCTAACGCGGTCTTGCTGACATTCGACGATGGTCTCGCGAGCGTCTACACACGGGTATATCCGTTACTGAAGCTCTTCGGCTATCCGGCCGTAGTCAGCATCGTGACGAATTGGATCGAAACCGACGATGTCGTCGAATACGCCGGTCATCAATTGCGGCGTGATGGCTTTCTGACCAGGGAGCAAATACGTGAGATGCAGGCTTCCGGGCTGGTGGAAATCGCCTCTCATAGTCACGATCTACACATTGGTATTCCTGGTAATCCGCAAGGTAACCTGCAACCCGCTGCCATCACGCGGGCATTCGATGGAGCCACGTACGAAAACGATGCTGACTATCGAAGGCGGATCGACACCGACCTGGCCCATAGCGTGGCGACAATCATGGATATCAGTGGCCGCAAGCCACGTGTGATTACCTGGCCGTATGGTGCGCATAACGAATTGGTGGAGTCAGTCGCCGCCGATCATGGCCTTCATATCAGTCTGACTCTGGGTCCGAACTCGGGCAGTAACGAAAGGACTGTTCGTCTGGGCCGGTACCTGGCCACCGCGAACCCGGGCATTGGTGATTTCAGCTCCGAGTTTCTCCTGGATGCACCGCACCCGATTATTCGTGTGGCGCAAATTGACCTCGACTACATATTCGACCCGGACCCCGCTCAGCAAAGTCATAACCTCGACCTGATGCTTGATCGCATCAAGGCACTGGAGATTAGTCACGTTTTTCTGCAGGCATTCGCAGACGACGATGCTGACGGTGGAGCTGACGCGGTCTACTTCCCGAACCGCCATCTCCCCGTGCGAGCAGACTTGTTCAGCCACGTCGCCTGGCAGCTACGAACGCGCGCCAACGTTTCCGTGTATGCCTGGCTACCCATGTTGAGCTTTGTTGGTGAGTCTTTCGACGCTGAGTGGCGCGTGGTTGAGTATCGCGATGGTGTCGTGGCGCCAGATCCGAATTCAGAGCCGCGACTGTCGCCATTCAACCCACAGGCCCGCGAACGCATCGCCGAGGTTTATGAAGACTTGGCAACCTATTCAAATTTCAATGGGGTCCTGTTTCATGACGATGGACGCCTCAGTGATCTTGAGGACTTCAGCGAGGCCGCACTCGCACACTACGAGGCATTTCTCGGCAGCGAGATTACGCCGGCCATCCTGGAAAATGATGCAGAGTTGCAGCAACGCTGGGCGGATTTCAAGGCGCGCGTACTACTCGATTTCGGTGCTGAGCTGCTGGCACGAGTGCGTCAATATCATCCGCTTGCCAAATCAGCCAGAAATATTTTTGCGAGCGCATTGCTCGATGACTCGGGTATAGAGTACCTCGCGCAGGACTTCGATTCTTATCTACGCGCCTACGATTTCGTCGCGTTGATGGCGATGCCCGCGCTGGAGGGCGCCGCGGACCATGAGAGCTTTTACGAAGACCTGGTTGCAGCCGTGCGACGGCGAGAAGGCGGGCTCGAACGCACCATCTTTGAATTGCAGACAGTGGATTGGAGTCGGTCTCAACCGGTTCCGAGTGATGAGCTTCGTTCAACCATGCGATGGCTTCAATCGATAGGGGTTCGAAACCTCGGTTACTACCCGGATGACTTCATTGCCGGGCAGCCGGAATTCGAGCAGCTTCGCCTTGGCATGTCGTTGGCAGACGACTTTGTAGGAGCGCACCGGTGAGTATTGAACAGACAATTAAAGCGCTGTTCGAGTTCGCTTTTTATTATCCGCTTTTCATGTCCTATTTATGGATGACGGGCGCGGTCTACTACTTTTTCTACTGGGAAAAACTGGAGAAACGTCCGGTCAACAATCCTCCTGAGTTACCCAACACGCCGAGTGTGTCTTTCATCGTCCCGTGTCATAACGAAGCCAAAAATATCCGGGAAACGATACTGGCTCTTCTTAATCAGGATTATCCGGATTTCGAAGTCATTGCTATTAACGACGCGAGCACCGACAAGACTGGCGAGATTCTCGAGGAGATCGCTCGCGAATCTGACTGCATGCGTGTTATTCACCTCGAAACTAATCAGGGCAAAGCGATGGGATTGCGCGTCGCGACCATCGCAGCAAGAAACGAAATTCTCGTCTGCGTCGACGGGGACGCGATTCTCGAGCGTCACGCAACGCGTTGGCTGGTCTGGCCATTTGTTGATGCGCCACGGGTAGGGGCCGTGACCGGCAATCCGCGCGTCCGAAATCGAACAACGTTACTGGCTAAAATCCAGGTGGGCGAATTCTCGTCAATTATCGGACTGATCAAACGCGCTCAGCGAATTTACGGTCGAGTATTCACGGTGTCAGGTGTCGTCGCAGCTTTTCGGCGTTCTGCTTTACACGATGTGGGTTACTGGAGCCTGGACATGGTCACCGAGGATATTGACATCAGCTGGAGTTTGCAGCTGAACCGGTGGGATGTGCGCTACGAACCCAACGCTCTTTGCTACATCCTGATGCCAGAGACGCTGAAAGGTCTCTGGCAGCAGCGCTCGCGTTGGGCGCAGGGGGGCGTCGAAGTGCTGATGAGGCACTTCCCGGAACTTCTCAGATTTCGCAACCGCCGCATGTGGTTGGTGGCCGCCGAACTCATCGTTAGTGAGTTCTGGTCCTACGTGATGTTCTTCATTTTCCTGATCTTCATACTCGGCTTGATCGTGAATTTACCCACCATGCTTCAGGTCTCGACGGTATTGCCGGGCTGGCCCGGTGTGATTCTGGGCGCCACATGTCTTGTCCAATTCGCGCTCAGTCTGATAATCGACAGTCGCTACGAATCGCGACAACTGGGGCAATTCTACTATTGGATTATCTGGTACCCGATGGCCTATTGGGTTATTCACGCCGCAGCCAGTGTCGTCGCCGTACCGCGGGCCATAAGCAAGCGTCGTGGAACTCGCGCCATCTGGGTCAGCCCCGACAGGGGCATTCGCCCAAGTACCGGAGACTGACGTGACGAGCCTTGGCAAGGATGTGCATATAGATGCGCCGCAGCTGGTGACGGAACGTCGGCGCATCACCGATGCCGTGGCAACGGCGGTAGTCTGGGTTATCTACTCTTATCTGTGGGCGCCACTCATAAGCCTGATAGCTTGGCTTTTGGGTTTTGAATTCGCCTACGACGTAATGGTTCGGGCAGGCGGTGCCGAAGGGCTGGTGACGGTACTGAAATTCTATGGAATCGTTCTTGTCTGCATCATTGTCGTCGTGACAGCGTGGTCCGCTGTTAATCGATATCGATTTGCGGACAAGGAACGGCGCCGTTCAGTACAGAACACCACGGACGAGGATATCGCTGCGTACTTCGCGCTCCCGCCCGGGGAACTGGAAAAATTACGAGGCTCGCTTAGGGCCAACGTTTATGTCGCCGAATCCGGACAGATCGAGCGGGTCAGTGTCCTGGAAAAAGAAAGCGATAGAATCTAACTATTTGATCCGGGCCAAAAGGATCGATCACAGATTACGAACCCCGCCAGAACGGCAAGGAAAGTAATCTCGTGGTTTAATGGCCTACCGGAAGCAAGCAGGTAGGCCAACGCAACAACGCCGCCAACCAGAAATAGTCCGGCAAATGCGGCCCGACCTTTCATATTTTTCCCCTGATCGTATTGGCCATTCTTTTTCCCAAAATAGCACACTCATGTGTTCCTACTGGCGCTTGCTTTACATAATCATCGGTTCAAGACACTAACCTGTTGATCTACGGTGGACTAATACCTCAGTGCTATTCGTCTTCGTCCGCAACGGCGGCCTCGACAGGCGCCGGACTTATCGGCGCCGGTGTTTCTGACCATCCCGATCGCAAATGCAGATCCCGTTGTGGGAACGGAATCTCGATAGCGTATTCCGTAAGCTTGGTTTCGAGTGCCCAGAGATAGGCCGAGCGGGTTCGAGTGGGGCGTCGCGCGCCCTGGCGGTTGACCCATACCAGCAACAGGAAATTCAGGCTGTTGTCGCCGTATTCGACGAGCCAGACGTCGGGTTCGCGACCCTTCATGTTGGTTAGCGTGTAGGGCACTTCTGCCGCCGCTTCTAACGCGGCTTGCTTTACAAGATCCTTGTCGCTGCCATAGGCCACGCCGAAAGGAATGCGGACGCGCAATATGCGTTCGCCGAGCGTCCAGTTTGTGAGGCGCGTTGTAACAAATTCGGAATTAGGTACGACGATGTCGATATTGTCATTCGTATTGATGAGCGTACTGCGAACGTTAATGGCTTTGACAGTACCGGTCAGTCCCGTATCCAGCTCGATGTAATCACCGACGCGCAGTGAGTGCTCAAACAGAATGATAAGGCCAGAGACGAAATTGTTGACGATGGACTGCAGACCAAAGCCGATGCCAACACTGAGCGCGGCGGCGACGACCGCCAGTTTTGTGAAATCGAGTCCGATCGAAGATAGCGCAAACAATAGTGCGAAAACGATTATGATGTAGTGGCTGAGTCGACCCACTGTATATAGTGATGCTTGCGTCCCGCTCGATTCGCCCTCACCGACACGTCCTATCGCGTGACGAATACCGCGGGAGAGGAGAAACGCAACGGTCAGGATGAGCAAGACACGCAGTATGTCGCCGCCGGTAACGGGCGTCTCACCGACGTGAAATAGCGTGACGTCAGCAAGCCCTACGACTCGAAGGTAAGCCGTTTTTGCCGTGCGACTGACGCCTGTTAGCCACGAGCCGAATGCTCCCCTATATTCTGCGGCCGAGTTGTCCACCACGAGCATCAGCAGCTTTAAGTCGGCGACCGCGGCGTCGAGTTCTCCGTCTTGCGACAGCGTTTCCTGGGCGGTACCCAGTCTCTGGTCCAATAAACGGCGCGATGCACGATCAAGGCCGTCCCGATTGACACTCTGAACAGCTAACAGCTCGTCTTGCGTCGCACGCGTCAGTTCGGGTGCGCGCTGCTCAATATCCCGAACAAATTCAGACCATGCCAACGATTGGTCGGCGAGGGCGCCGGTATCGGGCGCCATATCCAGCGCCATTTCGGACCACCAGCGTTGCGCCTCGGATTTTGCGAGTGCGGTTCTTGCGAGTGCGACGTTGATTTCCGCATCCACCAACCGCTGTTGTTGCAGGCGTTGTTGCGATCGGCCCTGCGCGGTATCCAGATCAAGCCCGCTTGCTGCAATTTGCGCGGCACGCAATTGTTCCTGAGCGTTGTCGACGGCGGCAGAATTGCGCCCGATCTGCTCGTACAGCGTGTCGAGATTCGCGCTGTCATCGCTTGTCGTCAGTCGTTCCCGGGCGAGGTCGGTGCGTTCTTCGGCTGCGTCGGCGTATGCAGTCGCGCGCTCGTAACTTTGCGTCAAAAGCGCCAGACGTCGTGTGGAAATCGCCTGGGCTGACCGCGCCTGCAGCAGCCGGAGGCCCGCGAGCCAGCGTGCGTCCCCGGCTGTCGCATCTACGTAGTCGTCAAAAACAGCATCGCGATGCCGGGTAATGCCAGCAAGAACGCGCTTCTCACGCTCGACTTCCAGTAGTTCGTCAGCGGCCGTGGAACGGGCGTCGCGGGCATCGGCTGCCAACTGAAGCAACTCATCGATAGAGTAGCTGATCGCTTCTGGCGGAATGTGTTGTGGCGTATGTCCGGTGTCGTCGAGGAGAGCCAGCAACGCATTCAGGTTATCGCGCACGGCCTCCAGGACAGATTGCGCGATCTCCTGGTTTTGCGGTACAAGGTCGGCGGTCTCTGCGCCGAGATCGGTCACAAACGTCTCGACCCGCGGCTCTACCTCGGCTTTCGACCCCTCAAAATAGTCCCACCAGTCGTTTTGCAGGGAGCGGAGCTCCGGCTCGGCCGGCGCGGCAGCGACTTCAGCCTCCTGGGCAATGCTATTTGCCGCGAACAACATGCTCAGCAGCAGTGCAAGTACGTATATTGGGCGCGCAGTTTTCATTCGATCAGCTACATGCCGGGATTCGGGCGGCTAAGTGGGCAATGCTACGAGAAAACAGCAGCACATGCATTTAATGCTGCCTGGACATGAAAACGGCAACTTTGATTCCAAAGCTGCCACCCTGCGGCTAAGCGCTTATCGCCGCAAGCTGGCACGCCCAAATTGCAGTATCCTGAGGGGTAATCGCATGAATAGGAGCAATAAGAAAATGCTGATTGTCCATCACCTGGAGAACTCTCGTTCGCAGCGCATCCTGTGGTTGCTGGAAGAACTCGGTGTCGAATATGAGATCAAGCGCTACGGTCGTGACAAGGACACGAGTCTGGCGCCGCCCGAACTCAAGGAGATTCACCCATTGGGCAAAGCGCCCGTCATTGTCGACAATGGGGTCACCGTGGCCGAGTCCGGCGCGATCATCGAGTACCTTGTGCAGACATACGACGATGGTCGTCTGCACCCGGCGGCAGGCACACCGGAATGGCGCACCTATACCTACTGGATGCATTACGCTGAGGGCACTTTCATGCCGCTCATGATCATCTCTCTGATTCTCGGGCGAATAGAGACTGCGCCGATGCCGTTTTTCATAAAGCCGGTGGCGAAAGGCATCGCCGGGAAGGTACGAGCGAGTTTTCTCGACGCCAACGTGACAAACAATCTCAAATTCATGGAGGAAACATTGAGCGAGTCAAAATGGTTCTGTGGCGATGCACTTACCGCCGCCGACGTGCAGATGAGTTTTGCGCTGGAAGCCGCCGAAGTAAGAACGGATCTTGCTTCATCCTATCCGCATCTTGCTGGATTTCTCCAGGCCGTGCGCGCGAGGCCGGCGTATAAAGCGGCTCTGGACCGCGGCGGCCACTACGAACTGATGGGCAAGAGGGCGAATTCCTAGACCGGCAGGGCAGGCATTGCTTGGGCTATCTACGTATAGCTTATCCTCCAATTCTCACTACTATTTCCTTTATTGGTCAGGTTTTGGGGAAATGCCATGACAGACACGGCGAATCTGGTTCTGCTGTCCGCGCTGGGCGCGGAACTCTCGGAGGATGAAGCGGGCGTACTTGGCGGTCTCATGACTACTCGCGAGTTGTCCGACGGTGAATTCCTGATCAACCAGGGCACCAGTGACGATTCACTGCATGTGCTTCTCGAGGGCAGGCTGGAAGTCGTGAAGCGCACGGGTGGGGGTGACGAGGCGGGCCTCGCCATCCTCAGAGAAGGTGACCTCGCCGGGGAGCTCAGCTTTATCGATGGCCATGAACATACGGTTGGTCTGAGAGCCCTTAGCCAGACGCATATTCTCAGCCTCAAACGCGAGGATTTCGAAAAAGTCGTCGATGAGCATCCGCATCTCGTTTACAAGGTGATGCGGGCGATCGCTCGGTCCACGCACCGCATAGTGCACCGTATGAATGCCGAATTCATCGAATTGAACAACTATATCTTCAAGCAACACGGTCGCTACTAAACCCGCCAACAGACACGGCCCCGGGCTGAATTACGACAGACATCACGGATATCCCCGGTAGCCGTTGTTACGCTGTCGGGCATGAAAGGGAAGGTCGTAGCAACGCTATTCGGGCTGCCGTTTTTGGCGGTCGGCGTCTGGATGCTGTGGTCGATCAGCAGCACCTTCTACGACGCTTGGCGCATGCAGCCCTGGGCGCAAATCGAGGCCAAACTCGTCCGCGGAGGCTATGAAACACATAGCGGCAGCGAGTCGGATACTTATAAGGCCTACGTTCAATACACCTATTCCTACGGTGGCCAGAGGTTCACCGGTGAACGCGTATCACTGAGCGCAAGCGGCGATAACATCGGCGAATACCAACGAGAGACGGGCCAACGATTGCAGCATGCCCTTGCAAGTGGCGGTGCGATTCTCATCTACATCAATCCTGAGGATCCTCACGAGTCGATCGTTGACCGCAGCATGCGATGGGGTCTGATCGGCTTCAAGAGCATCTTTCTGTTCGTGTTCGGTGGCTTCGGCCTCGGTTTGCTGGTCATCGTTTGGCGTGCCGCGCCTGAAAAAGACGCCGCTGACCCGCGTTTCAAGGAAACTCCCTGGCTGCTGAATAACAACTGGCAAACTTCGACGATTCGTTCCAGTTCAAAAACTGCAATGTGGGGCGCGTGGGCATTTGCTGCGTTCTGGAATCTGATATCGGCGGCATTGCCATTTCTCATTTATCAAGAAGTGGTACGAAAACAAAACTACATGGCACTGATTGGCCTGTTGTTTCCGTTGGTGGGCATCGGACTCGCGATTTGGGCCATACAACGCACCTTGGAATGGCGGCGCTTCGGCGCAGCGCCCGTAACGCTCGACCCGTTTCCGGGTTCGATCGGCGGTCACGTGGGCGGGACGATCGACCTGAGGTTTCCTTACGATCCGTCGAATAAGTTCCAGCTTACGCTGAACAACTTGCACAGCTACATGTCCGGCAGCGGTAAGAACCGTAGTCGTCGGGAAGAGGCCAAATGGCAAGACTCACTGGTGGCGCATGCAAAACACGGCGCTCTTGGTACCCGACTGACGTTTCGCTTCGATGTTCCGGAAGGCCTCGATGCGTCCGATACCGACCAGGACGATAGCTACTACCTGTGGCGATTGAATTTGCAGGCTGATTTGCTGGGTACCGACCTTGATCGCGACTACGACATACCGGTATTTCCTACGGCGATGACTTCTCGTCGCGTTTCGGAACAAGCGGTGCGGAGCTCACGAGCCGAACAGAGCGTCATCGACAACAGATCGGTCGGCGAGATCATCAATGTTCGAAATGGCGCAGGCGGAAAGCAAATGATCTATCCGATGGGTCGCCACATCGGAGCGGCGCTTGGCGGTGTTTTTGTTGGCGCAATATTCGCGGCCGCTGGCTGGTATCTGATCGCCGAAGAAGGGGCGACGATTTTTGGCGGCGTATTCGGCGGTATGGGGGCACTGATCGGCTTGTCCTGTCTTTTTCTCATGCTCAACTCGCTCGAAGTCTCTAAAGTCTCGGCGGAAATCCGCAGTGTGCGTAAACTGTTGGGCGTGCAAATTAGTCGCAAGCAAATGCACCACAACAGCTTCCACCGCTTCGAGAGGAAGAGCACGATGAAATCTCAGTCGGGCGGCAAGCACGTCATCTTCTATTCGATTTACGGCGTCGATCGACAGGGCAACGAAATATTGTTGGGCGAGGGCTTCAAAGGCGAAAACGAAGCGAAGGCGGCGGAATGCGCGATTGCTAAAGAACTCGGATTGCGGGAGACAAATGAGCGCCAGCAACCACCCGACCTCGATGATTTTACGATGGGCCGCGCCCTGGACTAGATTCGACTTAGTGGCGTCGTATTGGGTGGCTGGTCGAGATTGGTACGACGCCTTGCTGCCGTAACAGATTCTCGGCGCGTTTGCTGCCTGTCTTCTTCCACACGCTGTACGTGCGCAATACGTCAATGTCGGATTCCTGCCGTTCTCTGTCACGCATCTCATTGAGCACGTCCACCAATACCTGGAACTTCGCGGCAAGCTCGCTGTAGGTATCAGCAAACACCTGGCCGCGAAACGTACCGCGAACCTCCTCAGACAATGATCCATAGGCGCTGCCGCCCATGTGGATGTAATAGTCGAGGTCCACGGCATGATCCGCCAGGCTGTCGGCAAAGAACCCGGAAATAAACAGCGCGACGTCGCCGACACGTTGCAGGGAATAGTTGCGCTCGGCTGCGCTCGAAGCGTCTGCCGCTTCCGCGAGCATCAACGCGAGGGGCTTGAGTCCGAACGTCTCACCGTCATCGTCGTACAGCTCTTCGGATCGTGAGAACAGCGTAAGCAAGTTGACGACGTAGTGCGTCGCGTGAGGTTCAACCTCTACGCCCTGTTCGGAAATAACGACGTCAATGGAGGTCCGAAAGTAGTCCAGAAGATTGGGGACTGGCACTACCCGATCATGGCTGCCATTGTCACGCATAGGCCTCGATCCTTGTCGGCGATAAAATTCTCCTTAACAGGTATAACGCAAATGACGCGACAAGCTTGTGACCTGAATCACAATAGTCGTCCGCAGCTCTTGTGGCAAAATGGTCGCCGGTCAGACTGTGACTCTCTGTTTCGCGGGGCCCAGTTCCAGCGCTTCCCGCGGTACCTCGGCATAGTGGCTAAAGTCCATGGTAAAGCTGCCATCGCCGCCGGTTAGCGATTTCAATCTCGAATGATAGCCTTGTACCTCTTTGAGAGGCGCCTGACCGGAGACGGTAATTCGATTATCCGGTAGAGCCTCGGTGCCGCTAACCATGCCACGCATTGAGGAAAGATCACCCGTCACACCGCCCGCACAGCGGCTCGGCACTGAAACAGAAACGTCCACGATCGGTTCCATGACGATTGGCGATGCTTTCGAAATGGCATCCAGGAACGCCTTTTTGCCTGCCTGGACGAAGGCGATTTCCTTGGAGTCAACCGAGTGATGTTTGCCGTCATAAACAGTCACCTTGACGTCCTGCATCGGATAGCCGTAGACAGCGCCGGACTGCATGACCTGGCGAACGCCCGTTTCGACAGCGGGAATATACTGGTAAGGAATCGAGCCACCGACGACGGCGCTTGCAAACTTGAAGCCTTCACCTGACGGCAACGGCTCTATGCGCAAATACACTTCGCCAAATTGACCGGCGCCGCCCGTCTGTTTCTTGTGGCGGTGGTGGCCCTCGGCATTGCTGGTAATCGTCTCGCGATACGCGATGGAGGGCAAAGACGTAATGACGTCGAGACCGTAACGATCGCTTATCTGCTCGAGGACCGTGCGCAAATGCAGATCGCCGAGCCCGCGCAGCACAATTTCGTTTAGCGCCGCGTTGTGCTCAACCTGCAGCGAGGGGTCCTCGGCTTCGACCACGTGCAGCGCATCCGAGGATTTCTGAGCGTCGTTGTCGTTCGGCGGTTTAATCGCGAGGCCGTACATCGGGCGCGGCAGATGAATCGACTTGAGGTGAAAATGATCCTCGTCGTGTGAATCGTGAAGTACAGCATCGTAGTGCACTTCATCGATACGCGGGATCGCACATATATCGCCAGGTACGCCGACGTCCACCTTGCGGTGATTGTCGCCGTTGATCTTTAATAGCTGATTGACCTTAATTGGTTTGCGCGCGTCCCCAACAAAGAGCTGGTTGCCCGGTCGAATCGTGCCCTGGTGAATTCGGAAGGTACCGAGTCGGCCCTTGAACGTATCGATATTGACCATGAATACATGAGCGATAGCATGTGCGTCCGGATCAGGTGAAATGTCGATTTCTTCCGCGTCGTCTCCTTCGCCTTTCAGGAACCTCGGCGGGTTGCCTTCCATCGGGTTCGGCATCAGGCGTTCGAGTATCTGCAGGAGCTGGCGAATTCCGGCGCCTGTCTTGGCGGAAACGAAACAGACAGGAATCAAATGGCCGTCTCGCAACGCCGTTTCGAACGGGTCGTGCAGTTGCTCGGGTTCGAGTTCCTGACCTTGCTCGAGGTAAAGCTCCATCAACGCCTCATCAACCTCAACGACTTGGTCGACGATCTCTGTATGCGCCGATTTCACATCATTGAACGCTGTGTCGGCACCCTCGGGCTGGAAAAAGCAATCGACGACACCGTCGCCATCGGCGGCTGGTAAATTCAACGGCAGGCATTCCGGACCGAATGTGGATCTAATGTCGTTTAGCAGGGCTTCGAGATTCAGATCCTCGGCATCAATCTTGTTGATAATGATCATTCGACAGAGGCGCTGTTTCCGGGCGGCCTCCATCATGCGTCGACTGATCATATCGATGCCTTCCTGGGCATTGATTACCACAGCCGCGGTTTCAGCGGCGGGTAGAACCGACAATGCGCGCCCATAAAAATCGCGGTATCCCGGTGTGTCGATCAAATTGACGTGAATGCCACCATGATCCAGATGACATACGGCCGAAAACTGCGAATGCCCCAGCTGCTTCTCGCGCGAAGTGTAATCGGACACAGTGTTGCCCTGGTCAACCGAGCCGCAGACGGGAATAGCATTGCCCGCATGCAGCAAAGCCTCGGCAAGCTGCGTTTTTCCCGAGTTGCTCGGTCCCACAAGGCAGACGTTGCGAATATCTCCAGATTCATAGGCCATTTTGGAATTCCCCTGCGCAAATCGACTTTGGTAATTATCTTCTTACCATCGGTTAATTCTATAGGGTTATTCCGAATCCGGAACTGATTGAATTAGCGAGGAATTTGGCGAGCCGTAATAGGAGTGGGCAGCGAAATTGACGGGCCCCTAAGGATGGAGGCGCCCGTCGGAGGTCTGAACTTAAGTTGTTGCTGGCAAGACCGGCAGGACGACGAGGTCGCCATCGACGCCGATGAACTTCCTTTCGAGGCTCGAGCGACGCTCGGATTTCGCCTCGAGAAATACCTGCCGAATACAGCCAGGCGTTTGTCCTCGCAAGCTGCGTTCGACTGCGACCTCGAAGTGCTTTCCATTGCTGCGAAACAGGAGCGATCGATTTGGATCATGCCGCGACCAGGCGACGAACTTGCGGGGGCTCTGCAAACCAACTTTGCGACCGTCCGCCAGCAATGCGAAGCACTCTGCGTAGCGCAGGGGAATTTCAACAACGTATTCGAGGACATCGGCATGACTCGCGCCGTCCTGCAGCGGAATCGCGTCATCGAGAACGCTGTTTATGTTCTCTTCGTCGCCGATGCTGGTACCGAAAAGCGCGTCTATCGGCCTGCCACAGGGAGCGATTGGCGTATGAAGCTGCTGCTGTGTCATTTCGATTTCCTCGGATTATTATGTTCCTGACATGTTACGCCCTACCATTATAAAATTTCACAGAAAGAATTTCACAGTGTTAATTTCACAGAATTGCAGGGGTGCCTGCAGTGCGGCCATGGTCCGGCCCCCGCCCTGCGGCGATTTCGTCAACCGCTATATATAAAGAAGACCATTACCGCTTTCCTGCTTGTTCTGGCGATCCTGGCGGTAGAAACGCTGGCACAGGAAGAAGGCGCGCAGACCATGTTCGCGTATGCGACGTCTTTAGAAACCGCGCTTCGACTCCAGCAGGACCTGGATTTCATCGATCGAGGAGTCGCCACCTAATGGAAATGCGATGTCGAGATGGATTATCTTGAGTCCGCTACTGCGTGTCAGCGCGAATCGTAAGCCCAGGCCCACGTCGGTAAGCCAATCATAGGGTTCGCTTCCCACCGGGTTATCGCCCCATACACGGCCAACATCTGCGAAGACGGCGCCCCCTACACGAAACAAGCGAAACGGATACCAGTCGGTGAAATAGCGTTGTTCGATTGTCAGCAACAATTTGGAGTCGCCACTCTGGTATCGCAACGGGTAACCGCGTAATCCAGAGTCACCTCCCAGCTGCACGGGTTGGTCAAGATCGAGCTTGTGCCCGGCAGAGGCGCTGAGATTCGCGAAGAACACGCGTTTCGCTGATTGCGTTCGGTAATAGCGTGCATTCACAGTTAGCATCGCGTTTCTTGAATCGCCGGACTCGAGCCGACCGGTGGCAGATGCCGTAAGCAGTAAAGCGGTATCTGCCAACGACCCGAACCCACGGCTCGCCCTGGCGTTGTAGATAAGCGCATCGCGATCGGCACCAAGCGATTCATCTGACCAACCGAGTGAAGCCGACAGGCTCGACCCTAGAAAGAAATCCTCGGTCTTGCCGATCTGGTCGCGATTTCTCGTCGTCGCAAACGCGTCTTCGAGTATGTCGAAGCCGACAAAGGCATACACCAGCTCTCGGTCTGCTGGTATCGCTGCAGGCAGTGTCGGGTTAACGACCTCTGAAAAGCGATTGTCGTCGGACACGAAACCAGCAGTCCATCGCCTGACCCATCCGTTCCGCAGGCCTTTCGACCAGCCTCCAAACAGCGATGCATAATCCCGCTTATGCTGATATTCGGCGGCCTCTTCACCAAGAAGGTACAGTGCGCTGCGACGATCATCGTCCAATGCCCAGCCGCCGGCCGACCAGCGTGTGTCCAGTCCATAGAATGGGCGGATAGCGGACAGCAGGTTTGACTTGCCGTCGGAGTTATCGGCGATTCTCAAAAACGTTGAAACCCAGCTTCTTCCGAGATGCTGGTCCGCGAACTCGAAGTTGTCAGACGTCCGGTCGACGTCTTCTATTCGGGCTACGCGCAGCAATTGGCCGCGGCCGAGAAGGTTCGTCTCTTCAAGACCTATCTTGGTTCGATTTTCGCCACCGCTTCTCGAAACAGAAATGTCAGGACTCAAGGTCCAGACGTCGCGCGTTGCTACGGACAAGTCGACGACGCCATTCTCGTAACGAGTGCGCTTTATGTCTGCGTCAAACAGGTAACTGTTCCGGCGCAATATACGCTCGGACTCGTCGATCACGCGCGCGGAGTAGGTGTCGCCGCTTCGGAACAGCAGCTGTTTCCTGATCACCTTGTCTTTGGTGACAATGTGCAGGCGATTGGCAAGGCGATACAGCCAGTTATTCTCGGCCGGAATCGTCAAGTCGAAGACGTTCGACTTGTCGACCGAGATTTTGCCGATAATCGCCGTCTCCCGTTCCAGAGTCTCGCTGTCGGGCAGGTCGCTCGCCAGGACGATGTTGGGCAGCAGTATTGCCAGCGCGATGGCGCAAAAACGCATGAAGGTAATCCGGCTAAATGCAGCTTTAATGCTATATTCTTTTCGGCGCCACGGCTAAGGTATTCTGAAAGTCCGCCGATACGCACAGTGGATTACGCGAGAGTCTCGAAGATGCTCAACCAGGCCAGACATTTACAACTGACCCCAAATTTTTGGCCCGGGTCACTGCCACTATCGGAAGAGTCAGGACGAATAGAAAAGGAGTTTCGCCGCTACTACATCAGCCAAAAACTACCCGTAGCAAGGGCGGCAATAGGCCTTGGCTTCCTGCTCACGATTGCCGTCTGTGTTCTGGACATGTCCCTCATGCCGCAGGCGTTTGTAGAACAGGCGATCCCGCTGCGCATCATGTCGATGTTGATACCGTTGGCGCTGTTGTTTGGGGCGACATTCTTGTTCAAAGACCGAAGCTGGTTGCCATATCTCATCGCAGCTGTGGCGTTCGTGTTGGGAATTTCCACGTTGATCGTCGGTGCGATCGCGAGTCGCACGGGTGCGGAGATGGTGTCATGGGGGATCATTTTCACTACCTTCAATGTCTATCTCGTACTTGGGTTAACGCTGCGACAAAGCGCCCTGGTCGGATGGCCTATGTTTGCTGTTTATCTGGGCATCGCCATCGCACTCGGCGCACCCATGCAAAATATCGCCTACGGCAGCCTGTTTCTCGGCTTCTCCAACCTCATCGGAACCTATGCGAGTTATATCCTCGAACGAAATGCTCGAGAAATCTTTGACAACAAACGCGAGCTCACCCGACTGGCCCGCACAGACGGGCTTACCGGGCTTTTTAATCGTCGTGCATTCGACCAGCACCTTCGGCAGATTTGGAAGCAGGCGGTGCGCGACGACAAGCACATCGCCGTAGTTGTGGCCGACATCGATCACTTCAAGCTCTATAACGATTGTTACGGTCATTTGAAGGGTGACGAGTGCATAAAAAACATAGCCGAAGTGCTCGCCGCGAGCGTGAACCGACCATTGGATATGGTTGCGCGTTATGGTGGCGAGGAATACGTTATTGTCCTGTACGACCCGTCTATGAGCTTTCTTGATGCGTTCTCACGCGGCCTTTGCCAAAAGGTTGTTGAACTTGATATCGAGCACAAGGCATCGGAAGCCATACCGAGCGTCTCACTGAGTATCGGCGCGGCAATCACCGAGGCTGCCGAGAAGATTACCGCCGATCAACTGATACGGCAGGCCGACGATGCACTGTACGAAGCAAAGAAACAGGGGCGCAATCGGGCGACTGTGTATCGAACCGAATGGGGCCAGCAAACGACGGCGCAGTTGGCAGCCGTCCTTAGTTAGTCGAATTGCCGGAATAGCCGCGGCGCGCCGTTACAGGCAAACTCGGGGCATGTGTCAGCGGCCCATCGATGAACGATCCAGCAATAAGCTGCTGCTCGTTTGTCTCTCCGTCGTCGTTCTGGCCAACGTCTTCGTGTCCAGAATTCAGAGTTCGTTCGGCGATGTCCAGGTACGAGACATCAAGATTCCCGCTCATAACGGGCAGTGGGTGGTCGGCGATCTGTTCAAGCCCAAGAGTGCGACAAGTGAGCAGCCTGCGCCGCTGATCGTCGTGGTCCCAGGGTTCCAGCGCTCCAAGGAATCTTTATCCAATATCGCGATAGAGCTTGCGCGCCGCGGTTTCGTGGCGCTCAGCATCGATCCCTACGCGCAAGGTGGCTCCAGCGCGTCCCTGAGCCGCATGGCAGCGACTACCGAGGGGTACGGCATGTTCGCGCCGCTAGTTCCGGCAACCTCAACTACATCGACAAAAAAACCGAATTGGAGCAACAGGACATTCTGCCGGCGGCAATGCCGCAATTCGTGGTGCCAATTATTTCGGCAGGGAGGCGCGACGAACCGGGCAACCCAGCAAACTCCATTCGGTTTACGTCTCTGGTTTCGTTCTCACGCTGACCGATGAGGTACTGAAAGACGTGCGTTCCAACGTCGGTGCGAGTTACGCCTATTACGATGAAGGCGCCTATCGAAACAAGCTTCGGAGCGGCGACATGCGCGTTGCTCCCGAGGCTCTACGTCTTATCAATACGAATCGTGAAGCTGCTGTCGATGAAGTGGAAATCGGCAAATACTACGGCGACAAAGACCAGCGTACGCTGCGCGTGATGCACAATGAACGCGTTCTGCATCCGTTTCAGCCCTACAATGCTGAGGCGACGGCCAATCAGATTGAATACTTCGAGCACGCCTTCGACTTCAAGTCGGAGTTCGATAGTTATGACCAGATTTGGCACTGGAAAGAGCTGCTAAGCGTCGTCGCACTAACTGCCGCTCTGATTGCCATCATTCCATTCGGTCGCCTGCTGCTCGATACGTCGTTGTTTGCATCGCTGGTGCAGCCGATTCCAGGTGTCTTGCCGCGGCCCAAGGGCAGGGGGCGAGTGCTGTTCTGGGGGACGTTCATACTCGGTGCCCTAATTGCCTGTTTCACTTACATCCCCATGGCCGAACTGTCGCAAAAGCTGTTCGTCGCCGCGTCCACCCGGAAACTGACGTGGTTTTTCCCGCAGCGGATGAATAATGCCGTCATGTTGTGGGCGGTCCTGAATGGTACGGTGGGATTCCTGATGTTCTGGCTAAGTTATCGCTATTTCGGGCGCAAAAACGGTATTTCGCCGGCGATGTGGGGCGCGAAGATCAGTCCCAGGCAACTGTCTCGAACGTTCCTGCTCGCATGCTCACTATTTGTCTTCTTTTTTCTGTTTCTTTTTTCGGTGTATTACTTCTTCCATGTGGACTACCGCTTCCTGTTCATGGGCGTGCGCGTATTTCAGCCAGCATTGCTCATACTCCTGCTCATGTACGCGCCGTTTTTCTTTATCTTGTTCTTGTCGAATTCCCTACGAGTCAATGCTGCGATGCGTATCGTCGGTCAGCCCGAATGGCGTAGCATGTTGCTCGGCGGGGTCGCGAATTCGCTCGGCTTGTTATTGATCGTGGTGCTGCAGTACGTGACTTTCGCGGTGACCGGAACCGTGTACTGGACGGACGGCTGGCTGTACGTCAATTTGCTATTTGCGGTCGTGCCAATGATGTTCGTGTTGCTGTTCTTCAACCGCTATTTTTTCCGCATGACAGGTACAATTTACCTGGGCCCGATGATCACTTGCCTGATCTTCGTCATGATCCTGATTACGAATACAGTCATTTACCTGCCGCTGGAATAACGCTCAGCGCCGTATGACTGGATAACATCCGCCGTGTATTCAGCTGGTGGAGCTGTCGCGACCAAGAAGCCTGGCCACGAGTATCAGTGCGCTTCCAACCAACGCTAATGCCACGAAAAGTGTTGCGGGCTGGCCATTGGGAAAGTCTTCAATGAACAATTTGACGCCGACCAATACCAGCACCGGGTACACCAACCAGCGTGCCTCCGGCCATCGCTCAAAGCGGCTGGATAGCGCCAGCGTTACGGAAGCTGCTGACAGCACTGCTGTTCGCAGGGCTGCCAGAATGGCAGGATCGGCCTGCGGGCTACCGATACCGGCAACAACGGGCGCGACGTACGCGACCATGAGTCCACCGACCTCCCAAACAGAGAGTGCCAGGACAATCAGCTGAGGCAGGCCGGCCATTGCACCCCACCGTTCAGAATGCTGTGCAACAGGAATAAACAGACAAGCGACTGTGGTAAGGGCAACAACCGGGTGCCAGGGAACCACAGCTGGCCAGGTCGCGAGGGTTCCGCCTGCCAGGGCTTGAAATCCCGTTTCCAGAATTCCCGAGCTTATTCCGGCAGCGAGTAACAGGAACGTGCACTGCAGGCTGAGCGAAACTCTACCGTACCGTCCGCTGAACCACGCCATGATCAACGCCAACAGTGACCAGGCCGCGGCCGCAATTGCGGGGGACAACACCAGGGCGCTGCCGATGACCAAAAGCAGTAGCCCCAACGCAGAGTAAAAATAGAAATTGCGGCTCCGGGCTTTGCGTGTCTCTGGTGCAAATGCCAACGCATACGCAGAAGCCGAGAGCAGCAGGCTCAGAAAACCGACCAGCGATAGATCTAACTGGCCAGCCCGAGACGCAACACTCGCAGCCGCAAACGCGACACCTGTTGCCAATGGCGCCTGAACCGCTTCAAAGACGCCGACGCTTTTCCCGTGGACGTGAGAGTGAATCGCAAAGCTCGACAAGTAAGCAGCTAGCAACAATGCGCCTAACAGGAATACGGATAACGGCTGTACCGTCCATTGGTCACTGGTACTGAGCAACGCCAGCGAAAGTACGCCTGCGTTCGCGCCCAGAGCCGCGAGCCACTGCGGACCCTTCCAATTTCGCAAGTAGCAAGCCCACAAGGTAGCGACGCCCAGCATGATGAGGAATGTCGATACCGGATCCGTACTGCGAGAAAGCCTAAGTACAACAAAAGCGGTAGCGATTCCGCCGGCCGTAATGAGCCAGGCGAGAAGTCGCTGGTCTCTGGTGGCGGCGACCCGAAGAGTCAGGGCAGAGAATATTGTCAGGGCTATGATGCCTTGCGGGCCCGAGAGCAGTTGAAACCTGCCGGTTGCCTCAAGCAGCAATGGCAACGCAAGCAGTACGGATGCTCCACCATAAAATAATGCGCTCGCACGCTGGCTTTCGACACTGCCTCTTCGATACGCCATATACAACCAGAATAAAGCGTAGGTCGCACCCAGTGAAATACCCAGGGCCGTAGGGACAAACTGGAAGTCGGTGATGGCGCGCAGGAGGTAAGCGCCGCCAAAAATCAGCAGCACACGACCAACAAGTGTCGACGCATTGGAAAGAAAGCCGTCGCCGAGGGTGGGTGCAAGCTCCCCTTCATCCGGCGTTGCCAGTACAGGTGACTGACCTTCCAACTGGCTCAGCCGCCGCTCGACAGCGGCGAGACGCGACTCAAGCTCAGTTAAGCGATCTTCCATAGCGATGCCATCAGGCCGTGAGCAAGAATGTATTCCGACACGGCTACTTGCTACCTGCTGTGTTCCTATCCAGCGAAGGTATGAATTTGTCGAGGACCCAGAAAATGATGAAAGGTAATGCCAGGACCGTCAACGCCCCAAATACGCCCTCTTTAAAGGTGGTTATGCTGTGCGGAATGACCGGTATTTCATAGTGCATGTAGCCGGAGAACGACAAGGAAAATGCCTGGCCGCCGATTACGACATTCCAGCGCATCATGAACACGCCAAACAGCACGAGCAAAACGGCCAGAACGGTTCGTCGTAATGTCCTCCCCGGGAGGAGGAGCAGAGCGAGTGGTACTAGATCTCCGAGCATATACTGCAAGACAAATATGTTCATGAAATCCTTGCCATACATGACCGAGCGCAGGATATCCCAGGATTTCATAGCCGTGTAGCCGCGGAAAATCAGATCGAGTATTTCCAGGGCGATTGCCACGATTAGGAAAGCCACCAGGAATCTCGTGGTCTTAGTGATAACATCCGCCTCCGCCCCTTTGATTTCACTGGCCTCAAGAGCACTACCGCCACGCCTGCGCCAGAAAGCCTTCCACTCCATGATGACGATGTAGGTCAGCATGCAAAGAGCAATACCGGAAACTACGGCGGACAAAATAAAAATTACCGGCATCAGTGGTGACATCCACAAGGCATTTGCTTTGACCGAACCGAAGATAAACCCGGCATAACCATGCAGGAAACACGCAGTCGGAATGCCGACGGCCGCCATGATCGTCGCCGCCTTCTTATCCACGCGGATTGCAGCATCGCTGACATCGGACGCACCGATCGTCAGGGCACGATATACGGTTCGCCTCAATGCATTGAACAGACCTGTGTGATCCTTCAGCTCGTGAACCTGTGCCACAAAGTATGCTCGATAAACGAACCAGATTTCAGACAAGACGATGAGCCCATAAACTGTAATCACGATCCCAAAGGCTGCAATAGCAGAAGTGAAATGCGGTGTCAGCAGTGGCTCCAGCGCCCTGGTCGGCTGCTGCAAGTGAAGCAGCAACGGCACCATCGCCACCGGCAGCAAGGCCAGCGAGAAGACCAACGAAAACTGGGCAATTTCCTTGAGATCCTTTTGACCGAAGACGTGGTACAAAGAAGACAGCACAAAAGCGCCCGCGACCAGACCTGTCATGTATGGGTACATGACGATCTGGATGCTCCAGTAAATGTATTCGTTCGGATAAACGAATAGTTGTTTTACGGTCCACTCTACTCCGTGAACGATATTATCCGTGGGCATAGAATTACCTCACGTCGTGGTCGAGGCCGAGATAAAAGGCATGCGGTTTCGTCCCGTAAAGGTCTTTAAGGACCGCCACCCTTTCGGTCGTGATAATTTTTGTAACCGGATCATCGGGATCTTTCAGGTTCGCTATTCGCCGTGCTCCGAACGCACAAGACTGGACGCACGCAGGTTGCAAGCCTTTTTTAATCCGGTGATAACAGAAGGTGCATTTGTCGGCGACTTTGTGCACCGGATGAAAAAACCTGGCGCCGAAAGGGCAGGCCATGATGCAGTACGCACACCCCATACACCAGTCCCTGTCAACCAGGACAACTCCCTCTTTAGTCTGATAGGTTGCGCCGACTGGACACACCTGCACACAAGGCGGGTTGTCGCAATGATTACATCCCTTGGGAACGAAAAACGCTTTAACTATGTCGTCCGGATCAATCTTCTCACCGTACATTTCGTTGTCGGTGAAGCCGTCGCGACCGCCCATCGGCGAGTCGATATGTACTTTTCCGTCCTTGGTAAAGATGTAGCGTTCGACCCACATTCGCGTGACCGGCGCATCGTAAGGCACGTCATTTTCGGTTTTACAAGCCTTGACGCACATCCCGCAGCCCACACACTTGTTTGTGTCGATGAGAAACGCATACCTTGCTGTTGAATTCGCAACCGCTGCCTTGGCTTCCACTGTGCTCAGAAAAACAAACATGCTCAACGGCATTACCGCGGCTGCTGTGGTGCCAACGGCTTCTTTCAGGAAATCCCGTCTGGAACATGTCATTCCGATTTCTCCCTGGGATTATGAGGGTCATGGCATTTTCTGCACTCGCGTCCGCGCTTGTGCCTACGATTATCGATGCTTGGCATTGCGCCTCTGTTGCTATCGGGATATCCCAGCTGCGCATGACACCTGAGGCAAAGCTCCCTGCTGCCATCGACATGCAGAATCTGGGCACTGCCTGGATGATTTACAGCGGGCCCATGACAGTTTTCGCATTGGACGGGCGCATGGACCGAGGCGTTATTCAGTCGAACATTTTCTTCGTGACACTCCGCGCAGGAGTCTCTGCCTTGATACTTGACCGAAACGTCCTTCCAGTCCTGGATACTGCCGAGGCGGTGATAGCCGTAGGTGAAATTCCTGCCATGAACTCCGAAGTCGTCCGGTACCAAAATCCGCCCACCGACGGTGATTAGTCCGACCACTCCGAGCCCCACCCACAACGGGTGCAGTACGTGCCATTTCATCTGCGCTTCCCCAATGTCCTACTAGAACGTGAAAGGTCAACACTTTGGCTGGTTATTCAGCAATACATAGTCGAGAATTGAGCAACGCTCGCTCAACCGACTTGTCGCCAGTTACTATGGATACGTAGCATCGCCGACTGGCACAATACGTAGAATCCTACCCGGAACTAGTAGAGGCCGCATTAACCGGACGTTGCGACGTGGGACAGCGATAGACGTGTTTCAAGTCCCTCTCAAAGGCGACACAACGACGGATAGGTAGTATCCGTAATAAGAAAGAAATGCCGCTTTTGCTACAAACAGGCAGGACCTGTGTGATCGCTGGGGACAGTCGGTTTTTGTCGCGAATACGCCATAGCGATGGCAGTCTGTATCGGTTGATAAGCCCTATCAGAATTCGAATAGGCGTCGAACATGTTGCGAAATAGATTCACGTTCGGACTTATTTTGGTCACGCTGTTTTTGGCACTTTCAGGGAAAACCCAGTCCGCCGAGAACGGCTGCATCAGCTGTCACCAGCAGTCTGATTTCTATGCCCAGTATCCTAAACTCCACGAGTATTATCAGCAGTTTCTGGTATCACCGCACAAGCAGGCTGGCGTAACCTGTGATGATTGTCACGGAGGAGATGCCAACGCCAATTCAGCAAAGAAAGCGCATGTCGGCGTTCTGCCGATGAGCGACAAAAATAGTACCGTGCATTACCAAAAGCAACCGGAAACGTGCGGGCAGTGCCACAACGACAAGCGGGCGCAGTTCATTCGGAGTAAACATTATGCCGCACTGATGGATCAACGCTCGGCCCCGACGTGTACGACCTGCCATCCTGCGATGAGCCGACGCCCCCAATACCGCCTCATTGTCTTGAATGCATGTCGAAACTGTCACGGGGAGGGCAACAGCGAGAATCTTCCGCTGATTGCGGACCGGGCCGAGAATATTTTTAACCAACTGAATATCGCGGGCGGATTTCTCGGCTGGACGAAGATTCACTATGATTCTCATGGTTGGCCCGATGACAGCCGGCAACGCGTGCGTGACCTGGACAAACGCTACGAGAGGATACTGAATCGGGTGCATCAGTTCGATCTGCAGCAGACCGAAGATTCGACTGTCGCAATACTCATAGAACTCAGAGAGGTATTCGATGCAGCGCGGCGCGCGCATGAGCAGGGAGCTACAGAAGAACCCGGCGATTTATGACGAGTACTTCACTTCTTTCGCGTGATAGCGAAGTTTGCCCTGCTCAATAGCAATCACCGCTTTCGCGAGCAACGTAAAAATGAGGATGCCTAGCGCCCAGATCGCGGCCGCTACGCTGAGTTCGACACTGGTTGGCACGTACTCGAATATTTCTCCGAGTGGCGTCGGTACGAACCCGGGAATGACCAGACCCATACCTTTCTCGATCCAGATACCGATAAACGTCAGCACGCAGGCAATATTCAGCATCAGCGTTTTTCGCCGCAGAGGATGAATCATCAGGATCACGACGGCGATCAAGTTAAGTGCCAGGGCAAACCAGATCCAGGATCGTAGAGAATCGAATCCGCCGAGTCCGAGGAAAAGGTAATGAATCGACGCTGCGTGAGCACCTTCATTATAGAAATCTGTAAATAACTCCGCCCCGACAAAAAACAGGCTGATTTGTAGCGCGAATGTCATGATGAGAGCGAGCAGGTCGATTACGGTTTGACTTACAGGGTAGGAGGTCACCTTGCGTACGATCTGTAACGTGATGATGATAAGAGCCGGACCTGAAGCAAATGCCGACGCAATAAATCGCGGTCCAAGCAAGGCGGTGTGCCAAAACGGACGCGCGGGGTTTGCGGAAAACAGAAATGCAGTAACAGTGTGAATCGAGATCGCCCAGAACATGGCGATTACCACGAAAGGGAAATAAAGGCGGAAGTTCGGTTCTTTGCCCCGGTAATGACTGTAGAGTACGTAGAACGGTATCGCCAGATTCAACAGGAAGTATACGCTGAGCACGAGTACGTCCCAGGCGAGCAGGGAGACCGGCCAGTGAAAGCGACCAACGACCGGAATCATGTGCCACAGCCGATCGGGTCGGCCCAGGTCGGCAATAACGAACAGGATTGCCATCGTCACGGCCGCCACTGCCATGCCCTCACCGACCAGCACGACGTCTTTAATGTCCTTTCGATCGAAGATATAGGCAGGGATCACTAGTAGCACGGCCGCTGCGGCGATGCCGACCAGAAACGCAAAATTGGAGATATAAAAGCCCCATGATACCTGGTCACTCATACCCGTGACGACCAGTCCGTTGGTGAGCTGCTCCGAGTAACGCCAGGCGCCGAATAGAACGACGACGCTTAGCGCTATCAGCCACATCTTATACTCGCGCGTGCCGCGAAACATTTCGCGGACGCCATCGTATATGAAACGAATCACAGCCATCGTCGAAGCTCAATCACTGAAGTACCAGAATTTAGGTTCGGTGCCGAGGTCTTCTTTTAAACGAAACACCTGTTTGTTCGCCAGTACATAACGAATTTCGCTATCGGGATCCAGCAGGTTGCCGAATATGCGAGAGCCCGTCGGGCAGGCTTCCATGCAAGCAGGCTGTTGGCCTTTTCTCGTGCGATGAATACAGAAATGGCATTTCTCGACAACACCCCGGGGACGGGGACGATTACCGAGATAGTGCGTATTCGTATTCATTTCTTCCGCCGGGATTTCCGGAACGGTCCAGTTAAAATGTCGCGCCCAGTAAGGACAAGCCGCCATGCAGTAGCGGCAGCCGATACACCAATCGTAGTCGACGACGACAATACCGTCAGGCTCCATCCAGGTAGCCTCGACCGGGCAGGCCTTCACGCAGGGCGGGTCGTCACACTGCATGCATTGAACCGGCAGATAGTGTTTGCCTTCGACCGGCACCGTCTCCGGATCGTAGTAGTGATCCGAATGCTCCAGATTAAAATCACCCTGGTCC
>Ga0255052_10000181_pt1 | contig 48392 bp, 46 predicted proteins | sample JV7_2_21_MG_FD_188632 | JGI IMG/M metagenome (GOLD analysis project Ga0255052, IMG submission 188632) | Seawater microbial communities from Jervis Inlet, British Columbia, Canada - JV7_2_21 | ecosystem: Environmental > Aquatic > Marine > Inlet | place: Canada: British Columbia | collected...
TTACTGCATCGTGGCGGCGAAACTCGTGAACGTACTCGGCCTCGACCTCGTACTCGAACATACCGGGCTGCACCCTGGAAATAGCTCTTTTATGTGCGCTGACGGCGATCTTGGCGGACTTCCGCATTGCGGATATCTCTGCCCGACTCTTGTATAAGCGCATGTCGTGCAGGATGTGGTCCAGGGCAACAAATTCGTCCGGTGTGTGGATACCTCGCGCGTTGCGGGAGCGAAGCAACCTCACCCATTCGGCCATTCGCCGATCGAATTCTGCGTATGCCCCCATCGTATAATAGACACTGCTGCATGACTCCATGATGCCCGGCAGGATGTCGTCGATATCGTCGATCGGGAAAGCATCATCCGCACCGTAATAATCGACTGCTCCGTCGGGTCCAGCACGCGATCCGTCCCAGAGCTCTTTGTCCGAATCACGATCCCGGCAAAACAGGATGTACTCCCCGCTGTCTCGTCCAGGCGCCAGGACTGTGACGGCGTCCGGCTCAGCGAATCCTGTCAGGTAATAGAAGTCGCTGTCCTGACGAAAACGATATGCGACATCGCGACTTCTGAGACGCACCGGCGCGCTTGGCAAAATCGCTATACCGCCCGTACCTACCATGCGCATGAGCTGCTTGCGTCGTTTCAGGAACTCTTTGCTGTTCATCTTTGCTCAGGTCCGGGCTAGTGCAGCACTTCGGTACTGTCCGGCGCCGACCGAAAATCTGCCAGTTCTTCATAAGTAAGCTGCACGGCAACGCGGAGATACTCAACGAGGTCGGCGTAGGCTGCTTCGTTTGTTTCCTCTTCAGTATCTTCATCGACGGTGGCACGGGTGATCTGCAGCATATCCTTGATTATGTCGCTCAATGGTTCATCAGCCAGCCGCTTTTTCAGACCGACATCGGGTGACCCGGACACCAGCCCATGCAGAAACCCCTCACACCAGTGTGCAATGGCCTCCGCCCTTATTATTGTTGAATCGGAGTCGTCAGGCAGAAGCGGCTGAAATTCCAATTGTCTTTGCGAAAGTTGACGATGCGTGTAGGCATACAGGGCGTCGAGTAATATTTCGCATTCCCGCCGCAGTGCATTGTCCGGATCACTGCCCGCAAGGACCTGGTCCAGCCAGCCGGTGCCCGCATCGGCTCCAAGAACCGCCAGCCTGCTACACAGCAGGCCGTGCGCCTGCCCTGCGTCCCAGCTTGCACCGCATCGTTTGAGCGCTGCGTCCAGTTCATCATGATTTACGGACTGTTTCACGGGATCTCTCAGTATTTGCCGGCCTCGCCGGCCTTTCACCTTCTGGCCTGGTGCGGCCATTTACAGGCACGAATGATCCCATGTAATGCATCATTGGGCCATGCAAATGACGATTCGGCCCGCATCGAGATTGATTCTACTTGTGTGCGGCTCTATATTGACACCATGGCTGAAGACGGAAATACGATGTTTGAGCACGAATTAAAGCGACTCGAGAAGCGCGTAGATGCGCTGGTTCGCGTATGCGACCAGCTGCAGGATGAGAATAAATCGTTGAAGCAAAGGCAGGATACGTTGACCGCGGAGCGAGCAACGCTTCTGCAAAAAAATGAACAGGTACGCGCGCGCGTTGAAGCGATGATCGGCCGCTTGAAGGCAATGGAACAGGGCGGCTAGAAGGAAGGCCTGACTCATTCGCCACGCCTCGTTGACGTATTTATTAGTACCTATTCCCTGACAATGGGAATTGCGACGGAGTATCCGTAATGAATGACATATATGCCCACGTCAGTGTTCGTATTCTCGAGAAGGAGTATCAGGTTTCCTGTCCCGCCAATGAGCGCACAGACCTGCTGGACTCCGCCGAGGTGCTAAATGCGAAGATGCGGGAAATCCGTGACAGTGGCAAAGTCGTCGGACTGGACCGAATCGCCGTGATGGCAGCGCTGAATATGGCAAATGAATTGCTTCATTCCCAGGCAAAGGACAAGGCTCTAGAGGGAAGCCTCGGCAATCGTCTCAAACTGATTTCCGAACGCGTTGAATCCGTGCTAGGCGGAAGCCAGCAACTCGATCTTTAGCGATGCTTCCGCTATTCTGGGAACAGTCTTGGCGCCTCCTGCAGTGTACGATGATGGCCTGGATACCTTTCGACCCTAAATTATTACCTCGGGGTCGTGCACTGTCGGCAGCATATGTGCAAAACCGCTCCGCGCGGGTAGCCTGTTGCTGCCACGTCTGACCCCACCTGTTGCTCCGGTTCGAGAGCGACGGCCGGAAACGGCACAGGCGGGAGGCGTCATCTTTCAAGCTCGTATGTTGAACCTGTAGTCGCGCTTGGGCATTGCTTCGGCAGGCACGGATGACAAAAACAAAAAGCGACCGCAAGCAAAGTGAGTTGCGAAGCAAATGCCGTCTGGCCAGGGCTAATATGACGGTGGCGGCGCGCGAAAAAGCATCGGCGCGAATCTGTGACGTTGTCACCCGGTCCGGCTATTTTCGCAGGAGTCGCGTCGTCGGCTGCTATTTGTCGACCGATGAGGAAGTGGATACGTGCGCAATAATTCAGCGCGCATTGACGATGGGAAAGCAGATTTTCGCGCCGGTATTGGGAAAAAATGGTTCTATGCGATTTCGCGATCTCGGCGCAGACAGCCGCCTGTCGCTCAATCAATTCGGATTGATGGAACCGCAAGCCGGTAAATTCGTCGATCCACATCACCTCGACATCATAATTACACCACTGGTTGCATTCGATTCATCGGGCAATCGGATTGGTATGGGCGGCGGCTACTTCGATCGATGCTTTGCATTCCTGCAAGGGCGAAAAATCTGGCTACACCCGAAACTAATCGGAGTTGCATTTGACTGCCAGAGAGTTGATTCAATAACACCAAACCCTTGGGATATAGGGCTTTATCGGGTAATTACGGAAACAACGTAAACTTTTGTCGCATTTTCCAGACATGCAAACCCCATCGTCAACAAAGACTATCCGCATTCTGGTTCTTGTGAACATCACGACCCGCAACTGCCAATATTTTGCGTTGAAATTTCATCCTTGAGCGCATCATTCACATCTCATTCGAGTTCTTCCGTCACAACTCCCGCAAGAAATTTTTCGATTTTAAAAACAGCTCCACTTTTTTCGCCAAAATCGACATATACGACACCGCCCAAAAATGTTAACGGGTTCACTTAACTAACTGGATTTTTTGGATTTGTTGTATATACTCAACGCCGGGTACCCGACACGGAGAAAATTATGGCTACCAAAAAGAAGTCTCGTAAAAAAGCTTCTAAGCGAAAGACTGCGAAGAAGCGTAAAGTAACTCGGAAGAAGCCGGCTAAGCGTAGAGTCGCAAAGCGCAAAACCAAACGGAAGGCCAAGCGTAAGGTAAAGAAAAAAGCCAAGCGCAAGACCAAGAAAAAGGCAAAGCGCAAAACCAAACGGAAGGCCAAGCGTAAGGTGAAGAAGAAAGCCAAGCGCAAGACCAAAAAGAAGGCCAAGCGCAAGGCTAAGAAAAAAGCCAAGCGCAAGACCAAAAAGAAAGGCAAGCGCAAGGCTAAGAAAAAAGCCAAGCGCAAGACCAAGAAGAAAACCAAGCGCAAGGCTAAGAAAAAAGCCAAGCGTAAGGTGAAGAAGAAGGCCAAGCGCAAGACCAAGAGGAAGGCCAAGAGAAAGGCCTCCCGGCGCAGATAGCCTAGGCTGTCTAGTTGGAAAAAAGGTAACTATTTCACCTGGTTTAAGTCGGCCATTTACTGAAGGGGTTACCGACGTTCTTCTTCCGAAACAAGAAATATGCCCGCGAATGCGGGCATATTTCGTTTCGGCCCCCTGCGGGCATATTGGCCCCATGCGAGCATATGTCGATTGCCTCAAAGATCCCGCGCGAAACCATAGCGAATATTCAGCCGATCAGATAAGCTCACGCCCGAAACCGTGCTGACGACCCTGGAATTGTGTTTGGTAAGGGATAGATAGCGGCCCGACCGTAGTCGGATGAACGTGGAAACATGGATCAATCTGAAAAGAAACTGAATGCGGCCAAGGCATCCCTGGAGTACATCCAGGACGGGATGATTCTGGGCGTCGGCACAGGATCGACGGTAGACTGTCTGATCGACCTGCTACCTGCCATTCGCAACAAGATTGAGGCGGTAGTCTCCAGCTCGGCCGAAACCAAGGCCGGGCTCGAGAAGCATGGTTTTGAGGTGTCTTTGCTCAACCAGGTCGGCGATGTCGATCTTTACATAGATGGTGCAGATGAAGCCACCAAGCACCTGCACCTGATAAAGGGTGGTGGTGGCGCCCTTACACGTGAGAAGGTCATCGCAGGGGCCGCGCGGAAATTTGTCTGTATTATCGATGATTCGAAACTGGTCGGCATGCTCGGCACATTTCCGCTGCCGATTGAAGTTATTCCAATGGCGCAGGCCTTCGTCGCGCGCCAACTCCTCAAGTTGCGTGGACAACCTATCTGGCGGGAAAGTTTCGTGACCGAAAACGGCAACCATATTCTGGACGTCCACAACCTGACGATCAGCAATCCGCTCGAAACGGAAACACGGCTGAATCAATTGCCCGGCGTGCTCACTGTGGGAATTTTTTCGCACCGGCCGGCGGATGTACTGTTGATTGCCGACGATTCTGGCGTGAGGACGATGGGGCAGTAAGTAGAAGCTATCCTGTTCACGGGAGAGTCCCCCAGCCAAAATAAGAAAGGCCCGCTTTAAGCGGGCCTTTCTTATTTTGGCTGGGGGACAAGGATTCGAACCTTGGTTGGCGGAGTCAGAGTCCGCAGTCCTACCACTAGACGATCCCCCAAATGCTTAACGAATCTGAACAAACGATCATAACGAACATTCGACACTTTGGGGACCAGGATTGGCTCAGATCGCCTTAGGGCGATCTTCGGGTCTTCGACCCGTTGTCGCTCCGCTCCAACGCCCAAAATGCTGACGCATTTTGTCGAACCTTGGTTGGCGGAGTCAGAATCCGCAGTCCTACCCAATTCGCCTGAGGCGTTCGAGTTTGTGTTGCCGGCAGGTGCGGATTGATCTTCAGTACAAAAGCTAAGAGTTTTGTTCCGCTACGGTGGAACCCTACCGCTTCGAGTACTGAGTTGCCCGGCGCGCTTTTCTCAAGCCCACCTTCTTTCGTTCCACTGCCCGCGCATCGCGGGTTACAAATCCGGCTTTACGCAACGCCGGCCGCAATGACTCGTCGTATTGCATCAATGCACGTGTCAGCCCGTGGCGGATCGCCCCCGCCTGCCCGGTTGTCCCGCCACCGCTCACAGTCACGGAGATATCGAACTTGTCGATCAGGTTCATCAACTCCAGCGGCTGACGAACTATCATCTGCGCTGTCTGGCGTCCGAAAAACTTGTCCAGTGGACGATTATTGACGGTGATCTCGCCGCCGCCGGTTTTCATAAAAACCCTTGCGGTCGAGGTCTTTCGCCGACCGGTTCCGTAGAAATCTGCTTCACTCATTATCTGTGCCTCATTCCTGATACTGGGCCGTATCAGGCATCTATATCCAGTGGTAGTGGCTGCTGAGCCTCGTGCTTGTGCTCCGGACCCACGAACACCCTGAGCTTGGACAGCATTTTCCGGCCCAGCGGGTTACGGGGCAACATGCCCTTTACCGCATATTGCAGAGCACGTTCAGGTGCCTCTTCCAGAAGCTTCTCGAGGGAGATCGACTTCAGGTTGCCAACGTAGCCCGTATAGCGGTGGTACATCTTGTCTTTTAGCTTGTTGCCGGTCACCCGAATCTTTTCGGCGTTAACTACGACAATATAGTCGCCCGTATCGACGTGCGGCGTATATACCGGCTTGTGCTTGCCACGCAATCGCCGCGCGATCTCAGTAGACAAGCGACCTAATGTCTTGCCTGTGGCATCAACCACGTACCAGTCGCGGTTAACCTCGTGTGGCTTGGCAGAAAACGTCTTCATGGTGTCTCGATCCAGTTTGGAACATTCTCGTTCCCGTTCGTCTATTCTGGGCGCTGGTTACAAGCAATGGTTTCGGCGTTCCAGAGCCCGTGCAGGGGGCGGGCGCCACCCTTTCATCCCTGCCGAAAGGCGCGAAATTCTACTTGACGCACCGCCGCAATGCAAACAATAGTGTGCTTTTCCGGCAAAAAGCGGCGCTGGATCTCTAACAGTTTTTATTTAATTATCAATCACTTAACTATCGGATGGGCTTCTGGACAGAACAGCGAAATCTGCCGGTCAGCTATAATGCCGGCGATGAACGAGCGACGCCTGACACCCGTTGACCGCCTGCTTGCCGGCGCTGAAAGTTTTCTGCGTACGGTCGCAGCAGCCGGGCCCGCACATGCGGCCCGTGAGAACCCCGCCGGACATATCGACGACAAACCAATGTCTGCGACTGAAAAATCACATGCGGCTGGCCTGATGCGCGTCAACCATGCCGGCGAAGTTGCAGCACAAGGCCTGTACCAGGGCCACGCGGCGGTCGCCCGTGACCCGAGCATTGAGGACCAGATGCAACGCGCTGCCGACGAAGAACTCGATCATTTGGCTTGGTGCGAGGAGCGGCTGCAAGAGCTGGGCTCAGGCACCAGTCGTTTGAATCCTGTCTGGTATGGAGCTGCTTTCGCAATCGGCGCGGCGAGCGGTTTTCTGGGTGATCGCTGGAGCCTGGGATTCATCGAGGAGACGGAGCGTCAGGTCGTACAGCACCTGACAGGGCACCTCGATCGTCTGCCTGCCAACGATGCGAAAAGCCGCGCGATTGTCCACAAAATGCGCGAAGAAGAAGCCCTGCACGGGGCAAACGCCAAAAATGCCGGTGCGTTCGATTTGCCGGCCCCGATTCGCCGTATCATGCGCCTCACCTCAAGAATTATGACTGGAACCGCATACTGGTTATGATGTCGCTGGTTTCAGGTCCACCGATAAAATATCATTCCGGAAATTTCGATAATCTCAATGAAAATTACGCACTTAGCTTGCCCTTATGAGCGGACTGTATTAAAACAAGGGCAGAGCTTTGTTGAGGATCAGTAAATGCAGACGACAGCGAAGACTTTAAGCGACATTCCGGCGATAAATCGATTTCTGAGTTATTGCCGGGTGCGAACGGTTCCATCCAAAACCGTAATGATTCACGCTGGAGATTTACCCGATGTTCTTTACTACATCGTTGATGGATCCGTCGAAGTTATGATCGAGGACGAAGACGGCAACGAAATGGTTCTCGCCTACCTCAACAAGGGGCAGTTTTTCGGTGAGATGGGCCTGTTCTATGAGCAACCCACGCGTAGCGCATGGGTACGGACGCGAACCGAATGTGAAATTGCCGAAATGACCTATCCGCGATTCCGGCAGATTGCAAGCGAGAGCCCGGGGCTCGTCTTTGAACTGGCTACCCAGCTGGCAACGCGACTCGATCGCACCAATCGCAAACTCGGTGATCTGGCATTTGTTGACGTCACCGGTCGGGTTGCCCACGCGATCATGGACCTGTGTAACGAGCCGGATGCCATGACCCATCCGGACGGCATGCAGATCAAGGTCAGTCGCCAGGAGTTAAGCCGCCTTGTTGGCTGTTCACGTGAAATGGCCGGCCGAGTGCTAAAAGTACTCGAGGAACAGGGCCTGGTCTCAGCAAGCGGAAAAACAATTGTCGTATTCGGAGCTCGGCCGAACCGCAAGTTCTGATTCGTCTCCTCAGACTGTTTTCAGGCCGTCTCGTCAGACGGCCTTCTCGATCTCGGACCTCATGGCGCTGATCGTGGCTGCATAATTATCTGTGCCGAATATTGCCGAGCCGGCAACAAACGTATCGGCTCCGGCCGCCGCAATTTCTCCAATGTTGTCAATCTTGACGCCGCCGTCCACTTCGAGACGAATTTCCCTGCCGCTATCGTCGATCATTTTTCGCGCCTGGCGCAGTTTGTCGAGCGCCGATTCGATAAATTTCTGGCCGCCGAAACCGGGATCGACCGACATGACGAGTACCATATCCATGTCTTCAATCACATGCTCGAGCCACGTCAATGGTGTCGCCGGATTGAATACCAGTCCCGCCTTGCACCCCTGGTCACGAATCAGGCCAAGCGTGCGGTGCACGTGGTGACTGGCCTCCGGATGAAAAGTGATATAGGTGGCACCCGCCTTCGCAAAATCCGGAATAAGCCGGTCGACCGGTTCCACCATCAGATGCACATCTATCGGCGCCATAATGCCGTGATCGCGCAAAGCCTCACAGATAAGCGGACCGATCGTCAGGTTCGGCACGAAGTGATTGTCCATGACATCGAGATGAACAATGTCGGCGCCGGCCTCCAGAACTGCATTAACTTCGTCACCGAGCCGGGCAAAGTCGGCTGAAAGAATCGACGGAGCGATTAGATAATCCACATCAGTTTCCTTTGTCTGTCACGAGCTCACTGTACCGAAACCCTTATGCATTTTCACTTACTGACGTTGGAAGGTGTTAATCGCCTCTCGATTCCGCGAATCATCACTCGCATGCGGAGATGCGCAGTCCTGCAACGCAAAGAAACTAGCGTATGCTGCGCCGGGCTTTCAGCATTTCGTACGCGCTGCGGATTTCGCGGGTTTTTCTCTCGGCCTCTGCGATGGCAGCAGCATCGGGGTTCTTCGAGGCTAGCTTATCCGGGTGGTTTCTGTTCATCAGGCGGCGGTATGCCTGTTTGATTTCGACATTGGTCGAGGATTCGCTGATGTCGAGTGCCCGGTAGGCACTTTGAACGCGCTGGGCGTCTGCGCTTCCTTGCGGAGAACGCCGAAATCCACGCTGGGCGCGAATCATGGCTTCGAGCTGGGCGAGTTCGACGCGGCCGATATCGAGTTCGGTGCAGACCGTCCAGTAGATTGAGCGCTCACGCTGATGCAGCCGGTCTTTTGAAAGGGAAACCTCCATCAGAAGCCGCACGAACAATCCGCGTAATTCGCCGCGCCGGACACTTTCCCGCCTGAGCTGCCGCATCGTTGCGACTAACCGAAAGCTTTGCTTTTTACCGCTTTCGAACCACTCGATAGCCTGCCTGATTTCGGAATGTCCGAGCCCCAGGCGATGCATCAGTGCGCGTGCTGCCCGAATTTCATCTTCGGTGACACGCCCGTCGGCTTTTGCCAGATAGCCCATCGTCTGGAACAGCGCTTTGATAAAGTCCTCCGGCAATTGATTGAAGCGCGTGTCAAAACTGTCCCGTTCAAAGTAGGAAAATCTTTTGGCAAATCCCCTGTCAAACTGATGCCCGAGTATCAGGCCAAGCAATGCGAGCCAGGGCCGGCCCGTTGCCAGGCCCGCCATGATGCCGACAATTTTTCCCCAATAAGGCATCTAACACCGGGTTTTCAAGCGAGCGCAGAGGGTCATGTTCCAATGCTAACCGGACATGCAGTCTATTCCTATTCCGGCTGCTTGCGACACCGGCGCCGAACAGCCATCATCCGCAGAGACAAAAGCAATGCCGCGTCCGGACCCACGATTCAGGAAATGAGTTCTTCCGATACTTTATTTGAATCATCGATTGCATCGTTGCCCTTCATTGGCCGCGGCAAAGTTCGCGATATATACGGTGCAGACGAGGGGCACTTGCTCATCGTCACGACGGACCGGATATCGGCATACGACGTCATCTTGCCGAATCCTGTGCCTTTCAAAGGTCAGGTGCTTACTCAAATCTCCAACTTCTGGTTCGAAATGATGACGGATCTGATTCCGAACCATCTTACAAATCGCAAGCTGCATTCCCTGATTGACGACGGCGATTTGTGCCGCGCACTGGAGAAACGGGCAATCATTGTCAGACGGCTCGACCCTCTTCCAATCGAGGCCGTTGTGCGCGGCTACCTGATTGGCTCGGGTTGGCGCGACTATCAGAGCACCGGTCAAATTTGCGGTATCGATTTGCCACCAGGTCTCAACCAGGCCGCTCAATTGCCTGAAGTTCTCTTCACGCCGGCATCTAAAGCGGCAGCCGGTCATCACGACGAGAACATCAGCTTTGAGGATATGGAAGAACGGGTAGGGAGCGACCTTGCCAGACGCGTGCGCGATGTGTCGATTTCGATATACGAGCGTGCTGCAGAGTACGCGCTCGGCCGCGGATTGATTATCGCGGATACGAAGTTCGAATTTGGCCTGGATGACGATCAACGACTCTATCTTATCGACGAGGCGCTGACACCCGATTCCTCCAGGTTCTGGCCGCTGAGTGAGTATCGTACCGGCATCAGCCCACCGAGCTTTGATAAGCAGTTTGTTCGCGACTATCTCGATACGCTGGACTGGGACAGGACGCCTCCGGGTCCTTCGCTGCCGGCCGACGTAATCCGAAAAACGAGTGAGAAATATCGGGCAGCGTTTTCTCTGTTGACCGACGCGGAATAAATCAACTTTGGCAAACCATACCTAATGTACAATGACACGAATGTTTAGGCTCCTGAGGCGCGCGCCGGTCAGCCATGCTTCCAAATCTTCCTAATATTTTCGAGAAACTGGTTTGGGGCGATCACCTGGAAAAAAGCGGACCACTTGGACGCTTTGCTGCTGTTGTACTCAGGTACATTTATGGTCTCGGCCGCGACGTCGTATTCGGCCAGCTCACATTACGCGCGATGAGTCTTGTCTATACGACATTGCTCTCGGTCGTGCCCCTGATCGCGTTCAGCTTTTCTGTTCTCAAGGGACTGGGCAAACACAAGGAACTCGAGCCACTGCTGTACGATTTTCTGGCACCGCTTGGCACTCAGGGCGAAGTAATCACGCAGCAAGTCATAGCGCTCGTCGACAACGTCAAGGGCAGTGTGCTTGGCGGCGTAAGCCTTGCCTTTTTTATCTACACAGCGATTTCGATGGTGCAGAAAGTTGAAGAGAGCTTTAATTACGTCTGGTATGTATCGAAACCGCGCAGTTTTGCGCGCCGGTTCTCAGAATACTTTTTTGTACTGCTGATCGGTCCGATCGTTATGGTCACTGCCTTAGGGATGCTTACATCGATCAGAAGCAATGCAGTCGTGCAAATGATACTTGCCAATGAATCCTTAGGGCGAATATTTGTTGTTGGCAGCCAGCTTACGCCCTACCTGCTCATTACCGGCGTGTTCACATTTCTGTACATGTACATGCCGAATACAAAAGTGAAGTTCAAATCTGCTCTCGTTGGCGGCCTTGCCGGTGGCTTTCTCTGGGCGAGTGCCGGCGCGTTTTTCGCGACATTTATCCTCTACGCAAGCCGCACACAGCTCATCTATTCAGGCTTCGCCGTCGCCATAACGACACTAATCTGGCTGTATCTGAGCTGGCTGATTTTGTTAATTGGCGCACAACTCGCGTTCTATTTCCAGCAACCGGCTTTCCTGCGCATCGGTCGCCGCGAACCACGCTTATCCAACTCGATGCGTGAGCGCCTCGCTCTGAATGTCATGTATTTGGTGGGCAAGGCATTTCGTGATCCGGACGCGACCACGAGTATCCGTGAGATAAGCCAACAGTTGAGTATACCGTCGATCGCGCTGACACCGGTTACCAATGCTCTGGAAAGCGCGGCTCTCCTGATCACAACCGAAAACGAAGAATTACTGCCGGGTCGGGAGATGGCGCGCATCCCCTTGAACGACATTCTCGCGGTCGTTCGCACGCGGGGAGAAACCGGTTCATACCGGGACCCGGCCTGGACTGCAGAGATAGACGCCCTGGGTGCCGAAATGGATGGTGCACTCGCCAAGGTTTCGGCCGAGAAGACCTTGTCTGATTTGCTGGATGGGGCCGAGGGTTCAGGCGCCGGCGATGGTCATCTCGTCGACGAGTAGTGAGCCGCAACGTAACGCACCGCGAACGTCCTGATCGTTGCCGATCGCAGTTATTCTTTGATAGAGCTCGCGGAGGTTGCCGGCGATGGTGACCTCGTGAACCGGATAGGCAATTTCACCGTTTTCGATCCAGTAGCCGACGGCCCCTCTCGAATAGTCCCCGGTAACGGCATTGACACCCTGCCCGATTAATTCGTGTACGAGAAGCCCGGATTTCATGATTTTCATGATTGACACCATGTCATCTGCATTGCCGGGCACGATGAGATTGTGCGCACCGCCGGCGTTACCGGTTGTTTTGAGGCCCAACCGCCGCGCTGAATAGGAACCGAGGATATAACCCTGCAGCACGCCGTCAATGACGATGTCCCGATCCGACGTTGCAACACCCTCGGCATCATATGGCGCGCTGGCCATGGCTTTCGGAATGTGCGGCCGCTCCTGAATCTGCAAGAAGTCAGGGAATATCTGTTTGCCGGCCGCGCCGAGCAGGAAGGAAGCGCGGCGATACTGTGCAACGCCGCCAATGGCGCCGATGGCGTGGCCGATAAACCCGCGCGCAATTTCGGGCGCATATAGTACAGGTGCCCTGGTTGTTTTTATCTTGCGAGAACCCAGTCTTCCGACGGTCCGTCGGGCAGCCGTTTCACCGATCTGCTCAGCTGTCTCGAGCCCATTTGCATCGCGCGCAGCGCTGTAATAATAGTCACGCTGCATATCACCGTCGGATTCGCCGATGACGCTGCAGCTGATGCTGTGGGTAGTCTTGGGATAGCTGCCGATGAACCCATGGGTATTGCCATAGGCGCGAACGCCGCTGCTCGTCGCAACTGTTGCACCCTCCGAATTCGATATGCGTTTGTCGTAGTTGCGTGCGGAGTCTTCACAGCTAATCGCAATCTTCATTGCGGCGTCCGCGTCGATCTGCCAGATATGGGCTAGCTTCAGATCCGGTATATCGCTTGCCATGAGCTCCGCATCCGCGAGACCGGCACACTCGTCGCCGGCTGTGTACTTTGCAAATGTGCTGGCCTTGGTGACAGCTTCGCGCAGTGCGCCATCACTGAAATCGGATGTACTGGCGCTCCCTTTCTTCGAATCGTGATAGACGGTTACGCCGACACCGCGATCATTCGTGTATTCGAGATTTTCGACGTTTCCCAGCCTGGCGGTCGCGCTCAGTCCGCAGTCGTGACTCGCCGCAGCCTCGGCCTGATTTGCACCCTGTCTTCCGGCCTCATCCAGTACGAGCTGAATAATGTCTTCAAGGTCAGATTGATCCAGTGATACTCGGCTGGCAGACACGCTCATTGTGTGCTTTTTCCCCTTGTTTTTATTAGGCTGGCCCGATGTGTGAAAGAGCGACAGTAGCTTAGCCGGTGGCGAACTCAAATCCCAGCAAAAGCGCCAAAAAACGGGTATTCCTGGAGTTGCAGGGGCTTGGCGAGCAATTGCTAAAGCTGACAGAAGAGCAACTTCGCAGCATGGACCTGGATGAAAATCTGTTCGATGCCGTTATCGCCGCCATGAAAATGAAGTCGCACGGCGCATCGCGCCGACAGCGTCAGCTTATCGGCAAGTTGATGCGTAATGTAGATCCGGAACCGATACGTCGTGCGCTTGACGCATTCCAACACCAGGAGAGAACGGCGAAGGACGTATTCCGGCGCGCCGAGGAATGGCGTGACCGCATCGTGCAATGCGGGTATCCGGGGCTGAATGAGTTTTTTGATATGACAGGCCGGGAAAACAGGGATCTCTCTATATTATTAAACGAGTACGCCGCCACCATAGCTGATTCCGGCAGACGCGCACTTCAGAGAAAAATATTCCGGCTGGTGCATGCGGAATTAACAACGATGGTACAGAACTGTGCCGTCTAACGATACAATCAGACGATGAATGCGAAAGTCGGAATTATTATGGGTTCCCGGTCTGACTGGGAAACGATGCAACACAGCAGCGAGACGCTTGACGCGCTCGGCATTTCGTATGAGGTGCAGGTCGTCTCTGCGCACCGTACCCCCGATTGGTTGTTCGAGTACGCGGAATCCGCCGTGGATCGCGGACTACATGTGATTATCGCGGGCGCGGGCGGAGCTGCGCATTTGCCCGGCATGACGGCCGCAAAAACTCGCCTGCCTGTTCTCGGCGTACCAATACAGTCGCTGGCCCTCCAGGGCATGGATTCGTTGCTATCGATTGCCCAGATGCCGGCCGGTGTACCGGTCGGCAGCATGGCCATTGGCAAGGCCGGTGCGATCAATGCCGCACTACTTGCCGCAGCCATTCTCGGGATTAGCGACGACAAAGTCGCAGCAGCACTGGACGCACACCGCCACTCACAAACCAGCGCGGTTCTCGAGAATAGCAACCCGCGGTCCGAAACCTAAGCTGCAAAAATGAGAGTTGGTATTGTCGGCGCCGGACAGCTCGGCCAAATGCTCGGCCTCGCCGGAAAGCGTCTCGACCTGGAATTCACGTATCTTGATCCGGCACCTGATCCGCCGGCGAGGATCGTCGGCCCGGTCCTGAAGTTTCCGTTCAACAGCGATGCAGGTTTCGAGCAGCTTGCCTCGCTCGTTGATGTGCTTACTTACGAATTTGAAAACGTTCCGGTCGAAGCAATCGAGAAGATCTCGGACAGAGTGACCGTCTATCCGCCACCCGAAGCGCTCAGACACGCCCAGGACAGGCTGAATGAAAAAAGGTTGTTCGAAAAACTGGGCATCCCTGTGCCCGCTTACGCCGCCATCGACTCGGAACAGGAGCTCCACGCCGCCGTTCGCTCGCTCGGCTTGCCGCTGGTCCTGAAGACACGTCGGCTGGGCTATGACGGCAAGGGACAACTGGTGATAACCGACGAGTCTGATATCGCCACCGCCTGCCAGACGCTCTGCGGCAGGCCACTGATCGCCGAGCAGTGGATTGCATTCGATCGGGAAGTCTCGGCGATAGGCGCTCGCAATGTGGACGGCCACATTGCCGTCTATCCGCTAACGGAGAACCGCCACAGTAAAGGTATTTTGAGAACTTGCCGCGCGCCGGATGCATCCCAAGGCATTGCCGATCAGGCAGGACAATACCTGACCAGACTACTCGACCGGTTGAATTATGTCGGCGTGCTTGCGCTGGAGTTCTTCGTGACAGGCAATCAACTCCTGGCAAACGAGTTCGCGCCAAGAGTTCACAACTCGGGCCACTGGACGATAGAGGGCGCGGTGACGAGTCAATTCGAAAACCACCTGCGGGCCATTCTCAACATGCCGCCAGGCGACTCATCGGCCGTCGCCCATGCCGGCATGATCAACCTGATCGGCACCATGCCTTCGAATTGGACATCGAGCGAAGGCGAGCGCGTCTACCTGCATGACTATGGTAAAAAGCCGCGACCGGGCCGAAAACTCGGCCATATCACGGTGCTGGCGGACAGCGCCGAAGAACGCGACAGAAAATTGGCTAAATCCAGTAATATACTGATTTATTAACAGGGCCCGATGACGGCGGCATCATAGCCTGAGGCCCCGGAAAGCGGGTAAACTAACACATTCTGCCAGCGCAAATTGCGGGCGAATAACAGAAAAGGCCTCTGGATTCTGCCAGAAACTTCGAATGTCCTATTTAGAACACTTCAATCTCCATGAGCAGCCATTCCGGTTAACGCCGGATCCGGAATTCGTCTACTGGAGCAAGCAGCACGCCCGTGCCAAGGCGTACATGGAATCGACTATCTGGCTGGCTGACGGTTTTGTCATCATAACCGGCGAAATCGGATCAGGTAAGACCACCTTGTTGCAGGCGTTTTTGGGCGAACTGGAAGACAACATTGTTTCCGCGGTCGTCTCGCAAACACAGCTCACCCCGAGACAGTTTCTGCAGGCCGTGCTTGCAGAGTTCGGTTTCAAACCGTTCAAGAAGCGCAAGGCCGAATTGCTGGACATGCTCAACATGTTTCTTATTGAGCAGTATGCAAATGGCAAAAAAGTAATTCTGCTTGTCGATGAAGCACAGAACCTGAGCACGAAAGTGCTGGAAGAGATTCGCATGATGTCAGGCATCGAGACACACAAGGAAAAGGTATTGCGAATCATTCTTGCCGGTCAGCCAGAACTCAAGGATACGCTGGATTCGCCGACTCTCAAGCAACTCGTTCAGCGTGTCAGATTACGCTTCCACATCGGCCCATTGGACCGCCGGGAGATGCGCCAATATATCGAACACCGACTGAAGATTGCGGGCAGAGAAAGCAACGATCTGGTCGCGGATGACGCGTTCGCAGCAATTCACCGTTACACCGGTGGCATACCCCGACTAGTCAACACGCTGTGTGATACCGGCCTTTTGTGTGCTTTCGCCGACAACAAGAAAATTGTCGATACCGAGGACATACTATTGGCAATTGAGGAACTGAATTGGAAGGAACATGAATTCAAGAATGGTGCGCCTCAGCAGATACCACAACTTGTTCCTGACAGGAGCAAGCCAAGCTATCTCACGCGCATCGAGGTTCGAACTGAAGGGAAAATGCTGTCGGAACATTTGTTCGAGGCTGGGCGCATTATTGTCGGCCGATCTCCCGACAATGAGATTTACATCAAGAGCAAGTTTGTCAGCAGGCATCATGCACAGCTAATCACCGATGACTTCGGTTGCACAATCGAAGATCTAAATAGTACCAACGGCGTACTCATTGGTGAGACTCGCGCTAAGAAGTTTTTACTTAAGGACGGCGACGTAGTCTCACTCGGATATCACGATCTCGTCTATACCGATCTTAGAAACTCCGACAGCAACGGCGAAGATTCGCTGGCGAACAAACAGCAACGATAGCGACGGCGTCGACGCCCGGATGTTTCGCCTACTGGACGTCGTGGCTTTGGCTGGTTCGTCGGTCCTGATTGCGGTGATCACGACGCTTCAACCAGATGACGAGTCCGGCTACCAGGCACAGGAGACCGACGACAAAACAAATCGTTGGCCAAAACCAATGGTTCAAATACATTGAGGCGGCCAGTGAGATGGCGCCTGCAAGCAAATAGAAATACGGCAGGCTTTCATAGATTGGCTTGGACACCCACATATCGTGTCGCTTCTCTTGTCAGCTTGAATTTATTTTGCTTTGCCGCCTCGCATTAGTCCAGCCAATCCCTGTGGCGCATAAGCATCCGGACTTATTTTCCGGCAGCGCGGACGTTAGCAGGTAAAAGTATCAAGCTATTGTTTGGAAAGGATTATTCGGGCGGTGCGCCCGTGTCTTGCGAATCTCTTGCCTACGACCGGCCAAACGTAATCAGGCGAATGAATCTGGAAACAATTGATTCTGAAAGGCCGTCCACGGCCAGGTCCGGTTCGAAATCTTTGTTGTCATCGCGAAATCCCCGAACAAACTGCTGGGAAGTCGCATCCATATCCTGCTCTGTTATCGTGTTTTCCAACCCTGTGACTCTCTAACCTCCATGTAAGACGCGAACTGTACTAAAGACAAAATCGAGACACAGTGAAGCGAATCACAAAGACGACAATACCAACGCTGCGCGGATCTAACATAAGCCAACGTTTGTAGCAGATCGATCGCAGGAGCTGTCCGACCGCCATGGATGGCGGGAGTGTAGGTGTTGCAGGAGCATTCACCCGCCTGGCGAGCTTGGTCTACCCGGTGCCACCGACAGTCAACTGGTCGATTTTCAAGGTAGGTTGACCGACACCGACCGGCACCGACTGCCCGTCCTTGCCGCAGGTACCAACGCCACTATCGAGTTTGAGATCCGTACCGACCATTGAGATTTGACCAAGCACAGCAGGCCCGTCACCGATGAGCATTGCACCTTTGACCGGAGCGGTCAGCTTTCCTTTCTCGATGAGATAGGCCTCACTCACGGCGAAAACGAATTTGCCAGACGTAATGTCGACCTGGCCGCCGCCGAAGTTCGGCGCGTAAATGCCTTTGTCTACCGAAGCTATGATCTCCTCGGGATCGTGCTCGCCTGCCAACATGTAGGTATTGGTCATGCGCGGCATCGGGATATGTGCAAAAGACTCCCTGCGGCCATTGCCGGTCGGTGCAACCCCCATCAAGCGTGCATTCAACTTGTCCTGCATGTAGCCGCGAAGGATGCCGTTTTCAACCAGCACGTTGTATTGCCCCTGCGTGCCCTCGTCATCGACGGCAAGCGATCCACGACGATTTGCGAGTGTTCCGTCGTCGACAATCGTGCAAAGATGTGACGCAACCTGCTCGCCGATCCGCCCGCTGAAAGCAGAGGTGCCTTTGCGGTTGAAGTCGCCCTCGAGCCCGTGACCGACAGCCTCATGAAGAAGAATGCCCGGCCAGCCGGCGCCAAGGACTACCGGCATCATGCCGGCCGGCGCTGGCACTGCCTCCAGCTGCACGACTGCCTGCCGGACGGCGTCCCTGGCGTATTCCATCGGCAGATCGCCGCCAAGAAAGTAATTCAGGTCAGCTCTCGCTCCGCCGCCTGCATAGCCCTGCTCACGGCGTCCGTTTTCCTCGATGATGACGCTGATATTCAGTCTGACCAGCGGTCGGACATCGGCTGCCAGCGTGCCGTCCGAGGCTGCGATCAAAATGAGATCCTGACTGCTGCTCAGACTGATAATGACCTGCTCGATACGTTTGTCCAGTTCGCGGGTCTTTTTGTCAATATCGCCGATCATTGCCGTCTTTTGTTCATCCTGGATACTCGCAATCGGGTCGAGTGCGGGATACAGGTCCTGCCGCTCGCCGCGCGACCATGCCTGCACGGCCTTCGTCTGACCTTGTCGCGAAATCGCGCGTGCGGCTCCGGCGGCACGTTCGAGAGCGGGCAGCATAAGTTCATCGGAATAGGCAAAGCCGGTCTTTTCGCCGCTCACTGCACGGACCCCGACGCCCTGATCCAGATTGAAGCTGCCTGCCTTGATGACGCCGTCTTCTACCGTCCAGCTTTCCTGGCGGCTAATCTGGAAATACAGATCGGCGATATCGATGTCTCGCATCATGATGGCCCCGAGCGCCCGGCTCAGGTGCCGCTCCTCAAGCCCTGCGGGTGCCAGCACGCGGGACATAACCGAATCTATCGTATTATCGTTATTGTGCGTGTCTGACACTCGTTGTTGTTCCTTCAATTGAAGTCGCGGTGGCGGCTTGGCTCGTTGTCCATTCATAAACCCTATTTGAACACACGGTGACTGAGCGCCGGAAATTCCCGGCGCAACTTTTGCGGCAGGCCCGGGTCCAGATCGCTTGTAATGACACAATTACTTTCTGCCGCCTCGGCAAGAATCCGACCCCAGGGATCGATAATCAGCGAATGGCCATAGGTAGTTCTACCGTCGCTGTGTTGGCCGAACTGACCGGGTGCAATCACATAGGCGAGATTTTCGATCGCGCGGGCCCTGAGCAAGGTATGCCAGTGTGCGTTTCCCGTCGTCAATGTAAATGCTGCCGGAACCGACAATACGACTGCGCCCATCTCGACCAGCTTTCGATACAGTTCCGGAAAACGTAAATCGTAACAGATCGAAAGGCCCACGCACCCGACAGGTGTATCTTGAACCACAAGCTCGTCGCCCGGCATCATGCTGGCCGACTCCCTGTACCGCTCACCTCGATCAGGCAGGTCGACGTCGAACAAATGAATCTTGCGGTAACAATTCTGCGTATTCCCGTTCGCATCCACGACCAGCGTCGCGCCATAGCAGCGGCCAGGATCCGATGACCTGAGGGGAATACTCCCGGAAATGATCCATAAGTTGTTGTTGCGCGCCGTATCGGCAAGAAAATCCTGAATCGGGCCTGCTCCCAGCTCTTCGGCATGTTGAAGCTTGTCTTTACCCCGCGCACCCATGAACGGAAAGTTCTCCGGCAAGACTGCCAGCGCACAACCGTCGGCTGCAGCTTCCGCAAGCAGCCGGGCAGCGAGTTCCAGGTTCTGATTCAGGTTGTCGCCGCTGTTCATTTGCACAGCTGCAATGCGAATAAGTGACGATGGCGAATCTTGTTTGCCGTTGTCAGACACGGATTTTCTACTCCGCTTGCTGCAGGCAGCCAGCCGCTTCATAGGTTTTCGTGAATTGCTCCGCGTCCGTTACTACCATCGTCGGCTCGTCCCAGGAACCGCCGATGCTGTAGTAGATCTGTCCCATATCCTGTAAGGGTTTCTTGAATATCTGCGAGAATATCAACAGTGCGGCCGCAACCCCCGGTCCCGCGACCACTGCCCCCACGATGGGTAGCGTATTGCCAACGCTTGCGCTGACCATCGCGGACTGTTGGTAGTCGCGCGACGCCAGCCCTGCCCGGCCGACAATGCCGATATCCGCAGCGGGACTTTTTAGTGACAGGTCGCAGGTAAAAGCTTCACCGCTGACAACGCGAAAGTTTCCGGTAATTTCGTCAAACCCGAAGCCTTTCCCCAGCACGTCACGAAAATCCAGTGACAAGCGCCTGGGCAAGGCGACTACACTCAAGAGACCGAAGACGCGGCCTGCGCCCGGTTCGACTTCGTCGAGTTGTCCGGAGCCCAGGCGAATTCCGATGTTGCCGTCCAGATGGGCAAGAATATCTTCACGCGGTCCACCCGGCCAGCTCACGTCGATATCGACCTCCATATCCTGGCCGACAATGCCCGGCTGATAGTTCAGGCGCGCTGTGGTTTGCTTGATATCCCTGCTTATGAGCTTTGCCGTCAGGTAACTGCGCTGGCCTGCGTCATCTGTGGGTTCGACAACCCATCGCCCGGCACCACTCAGCTCGAAACTCTCGTCCCTGGACGTGATGCTCACTGCCTCGAGACCGGTCTCTATGCGTACGAATTCGGCCTCAAGGGCGCCAAAATGACGCGGCCCCAGTGCGAAGTCGCCGGCCTTGATGGAAAGTGGTGGCAGCGTGCGTGGATCAGTCAAGTCGGTGTCGTCGCGTTCGACTTCATCTCTCCCCGGCAGAATCAGCCTCGCCATATCAACGACCAGCGGCTTGTCGCCCGAGAAGTCGTAGGGCACAACCAGCGAACCGACTGCTTCTGCACCGTCAAGCTCGATAAGCCATTCTTCGGCGCCACGGTCTACCCGGACCCGATGCCTCGAAAAATGCTGCCCCACCGCATAAAGGTCTTCGACAGTCAGATCTATCGACCGTATGCGTTCACCGAGACCGGGCCTATCAGATCCCTCCGACCGCATGTTCAGCCACTCGTTTAGCCGGACTTCGGGTGTCTCACCGACGATATGCAGGCCCCGGGTCTCCGGTTCCGTTAGTTCTGCACCGCCGACGGCGATAACGCCCCGATCGAAATCCCATTGCTCTTGCTCTTTCAGAAAACTCACTGACCATCTGAAGTCTTCAGCGGAACTACCAAATGAGTCAATTCGATCAGACCCGGGGAACTCGATGTGCATTGACAAGGGCCGGGTCTCGCCGGGCGCTTTTCCGACAGGCACCGGCATTTCGATGGCAAGGCCTTCGAGGTTTGTTTCAACCGCGATATGCAGGGGCACCGGCTCCTCTGCCTCGCCACGGGGAAACAGGATTCTCGCGCTGTAAGGCGTAGAGCTTCGCAGCCGGCCTGCAAGAGGCAGGCCAAGTTCGCCGATCAGGCCTTCGCCGGTCGCGACGCCGGTCGCTGACGCGATGATAGAGTATTTTGGCATGTCGTCTGTGGCACGAGCCAGATCAATACTGACCGGCTCGCCAAGAAAGCGCCCTGTCAGCGATTCCGATTGAATAATGTCGCGGGTCACCGTGACCAGACCGCTGAGTTCGGTAAGGGGAGGTGTGAAGCCATCGATGCTCAAGCGGCCATTGTTAGTGCGAACGCCGACCGTGAACGCGTAATTCAACTTGTCACCGAGCGGGTAGCGCAATTGCAAATCGAATGATGCCTCGCCGTCGACCTGAACACGGTCGAGCTGGCCGCCGAATACTTTAGCAATCGGACTTTGGATCGACAATTGCCGAATGGTCTCGAGCGTGCCCGTTGCGTAGGCGTCAACCGTTAGTACCGGCTCCCTCAGATCAGCGATTTCGACTCGTGCGCCTGCCGTGGCGTTGCCAAGAGTTGTCCCATCGTCGCGATTTGAATAAAAGTGCATGTTATCGACGATAATATCTGCATTGACTTGTTCCACTATGGGCCAGTCTGAGTGATATCTCAGCGCCAGGTCTTCGATCTGTGCCTCGACCTGGAACAACCCTTCTCCAACCTCGAATGGAAACTTGTCAAGCGGCCCGGTAAACCGGACCGTACCGCGCGGCACACGGCCGGCAACCAGTGCGTTATCGAACCAGGCGTATAAATTCGGCTTCATCAGTTTGCCGGGCAGGTAACGGGAAACTGCCGAGAGGTCGGTGATGTTCCAGTTGCTGACGAAGTCGATCACCGGGGAACCGCCGTTTGCCGGCAAACTCACCTGCAGGCTGCTTCGCGTATCGAGTTCTGCATTTCTGATGCGAACACTGTCCGAGAGAATGATCGTGGTCTCGTTATTACGGCGCCAGATGACGGTGCCGATCGCATCGTCGAAATCGATGGGTTCGGCGAGAAATTCCGGCATATCCAGCCGCAAATCGCTTGTCTCGATCTCGACTCGCCCGCCGGAGCGGTCCGCACGAACCTGACCACTGAATCCGCTCAAGCCAGGCCACTTGTCCCTTGCCCTGATACCAGCTTCTTCGAGCTCGGCCGACAAGTCGAAACGGACGGATTCAGACCCGAGATCCGCAAGCCCTAACTCGAATCCGTGTACCATGCCGGATGGCCCATATGTGTCCAGTATCGATCTTTGTCTTTCCGGCAACCAGGGGGTCAATAGTTTCAAGTTATCGAGACTTATGAACGACGCGCGGGCATTCATGGCCAGGATCTTGCCCGATGTATCGGTTGTCACATCGACCCGAATAGAGGAATTGGGCCATTCGCCGGGAGCCCCCTGGAGTCTGAAATTGTCCGCCGCGAGCAACCAGCCCCCCGGGTCGTGCGAAAACTCGAACCGGCCCTGAATATCGAAAGACATATTATCGATCGCATCGCCGGCTGCGAGATCCGTGACGACCAGATTTCCGGTGGCGCTACGAATCCCGTCCTCCGAGCGCTCCAGCCAGAGACTCAGATCCGCCCGGCCCGACCTCACGATCGGAAATTCCGCTGGTTGAAAACGTGTCCAGCCGGCGACTTGCAGGGACCTGCCTTCAACAAAGAACTGCCACACGCCATTTTCGGCCGCATCTTCCAGGCGCTTGTTTGCTGACACCGCGATTCGCTCCCCGAGCTCGTCCGGCAAATCGACAGTCGCCTCGATATCAAGCTGCAGCTCGTCGCGCAGCACCTGCAAGCGGTCAATTGTCAGCTCGAGCGCCTCCTCGGCTCCCGGAGGCCAGTAGTCCAGGCTGATGTCCTGACCGATAACAGTCACCGCAGCGCCGGCACCCTCCGGCAAGTCCTTTCTGAAGCCAATCAGTTCTTCGAGGGGGACGCCCTGCACCATCCAGGCACCATCATCTGCCTGCCGCAGATCAAGGCTGGTATCTCTTATTAGCACCCGGTCGACAACCAGCTCACGGTCAACAAGCAGACGCATCAGGCCGACGCCAATGCTCAGTTCATCCACGCCGAGCAGGCTGTCCGAACCATCCGGCCGCATGAGTTCAGCGTTGTAAAAGTTGAGCTCGGGCCCACTCAATCGCCAGCGCGCGTCCATGCCAGTGAATTCAACCTGCATGCCGATCGCCGCGCTGGCCCAGTTCTTGATTTCCTCCTGGTATTCCGGAAGTCGTGGCAGCATCAGGCGGAACAACCCGACCGCAATCGCAAGAAGAATAACGACAGCCGCCGCGAAGTAAGCGACATACTTGGCCAATCGTTGTAGCAGTTGCTTCATAAGCGTCTTTAGTCCGACCCGGTCATATCAACACAACGTCAAACTGGTCCTGCAGGTACAGAGACTCGGGTTGCAGGCGAATCGTCTTGCCGGTCTGTTCTTCAAGTTCGGCGAGCGCGTTCGACTGCCCGTCGAGCAACAACTCGATCACGTCTTGATGCGCCAAAACAAGTATTTCGTCAAACGTAAACTGCCGGTGTTGCCTGATGACCTCCCGAAATACTTCGAAACACACGGTCTCGGCCGTCATGATGAAACCCCGACCATCGCAATGGGAACAATCTTCGCAAAGAATATGTTGCAGGCTCTCCCGCGTCCGTTTGCGTGTCATCTCAACCAGGCCCAGCGGCGACACAGCTGTGATCTGGTGCCGGGCATGGTCGCGGAGAAGCGATTGCTGCAGCGCCTGCATGACTCTTTGCCGGTGTCCCTCTTCTTCCATGTCGATGAAATCGATGATGATGATGCCACCCAGGTTCCTCACACGCAGCTGCCGCGCAATCGTAACCGCCGCCTCCAGGTTCGTCCGGTATATCGTCTCCTCGAGATTGCGATGACCAACATACCCGCCCGTATTAACATCGACCGTCGTCATCGCCTCCGTCTGATCGAAAATTACATAGCCACCGGACTTCAGCGGAATGCTCCTGTCCAGCGCCTTCTTGATTTCGTCCTCGGTGCCATGAAGATCGAAAATCGGCCGGCGCCGCGTGTAGAGTTCGAGCATTGGCTCCACTTCCGGCAGAAAAGTAGCCGCAAAGGACTTCATTGCTTTGAAGTCCTGTTCCGAGTCCACACGAATACGTCCGACGTCGCTGGTCACAAGGTCGCGCAAAACTCTGGCCGGCAGCGGCAAATCTTCATGCACGAGTGTTTTTACCTTACCTTTCCTGCATTGTTCCTGAACGACTGCCCAGAGTTTCCGCAAAAACTTCATGTCTGTCCGCAGGGCATCGTCGCCGGCACCTTCCGCGGCCGTCCGAACGATGACCCCGCAGGGGAAGTCGCCCAGCAATTCCTCAAGAAACTGGCGCAGGCGCTCACGCTCATCCTCGTCCTCGATACGTGCCGAAATCCCGACGCTATCGCCAGCGGGCAGGAGAACCAGATATCGCGACGGCAGCGTGATGAATGTGGTCAGGCGCGCACCCTTGTTGCCGAGAGGATCCTTCACAACCTGCACAGGGATTTCCTCACCTTCGTGGACAAGTTCCCTGATGCCCGGCAGCGGAGTATCGTTGTCCTCGTCATCTGCACGTCTTGACCGGGCGATATCGGAGGCATGCAGAAATGCGGTGCGTTCCAGCCCGATGTCGACAAAGGCGGCTTGCATACCCGGCAGGACGCGCGACACACGACCCTTGTAGATGTTGCTCACCAGGCCACGGCGGGCAGCGCGTTCGATATATACCTCCTGAAGAATGCCGTTCTCGAGCAACGCTGCACGCACCTCACTGGGTGTCACATTGACGAGAATTTCCTCTTTTGGCGATTCATCAGTCATGCTATTGATCCGAATCCAGGGGCAATATGACCAGGCCTGCCTTGCTCAGGAGTTCTGCCGTTTCGAAAACAGGCAGACCGACGACCCCGGAATAACTTCCCGATATGTACTCAACGAAGATGCCTCCGATGCCCTGCACCGCATAGGCGCCCGCCTTGTCGCGTGGCTCCCCACTTTGCCAGTAGGCAGACGCCTCGTCGTGATGGATCTCCCGAAATCGTACTTCCGTGACCGACGTTACGCTCACGATCTCACCCGCGTAGTCGAGCGCGACCCCGGTCAATACCTTGTGCGCCCGGCCGGACAGGGAGGTCAGCATCTCCACCGCCTCGCCCTCAGACTCGGGTTTACCGAGCACATGATCGTCCAGGGCCACGGCGGTATCCGCGCCGAGCACAGGTACCGACCGGTCCACCGTCGCGCGCGCCGCGCCAACCTTCGCCACCGCCAGCCGAACCACCATATCAGTGACCGGCTCACCATCGTAGCGCGTTTCGTCGATATCGACGCCGGCTGCCGTGAATCTGATGCCCATCGCCGCGAGGATTTCACGGCGCCTCGGCGATGACGATGCGAGATGAATGTCCGTTCTCACCGGCGCACACCCGAATGTTTCATCAGTTGCTGCCTAAGATCGCCAAAGAATTTGATGGGCTGCCGGATTTTCTGCGTGAGTGACATATCAATGACTATTTCCGATCGCGCCGCTCTCGCCCATCCGTGGGCCTCGCGGCATTTGGACGTCCTGTCCGGCGGAAAATTCCGTCAGGCGATCAAAGGCTAAGCGAGTGTGCAGCATACTGATGATAAATTCGGGTTATGCCCGGTGGTAGGGATGTGCCGTCGAGACCGTCCAGGCCCTGTAGAGCTGCTCCACGCACAGCACCCGGGCCAGTCCGTGGGGCAAGGTCAGCTTCGACAACGACCAGCGAAAATCTGCTCGCTCTATGCAGGACTTCGAGACGCCGTCAGGCCCGCCTATGACAAAGCAGAGATCACTGCCCGCCGCTTGCCACACCGACAATTCCCCCGCCAGTTCAACGCTGGAAAGCTCGGTGCCGCGCTCATCGAGCACAACCAGCTGCTCACCGGCTTTGACCTTCCCCAGGACCTTCTGTCCTTCCGCCTCAACGGCACCGAGAGGATCAGCACTTTTTGAGCGATGGCCGGTCGCCACCGTGTCCAGCCGGAACTTCCATTGCCGCGGCAATCGCTGGACGTAGCTGTCAAAGGCGTCAGAGACCCAGGATGGCTGCCGATCGCCGACCACAATTAATCGGATGTGCATACCTCACCCGTCTGTCGCAGCCATGTCGCCTGATGGGGTCAGCGACCAGAGCTTTTCGAGCTGATAAAACTCACGGACGCGCGGCAGCATGACATGAACGAGCGCGTCCTGGAGATCAAGGAGAATCCACTCGCTGCCATCCTCACCTTCTATTCCTTGAGGGCGATGACCCGCGTCTCTTGATTTTTCCGCGATGGCGTCAGCGAGCGCCTTGACGTGACGAGTCGACGTTCCGCTTGCCACAATCATGTAGTCAGTGACCGTGGTTAGCTTCCTTACATCAAGCTTGACGATATCTTTGGCTTTTACCTCTTCTAGCGCATCTACGACAAGGTCGCTGAGTTGTTTGCTATTCATTCACCATTCCGAAAATGACTCAATCCAAATTCTGTGCTGCAGCCAACCAACGATCAGGTAGCGTGTCAGCCCTCGTTAACTGCATCTGTCTCGACGCCTTCATCTGCCGCGTAGCAACCGCTTTGATCAATCAATTCACGCACGCCGTCAGGCATGAGAAACCGTGGATCCCGCCGGGCGGCAACCAGTTCGCGAATTTCACTTGACGAGATCTCGAGCTGGGTGACGTCATGAATAATAATATGTCCTGCTATTGCCTGATGGAGGTCTGCTATGCGGTGCGTACCTCTGTCGGCCAGCAATTCGCCGAGTGGCCCCATGTCGGGTGCTCGCCAGCCTGGCCGGTGTGCTACAACGATATGCGCCAGCTGCAGGATCTGGCGCCAGTGGTGCCACTCAGGCAACCCCAGGAACGCGTCCATGCCAATGATCAGACCAAGAGGACGCAGCGGAAACTCCTCTCGCAACGCCGTTAAGGTGTCCACAGAATACGACGGGCCGTCACGCAACAGCTCCCGGTCGTCGACGACAAAACCAGGTTGAGCTTCGATCGCCACCTTCACCATCTTCACGCGCAATGCGGCATCGGCAATCGGCTCACTCCTGTGCGGCGGATTGCGGCAGGGCATAAATCTCACTTCACCGAAACTCAGTGCCTGCAGCATTTCGAATGCCGTGCGTAGATGCCCGTAGTGAATTGGGTCGAAAGTACCGCCAAAAATACCCATCGGGCTCATCGGCGCGGTCCCTGGCGGTAGTCGCGTGAACTCATCTGCCTCATGCGGCTTTGGCGCTTCCCGTCGCAAGGCCCAAGACGATGTCCGTTGCCAATAGCCAGACATCCTCACCTGACTGGCCTTTTGCGGCAGCGTCGGCTCGCCTCGCGACTTTCAGCAAGCGGTAAAAGTCAGTCGCCCGGTGGCGGGCCACACACGACCTGACGATACCCTGGCGGTTGCGCCAGACTCCCGATTTCTGCAATGCCGAACCCAGTTCAACGCCTGACTGCACCATATGGGCCAGCCTGCCCAAAGTCCGCAGCTCCCGTGTAAGGGCCCACATGACAATGACCGGTTCAACACCTTCTGCCCGGACACCGCCGAGAATACGAAGCGCCCTGGAGGGCTCACCACCGACCGCAGCATCGGCCAGTTTGTATACGTCGTAACGACTGCTGTTGGCAACGGCTTCATTAACATCGTCGGCGGAAACCGGCCCCTCGCCCAGCAGTAATCGCAACTTTTCGATTTCCTGGTCGGCTGCGAGCAGATTTCCCTCTACACGATCCGCGATCAGTCTGACTGCACTTCTGTCCGGCGTGAGACCCGTCTTCTGCATTCGCTTGTCTATCCAGGACGGCAATTCGCGCCGGTCGACGGGCCATATCTGCACCAGTGCGCCCCGGGATTCTATGGCCCTGGCCCATTTCGATGCCGCGGTACTCCGATCCAGCTTGGGGGCGCTGACCAGGACAAGCAGGTCGTCAGCAGCGTTCTGCAGCAATTCCACAATAATAGCGCCGCCCTGCCGCCCGGGTTTTCCGGTTGGCAAGCGCAATTCAATGATCCGCTTTTCCGCAAACAGGGACATATTCGCGCCGGCGCCATTTAATTCCGCCCAGTTAAAATCCGCGCCCGCAATATACAGTTCACGCGCGCCAAATCCCTGCAGCCGCGCGCCGGTCCGGATAGTGTCAAGCGCTTCCTGTACGAGCAGGGGCTCGGCACCAGTAACCAGATAGCAGGGCAACAGCGCTTTTTGGACGCTCGACGAAAGTTGATTAGGCGGGATTTTCACACAAAAAACAGGAATGTAGTTTGGACCTGATGATACATGGCAGCGATAGCACCAACCAGACTCCCAATCTAGCCAAGCTGATTCAGCGCAACGGACGCGCCCTCGAGCAGCACGGGAATACCGTCATTGACCGGATACATGATCTTGCCGTCGTCGGTCACCAGGGCCTCTTTGAGAGACTCGGACAGTACGGCGCCGTCGCGGTTCGCGAGCCTGCCTTCACTGATCGCTATATTGATCTTCTTCAGGTGGTCGGGTCGCAGCACACTAAGGCCTTTATGTGTCACGGGACAGCAGAGAACTGAAAGCAGTCGTTTATTCATCGTTATCGAAGATAGAAGAAACCTTTAAGATACAGTAACTTGTATTTTGTTTTGTTATGTTATACCATTTCGTTTTCTACCGATCGTTGCAACGGTCGGCACTTTGGGGCCGATTCTCTTTTACGGAGCATAGCGGCAAGCAACCATGGATGACAATTCTCCAAGAGCGACGGGGCTGCTGGACAACGCCGCTGTCGCGCTGTCAGGACTCTGCCTGCTGCACTGCCTCGCCCTGCCAATGGTAATTGCATTGCTGCCGTTTCTGGGCCAGTTCGGCGAAGGTCATTTTCATGTTCAGATGCTAATTGCCGTCTTGCCCGTAAGCATTATTGCTTTTGCGTCCGGGTTTCGCCGCCACGGCAGCGGGAGTGTTGTCGCCTGGGGCGGAGTCGGCGTGTTGCTTCTGTTAGTTGGCGGGACTATCGCGCATGATTCGTACGGCATCGTCGCTGATCGCCTGTTGACGATTTGCGGGGCCTTGATTCTCGCTGCCGCACATTATTTCAATAATCGCTTTTCCCGCCATCGCAAGTACGACGACGAGGCAGTTCTCATCAATATCTGATGCCCCAATTCGCCTGAGGCGGTATTGTGGCTGTTGCGATTAATGCGGATTGATCTTTAGTGGTCCGCAAGTCCCGGTGTTGACGGTTCACCCTGTTGGATCACTGGCAGGTGCTTCTATTCCTTCAGGTGTTTTATAAGGTCATCGTTACCCTGACGTTCAGCCGCCGCCAGCGCCGCCACCATGTCTTCGGGCAGCGGTTTGAATCGCTTATTCTCGAGCAGACAGCGACCCATCAATTTTAGCGCCTCGACATCCCGTTGCTCGAGCAGCAGCCTGGTCAGGTACGTCTGCGCAAGAAAGAGCGCGGCGTCTGTCGACTCCCATTTCAACATCTGCACAAAGAACCATCGGTAGGCCGCGTCGATATCGATTTCGTTTTCGATCCACCGGTAAAGATGCTGCAATCCGCCCGCCCGGTTGCCGCGGCTGACAAAGCCATAGGCATGGTTGAGCGCTTTTGTCCGGTCGCGTGTCAGTTCGGCGTCAAGTTGCTCTGCGTCAGGTTCCCGTTGCGGCGGCATGTCAATGGGAATTGCCACGGCATTTGCATGCAGCACTTTGCCGGTAAGCGTGAACATGAGAAACGACGCGTACATTGCCGCAGCTTTTATCAGCAAATTTGGCGCATCCAGATAGGCGAGATACGAGATCAAAAAGGATATCGCGATCATAGCCAACGGCACCAACAGGTAGTCGCGACCGCAGTTGTGTACGACGCGCATGAGCGCCAGTGGATTGAGACTCTCGACGGGCGACCGCGTCACGGCGAGAACGGCCATCGATGCAGGAAATAGAAAAAGAACGAACACGCCAGGTACCAGCGCGGCCGCAAAAGACAGGTTCCTGTTCAGAAAATACGCTCCCACTATCACGAAGCACAGGAGTACGAGCGGAAAAAGACTCCAGAAACTTCCCACCAGGGTGAAGAGCTCGATGCCGGGCGTCGGCGCATCACGGCCATTCGCCCTCGCTGCCAGCAGGGATAAGAGGTACCTGGAGTATGCTGGCAGGATGGCGATGGCCAGCCACAACCCGAGCACGCCGGCGGCTTCAGCCAACATTTCGAGGAGAATAAAAACGATCAGGGCCAGAGCAACAACCATATCCGTAAGCGGATACAGAATCTCCCTGATGATCTCCCTGGGTCTCAGTTGTGCCGCCCCGAGTCTTCGCATGGCCCTTGCCTGGCCTCGTGTGGCACCGGGTCATAACCGGAGCCGCCCCAGGGATGACACCTTGCGATTCGTTTCAGAACCAGCCACCCCCCCTTGAATCCACCATATTCGCGGAGCGCCTGGTCAGCGTAAGCAGAACAGCTCGGTTCGAAACGGCAATTGGCACCCAGCAAGGGCGAGACGCCTGTTCGATAGAGCCAGACGAGGCCAAGCAAGGGCCACGCAATGAGCCGCGCGCCGGGATTCACGCCGTTCGTACCGTCAGGCGCAGACATCAGCCGGTGCGCCGCCATCGCGTGCCGCCTGGTCCGTCTTCGATGGACACTTTGTTGGCCGCCAATTGATCGCGAATAGCGTCCGCAGCCGCAAAATCCCTTGCCGCACGTGCTTCATTTCTTTTGGCAATAAGAGACTCGATATCACTGGCAGATAACGCGCTGTCATCAGAACCAACAAACCATTTCTCCGGATCGCTTTGCAATAATCCGACAAGATCGCCGGCCGCAAGAATTTCAGTCGCCAGTCGCAACCGCCCGGCCTCATCTTCGGTCTTGTTAAGTGCCCTGGCCAGATTAAATATTTCCGCCAACGCCTTCGGCGTGTTGAGATCATCCTCGAGTGCGGCGACAACGGCCGCCGGTGGTTCTGCCCCCGCCCGATCGTCCACCGATACCTCTATGCCGCGAATGGCGCCATAAAGTCGGTCGAGCATTCGTCTTGCAGATTCAAGCGTCTCATCAGACCAGTCGAGCGGCTGGCGATAGTGCGCGCCTAACAGGGCCAGACGGATGACCTCGCCCGGAGTGCACTTGATCAGGTCATGCACGAGCAGGACGTTGCCGAGCGACTTCGACATCTTCTCGTGTGCAATGCTCAAAAACCCGTTATGTATCCAGTACCGGGCAAAGGTGTCGCTGTCATGGGCGCAGGTGCTTTGCGCGAGCTCGTTTTCATGATGCGGAAAAACGAGATCCTGGCCGCCGGCGTGAATATCAATCGTGTGCCCGAGATGTTTCGCAGCCATTGCAGAACACTCGATGTGCCAACCAGGCCGCCCACGGCCCCACGGTGAGTCCCAGCCCGGCAGATCCGGTGTCGATGGTTTCCACAACACGAAATCTTGCGGAGACCTCTTGTAAGGCGCGACCTCGACGCGTGAGCCGGCGATCATCTCGCGTAGATTTCGCTTCGACAGCTGGCCGTAGGTCTCGCTTGCCGCTACGTCGAACAGCACATGGCCTTCCGCTTCATAGGCACAACCCTTGTCGGCCAGGACGCGGATCATCTCGATCATCTCACCGATATGCCGGGTTGCCCTGGGCTCGATATCCGGTGGCAACACACCGAGGGCCGCCATGTCTTCGTTATAGGCCCTGATGAACCGCTCGGTGATCTCGTCTATGGGTTTGCCCGTTTCGACGGAAGCCGCGTTGATCTTGTCATCGACGTCGGTGATATTTCGCGCGAAAGTCAGTTCATAACTGCGTCGCAGCAACCGCGCCAGGAGATCAAAGACGACTGCCGGGCGAGCATTACCGATGTGCGCATAGTTATAGACAGTCGGGCCGCACAGGTACATTGTCACGTGACCCGGTTTCAGCGGTTCGAACGCGACCTTCCTGGCCCTCAGAGTATCGTGCAGTTGTATCGTCATACTTGTAGCGCCCCGCAAAGGACCTGTGTACTCGTAGCCGCCGACGGCCGCAAAAGCGCAATGATAGCAAGGTCCGAATATCGCAACGACAGCCTGGCAGGCTGCTCTCCGTAGTCATGGAATATGCAGGCTAAAAGCGGCCTTCCGGCTTCGGTTGCCTTCCCGCACGCCGTTTGGCCACTGCCGGCTGCGGCTCACGCATCGCGATCACCCGGGCCTGATAGGTATATTCGATCGTGCCGATCAGCCACAGGTAATACGCGGCCAGTTCCATGAATTCCTCGACCGAGATTTTGACGATGCGCCGATAGTCCTCGCCAAGGATCGCCATCCATAGTGGCTCGTGGGCGGCAAATTGCAGGAAAGCGAACATGACGATCGCGCCGGCAAAAAGTATTGAAAGCCCGGGTGATGGCCAGATTCGGCCCCATGCAATTCGAAACCGCCGGCGATGTCGATAAGTATAGACAATGACCAGTGCTGCAGGTACGGCCAACAGGACCTGCCAGAGATTGTCGACCAACCGGTCCAGGAAAAAATCGAGCTCGCGAATAAAAAACGCCAGCGCCATGCCGCCGAAAAGAAATGCAATGGGTCTTTGCGACGGACAGTTTTTAGCAACCCATGCCAGCAACAGCCCGCAGACTAGCAGAATACCCAGTTGAATGATTTCGACAGGCGAGTATTCGCTTGTAGGGAGCGTTTCGGTTGAATTCAGATAAACCTGCAGTTTCAGACTGCCCGGTGAGGATATTTCGAGTTGCGTCAGGAGCCACGTAATTATTGCAACGCCGAAGAAATACAGAATGTATCGCAGGAGGGCCATCAAGACAGTTTAGTTTCTGAATGGATCGCCGGCAATTCAATGAGATTCGATGTGGGACCCGTCCTGACGGACGATATGCGATGACGCCAGGAGAATCAATGCAAGAGCCAGCCCTGATGGGCGATTCACGCCTGGCGGAGGCGGAATGTCGGGTGTCTGTCGGACTGAAGAAGGCCGTATCTTCTGAGCCATGCGCTGGCATCTTCGGCGTCCTCTTCATACCAGCGCCTCGTGCTACCGAGACGAAAACTATAACCCCAGTCATCCATGTCTTGCATGAGGCGTGCTTTGCCCGCTCCGGGAAGCTCGCCCGCCAGAACGATTTGCAAGTAACAGACGGCACACTCTTCGAGATCGTCCCCGCCCGCATCGCCGTTGAGCTTCGATCTTCTCGCCGGCGTCATGCAGACAATGTGGGCGGTTTCGTGAAGCAGGGAGTGAATCGGTGTGTCGTCTCGAACAAAGACCTGGTCACCGACAATACCTGCCTCGGGTTCTCCCCAGAAGCTCCCGTTAATAGAATGACCGCCAGGAACCAGTTCGAATGAAAGGCCGTACTTTCGCAGCAGCTCAGCTACAGAGTGCGCCGCCAAGTCGGATACCAGCAGCATGCTAGTACTCCTTCAAGGTGATATTGATAGGTTCAGCGAGTCGTGAAGCGGTTGCACCCAGAGGGCATAAAAAACCGCCAGACGCGCCTCGTCGGTATTGGCGGGTCCTTGCCAAGAGGCGCAACACCGCGGACGACCGCTTCACGGCTCGCCCGAAGGGAGCCACCCGGATGATCCAATACGGCGTTGCAGTCCTTGTTAAGGACATGCCATTCCCTGCGGACTGCGCCTTGTCTTGGATCATCTGGGTGGCTCTGAATCCATCAATATCACCTTGAAGGCGTACTAGAGTGAGGATAGCTGCTTCAGGATGACTTGAACCAGATCGTCGACGATAGCCTCCCGAAGCAATTCTTCTTCTCTGGCTTTGCCGAGTACGAGCGTCTCATCGTATGTGTAATCCCTGGTCCGCGTCAGAGATTGCGGCGGCATTATCGTATTGTTGCCGCTCTCCACGGCATAATAGATCGTGTAAAAAACCTCGTACTCGCGCGGCACATTTCGCGCTGAAACTGACAAGACCCGTTGAGCAGTTTCGTCAGCCAGTATCGAGAAAACTGCGGACGCTTTTGCAGGCGAATCGACGAGGTGCACGCCGGCGTTTTTGAATTCGTCCCGGAGCTTTCTGTAAAACTGGCTGAATTTGTCGTCTGCCGATATATAGGTGTGTGACATCTCAGCCGGAATGTCGGGTGCAGCGCGTAGCTGAAATCCGCATGCGGCCAATCCGCATGCGGTCAATCCCCATCCGACCAGGAGCAAGCCAGGCACAATTACTGAGGATCGCCTAGACAACAACATTCACCAGGCGGCCCGGTACGACGATCGTCTTGCGAACCGTTTTGTCGGCAACGAAGCGCTTGACGTTTTCGTCGGCAAGCGCCTGCGCGGAAATCGAGTCGGAATCTGCATCTACGGCCACCAGGATCCGGCTGCGCAATTTGCCATTGACCTGCACGACGATCTCAATCGTGTCCCGGGCGAGCGCAGATTCGTCAAAAACAGGCCAGCCTTCGTTCACCGGCGCAGATTCGTGACCGAGCGCATGCCAGAGTTCGTGGCAGACGTGGGGTATGACAGGCGACAGCACCAGCACAATGGCATCGAGCGCCTCCTGAACCACAGAACGTCCCGCTTCGGACGAATCATCAAAACGCTTGATCGCGTTCAGCAGTTCCATCGCCGCCGCAATTGCGGTGTTGAACTTATAACGACGGCCAATATCGTCATTCACCTTTTGGATCGTCTGGTGTGTCTTCCGCCGGAGTGCGCGCTGCCTGCCATCAAGCGACTTCGGCTCAAGCGCTACCGCGTCGCCCGCCGACACGTGCTCATAAATTGAGTTCCACAAGCGTTTGAGAAAACGAAACGCACCCTGCACGCCTTCGTCGGACCACTCCAGCGACATCTCCGGCGGCGCCGTAGACATCATGAACAGCCGCACCGTGTCCGCTCCATATTTCTCGATGAGCTCTTGCGGATCAACCGTGTTGCCCTTCGCTTTCGACATCTTGGCGCCGTCTTTGAGCACCATACCCTGAGTAAGTAGATTGGTGAACGGCTCATCCGCAGCCGACAATCCGAAGTCACGCATCACTTTTTGGAAAAAGCGCGCATACAACAGGTGAAGAATTGCGTGCTCAATGCCTCCTGTGTATTGATTGACAGGCATCCAATAACTCTCGCGCTCATCAAGCATGGCATCGTTGTTGTCCGGGCAGGCGTACCGCGAGAAATACCAGGACGATTCGACAAATGTGTCAAATGTATCTGTCTCCCGGCGCGCCGCTTTGCCACATTTCGGACAGTCGGCCTCGTAAAACTCTGGCATTTGCTTCAGTGGAGATCCAACACCCGTAAATTCGACATCCTCCGGCAAGACGACAGGCAGCTGATCCTCCGGAACCGGCACAGCGTCGCAATCATCGCAATAAATAATCGGTATCGGTGCACCCCAGTAACGCTGACGCGACACACCCCAGTCGCGCAGGCGATAATTCACCGTGCGCCTGCCACGACCTTCATTTTCAAAACGTGTTGCGATTGCGCCGAGAGCCTGATCGTAATCGAGACCATCAAATTCTCCGGAATTGACTACGATGCCATACTCGAGATAGGGACCTTTCGTGATATCGATCGAAGATCCATCGGCCGGCGTTATTACCTGCGTAATCGGCAGGCCATGTTTGTCGGCAAACTCCCAATCGCGGGCGTCGTGCCCGGGCACGGCCATGACGGCGCCGGTGCCGTAACTCATCAATACAAAGTTGGCCACCCAGAGCGGAACCTCTTCGCCGCTGATCGGGTGTATGGCGAAAATGCCAAGCGGCATGCCCTTCTTTTCCATCATCTCGAGCGTCGCTTCCGCTGCCTGCGTCTGTTTACATTCCTCGATAAACGCGGCGATGTCGGGCTTGTCACCTGCTGTCTTTTGCGCGAGCGGATGCTCTGCTGCCACGGCCATGTAAGTGACGCCAAGTAACGTGTCGGGTCGTGTCGTAAATACCGTCAGTGGCTCGTCTTCACCTTTGACATCGAAAGCCAGCTCGATTCCCTCCGAACGGCCGATCCAATTGCGCTGCATCGTTTTGACTGAATCCGGCCAGCCGTCCAGGTTGTCGAGCTCATCCAGGAGTTCATCGGCATACGCTGTGATTCTCATAAACCACTGTGGTATCTCGCGCCGCTCAACGAGCGCGTCAGAACGCCAGCCGCGACCATCGATCACCTGTTCGTTGGCCAGTACAGTCTGATCGACCGGATCCCAGTTCACGATCGAATTCTTGCGGTAGACCAGGTCCTTTTCGAACATCTTCGTGAATAGCCACTGTTCCCAGCGATAGTATTCCGGGCGACAGGTTGTTACTTCACGCGTCCAGTCATAAGCGTAACCCAGCCGCTTAAGCTGGCCACGCATGTATTCAATATTCCTGTAGGTCCATTTTGCCGGCGGCACGCCGCGCTGGATCGCAGCGTTTTCCGCAGGCATGCCGAATGCATCCCAACCCATCGGCTGCATAACGTGCTTGCCCTGCATGCGTTGATATCGAGCGATGACATCGCTGATTGTCAGTACACGAACATGCCCCATGTGCAGCTGACCGCTGGGGTAGGGAAACATTGTCAGACAATAGAACTTGTCTTCGTCCGGATTTTCATCGACCTCGAACACGCGCTCTTTTTCCCAGTACTCGCGGGCGTTCTGCTCGATGTGCTCAGGTTTATAACTGGCGTCCATTCACTCGTACTTTCAGTTGCAGATATAGGCTTCGCCAAAAGCCGGAAGGATAACTCAAGGGCGATCGGAAATCGCCCGTGCTGGGCGGGCCAATCGCCCGTGCTGGACGGGCCAATCGCCCGTGCCGGGCGGGCCAATCGCCCGTGCTGGACGGGCCAATCGCCCGTGCCGGGCGGGCCAATCGCCCGTGCTGGGCGGGCCAATCGCCCGTGCCGGGCGGGCCAATCGCCCGTGCCGGGCGGGCCAATCGCCGGTCATCCGGGCTGAGTGACTGACTTAATGCCCGTGATCACGTCGCAACTGCCTGGCCGATATATCCCATTCGCTCGGACAGTAGAACTCGCTCGGTGGGACACACCGGCCAGGCAGCTGCAGCTCTCTAAAGAGAAAGCATTAATGTTGTTTTCGGGCGCGCCAGGTAAACCAGGCAAGAATTCCGCACAGCAGCATTATGACCGGCCAGTTTCCAGTTCGAACATACGGCGTTGCGCCCGTGTACGGGATGACATCTATTGTCATCGTCGCACTCTCGAACTGCGGCGCCATATCGAGTAATTCCCCTTTCGGCCCGATGAATGCGCTGAGCCCGGTATTGGTCGCCCTGACAACGTAGCGGCCCGCTTCGAGTGCACGCATGCGTGCGATCTCGAGATGCTGGTGCGGCGCAATGGAATCGCCGAACCAGGCGTCGTTGCTGACGTTGATTAATATGGTTGCCTCGGGGAGTGCATAGAGTTGCTCGGCACCGTAGGCGTCTTCGTAGCAGATTGCGACGGCGAGTTTATTACCACTTAGAGATTCGAGCAGGGGTTGCTCGTCGTCGCCAGAGCTCAGATCGCTGCTCGGCAAACTCATTAAACGCATCCATCGCCGCACGAAATCCGGTACCGGAAAGAACTCGCCGAACGGCACGAGGTGACGTTTTCGGTAGATCTGCCGATCGTGGCCATCAAGCAGGACAACGCTGTTATAGACTTTCTGTGATGCAAGGTCCCGTTCGAGGATGCCGAAAAGAAGCGTCTTCGGCTGTACCTGAAGGTCGGACTGCAGTACGCCGAGATAATTTTCGACGTACTCGAGCCGCGCTGGAATGGCAACTTCGGGCCAGACGACCAGATCGCTTTCACGGTGTTTCAGTGTTGCGTTCCGGTACAGTTCAAGCGTCGGCTGAAACTGTTCGCGCGACCATTTTCGATCCTGCGAAACCCCACCTTGCACAATCGTGGTACGAAGTGACTGGTCCGTTGCTGTGGTCCATTGAACAGGTTGAAGTGCGGCGCCGATGATCCACGGTGATATGGCGATGCCTGTCGCCAGCCATCGCTGACGGCCGCTCATAATTATCGCAACAAGTAGCGCGGCCGAACTTAGAACGGTGAGTACCGACGTGCCGTATATTCCGATAAGCGGTACCCAGCCGGCCAAAGGCGAATCGATTTGGCTGTAGCCGACGGCAAGCCAGGGAAAGCCACTGAGAAACCAGCCGCGAAGCCACTCAATGCCGACCCATGCGGACGGTGCAATGATCAGCAATCGCCACGCATCGCCTTTGACGAGGTGTGAAATCATCCAGCCGGCTGCTGAGCAGTAAGCCGCCATGATAAGGACGAGGCCAACCATGATGACAATCGCGACCCAGAGAGGCGCCTGCCCAAAAACGTGAATCGAGATGTAAAGCCAGTATGTCCCGCTAAGAAACAATCCCGCGCCGTACCAGAAAAGTTGTTTTGCCGCAGTGCGGGGCGGCGATTTGAGACAGGTAAACAAGACCGGTAACAAAAACACCGGCATCAAGAAGTACAGGCGGAACGGTGCAAAGGTCAGCGTCAGCAGCATGCCGAACACGAAAAAGAAAAGTTGACTTACGCGTGGCCTGCTATCGAAAAACTGCTGAACCTGATCAAGCTTATGAATATCACGCACCGCGATCAGCCAGTCGCGGCATCCCTTCTGTCACGTTGCACCTGCAGAGTATCGATGCGTCGGCGATCGGCTTTTGTTACCTGAAAATGGAAACCGTCGAAGCGCAACCGCTCGCCGCGGCGAGGCAGGCGTCCCAGCTTATGCATGACAAGGCCGCCGATCGTATCGTAATCGTCATCGGTCAGTTCGCAACGGAAATAGTCGTTAAAGGCTTCGATCCGTGTCAGGGCGCGTACCATGTAGCAGGGCTGCCCGTCCTTTTCCGCGTCCTTCCGGATGAACTCCGCTTCTTCATGGTCGTGTTCATCGTCAATTTCGCCGACGATTTCCTCCAGTACATCCTCGATGGTCAGGAGACCGGAGACCCCGCCGTATTCGTCGACAACGATGGCCATGTGACTGTGGCTGTCACGAAATTCCTTGAGCAGAGCGTTAAGACGCTTTGACTCCGGTATGACCGACACCGGGCGTACGAGCTTCTCTATTTGTGGTCCATCCGCTACGGTGCTGCCGAAAAAACGCAGCAGGTCTTTGGCAAGCAATACACCCAGCACGTCGTCTCTGTCCTCACCGATCACCGGAAAGCGTGAGTGTCCCGATTGAATAATCAACTCGAGCATTTCATCCAGGCTGTGATCACGCTCGATAACGACCATCTGGGACCGTGGGACCATCACCTCGCGGACCTGGGTTTCGGCCACCTCGAAAACGCCGCTGAGCATCTCCTGCTCATCCGGGTCGAAAACACTTTCAGCCTGTTGTAGTAAGTCGTGAATTTCTTCGCGGCTCCAAGGCTCACCTTTGATTGCGCGAATTACGCGCTTGAATACGCCGGTTGCTCCTGTGCCGCTGGTACTTGGCGGTTTGTCGTTCATCGAAGTGGTTATGTTTTTCCTTAACTCAACATTGTAACAGCTCGGGATCAGCGTACCCGATAGGGGTCCTCAAACCCCCGATCTGCCAGTAATTGTTTCTCCATTGCCTCCATCTCGGCCGCCTGACTGGAAGTCTGGTGGTCGTAGCCCAGCAAATGCAGCATGCCGTGCATTAGCAGGTGACCCCAGTGGCTGACAGGGCTCTTGCCTTGCTCTTCGGCTTCCTGCTCTACCAGCGGGCCGCAGATAACAAGATCACCGAGCGCCTGGATTTCATCCTCCGGCAGGCCAGTGATGCCCTCCGGACTGCCTGCCGGGAAAGCCAGCACGTTCGTCGCCTTATCCTGCTGTCGAAACTGCTTGTTCAGTTTGCGACTCTCCTCCTCGTCAACAATCCTGACGGCGACCTCACATTGTCTCGAAGTGTCTCGGCTGCCCGCCTGAAAAGCCTGTTCCAGCCACGACTGAACTTCCGCCTCCATCGGAATACTAACGACCTGGCAAGCCACCTGGAGATCGACGGATACGCTTCTCGATTCACACAAGACGGTTCCAGCCTGCCGCTACTCTTTGGACCCGCCGTTATCGTCGGACTCGTAGGCTTCGACGATGCGCTGAACCAGTTCGTGCCTGACCACATCGTTTGGCGTAAAGAACGTAAACAGGACGCCGTCGACGTCACCAAGGATTTCCACGGCGTGCTTCAGGCCAGACTGTTGTCCCTGCGGCAAATCGATCTGCGTAATATCACCCGTGACCACCGCATGTGACCCGAATCCGATGCGCGTCAGAAACATCTTCATCTGAGCGACACTGGTGTTTTGCGCTTCATCAAGAATGACGAAGGCCTCGTTAAGTGAGCGTCCACGCATGAACGCAAGCGGAGCAATTTCGATGACGTTTCGCTCGATCAGTCGCCCGACCTGTTCCGGACCCACCATGTCGTATAGCGCGTCGTACATGGGCCGCAAATATGGATCGACTTTTTGTGACATGTCGCCCGGTAAAAAGCCGAGTCGCTCGCCCGCCTCGACCGCCGGGCGCACCAGGACGATTCGCCTGACCTGTCCCGTCTCGAGCGCATCGATAGCGCTCGCTACGGCCAAATAGGTCTTACCCGTACCGGCGGGCCCGATACCGAACGCGAGATCGTTAGCGCGAATATTCGCAAGGTATGAGCGTTGATTCGCACCTCTTGCGCGCACGAGTTTGCGTTGTGTCTGGATTTCGAAGCGATCACTTTCTTCGTCAGTTGAATCCGGCTCCGGTTGCGCGTCGGCAAGCTCACCATCTTTCATGACAGACTCCTGCAAGCACATATGCACGCGCTCCCGGTCCAGCCGTTCACTGCTGGTGAGCTGGAAAAGCGAGAGAATTACGTCCATGCCGATCTGGGTGGCACCCGGATTACCGGAGACCCTGAAGCGATTTCCTCGGCTGGATATATCGACGTTGAGGCGGCGTTCTATTTGCCGCAAGTGCTCGTCAAACTGACCGCAAAGATTGGCCAGGCGGTTGTTATCAACGGGTTCCAGGACAATGTCCTGAGATACTTGTACGGTGTTCAAGGTTTGGGTATTTGACCTCTTGCTACGGTATTCAGTGCATGTCCTGGCACATTAGTTCAACGTTTCCAAGCCTACCTCGAAGACCGGTCACATGGAATACCGGAGTTCACAAATAAAGGGACTACGCGACGGCCTGAGTTTTTACGAGGCGTCCACGCAAGGAATTCGGTAAAGCCTCAGTAATCACAACGTCTACGAACTGCCCCAGGCAGGAGGCATCGCTGTCGAAATTCACCCAGCGGTTGCATTGTGTCCGGCCGGCATACTGGGCTGGATTTTTCTTTGCTGGCCGCTCGACAAGTACGGACTGTGTCGTACCCACCATAGCCTTGCTGATCGCCATCGCCTGCTGGTTGATGCGGGCCTGCAGGATCTGCAATCGCTCCTTCTTGACGTCCATTGGCGTATCGTCAGCAAAACTCGCCGCGGGCGTACCGGGACGCGCGCTGTAAATAAAGCTGAAGGACTGATCGAAACCGATATCGCCGATCAGCTTCATCGTAGCCTCGAAATCTGCATCGGTCTCACCCGGAAAACCAACGATGAAGTCTGACGATATGGAGATGTCCGGCCTGGCTTCACGCAGCTTGCGAATTTTTTGCTTGTACTCGATGACTGTATGGCCGCGCTTCATGCGCGCAAGTATGCGATCGGAACCGTTCTGCACAGGCAGGTGCAGGAAACTGACGAGCTTCGGCACTTCCGCATAGGCCTGAATCAGGCTGTCGGTGAACTCGACCGGATGAGAGGTCGTGAACCGGATTCTGTCGATGCCATCGATAGCAGCAACGTAATATATAAGCGTAGCAAGATCGGCAATTTGCTCGTCATGCATCGGGCCACGATAGGCATTGACATTCTGGCCGAGCAAATTGACCTCGCGAACGCCCTGCTTGGCTAGGCTGACGATTTCCGTTATGACATCATCAAGCGGGCGGCTGATCTCTTCGCCACGTGTGTAAGGTACGACACAGAATGTGCAGTACTTGCTGCAGCCTTCCATCACTGAAACGAAGGCCGTTGGTCCCTCTGCGCGCGGCTCCGGCAACTTGTCGAATTTCTCGATCTCGGGAAAAGAGATATCGACAACAGGTAAACCTTTGTTACGCACTTCATCAATCATCTCAGGGAGACGGTGCAAGGTCTGCGGGCCGAAGACGATATCGACGAACGGTGCCCGCCTGCTGATGCCGTCACCTTCCTGGCTGGCGACGCATCCACCGACACCGATCAGCAAATCGGGGCGCTCGTCTTTCCAAATACGCCACCTGCCCAATTCCGAAAATACTTTCTCCTGCGCCTTCTCGCGAATGGAACAGGTATTGACGAGAAGCAGATCCGCATCCTCGGGCTTCTCGCTTAGCACAAACCCGTGCGACTCGCGCAGCACGTCCGCCATCTTCTCCGAGTCGTACTCGTTCATCTGGCAGCCGAATGTTTTGATGTAAAGCTTGTCAGCCATACGTTTGATTAATAAGCTACTAAATTTTGGGGACAGTTTACTTAATTGGCTCGAAATCTCGAGCCAATTAAGTAAACTGTCCCCAAAATTACGCCTTGAATCAGCGAATGTAACCCATGCTTTCCAGCTTCACCAGCACCCGGTGTGCCGCGAGATCCGGTGATATCGCGGTCGTATCAATCACCATTTGCGGCGATTCGGGCACTTCGTAAGGATCGCTGATACCGGTGAACTCCCTGATAATACCGGCACGAGCTTTTGCATAGAGACCCTTTCGATCGCGATCCTCGCAGACTTCCAGCGGAGTCGACACGTGTATTTCGATAAACCCCCCATACGGGCTGATGGTCTCACGAACCATTCTGCGCGTGTGCGCATACGGCGCGATCGGCGCACAGATCGCGATACCGCCGTTTTTCGTTATCTCGCTCGCAACGTAACCGATGCGAAGAATATTGAGGTCGCGGTGTTCTTTCGAAAACCCGAGCTCGCTCGATAGATTCTTTCTGACGATATCACCGTCGAGCAAGCTGACAGGCCGTCCGCCGATTTCCATCAGCTTGGTCATCAACGCATTGGCGATCGTCGATTTACCTGACCCGGACAGCCCTGTGAAAAATACGGTGAAACCCCGCATGTGACGCGGTGGATGCGTTTTTCTGAGTTCTTCGACAACATCGGCGAATGAATACCAGTCCGGGATATCAAGGCCTTCTTGCAAGCGCCGGCGTAATTCCGTTCCCGATATACTCAGAACATGATCGTCGTCGGTCGTTTTGTCGATCGGCACGTATTGGGCGCGGTTTTCCGCATAGACCATCATGCGAAACGGCACCATCGTAATGTCGAGTTCTTCCTCGTACTTTTTCAGAAGTTCCTGTGCATCGTAAGGACCATAAAAATCCTTGCCTTTGCTGTCCTTGCCGGGGCCGGCATGATCGCGGCCGACGATCAAATGCGTGCAGCCGAAGTTCTTGCGAATGATCGCGTGCCACAGCGCTTCCCTGGGACCGCCCATGCGCATCGCAAGCGGCAACAGACTCAACATGCTGGTCTGCTCGGGATAACGCTTGACGATGTGCTCGTAGCACCGAACGCGCGTGAAATGATCGATATCGCCGGGCTTGGTCACGCCGACGACCGGATGAATCAACAGGTTTGCTTCGGCATCCCGGGCCGCTCTAAGCGTCAGCTCTTGATGCGCTCGGTGCATCGGGTTGCGTGTCTGGAACGCGACAACTTTGCGCCAGCCAAGCTTGCGAAAGCGCTCGCGGAGTTCAGCAGGACCGTCGCGGAGGTGCTTGAAGTCGTAGTGAGTCGGCGCTTCGACCCCCAGCAGCCTGCCGCCAACATAAATAGGGTGCCCTATGTTATTCAAGTAGTTAACGGCGGGATGCATTTCGTCTGTCGTGCCGAGAACGCTCTTCGCCTCGGTCTTTTTGTCAGGCGTCCAGATATCGCCGACCTGAAGTGTGGCGATAAGCACGCCTTCCAGATCCCGAAGGGCGATGTGCTGACCGGATTTCAGATCGGCCGCAAAGTCTTCGCTTACGTCCAGCGTGATCGGAATCGGCCAGAGCACATCGTTCGTGAGGCGCATTGTCTTGACGACGGAATCGTAATCGTCTTTATTCAGAAAGCCTTCGAGCGGCGAGAACGCGCCGTTGAGCAGAAGCTCGAGGTCGCAGAACTGGCGAGGTGTCAGGTTCCAGGACGGATAGTCCTTGGCCTTGTCCTTTTCCTGTTCTGCCTCATCTGGAGCAAGATAGAGGCTTTTTAGCTCGCCGCCATGTGGTTCTTTGAATGCGCCCATAATGATTTGTCCAGTAGATACCAGTAATTGTTATTCGGTAGAAATGGGCGTGCACGGTAGTCGTTGTGTGGCCAACGCGCGTTGACCTGCATCACGAATTGCATTGTGATCCAGTCGCCCGCGGACGCCGGGATTTTGCTTTCCTAGAACGGAATGTCGTCGTCGAAGTCATCCCCGGATGGCTGCGCAGCGGCACTTGCCGGCGGGGAATCGCTCATGGCCGGCGCGCCTCCGCCCGACCTGCCGCCGAGCATTTGCATTTCATCGGCAACGATCTCGGTCGAATAACGATCGTTACCGTCTTTATCCTGCCATTTCCGTGTGCGCAGCTTGCCTTCTATATATACCTGAGAACCTTTACGCAGATACTCTGCCGCGATCTCGGCCAGCCGCCCGAACATTGCCACACGATGCCATTCGGTACGGTCCTTTTGTTCGCCTGTCTCTTTGTCCTTCCACGATTCGTTGGTCGCAACACGCAAATTGGTCACGGCAGATCCGCTCGGCATGTACCGGGTCTCGGGATCCTGGCCGAGATTACCGACGACGATTACTTTGTTTACTCCGCGGGCCATAGCTGGTTCCCTGTTATTAGTAGTGTATTGCTCGATTATGAGGCCAGACAAAATGCCGGGGCTTTTGCGCGACCTCGTTCGCGAGGGGTGCCTATTTTAGGCTTTGCCTCACCAAATACCAGCCCGATTTCCGGCTGTTTGACCGGAAATCGCGCCGTTTCAGGACTTTTTCCGCTGTCCCCGCCCGGAACCACCGAGCTGATGGATAAGTAGCCAGACGCCAGCCAGGGACGCACAGGCTATGAATACCCGAGACGGCTCCTCGCCGATCAGGAATGCCCCGCCAATCAGGCCGCCGGCAAACGCACCGAGGAACTGAGAACTCGAGAAAACACCGAGGGATGCGCCCCGGAGCTCACCGTCTGCCAGAATCGACAGACGCGCCGGCAGCCCTGCCTCGAGAAAATTAAAGCCGGCGAAAAACACCGCCAGGGCAATAAACACAGGTAACACGGCAGAACTGCCGAACGCCAGGATCAGCTGCCCGATGATAAGCAAGCCAATAGCCAGTCCGATCGTTCCCGCACTGCCGCGCCTGTCATCCACGAGAATTAGCGGAATGGTTCCCGCCAGCGAGACGATCAGGGCACCGACGTAGATTTTCCAATGTTCCGTCAGGGCAAGATCAAGGCGATTGCGGATCAGGAAAGGCAATGCTACAAAACTCGCCGTCAGAAGCGCGTGCAATACAAAGATATAGAGATCAAGGCGAAGCAGTTCGGGACGCAAAACCGCAGCCGGCCGCAAATATGCCGAAGCTTTCGGCTTCTCTATGCCGGCAGGCAACGCCATCAGCAAGAGGCCCGCTACGAGCGCGAGACCGGCGGCGATCCAGAATAGTGAGCGCGCACCGCTTTGTGCGGCAATGATGGGGCCGATAATCAGCGCCAGCAGAAATGACGTGCCGATGCCGATGCCGAGCACAGCCATCGTGCGCGTCCTGACCTGCTCCCGGGTCGCGTCCGCCATCAAGGCCGTCAAGGTCGCTGAGATAGCGCCAGCCCCTTGCAGGAACCGGCCCGCAATGACGCCCGCTATTGTGTCACTCAATCCCGCGAGAATACTGCCGGCCGCGAACAGCGCCAGACCGAAAATGATGACCGGCAGGCGGCCGACCCGATCCGACAGCAAACCGAAGGGAATCTGCAGGGATGCCTGCGTGAGTCCGTATCCGCCGACAGCCAGGCCGACCAGGATCGGTGTCGCGCCCTTGAGATCCGCTGCGAAGAGGGACAACACGGGCAACAGCGCGAACAGACCGAACATGCGGCACATCGCGATCAGCGCAATCACGGCGACTGCGCGCCGCTCTTTCGGCAGCATTGCGTACAGAACGGCGCTGTATTCGTTGCTTGTTGTCATCTAGACGTCACGTGCCTTTGCGCCAGACTGACGCGGCGGCGTATATTAGCAGGTTGTTCGGCGTTCACTGCAGAACCTTCATGAAATCCATAGACATTCGCGGCGCGAGAACGCACAACCTCAAGAACCTGGACTTGAGCCTGCCGCGCGACAAGCTGATCGTTTTTACCGGCCTGTCCGGATCCGGCAAGTCGTCGCTCGCGTTTGACACAATTTACGCCGAGGGCCAGCGGCGCTATGTGGAGTCTTTGTCAGCCTACGCCAGACAGTTCCTTTCGATGATGGAAAAACCGGACGTCGATCATATCGACGGGTTGTCGCCCGCTATTTCGATCGTGCAAAAGTCCACTTCGCACAACCCGCGCTCGACCGTTGGTACGGTTACGGAGATTTACGATTACCTGCGTCTGCTATACGCGCGCGCCGGTACTCCGCGTTGCCCGGATCACGGCGTTACGCTCGAGGCACAGACTGTCAGCCAGATGGTCGACCAGGTGCTCGCAATCGCCGATGGTACGCGCCTGATGCTGCTTGCACCTGTCGTCGCGAATCGGAAAGGCGAACACGTGCATCTTATGCAGGACCTGAAGGCGCAGGGGTTCATTCGCGCACGCATCAACGGTGAGGTTTATGAACTCGACGATCCGCCAAAGCTGGAACTCCGGCGCAAGCACAACATCGACGTTGTTGTCGACAGATTCAAAGTCAAAGCCGACGCAGGGCTCCGACTCGCAGAATCGTTCGAGACCGCATTGCGCCTGGCAGACGGTGTCGCCCGAATCGCCTGGATCGAACAGGGTAACGATGAGGAGCTGGTATTTTCCGACCGGTTTGCCTGCAACATTTGCGGCTACAGCCTGACCGAACTGGAACCACGTCTTTTCTCATTTAACAATCCGAGCGGCGCGTGCCCCGGGTGTGATGGTCTCGGCGTTAAGCAGTTCTTCGACCCGGACCGGGTCGTAGTGAATTCCGATTTGTCGCTTGCCGGCGGCGCCATTCGCGGATGGGACCGCAAGACGACTTACTACTTTCAGATGATCCAGAGTCTTGCCGCTCATTACGAGTTCGATATCGAGACGCCTTATTGCGAATTGCCTGATCATATTCGCCAGGTCGTGCTTTTCGGCAGCGGCAAAGAGAAGGTCGAGTTTCATTATGCCAATTCACGCGGCATGCAGATCCGACAACACCACCGCTTCGAAGGTGTTATCCCTAACCTGGACCGCCGCTACAGGGAGACCGAGTCCGGCGCCGTCCGCGAGGAGCTCGCGCGCTTCCTGAACAGCCAGCTCTGTCCCGAGTGCGACGGAACGCGGCTGAATCGCTCGGCCCGCAATGTCTTCATCACGGACCTGGCACTCCCCGAAATCAGTGCAATGTCGGTCGGCCGTGCCAAGGCGTTTTTCGAAGAGATGAAGCTCGAAGGCTGGCGCGCAACGATTGCGGACAGGATCGTTAAGGAGATCAGCGAACGGCTTGGATTTTTGAGCGACGTCGGCCTCGATTATCTTTCGATCAATCGAAGTGCTGAAACGCTTTCCGGCGGCGAAGCACAACGCATCAGGCTGGCAAGTCAGATCGGCTCCGGTCTCGTCGGCGTCATGTACATCCTTGACGAACCATCCATCGGCCTGCATCAGCGCGATAACAAGCGACTCCTGGGCACGCTGCTGCATCTACGGGACATCGGCAACACCGTTATCGTCGTCGAGCATGACGAGGAAGCCATCATGGCCGCCGATCACGTCGTCGACCTTGGTCCGGGAGCCGGCGTGCACGGTGGACAGGT
>Ga0255052_10000183_pt1 | contig 47933 bp, 42 predicted proteins | sample JV7_2_21_MG_FD_188632 | JGI IMG/M metagenome (GOLD analysis project Ga0255052, IMG submission 188632) | Seawater microbial communities from Jervis Inlet, British Columbia, Canada - JV7_2_21 | ecosystem: Environmental > Aquatic > Marine > Inlet | place: Canada: British Columbia | collected...
TAAAGGAAAAGAAACTACGTACAATCTTATAAACTTCTCACTTACAAATGCTTTCACCGCATTTCACCAGCGACCAGTTGTAACTGTTGGAGATAAGGTAAAGAAGGGAGACTTGCTTGCTGACACCTCCTCAACTTATGGAGGACAAATGGCACTCGGACAAAACATCCGTGTAGCATTTATGAGTTGGTTTGGCTCAAACTATGAGGATGCTATTATTATTTCCGAAAAACTTGTGAAGGATAGTAAATTTACGTCCATTCATATGAAAGAATTTACCGTTAATGTTCGCGACACAAAGCTTGGTCCAGAAGTAACAACTCATGACATTCCAAATGTTGGTGAAGTAAAATTGAAAAATCTAGACGAAGATGGAATTGTTCGCGTTGGTGCAGAAGTACGCCCAGGCGACATTCTTGTTGGTAAAGTAACTCCAAAGGGAGAAACACAACTTACTCCAGAAGAAAGGCTTCTTCGAAGCATTTTTGGTGAAAAGGCAAAGGATGTAAAAGACACGTCGTTGCGTCTTGAATCAGGAGAGAAAGGACGAATTGTTGACGTGAAAGTATTTTCTCGTGAGCGAGGAGACAATCTAGACTCTGGAATCATTAAGAGAATTCACATAACAGTAGCGCAACTTAGAAATATTTCAGTTGGAGATAAGCTTGCAGGACGACACGGAAACAAGGGGGTTATCTCACGAGTACTTCCAGAAGAGGATATGCCATTTGATGAGAGTGGTGAGCGTGTAGATTTAATTCTTACACCGCTTGGCGTTCCGTCACGTATGAACCTCGGACAGATTCTAGAAATCCATCTCGGCCTTGCCGCAAACACTCTTGGTTATCAGGCAGTTGTACCACCATTTTCAGGGGCCACAGGCGCTGAAGTTAGAGCAGAATTGAAGAAAGCAGGATTCAATGAAACAGGAAAGATGAAGCTTTACAACGGACTTACCGGAGAAGCTTTTGATCAAGACATTTCTGTTGGATACATGTATATCTTGAAGCTTCACCACATGGTAGAAGACAAAATTCACATGCGCTCAATTGGCCCATACTCACTTATCACACAACAACCATTAGGAGGAAAAGCACAATCAGGCGGACAGCGATTTGGAGAAATGGAGGTGTGGGCACTTCTTGGTTACGGAGCGGCTTATACACTTCGCGAAATGCTCACAATTAAATCAGATGATATTACTGGTCGAACAGCGGCCTTTGACTCAATTGTTAAGGGACACAGAATTAGCAACCTAGGCACTCCTGCATCATTCAACGTGCTACTTTCTCAACTAAGAGGTCTCGGCCTTGACGTTGATCTTAAGAAAGAGGCAGAAGAGGAAGAAGTTTAATCTATTGGAAACACTATTATGAAGAAAAATATATTCAACACAACAAACTTCAGCACCGTAACACTAAAATTGGCTTCACCAGCGCGGATATTAGAGTGGTCTCATGGAGAAGTTCTGAAACCTGAAACAATTAACTATCGAACACAACGAGCCGAAAAGAACGGGCTATTCGACGAAAAAATCTTTGGTCCAGAAAAGGATTACGAATGTTACTGTGGAAAGTACCGCGGTATTCGTTACAAAGGAATCGAGTGTGAAAAATGTGGCGTTGAAGTAACACGCTCTATAGTGCGTCGCGAGCGCATGGCACACATTGAGCTTGCAACACCAGTGTCTCACATCTGGTTCTTGCGAGGTATTCCATCACGAATCAGCCTCCTTCTTGGCCTTTCGGCAAGTGACGTTGAAAAGGTGGTGTACTTTGCAGGCTATATTGTTACCTCAGTTATTCCCGAAGAAAAACAAAGACTATTACATGAGCTTGAAAGTGAGTACAAGGCGAAAGTGAAAACTCTTACTGATGCAAAAGCAAAGACAAAGCTCAAGGACATGTACACCGAAACTAAACACGAAATTGAAAGTATTATACACGGACGTGTTTTTGATGAAATCTCATACCATAAGTTTGCAGTAAAATATGGAGGAGTTTTTGAAGCTGGTATTGGAGCGGAAGCCATTTACAATATCTTCAAAGAAATTGAACTTGATGAATTACTTGAAAAACTTGAGACACGACTCCAAAAAGCAGGAGCCGTTGAGCGAGAAAAACTAAACAAACGAATTGGTCTTGTGCGTTCAATGATTAAGGCAGAGATTCGTCCTGAATGGATGTTCCTTATCCGAATTCCGATTATTCCACCGGCACTAAGACCTATGGTGGCGCTCGAAGGAGGAAGACACGCGACAAGCGATGTTAACGACTTATATCGACGTGTAATTAACCGAAACAACCGATTGAAAAAATTGAAGGACATTATGGCTCCTGACGTTATTCTTCGAAATGAAAAACGAATTTTGCAAGAAGCAGTTGACGCTTTGATTGATAACTCAATCCGCCACGGAAACACAATGTTTTCTGCAATGAGCCAAGCACAACGCCGTCCTCTAAAGAGTCTCTCAGACTATCTTAAAGGCAAGCAGGGATACTTTAGGCAGAACTTACTTGGAAAGCGTGTAGACTATTCAGGACGAAGCGTTATTGTTATTGGTCCTGATTTGAAGCTTGACCAGTGTGGTATTCCAAAACACATGGCTCTAGAGCTGTTTAGACCGTTTGTTATTTCACAACTTCTTGAAAAGGAACTTGCATACAATATCCGCGGTGCAAACCGACTTATTGATGACGGTATTCCAGAGGTGTGGGCAATACTCGAAAACGTAATTACAGGCAAGTACGTGCTTCTAAACCGAGCACCAACGCTTCACCGCCAAGGTATTCAAGCATTTAGACCCGTGCTTATTGAAGGAAATGCTATCCAAGTTCATCCACTTGTTTGTTCAGCATTTAACGCTGACTTCGACGGAGACCAGATGGCGATTCACGTACCGCTCTCAGATGAAGCACAAAAAGAGGCAGAGATGATTATGTCTGCAAACCAAAACGTACTTAAGCCTGGGAGCGGAAGTCCAGTTATTTCAACAAAAATGCTCGACATTGTGCTTGGATGTTACTGGATGACTAAAATTGTCGAAGGAAGTCTTGGCGAAGGAAAGTTTTTCCCAACACCAAACAGCGCAATTACAGCGTATGACTTCGGGACTGTTGACTTTCGAGCAAAAATTAAGGTAATGCCAACCGATTCCCCAAAGTATGCACAATTTGAAGGGCGTGTGTTTGAAACTTCTGTCGGACGACTTCTATTTAACTCTGTTCTTCCAAGCGATTATCCGTTCTTTAACGATGAAATTAAGCACAAAATCATGATGGATCTCGTGGACGATTTAATTGTGCAGTACGGACTAGACGGAATTCCTGCAATTGTAGACAAGATTAAAACTTTTGGGTTCAAGTACGCAACTCATGCAGGAATCACGTGGGCAATTGACGACGTTATGGTTCCTCCAGGAAAAAAAGAAATCATTAAAAATTCAAAAGAAAAGGAACGGGAAGTTGTAGAGCAATACAACAACGGACTTCTTTCCGATGAAGAGAGAAGGCGAAAAGTTATTGAAATTTGGCATGGGGCTAAGGGAGAAATAGAAGCAATTATTCCAGACTCTATAGAAGAGAATGGCTCTGTGTACGACATGTGGAAATCTGGAGCCAGGGGCTCAATTGGAAACATTACACAAATGGCAGGTATGAAAGGCCTTATTTCAAACCCTAGAGGGGAAACTATTGATTTCCCAATTATCGCTAGCATGAAGGAGGGACTTACTCCTATCGAATACTTCATTACTACTCATGGCGCCCGTAAGGGACTGGCTGATACGGCGCTTCAAACCGCTAAGGCTGGCTATCTAACACGGCGCCTCTTCGATGTTGCACAAGATGCAATTGTTCTCGAAGGAGACTGTGGAACAAAGGAAGGAGTAAATATAGCTCGAAAGAGCGCATCAGGAATTGAAGTTTCTTTTGCAAACAATATTCGAGGACGAATTCTTGTCTCAGAAGTAAAGGGTGGAAGCAAAACTCTATTTAAGAAGGGATACTTTATTACAGCAGATGACGCTGTAGAAATTGAAGACACAGACGTTGAAAGCGTTACGGTTCGCTCACCAATGACCTGTGACACACTCTACGGAATTTGTCAGAAGTGTTATGGAATGGACCTTACAACAAACAAGCTAGTTGACCTCGGGGAAGCGGTGGGAACTGTGGCCGCCCAAGCGATTGGAGAGCCAGGAACGCAACTTACTATGCGTACATTCCACGCAGGAGGTACGGCTTCGGTTGGTGGAGACATCACACAAGGCCTTCCACGTGTTGAAGAAATCTTTGAGAAGCGAATTCCAAAGTCATCGGCAGTTATTGCACGGCTTTCAGGAACAATCATTGACATCAAAGAAGAAGAAAAAGGTAGAGTAATTTATCTTGCTGCAGACAAAGGACAAACAAAAAGTACTTCAAAGAAAAATACTGAATATCCTGTTCCGTCAAACCGAATGATTCGAGTTAAGGCAGGAGATCGGATTCTAAAGGGAGAATTCTTTACTGACGGTTCTGCAAACATCAAGGACCTATTTGCCTATGCTGGTAAGACTACAACACAGGACTATATCATTAACGAAATTGGAAAGGTGTACGAGCTTCAGGGCGCCACGATTTCACGGAAACATATTGAAGTAATTATTAAGCAAATGTTTGGCCGAAAAAAGGTTATTAACCCAAGCGACTCATACCTGACCATAGGAAGTGTTATTGAAGATCACGAACTAGCACAACTCCAGAAAGATATGAAGGAAATGGGCTCAGACCCTCTTGAGGTGGAGCCACTAGTATTAGGAATTTCTGAAGTATCTATTACACGAAAGAGTTTTCTTTCAGCAGCATCATTCCAAAATACCACAAAGGTACTTATTGGGGCTGCTGTACGAGGGGCAGAAGACAGCCTTCGAGGACTAAAAGAGAACGTTATTATAGGACGTCTTATTCCAGCCGGAACTGGATTTGCAGGAAGTAGCAAAAATGAAATGATTATGGAGCTACAAGAAAAAGCTGAAGAAGAAGAGCGAGCAGCATACGAAAGAGCTGAAGAAGTAGACGAATAGTTTTATCCCGCTAGAAATTGCGGTCGCGCGGGGTAAAAAGGTATGTAAAATTAAAAGTTAAAAATAGGTATATGGACCGCAACCTATTTCTAACGGGACAAGTATATGTCTTCCACCACGGAACAAATTAAAGAAAGACTTGGCATCGTAGATGTTGTAAGCGAGTATCTAAAACTTGAGAAAGCGGGGAGTAATTTTAAAGCGAAGTGCCCGTTTCATCACGAGAAAACTCCGTCATTCTTTGTTTCACCGACACGCAACACATATTACTGTTTTGGATGTGGGGAAAAGGGAGATATATTTTCTTTCGTAGAAAGATTTGAGGGGGTAGATTTTCGCACCAGCCTGAAACAATTGGCAGAGAAAGCTGGCGTTGAAATTGTCTACGAGAAGCAAGAAGATAAAGAAGAAAAGCAAACACTTTTTACACTTCTTGAGGAGGCAACAAAGTTCTTTGAAAGCACACTAGAAAATCAAAAGAATGCAAAAGCATATTTGCTCAAGCGTAAACTCGACGATGAGTTTAAAGAATGGTTTCGTGTTGGTTATGCCAGAGACGAGTGGAGTGCACTACATGACTACCTCAAAGAGCGTGGATATACCGATGATGACTTGCTCAAGGCAGGCCTCATAAAGAAAGGAGAGAAAGGGATGTATGACACTTTCCGCAGACGTATAATGTTTCCGCTGAATGATACCGTAGGCAGAGTGGTCGGATTTTCTGGAAGAATCTTCCCGAACGATGACAAAATAGCGAAATACCTCAATAGTCCCGAAACAGAGTTATATAACAAGTCGAAGGTACTTTACGGTTTTGATAAAGCAAAACTTTCAATCCGAAAATCAAATTTTTCAATTCTGGTAGAAGGACAAATGGATGTGTTAATGTCACACCAAGCAGGCTTCCGCAATACGGTAGCACTTTCAGGCACCGCCCTTACACCACATCAAATTACGATGTTGAAAAGATTGTCTAACAATATTGTTCTAGCATTTGATGCAGACAAAGCAGGCATTGCCTCAGCAGGACGAAGCGCGGAAATGGCTCTAGCAAGCGGCATGGACGTGAAGGTAGCACGAATTCCAGAGGGAGTTGATCCGGCAGATTTAGTCAAGGATGACCCCAAAAAACTAAAGGAAGCTATACGAAATTCGGTGCACATAATTACGTTTTATCTCGAAACTCTTCAAAGAACCAATGAAGACAAGCGAAAGTTTAATAAAGCAGTTGAAAGTACAGTTTTACCCTTTGTAGCACGTATAGAGAGCAAGATTGATCAAATGCACTTTATTTCTGAAGTAGCACGAAAGCTAGGAGTACCAACTGAGGCCGTAAGCGAAGAGGTGACTAAGATAAATGTTCCTAAGAGCGAAACTGAGGCGGTAGGGACGACTCTGAAGAACAAGGAAGCTCCGTCTGTTGCAAAACGAGAAATGCTCACTAACCGACTCTTTGGCATCCTGTTTTCTCTGAAGGATAAAAATGATACAGACATAGACGTCTGTGCTATCGAGGAAAGATTGAAAGATACAATCGGAGAAGAAGTTTTTGAAGAAAATCAGAAAGACCCAAAGAGGTTCGAGGAGGAAACGTTCTTTGTGATTGAAGTTGGCTACGAGAATGAAAATAAGCTGCGAGACGCAATTGAGGAACTGCTCAATCGTTTGAAAAAGGACATATTAGAAGAAAAAAGAAACGTACTTCAAAATAAACTTCAAGAGGCAGAAGCATCAAAAGATCAAAAAGCACACGACAGAACAGCAAAGAAATTTATTGAGATATCAAAGGAAATCGATTCACTTTAATTATTAGATTTATTTATAACGTTGTAGTAATATCATTTTTATGGCGAAAAAAGCTAAAAAGACAACTAAAAAAAGAGCAAAGAAAACCGCAAGAAAAGCGGCAAAGAAAGCTACTAAAAAAGTAGCAAAGAGAAAAGCTACAAAAAAAACTACACGCAAGAAAGCGGTAAAGAAAGCTACTAGAAAAGTGGCAAAGAAAAAAGTAACAAAGAGAAAAGCTACAAAAAAAGTTGTTTCAAAAAAGACTTCAGTAAAGGCAGAAAAAAAGCCTACACCAGTTAAAGTTCCAACAAGGAAATCACTTAAAAAGGCGACACATATTATTAAGAGTTCCAAAAAAGCTCGCGAATTTGATAAAAAATCAGAAGTTCTCTTAGCTAAGGGGCGTGAGAGAGGTTTTATTACATTTGATGAAATTCTTAAGGAATTTCCAACGATAGAAAAGGATGTTGTCTTTCTCGAAGAACTCTACGAAAAGTTTAGTACAGCGCATGTCGATGTTCTTGAGGGTGGGGGAATGCTTGACCCCAACGCCACAGAGATGCTCGACAAAAAGAATACTTACCGAAGAAAGGATGCATCATATGATTCTATTCAAATGTATCTTCGTGAAATTGGACAGTATCCGCTTCTTACAGCACTCCAAGAGAGGGAATTTGCACAAAGAATCGAGGCGGGCGACGAAGAGGCAAAAAACCTTCTTGCTCGCGCAAACCTGCGCCTAGTTGTTTCAATTGCAAAGCGTTACGTTGGACGAAGTCCCGACCTTACACTTCTGGACCTTATTCAAGAGGGAAATCTCGGTCTCTTCAAGGCGGTAGATAAATTTGACTGGACAAAAGGGTATAAGTTCTCAACATATGCAACTTGGTGGATTCGCCAAGCGATTACACGGGCTCTGGCAGATCAGTCACGAACAATTAGGATACCTGTGCACATGGTTGAAACAATTGCCAAGTATAAACAAACAGTTCGAAGACTTTCTCAAGATTTAGGGCGAGATCCACTAGCTGAAGAAGTTGCAACAGAAATGGGACTCGATGTAGAAAAGATTTACAACATTGAAAAAATTAACCAAGATACCATTTCACTTGAATCTCCCGTGGGGGACGAGGGCGACGATCGTTCAACTCTCGGAGACTTTGTGAAGGACGATAAGATAATGAGTCCTGACCAAGAAGCGTCTCGTAGAATCCTTGCAGATCAGGTGGGGGACATTCTTGATGATTTAACTCCAAAGGAAAGAAAAATTCTTGCCATGCGAAACGGTCTTGAAGACGGGATCTATCATACCCTTGAAGAAGTAGGTAAGGAGTTTGGTGTTACTCGTGAGCGTATCAGGCAGATTGAAGCTAAAGCGCTTGAAAAAATTCGCCAGCACGAGAAAGCAAATCGCTTGAAGAACTACTAAAACATACTCGTAATATCCTGTTTATGGGCCCATATTTAGGCCACAGAGGCTCTATATAGGCGTGGTATACTCTTTATCATGTCAGGCAATAACTTCAATTCTGTATACAAAATACTGAACCCAAAGCAAAAAGAGGCAGTTGATGCTATTGAAGGACCAGTTATGGTTATAGCAGGTCCTGGCACCGGAAAGACGCAGATTCTTACTCTAAGAATCGCAAATATCTTAAAGAAGACAGACACAACACCTGATTCGATTTTGGCACTAACCTTTACCGAGTCGGGCGTTTTTTCTATGCGAAAGAGATTGGTGGAGATGATAGGAAGTGCTGGTTATCGCGTAAACATCTATACCTTTCACGGATTCTGTAACGAAATTATTAAGCGATTTCCTGATGCGTTTCCTCGCATTATTGGAGCAAACAACATTAACGACATAGATAAAATTGGGATTTTAAAAGAAATCATATTACGTCTTGAGCTTAAGACACTGAAGCCGTTTGGAGATAACTTTTATTATATCCACCCCCTCCGCGGAAAAATAAGTGAGCTTAAACGTGAATACGTAACGGTAGAAAAACTTGAAACCTTAATAAAAAAACAGAAGAAGGACTATAACTCTATTGAAGATTTGATATATGAGAGCGGAGCCCACAAAGGAAAAATAAAGGGAAAGTACAAAGATATTGAAAAAAATATTGCAAAGAATGAGGAGCTTTTGATTATTTACCGCGAATACGAAAAGGCTTTAGAGAAAAAGCGTTACTATGATTACGACGACATGATTGTTGAGACGATCAAAGCTCTTGAGGCTGATGCAGACTTACTCTTGCAGCTTCAAGAAGAATACCAATATTTACTTGCAGATGAACACCAAGATGCCAACAACGCACAAAATAGACTACTTGAGCTTCTAACAGATTTCCACGACAATCCAAATCTTTTTATCGTGGGTGATGAAAAACAAGCAATCTTTAGATTCCAAGGCGCCTCACTTGATAATTTTCTATACTTCAAAGAGAAATTTAAAAAGGCTCTTCTCGTGACACTTGAGGATAATTATCGTTCAAGTCAGGCAATCCTCGATAGTGCACATAGTTTGATATCAAAAAACTCTGTTACGGATAGGAAACTCAAGGTAGAACTTAGGAGCAATAGAAAAGGGAAGGAAACCCCCATAGAAATCCGTGCATTTTCAAAACCTGAGTTTGAACACTTATTTTTAGCCGAGGATATTCAGCAGAAAATTGATGAAGGAGTGCCTCCTGAGGAAATGACGGTTATTTATCGCAACAACAAAGACGCTGAGCCCATAGCTCACGTTCTCGAAAAGACAAAAATTCCGTTCATAATCGAAAGTGACCAGAATATATTAAGAGATACTGACATAGCAAAATTTGTTGTTCTGCTCAAAGCAGTCAACTATTTTGGCGCCGACAGCGCACTGTTGCCGCTTCTTCATGTTAATTTTCTTAGAATTGATGGATTGGATATATACAAACTTCTACGCTACGCACAAAAAGAAAAAGTACCTGTCTACGATATCCTGAAATCAAAGAAGCTTCTGAGGGTTTCCAGAGTGGAAAATGTGGACTCTTTGGGCAGACTTTATTCAGATTTGCTTACATGGAAAAAAGTCTCAGAGAATAAAAGCATTCTCGACAGCGTTCAAATGATTGCTACGGAATCAGGATTTTTGGACTATTTACTCGCACATGAAGAATCAGTTGATAAGCTAGAAAAACTCTCTGGACTTTTTGGAGATATAACGCAACTCATAGAAAACCACAAAGATTATGTGTTTCAAGATTTAGTTGATTATTTCAACAATGTAGATGAGCATAACCTATTAATTCGAAAAGATACGAAAGTTATAGGCCCAAAAGCGGTCCATTTAATGACGGCACACAAGTCGAAAGGACTTGAATATGATTATGTATATATTGTTGGTGCATATGATGGACATTGGGGTAACCAGAGGAGCCCGGAACATTTCAAGATTGAGTTGCAGAAAGGGGAGAATTTGCGCAATAAAGCAGACGATGAGAGGAGGCTCTTTTATGTAGCGCTAACACGCGCACGTGTACACGTCTCTATAAGCTACGCCCTTGCAGGGACTTCAGGGCGTGCCCAGCTCCCATGTCAGTTTATAGATGAGATTGATAAAAGTTTACAGAAGGTGGTCAGGGTAGAAAAGCTCGAAAGCAAGGCGGATACAAGCTTGCTTTTAAAGCCCGGAAGCAAGGTGGCGGTGCCCCCTATACACGATAAGGAATTTTTAAACAATATATTTCTAGATCAGGGCCTTTCTGTTACAGCACTAAATAACTATTTGAATTGTCCGTGGAGTTATTTCTACTCGAATCTTCTGCGCGTGCCCAAAGTTCCCACAAAGCATTTAATGTTTGGTACGGCGGTCCACAGTGTGTTAAATGATTATTTTGAAAGACTAAAAGCAGGAGAGAGCGTGAACGATAAAACACTTTTGAAGTTATTTAGTGAATATGTGAACCAGCACCCCTTTACAGAGTCTGAATTAAAAGAAGCAAAAGGCAAAGGGGAGAAAGCTTTTCTTGGATACTACAAGAAATACAAAAGCTCTTGGAACCCTCACACACTTAACGAATTTAGAATGAGTGTTCTTCTCCCAATAGAACTTGAAGGAAACACACATCTGAAATTGCGAGGAGACTTGGACAAAATGGAAATAGAAGAGAGTGAAAAGGAGGTAAATGTAGTTGACTACAAAACAGGGAAACCAAAGAGCAGAAATCATATCGAAGGGAAAACAAAGACGTCAAATGGTGACTACAAACGGCAACTAGTATTTTATAAGCTTCTTCTAGAGCTTTACGATAATGGGAGGTATGAAATGATTTCAGGAGACATTGATTTTATAGAACCAGATGAGAAAGGACGTTATCACAAAGAACATTTTGAAATTGAAGACGAAGAAGTAATTGAGCTCAAGGAGACAATACACGAAACTGCAAAAGAAATTCTCAATTTATCTTTTTGGGATTCACGCTGTGAGAAGAAAGATTGCGAGTACTGCAAACTTCGCGAAAACATGGAGTAAAAAAATCGGCCTCCGGAGAAGCCGACTCGAGTAAGTACCACCAAGGCTAGGCCCTGCGAGATACGTATAAAAGAACTATACGCGATACACATCCTGCTCGGACGTGTTGCCCTGGGGTTCCGGCGTCGATCGAGATTTCGGCCGAGTACTCGTGCACAGCAGCTTCAGCTGTCATTTCTGACGCGTTGCCAGGCAATCGGCGCCTCGGCCAAATTGAGTCGAAAATCAATGACTTAACCCTACCGCGGCCGCGATCGCGGATCCCGGGTCGAGATCTGCTCTGGCCGCTGGATTTGCCGGCCGCTGTTTCACGTGCCCACCTGTGGAGGACGCACTCTTACGAAGCACGATTCTTCCGGAATTGCGGGTTAGCTAAAAGAACGCATAACCCTGGTGGCGTTCTCATTGCAACGCCATGGATTCCCGCAGGGCCCTAAAATAACGAGTCTCATTATAATGGCTATGGTCATTGAGCGCAAGAATGGAATCTTTCCACGCAAGAAGACCCTGATGCGAAGGCGTTCCCTCTACGCTTTTTTCAAGCTTTCTTTCAATCTTCTTCTTTGGAAACACGAATCTATCAAACATAACGGTTCCAAGGACTTCCATTGGCACAAGTCTGATGTCTCTCGAGCAGACCTTGTCCGGATTAAGCTCAAATCCTTCATTTCGGATTTTCTTGTATATGCGTGTTCTTTCGACTCGTGTAAACCATCGATTGGGTGACGAGATAACGATGTCGTCTATATACCTAGTGAAGGTGAGATTGTGTCGTCTGCAATAAGGTTTGAGTTTTTTATCAATCGTTTCTGCGCAGAAAAGATGAAAAAGGGTAGTGGAAGACGGCGCGCCCTGTATGAGGCCCCCATTTTGATGGAAGAAGTAACGGCCGTTATCATCGAAATCAAAATCAAGGACGAGAAGGACATCAATCTCTTTGACCGAGTTGAACGCTTCCTCAATGTCAACTTTGAGCAGAAACCGTTGATGTATGTGTTTCTTTACGCAGTCGAGTGAGCTCGGTAGTGACACTTTTCCAATTGAATTCAAAAACTCAGCGTGAATTTTTCTGACATGTTTGTTGGGGTCGTATACTATACGACGTTTGGGGCCATAGGTTTTTCGAAACCCATGGGGCGTCTTATGGCCTCTGTTTTTGCCCATGGGCCTAAACTCCTATTATATCGTCTCTCCAAAGTTTACTCATGAGCGACGTCTTGTCAATTTCAAAAGAAAACAGCCATATTTCAGACAGTTTTTCTTTGTGGAAGCATGATGAATAAATTTTATTAAAAAACCCCTGCGCACCTTGCGATGCGCGGGGTAGTGTCCAGTCCCTTGGCTGAATTACACTGCGATATTGCGGGCAATCATTTCGACTGAGTCGCCACGTGCCGTGACATGAACGGTTCGGACTGCGTTCTTAAAATCCTTTGGTCCACGCAACATTCGGGCAAATCCACCAGTCACGAGCTTCTTTTTCGCAACGCTCTTCTGCAGCCGTTTTGGCGCAATGAGGAAATTCCACACAGCACCAGCTCCAGAAGATTGCCAGAGCATCGTAGAATCATGCATCGCGGCGAAGAAGCCTTTGGAAGAGAGAGCGATGAATTCATCGAGCCTCATGTCGGAGGCTTCCTCAACACTTAAGTGTGGGGGGCCAAGTCCGTCGAGCAAACCCACTACTTCCTTGTAGCCTTCCGGATCATTCTTTTTGAACTTAGGATGAAACGCAGGAATCAGAAAGACCTTGTCGCTCTCGTCGAGCACCGCCTCTTTCAGCATGTAATACATCAGAAGTGCGCCTTCTTTGTCGCCAGGGAACGATGCCACAAACGGCTTTTTACCACCAAGACGCACCTCTTCAAGCCGTGGCAGGGTACACTTTCTTGCCTTTGCCACAGCTTCATCGATTGCGGGCAGGCCGGTTTCGATGAGCATTGTCTCCGGCGAAAGTCCTTCGACTTCGTCTTGCAGCTCATCGTCAACCGAAAGCACACACATTAGGTCGGGCGATTGCTCGAGCCACGCTCTGGTGCGTCCGTCACCTTCGTCGTACGGCGAGGCGAGAACTTCTTGCACGAAGACGAGCCGTCCGATTTTGTCTCGATTTTTTGAGACATAATCGTAGCCGTCACCTAATGGCAAGCACGTTACAAATGTGTCGATGTCGCCTATGGGTGAGCCTGTCGGTATACAACGAATAAATTCGTTCGAAAGAGGAGCCATTAACTTCTCTTCAGCGATACTTCCACTGTCGAGCATAACCGTAAGGATTACTCCTTTTTTTGCAAGATACACTGCAACAGGGAAGAGGGTGTTTGCGCAGCCCATATCGGACATGCGAATTACGATATTCAGGTTTTTGTTCACCAGGGAATTCCTTCTTCGATGGTTTCGGGTAGGGTTATAATCCTCAACGATTATATAACAAATAAAGGTAATTGTCAATGGTCAGGTCGTCAAAAAAGGCCGCAATTAAGCGGCCTTTTTATAAAGAAATCGGCTTCCTGCGAGGTCGATTAGGATATCTGCAGACTACGATTCTACTAGCATGTAGAGAAAATCACTTCGGCCAGTGTTTTTTTTATTGTCTTTTGGGTGTGCGACCAAGCCTTTATTAATTAGGACGAGGAGGATGGTGGCGATTGATTGCACAGAGGCTCTACGTTTAAAGAAAATCTCTATCCGCTTTGAGATTTCTTTTCGTGTTAGTGATACTTCTGGCCAGAGAGCCACAAACACCATCGCTTGGTCAACTAGACTTTTCTTTTTCTCCTTATTAGTTGATTCGGATTTCTGCCCTGAAACAATCTTTATGGCCCGTTTCATTAAATCTTGTACATCTATGTAGTCATCTTGCACAGTATTTCTCCAAAAAGTTAAAGAACATAGCAAGAGATTACATCCACGAAAGTATTCTGTCAACAAAAAGGACTCCTTTCGGAGCCCTTTTGGGTCTATTTTGCTAGTACCGCATCAAGTGAAGACTTAACAACGTCAAACGGTTGTGCTCCTCGAATTGGAATAATTGAATCTTTTGTGACGATGAGAGAGTGTGGAGTTCCAGTTCCACCAAGGTCCACTGCGTTCTGGAAATCTTTTGCTACTTCTTCAGTCATTTCTCCGTCGTTGAGGCATTCGTTAAATGCAGCAACATCTAGCCCAAGTTCTCCTGCGATTTCTGGAAGCTTACTGTCTTCAAGTCCGTCATTTGATGGTGTGATTTCGTATATTCTGTCTGTGTATGCCCAAAAGATATCTTCGCCACCAAGCTTGGCTGCACACTCAGTCGCTTCTGCTTCACGCGTAGCTTTGCTGTGTAATTGTGCAAGCGGGAAATGTCGGTATACCCAAGCAACTTCGCCACCATATTCGGCCATAACTTGCTGCATCGTTTCGTGGAATCGCTTACAGAAAGGACATTCTGTATCTGAAAACTCTAGAATATATACATCAGCATTTCTGTTTCCTCGTACATGATCCCCGTCTACTATTTCTGCAAACTTTAGTAGTTCTTCTTCGGTTTTTTGTTCTACTACAGGGGGTTGGTTGTCTGCTACTACTATAGGCGCAGCTCCCTTGTCTCCTGAAAACATAATTGCTCCAGCAATAATTACTCCTGCAAGTACGATAGCAAGCGGTGTTCCCAAGGCACTTTGTGATTTCGGCGTAAGTGGAGCGCTTTTTTTTGTATTGTCTGATTCTGACATATTGTAATCTTTGTTATTATTAAGTGGTTATAGTAATTAACGTATAAGGGGCATTGTAGCACATATGGATATATTTTTAAGCATTGTATTAGGGGCCGTACAGGGGGCCACAGAATTCTTGCCCATTTCATCAAGCGGGCACTTAATTCTAGTACGAGATGTTTTGGGTCTCGAAATTGCCGGAACCTTAGCATATGATGCTGTCTTACAGCTTGCTACAGCTCTTGCTGTGCTTATATATTTTAGGAAAGACTTTGTTCAACTCATTTATGCTTTTTTTGCAGTGCTTTCTGGAAAGGAAATAGAAAAGAGCATTAAGGTGTTATTGTATGCAATAATTTTAGGAACTATTCCAGCAGTTTTTCTAGGACTCTTACTTCAAGATTACATGGACTCGACATTTAGAAGCGCGGGATTTGTAGTGTGCACACTACTTCTCGGCTCACTTCTTTTCTATATTGCAGAGAAGGTGGCAAAACAGAATGAATATCTAACTCCCAAAAAAGGACTCTGGATTGGTTTTTTTCAGGCATTAGCACTTTTTCCGGGGACATCGCGAAGTGGAGCAACAATTTCCGGAGGTTTGATACTAGGACTAACTAGAGAGCAGGCTGCACGTTTTTCATTTTTGCTTTCGTTTCCCATTATTTTTGGCTCTGGCTTAGTAAAACTTTTCGGTCTTTCTGGAGAAGCTGTGGCAATAGATGCGTCTTTATTTATAGCAACAGTCACTTCGTTTTTTGTTGGCTTGGCTGCGATACACTATCTTTTGATGTATTTGAAGAACCACACTCTGAGCCTCTTCATTTGGTACAGAGTTGTTCTTGCGGGAATTGTATTTCTGTTTTTGATATAGGAAAAGGCCGCCTTGCGGCGGCCGACTAGTGTTCCGAGTGAAGGCTTTTTATCCTTACTCTTACGAAGTCCTCACCGCAAGTATTGTGAAAACGCTTTGTGAGAATTCTTTCCATAGCAATTTTAGATGCCGGACTATTAACATCCAAAAAGTGGTCTACGGAAATAATACTGTCCATTTCGCGTGGCGTTGTTATGTTCGAGTATGTCGATACTTCATAAAGCGCATAGTAATTGTAGGTGTTCATAACAGCCCTCCTTACTCGCGTGGTCTATATTCATAGAACCACGAACAAAGGCTTTTGTCCATTAAAAAGCAACTAAAACGGAAGTGTGTGAGTCATTCCTCCCGCATCTTCCTCGTCAAGTTTCTCCCACGAACTTGTATCGAGCTCTATTTCGCGAATTTCACCGTAATCTTTATATTTGAGTTTCCCATGACGCATTGCAAAATCATAAATTCCCTTTGTTACTCGAACATCTTGAACACAGTACTCTCGGATTAAATCAATTTTTCCTTCTTTCCACCATTCTACTGCCTGCAGACCATGTCCGCTTTTCTTTTGCCCAAGAGTGGATTCTGCAACATTATCAAGCTTAAATCGTCTTCCTGATGCTTTTTTTATTTCCTTTAATATATCTAGACTTTTTATTTTTGTTAAATCGCCTGGATAATATTTATTCAAAATAGGTATGTCGAAGTGGTCGCTATTGTATCCTATTAGCATATCTGCATTTTCTAGAATTGGCCAAAGGCTAGGGAAGTCTTCTTGTAGAAAGCTTGAGTATTCATCAGTATCTGAATCGTGAATAGCAAGAAGCGAGATTTCCATATCGAGGAAATTAGGACCCGCCGCATCTTTGGTTTCAATATCAAAAACTATTTTTCGCATTTTGTTCTACTGCCCCTTTAGCTCTTTGATGAGCTTTTCAACACCCTTACACGGAGTTTCATCACCAGTTTCGAGATTTTTAAGAATAAATGTGTTGCTGTCTACTTCATCTGGCCCAATACATAGCGCAAATGGAACAAAGAGCTTTGAGGCGGTTTTTATTTGGTCGCCAACTTTTTTGTTTGTGTAGTCAATAGCTACGTTTATGTCTTTCTCACGCAACCTTGAAGCAATTGTGTATGCCCAGGAGTATGCATTTTCATCTAATACGCAAATATACAAGTCGGTAGGAGACTGTGTGTTTGGAAGAAGCTTGTGTGTTTCAAGAAAGTCTTCGATTGTAACGTCGCCCATACCAAACCCCACAGCCGGCACGCTTTCAGTGCCAAATATTTTCAGTAAGTCATCATAGCGGCCTCCACCAAAGAGCGAACGGTTATTTTTTGGTGATGTGTCGAATACCTCGAACACTATTCCTGTGTAATAATCGAATCCTCGTATGACAGAAACATCAAGATACGCATTTTCTATACCTCGTGCACTAAGTTCATCTATAACCTTGTCGAGCTTTCTCTTTGAGTCGTGGTCTAGGCAATGCTTTGGCAGTGCCGTAAAATCATTTTCACCAATAAATTTTAGGAATATATCTGCCAAATCAGCTTTCTTCTTCAGAATTTCACCCAAATCTCCCAAAAAGCGCTCCTTATCTATTTTATTCTTTCTATCGATGAGTTTCGATAGGTCGCGACGCTCATCACTCCCTAGTGAATAAAAGTCGAAAACATGTTCCATAAATTCGCGTGAATTGATGCGAATTGAAAACATCTCATCTTTAGCGCCAAAGGCAGTCATAACCGCGTAGGCTACACTCATAACTTCCACATCTGCCTCAAGACTCTTTGTGCCAAAAATGTCAACATTAAGTTGCCAGTGTTCTCGAAGACGGCCCCTCTGCGGGCGCTCATATCTAAATAAATTTGGAAGGGAATACCAACGAAGTGGAAATGCCAAATCACGCTTATGTGCCGCAATCATTCGGGCTATGGTCGGAGTCATTTCTGGTCTAAGTGTTACTTTCCGTTCTCCTCTGTCTAGAAATGTATACGTCTGCTCCAGCACGATTTCTTCACCACTCTTTGCTTCATAAAGCGCACTTTCCTCTAATAGAGAAGCGCCATACTCAACATACCCAAAACGCTCAGCTGTATTTGCCATAGTTTCAAGTATGTAGTTGTGGATGTACATTTCATTTGGATAGAAATCACGTACTCCTTTGTAGCTTTTAGTGCTCAATTTGGAATTCTTGCCCATAGTTGTTACATTGTAACAAATCATGGCAAAAGCGGACAATAAATTACCTAGTGTAATAAATGCATATAAAGAGGTTGGAGAAACCCCCCTTGAGGTTATTGAGCTTCTAAAAAAGAGCCAAAAGAAGCTAAGAGACGTACCCATAACGTATGCAGGTAGGCTCGACCCCATGGCAGAGGGGGTACTTCTATTACTTATTGGAGATGAGGTACATAAAAAAGAAGATTATTTGAAACTTGATAAAGAGTATGAATTTCAGGTGCTTTTCGGCTTTTCGACAGATACTTATGATTTGCTCGGAAGAATATACGATACCGAAGATGGAATATTTAACACACCTCTATTTGAAGCAGCTTTGAAGGAGTTTGAAGGCAAACAAGAACAGGCATATCCACCATACTCATCAAAAACAGTCGATGGAAAATCCTTATTTGAATGGGCGCGAGAAGGAAGGTTACACGAAATAGAAATTCCAACTCACAAAATTGAAATAAAAACACTAGAGCTAATTAAAGTAGAAATGATTGCGAAGGAGGCTCTAAAGGAGCATATTATGGAAAAAATCGCACTGGTTAAGGGCGACTTTAGACAAAAAGAAATCCTAGAGCTTTGGGTCGCCTATATAGACAATGCGACGGAAACAGAATTTCCACTAATTACTTGCATGGCAGAGTGCTCTTCTGGCACTTACATACGCTCCGTAGTTCATGACCTAGGCAAAAAACTAAACATTCCAACCACAACATTTTCAATCATAAGGACAAAAATAGGTGAGTACGAGGCAAACTCTTAGCTATTATCGTGGACTTCCCACAGAATCTGCATCGTGATACATGTCGGAGTCAATTATTCTATCGTGCTCTTTCAAAATTGTTTCTTTAATTTTTGTTGGGTCTGCAGCAAACCGCAAGACAAATTCTCTATCCGTCCCTGCTGTTTGCACGTGCACATTGCCAAATTTGAAAAATGTGGCAACGATTCCATTTATCTCAGTTGTAACATCCTGAAGCCGCTCAAGACGGAAGCTTGCCATTTCGCGCTTAAAAAACCCATGTTGCTCAAGGTCGATTACTCTTTTGTTCGTAAGAATCCAGCCGTCAAGGTTGTAATCGGACCAAAAACTAAAGAATCTAAGCCAAAGGAACAAGCCCCAAAGGGATATTACAAACACAGCCACAGAGGGCTTTTGAAGTGAAAAAGTTATCTCAAAAAATTCAGTCGTTATCGTTTTATCAAGCAGTGTAAGCAATATAACAATCGGCACCACAAAAAGGATAGACATAACAACGGTCTTTATCGCAGGCAAAAACCAGTGTTTCCTGAACGTCTTTATAACTATTTCGTCTTCTCCAAGTTTTAACATATTTTATGAAAGTATTGCCAAAAGTGATAAAAGCATTACAAGCAAGAACGCTGCAATTCCAGAAAAGTACATAATATAGGTCAAGCTCAGAAAAGGGCCAGGAGCAATATTATATTTATGCCAGTGATATACAAAAATAATTGCATGAAGTGCCGTATAGAAAAGAATCAAGGCGAAAAGACCCCAAAGCACGGTGTGCAAAGGGGGAAGTACGCTCGTAAGGTTTTCGAAAATCTTTTCGACAGAAATTACTCCTTCCATCTATTTAAGTATACCAATTTTAAAGTGTAAGCTGTATAACACGCGGAGCATTGTATTGATCATCCAAAAACTCAATTTTCCTATAGGCTTTTGGCATAGTAGCAATAAATGCTTGTATTTCTTCCTTTTGCCATGAATCAAATTCGATAAGCAATACACCGTTTGTTTTCAAGTGGTTTGGAGACTCTGCTATTAGTTTTTTAATATAAAAAAGACCACTATCCTTTGCAAAAAGGGCATCGTGAGGTTCGCACTCTACTACTGATGGAAGAGTGGTGTCGCGTTTTTTATCAATATATGGAGGGTTCGCAAAAATATAATCAAATTTTTCATTAATATTAGAAAAAATGTCACTTAACACAACATCATAAGAAGAGTTTTTGAGATTATTTATTTCTATATTTTCTCTTATAGTTTCAATCAAATCTTCACGCACTTCAGCAAAAACAACATAGCTATTTTTAAGATGCTTCAAGAGAGCTACGCCGATACAGCCAGAACCAGAAAAAATATCGAGTATTTTTATAGAACCTTTGGACGCCTTTTTTATATCAGAAATCGCTTTTTCAACCCAATATTCAGTTTCAACACGTGGTATCAGTGGGCATTTATGTAGGGAAATTTTACAGTGCAAAAAATCACTTTCTCCAAGGATATAGTCAAGATGAACGCCTTCTTTTAAGCGCTCTAAATCGGAAAAGTACTCTTTTGCCTCTTGTCCTTTATACTTTTTATCTAAAAGCCATTTTTTGTCTTTTATGAGCGACATGTGTCCTTAACTAATATTGTCCTATAAAACTTGAGTGTCTGACCTTGACAACTAAAGGACATGTAATGTACACTCACATGAGTATTTGCAAGGGAGCTACATTGAATGCAATTGAATCCCTGCACGGACACTAAATTTGGATCTATATTTAGATCGTTCCCTCGGATTTAGTGTCCATGTAGGTATTCTATTTCTCTTGACAGCGCGCAAAAATTGAACTGTAGCTCGTTGTCAACATTGACTCCTACAGGGAGAAGTATAGCATAGGAAATACATTGAATATCAATTCTGTTTAGGGAACAGAGAATTATGTGTCGATGACGCACTATGAGACATAATTTCCTAACACAATTGGGTTACCAGGACTAGCACTGTTATCAGGCTGGCCTTTTTTTGTCTTTCATATTTGCATTTAAGGGGCTCTGAATAGAGCTTGCGTATCAGACAGTAGGAATTGCTGTATGGGACGTGAACTGTATTCGCACGTTCACAGGGGTCGATGACCCAATTTGTTCCGTAAGCCCTTAAGGGACGGAGGAAATTGATAAGAAAAGATATTAAAACACGTAATATTCAAAATATTATGGATACTACAAAATTAAACGTATTTGCAATCGCACTTATCGTTGTGTTTGCTTTGGCTGTTGGGATGTTTGCTGTAACAGCAACACCAGCACAAGCTGGATTCAACCCATGTGACTTCATTCCAGGAGGATGTGGAGGAGATGATCCAGAGCCAGAGCCATCAAACGTTACTGTTAGAAACAACAATAGCGCACATGTGGAAAATGAAGTAGAAGCTGAGGCTGAAACTGGTGACAACGATGCTGATGGAGGCCGTGGCGGAAGCAATGGTGACGGCGGAAATGGTGGAAACATCACCTCTGGCGGCGCTTACGCAGACGCTTTAGCTAGCAACACTGTAAATGACAACGACACGGTTATTGATCGCTGTGCCTGCGAAGGAACAGGCGATATAACTGTTAGAAATCGTAACAGGGCATATGTTCTCAACGAGGTAGAAGCTGAGGCTGAAACTGGTGACAACGATGCTGACGGCGGTGACGGCGGTTCCGGCGGTGGCGGACTACAATTCCCAACATTTGGATTTGGTGGTGGTCACTGGGGCGGTGGCAGCTCAAATGACGGTGGAAACGGTGGAAACATCACCTCAGGTGGTGCTACAGCGTACGCTACTGCTATAAACGTTGTAAACAGGAACGTTACACGTATTCGATAGAGCATTCGATAGAAATTTCTATTGCAATGTTTTAGAAGGTTGGGAACTAAACTTAAGTTCCCACCTTCCAATAAGCTAACAATCCGCACTATGAACTCTAGGATTGAAAGCTTATGGAGGGCAATATGATTAAATCCGCACTAGCTATCCTCTGTGTTCTTTTTATCGCAAATACATATCTGGCACAGGCCGGAGAGTCATACATTACAAACACAATCAGTGTTTCGTCTAACTCTGGTGGAAACTCCGCTTCAAATGGGGCTATAGTTCAAGGCACGACAACATCCACACTAAACATAGAAACCATAGTAGATGGGGAAGTTGTTGCTGAAGTACACGAAACACACGATTCTGAACAAGTTTATGTTGAGGAAGTGATTGTTGTAAACGAGAAAGAATCAGTAGTTAAAACAGGTATCGTTATAAATGGCGAGTTAAAAGAAAAGGTAGAAATATCTATGCCGAAAGAAGAAAGAATTGGCATATTAGAAAGGCTCTCCTCTTTTATTGCATATGTTTTTTCAATTTTTAGAACATAAAAGAGAATATACGTGGCTACACAAAAACAAAGAAATCTTTGTTGTTTTGGCGATTTTGGGACTATTACTGTATTCATTTACACCACTTATAGCTATTGCACAAGAGGAGTCTGGACCAGAGCCTCTTGTAGAAGAAGTCGTTCCAGAACCCGAACCAGAACCCGAACCCGAACCAGAGCCAGAACCTGTAGTAAGCGAGGACCCTCCAGAAGAAGAACCACCCGCAGAAACAGTTATTGAAACAGGTGATGCCGTGGCAGTGGCTGATATGGGAAATGAAGTTAATACAAATGAAACAACTGTTGGGGAAGAGGAAGAAATAATTCCAGAAGAAGAGACGGGTTCTACCACACCCGAAGGGCTGCCGTTTGAGAATGAAACAAGCTCCACCACCCCCGAAGTATTACTGCTTGAAGGTGAAGGGGCCTCAAGCACACCTGAATTATTGAATGGTGATGAGGAAGAGTCCTTACACGAGGGAGAGCCAGAAGTCATAGACGTAAGCGCAACCTCTACCAATGATGCGGAAGTCCTAAATACGGTGGGAGTAGCTGCAAGTACCGGAGGAAACACAGCAAACAATAACCAAAATACAATAATCGATACGGGCGATGCTATAGCAGAAGCTAACGTAATTAACATCGTTAACACAAACGTGTTTAATTCCAATGGACTTATTCTTTTCTTGAACAACCTGATGGCAGGATTTAACAACAACATAGACTTTAGAGATTTTGATTTCTTTAGTTCTGAGTCATACGAGGCGCCGGAGAACACAAGAGAGTCTGCAGAGACTGATGGCTGTGACTCTGGATGTACAACTCTAGGTGATGTAGAAATAGAAAATACGAATAGTGCTGAAATCATCAACGATGTAGTTGTCCGCTCAAACACTGGAGAGAATAGTTCAACAGGAAACAGCGGGACGGGACTAGTGCAAACTGGAGATGCGTACGCTTCGGCTAACGTATTCAATATTGCAAATACAAACATAGTTGACTCAAACTATCTTCTAATGTCATTTAACAGTTTCGGAAATTATGGTGGAAATCTTATATTCCCTGCAGCTGATTTATTTAGTGAGATTTTTGGAGGAAACAGCAACTCAGCAAATCCAGCAAACAATATCAATGTTCAGAACAACAACACCGCCAGTGTCGGAAATAATGTTGGCGTTTCAGCGGATACGGGAGGAAATACTGCAAACGGCCTTGATGGAGAGGAGGGAGAGAGCGGTGGTGATGGCGGGCTCATAGTCACAGGAAACGCAAATGCGGGAGCGAACGTAGTAAACCGAGTAAATACAAACATCTTTAACTCTAATTCCTTCCAAATACTTTTTAGAGTGCACGGAAATTGGACTGGAGATATCTTTGGTGCCCCAGAAGGACTTTCCTGGAGAGAGACAGGTTCGGGTATAGAGCTTATGTATGACGGAGGAATAGGGGGCGGGAACTGTTGTGCTCCAAACATAGACGATCTTTCTGTCTTAAATACAAACAATGCAACAATCACAAACAACATAAGTGTTATGGCTCTTACGGGAGACAACGAAGCCTCAGGAGGAGCAGGTGGTAGCATTTTCACAGGAAATGCTCACGCTTCTGCAAACGTGGTTAATGTCGTCAATACAAACGTGGTAAGTCAAAACTGGTTACTTGCTGTTGTGAATATCTTTGGAGATTGGGGTGGAAATATTACGTTTGGACAACCAGACTTATGGGTTGGAGCGCGTGTGGAGGTCCCGGGGCATGCCGCAGAACCATACGATGATGTGTCCTATGAGTTTACTGTTTCAAATAACGGCGACATTGACGCACACAATGTAATGCTTCAAAGCTCTTTCTTGAAGGACAGACTCACATTTCTTGTAAGCGGAAGTTATCTTGACGAATATGGAGACATAGGAGTATTTAGTAAAAACTTAGGAACAATACCTGCAGGAGAGTACAGAACTTTTAGATACCGAGCAGAAGTTTCAAGCGACATACCTCTCGGGAGTTCATTTATAGAAAATACATTTGAAGTTTGGTCTGATCAGGAGGACGCTGATTATCGAGATAATCAGGACGTTATCTCATTTAATACTTGGCGCGAAAACATTACCTATCTTACAGGAACATATATAAACTACACACCGTCTCCAAGACTTGAGATAGTCAAGAGAAATTTATTAGGTTCAGGTTGGCACGAAGCCTCAACAACAGTTACCTATGAGATTATTGTCGAGAACAGCGGCGGCGGCTCAGCGTATCAAGGTCTATTAGTTGACATCCTTGAGGATTCAGAGGGAAATGTAGTGTATGAAGAGTATTGGGACTTAGGAGAAATTTTCTCTGGAGAACAGATAAACATTACTTACGATACGTTCTTTAACGAGTATACGCGCACAGGAATCTACAAGAATTATGCGCGAGTATATGCTTACGGTGGACACGACAGTTTTCTATATGGTCGCGATGCCAGTTCAAATACGGCACAGAGTGCAGTAAAAATTATTCAAATTCCAGAACCAGAACCTAACCTCATACAAGGACCATTAATTGAAGATGTTGCAGAAGTAATCGAAGAAACATTTGAGATTGATGTCGTGCCTGAGGCAGTGCCCGTTCACGCAAGAAATAACACCGATATACTTTTTGTCCTTCATGACCACCCTCTATTTAATCAGCACCCAGTATACCAACTACCAACTGGCCCATATGTTGGGCATCCAATCTTTACACAACATCCAGTTTACCTACAACACACCACATTTTTTGGGCCGTACACTCCTGTGACGGTAGAGCCTTGGTACAATGATGTGGCAGGAATGGGTTTTCTTAAATTCCTCATGCTTCCTTGGGGAGATTTTACGCTTGATGATAGTACGAAAAACCAAGCAAATGAAGGTGGTGATAGAAATATACTTGCATTGATAGCACTAAGTATGTTTGTATTACGTAAGCCAGTCTCTTCAAAAAAAGACGACTAACGGCCTTTATTACTATATTGCAAGCGTAAAATGCAAAAAAATACAATAACAAACACACTGATATTTGTTGCGATTATCGCACTTGTGCTTTTTGGATTTACCTATCTAAATAACGACGAGGCGACAGAGGCAACAAATGGAGATGTGGCAAATGAAGAAACTATGAGTCAAGATTTTCCAGAAATAAACAGCAGTAATCCTGTTGTTACGCTCCGAACTAATATGGGGGACATTACACTAGAGTTGTATATGGACAGGACACCAATTACAGCCGGCAACTTCCTAAAACTTTCTAAGGAAGGCTTTTACAATCAAGTAAAGTTCCATAGAGTTATAAGTAACTTCATGATTCAAGGAGGGGATCCGAACACTAAAAGTGATGACGTTAACTCATATGGACGCGGTGGACCAGATTACACAATTGAAGATGAGTTTGACGGAGAATTGTCAAACCTCCGAGGAACTATTTCCATGGCAAATATTGGTCAACCAAATTCAGGAGGAAGTCAATTCTTCATAAACTTAGTTCCAAACGTAATGCTAGACTTCGATAAACAACCGCTTACAAGCAAACACCCAGTATTTGGGCACGTGCTTTCCGGTATGGATGTAGTTGATGCGATAGCTGCAGTTCCAACCGAAGGACAAGATAGACCAATTAATCCTGTACTTATACAAGAAGTATTAGTTGTTCGAGAAGTGGGCGAGGCAGAAGAAGATACACTGGAGGCTCCAGAAGAAGAAGCTGTAGAGGAAGCAACAGAAGAGGAAATTTAGAAATAAAAAGCAAGAAAAAACTCAAGAAAAACCCCCAAAAAACCGCTCAACTGAGCGGTTTTTTGATGCCTTTTATTCCTCCAAAACACCCCCACCAAGCTCTTTAGCGACCTCTTTACTGTTCATGTATTTGTAGAAGAAAAAGACCAAAATAGCGGCAATTATGAGCAAAATAACGGCATATATACCGAAGACATCCGATGATTTTCCGAAGTAATATCCAATGGAAATGAATATCAAACTCCATATATATGAAGAAACTAAAATTATTGGGACAAATATTGAAGTCTTCATTTTACCAATTCCAGCAACTATTGGCATAAAAACCTTTATGGCAGGGAGTAGTTTACCGATAAATAAAAACCATGGCCCCCGTTTTTTAAACACTATCTGAACCTTATCTATTTCTCTTCTAGGAAGTAGTGTTAACTTTGTGATGTATTTGAGCCCTTTTTCTCTTGTTAAGTAGAAAAGGGCAGTATTTCCTATGGTGTTGCCGAGAGTACCCGCTAAGGCCACAAAATGCAGGTTTAAATCCCCTGTAAAAATAAAATAGCCAGAGACTATATAAAGTATCTGACTTGATGGGAAGCTAAAGACTCCATTTGTAATCATGAGCCCGAAAATACCCAAATATCCTGCCGCTATTATGATTTGCTCAATTGAGGCTTCGCCAAACATTTCTCCAGTATAGTGTATGGAATGACATAGTACCAGATACGAAAAACCCCGCAGTAATTAAATACACGCGCGATTTTTCGGCAAGGTTGAAACTTGTTAGGTATTTCTCGGCTTTCTCTAAGAACAAGTTCTTACAGAAGGCACTGGTGAGATATACTTGCAAGTTCTTGCGAACTTAGCCCTCATTTCAACCTTGCTTACATCTTAGCGACAATGGACCATGTCGTCAATCGCAAAATATGGCCATTTTCATACAGTTTTTCCCTATGCTTTTACACGTACTTTTCCACATACTTTTCCACAGTTCCAAAATAACGGCTTAAAACCTAGTATACTTGATGTATGGGTTTTCGCATAAATGGCACAGTAGTACATATAAAGCATACAAGAAGTATGGCCAAAGCACTCAGTTGGAGGGTAATAGCAACTCTTACAACAATGGTTGCGGTTTTCATAGTATCGGGGGAGTGGCTACTGGCTCTGGAAGTCGGAGCAATAGAAGTAACAGCAAAACTGCTATTTTACTATTTACATGAACGGGCATGGGAAGGATTCTCGTGGGGAGTTGAGAAGGTTCACAAGCCATGATGTGGTATCAAAAAAAACTAACAGACATTTGTGGCGAATTAAAAACAGATTTTAAATCTGGTATTTCGCAGATAGAGGCAACCGCGCGCATTAAGGAGCATGGTAAGAATGTCTTGCCTCGTGGAAAAAGAGTTACGTGGATTCAATTTTTATTACGTCAGTTTAAAAGTCCACTCGTTTACATTCTATTAATTGCGGCCGGACTTACAACTTGGATTGCGCTCCTTCCAGAAGGCTCCGATTTAATTTCTGGTTCAGAACATGGAAATAAGTGGGTAGACACCATCGTTATCTTGATGGCGATTACAGTGAATGTTGCTGTAGGTTTTTGGCAAGAGTTTCGTTCGAACAATATCCTTGAAAAACTAAATGAAGTTGTACGCACAAACGCTTTTGTTGTTCGTGATGGTGAGATGCACGAGATTAATGCAGAAGCTCTAGTGCCCGGCGATGTCATTTTACTCAAAGCAGGAAGTAAAGTGCCAGCCGACGTCAGAATAATTAATGCACACTATCTTGAAATAGACGAATCAATTCTTACGGGAGAGTCAATGCCTGTCGGCAAAAAAGCAATAGAGATTGATGAGGAAGATGTCCAGATAGGAGACAGAACAAACATGGGACACATGGGCACACTTGTCTCTCGTGGCGAGGCTCGTGCTGTTGTTGTTGCAACAGGAGCGGAAAGCGCATTCGGGCGTATTGCACTTCTGACACAGTCTGCAGAAGAAGACCCAACGCCTCTGCAGATACGAATGAGCAAACTCGGAGCAATGCTTGCCTGGCTTATGGGCGCCGCATCCATTGTTATTTTCGTTGTTGGTGTAATAAACGGGTATTCATTTGTGCAAATGGTCACAACAGCTGTTGCTGTTGCGGTAGCCGCAATACCCGAAGGTCTTCCTGCAGGTATTTCTATAATCTTGGCAGTAAGTGCCCAGAAAATTTTACGCCGAAAGGGAGTGGTAAAAAAGTTGGTAGCAGCTGAAGCGCTCGGCTCGGCTTCTGTCATTTGTACAGACAAAACAGGAACTCTGACAGAGGGAAAAATGGTTATAAAAAAACTTATTTCAGAGGGCGATGTAAAACATGCAGAAATGATTTTGGCCCTTACAAACGAGGCAATAATAGAAAAAATTGAAGGGGTAAACATTGTGCGTGGAGAGACGACCGACAAGGCAAAGCTTGAGTATTTTTTGGAGCAGGGAGGTGATATAGAGGCTTCAAATGCGATGTACCCCAGAGTTTCATTACTTACATTTAATCCAGTAAACAAATATCTTGCATCATTGCATAAGGATACTAGGTCGGGGAAGCATAGACTTTTTGTAAACGGAGCACCAGAAGTTTTACTTGCTCTTTCTGATTCGTATTCTGTAAACGGAGGCAAGGCCACCAACCTAACCAAAAAGGCCAAAGAAAAACTTAACAAAGAATATGAGGAACTTGCAGGGCGAGGATACCGAGTGCTTGGAATTGCTGAGAGGGTTATCGTTTCGCTTGATGGAGACGATGCAATTGATTTAGAAAATGAAAAAACACGCAAAACACTAATCGAAAAGCTTACCTTCATTGGCTATGCGGCGATTCGTGATCCTATTCGAGAGGATGTGCCAAAAGCAATAAAAGAGGCTAGAGATGCGGGTATCAGGACAATTATGATGACTGGTGACCATATTCTGACAGCAAGGGCAATAGGGGTAGATTTAGGTTTTTCTAAAGAAAAAGGAAAAATTTTTGAGGGGAAGGTAATAGAGAGTCTGAGCGATGAGGAGCTACAAGAGCTCGTAAAAAAGGCAGAAATTTTTGCGCGCGTTAATCCTGAGCATAAAATGCGCGTCATAGACGCGCTTCAAAAAAACGATGAAGTCGTTGCAATGACGGGTGACGGTATTAATGATGCTCCTGCACTGAAGAGCGCAAACATTGGGGTTGCGGTAGGTAGTGGTACTGATATTGCAAAAGCGGCCTCTGACTTAATTTTACTTAACAACAGCTTTTCAATTATTGTTGAGGCAATAAGACAGGGTAGGATTGCTTTTGACAACATTCGCAAAGTAACAGTATTCTTGCTTGCCGGAAGTTTTTCGGAAATCATTATCATTATGGTTCCGCTTTTGATGGGCCTTGAGTATCTTCCGCTTACAGCGGCACTTATTCTGTGGACAAATCTCGTCGAAGACTCATTTCCAAATATTGCGCTTTCTTTTGAGCCCGGCGAAAAAAACGTAATGAAAAAACCTCCCGTGAAAAAGTCTGAACCAGTTCTAGACAAGGAGTCAAAGATAATTGTCTTTGCAATTGGTCTTATTACAGACTTTGTTCTCTTGGCTATCTTTTTGTATTTCTACTATGCAGGCACACTGTCCGTGCAGCACTTGCAGACACTTATCTTCGCTGGTTTGGGCCTTGATACCTTCTTCTACATATATTCAATTAAAAACCTTCGAGCATCTATATTCTCGTACAGCATATTCAGCAATAAATATCTTATATGGGCAACGGTAATTGGAGTGGGAATGATGCTCTCTGCAATATACATACCAGCCCTAAGCGGCCTCCTTGAGACAGAACCGCTTAGGCTTATAGATTGGGGAATTGTTGTAAGTCTGGGACTAGTCAAGTTAATGGGGGTAGAGCTAGTAAAATGGTGGTTTATTCATCGCGATTTTGACGGGGATGGAAAAAAGGATTTTGGAGGTGGAAAAGTAATTAGCGAGCCAGTAGTTGCATGATAAAATAGACGGATATGGGATTATTTGGAAAAAAGAAAGCGGATAACGCTTCAGCAGACCAGTCTGCACCAGGCGCAGGTGATGAAATGAAAACCTGCGAAAAATGTGGCAAAGAAAAACCTCTCTCAGAAGGGAATATGGTTTTAGAAGGTTCAGCATTTTGTTGTAATGAGTGCTGTCCAAAAGGCGGCGACAAACACGAAGTGTGTGAGTTTTGCTAAACAAATATTAGAATAAAAAAACAGCGGCCCATAAATGGGCCGCTGTTTTTGTTTATCATTTAATTATCAAAGTGGTCGAGGAGTTTATCGATTATAGTTCCAAGCATTGTGAAGAATAGAAGTGTGGCAGTTGTGGCTGAAATTAAACAGTAGAAACAGTATGAGCCGATGAGCACGCCTTGAATGTAAACAAAGACCAGAGAATCTATAAATCCCACAAGAGCGCCAAGGGCCAAAAGATTTAGAAAAATAACCCTTTTTGTAGAGAGAAAGAGTGCGCTAAGAATGACAATTCCTGTGTAAAACATTGCTCCAAAGTAGGCAAGAGGGATACCAAGAAAGACAGAGTATTTACTGTGAAGCACATCAGTGCAGCCTCCTCCAAAGATGGGGCAATTTCCTATAGGTGTTCCACTGATTTGCTTGTAGCTCAGGTATAGCGAAACACCAAGGCCGACCAAACCAAGCAGAAGAGTTATTGTTGGCAGTAATTGTTCTTTTTTCTCTATTTTCATTTGGCCAAGTATACCACAAGGGCACTTCTTGCTTTCTAATTCGTTCCCTCATAAGAAAGCAAAGTCGTACCTTTTTTTGGTTGTTATTATACATTTATGCTGTATACTGAGTGGGTTATAAAAAAAGTACCCACCTTTATGGGTACAAAAAATAGAAAGTAAATATATGGATCGAGAACGTCAAATGTTTCAGGGTAACTGGACATGTAGTAAATGTAATAAGGAGATAACGGAATTACCGTTTGAGCCCCGAAACACTGATAATTTAATGTGTCGAGATTGTCACCGAGAAAACCGACCTGAGCGTAGTAATCGCGATCGAGGTGAGCGAAAAATGTATGAAGGAGATTGGACTTGCGCAGACTGCGGAGGAGCAATCACATCACTTCCATTTGAACCAAGAGACACAAGCAACCTTAAATGCAAAGAATGCTTCTCAAGCAATCGATAAGCTAAAAAAACACCCGGCCTTCAGGCAGGGTGTTTTTTTGTTTATTTCTCGCTATAGAGCCACATTTAGAACACTATTTGCCCAATGTGTGAAGTTTTGGGGTGATTCTATAGGGTGTATTATGAAAGTCCGACATCCAGCTTTCAAATAGGCTGATTTCTTGGCGGAATGATGTCACGGTCGGTGCTTTAAAACGCCACCGAGGGTTCCCAAAATTAAATACACGTTTAACTGCAAATACCAATTTGTTCTTCCTTAAGGATAGAGAGGTGTTTAACAGCCCTTAATGTTAATACGCTATTAATGCAATGAATTTTTAGGCACATATTATTGTGTCTTTTCGGGGTTTTAAACTTAAGCATTGACGAGTAACTATTATTAATTATTAGCTAATATATTAAACAACTAATATATGAAAAAAATATTATTAAGTATTGCAACAATCGTGCTTGTCGGAAGTGCAGTTGCAGGGTTCACGGGAGCGTTCTATGGTGACACGGAACGTTCAACTGGAAACACATTCACAGCTGGGTCTATTGAGTTAAAGGTGGATAGTGAATCTCATTACAACAACATGATTTGTACTGAGCAGGGCTGGCAGCCTGATGGTACGGGCGAGACAGCAGGGTTCCCTGAACAAGGTTCACCTTGTGATGGAACATGGGAAGAAACAGATCTTGAGGATGGGGTTCAGAAATACTTTAACTTTAGCGACCTAAAGCCCGGTGATGAAGGAGAAGTTACCATAAGTCTTCATGTCTACGACAATGATGCGTGGGGCCAATTTGAATTTATCCCTACACGAGACGCTGACAACACATGCACAGAACCAGAGACTACAGCTGAAAATGCTGAGAATAACAACACAATATGTTCTGATCCAGACGGAGACGGCGAAATTGACGAAAACCTTTATTGGACAGCTTGGCTTGACCAAGGAGGAATCCCTGGATTTCAGTGTGGAGATCCACGACTAAACGGAACAGGGGGCGCAGGATGTGAAAGGGACCCACTTGAAGGAGACAATATTCGGAACGAAGAATCACTCTTCGAGTTCCCATTGATTTGGGACAACACACTTATCGGAGAAACAGGACCGTTTGATCTTCGAGAAGTTCTTTCTGCAGCATGGGCACTATATGGCTGTGAGGGAGAAAGTGGTGATGGTCACAACGACTACGGTTCATGTCACGGACTAGCACGAGACGGACGAATGGTTGGTTCAACGACCTACTACTTCGGACTACAGTGGGATTTCCCACTTGAAACAGGAAATGAAATTCAAACTGACTCATATATAACAGATATGATTTTCAGGGTCGAACAGATGAGGAATAATCCAAATCCATTCCAAATTTAATCGAGTTAATTACTAAATAAACAATTATGAAACGAATAATATTAAGTTTATTGACACTAGGAATCGTAGCAGTTGCTGTGACGGGAATGACTACTGCACTACTTTCTGATGAAGAGATTTCAAGCGGAAATACCTTCACTGCAGGGGCAGTTGATCTTGGAGTGGATAATCATAGTTACTACAACGGCAATGAATGTGCAGAAGTTGAAACAGATATATGGCAGTGGGTAGGAAATGCTCCATATCCAGAACCAGGGACTCCTTGTGAGACAAGCTGGATTGTCGATTACGACATTGAACACGACGCTGCAGGAGGAACAGAAATTCGACGATTCTTCGCATTTGACGACCTCAAGCCAGGTGACTGGGGAGAGGACACTATTTCTCTACATGTAGACAACAATGATGCATATCTTTGTGTTGACGTCACTCTTACATCTGACGATGACAACGGATGTACAGAACCAGAGGCTGATAACGGAGACACAAGTTGTGGTGACCCTGGCGAAGGCGAAGGGGAACTAGCAGACGAGATTACATTTTACTGGTGGGCTGACGACGGAGACAATGTTTACGAAGAAAGAGAAACATTGCTTCCAGCAGGACCTCTTGGCGCAATTAGCGTAGGACAAACTGCAACAATTGCATTAGCTGACTCAGACCAGAACATTTGGAACGACGGACTTGCTCCAGGACCTGTTCCAGGTGATGAGATGCTCTATATCGGTAAAGCATGGTGCTTTGGCGATAGCGACTTCCTCCCTTATGGAGAAGATGACAGCGGACCTGAAGTACGGCCAGTTATCTGTGACGGAGCTCCTCTAAACAATGAGACTCAAACAGACAGCGCTACTTTGGACATTAGCTTCCAAGCAGTTCAGTCACGACACAATGCTAACTTCTTCTGTATTCCTCAAGCACGAGATACAGGATTAATTACTGTCACAAAAATAGTTAACGGAGGAGGACCACTTTCAGAAGGTGATTTCGCTCTTTACGTTGACGGAGAACCAGTAGATACTGGAGTTCAAGAGGAAGTTCCAGCCGGACCAGCTACAGTTTCTGAAGTAGATGATTCCGGTCTATACACTTCAGTAATTGGTGGAAATGATTGTGACTCAAACGGAGACGTAACAATTGCTATTGATGGTGTACATTCATGTACAATCACGAATACTTATGCACCAGCTGACATAACGCTTGATAAGGAAGTATCATTCACTGACGAAGTAGTAGTTGTGCTAATCAGCGATTTCGATCTATTCATCGATGATGGAGTAAATCCTCCTATTCAGATGTTCGACATAGTCACTGAAACCGATTTACCTGCAGGCACTTACACAGTAAGTGAGGTTTATACAGGAGCACTCGATATTACTGTAGATGCAGACTTCTCAGGAGATTGTTCGGATGATGGTGACACTGGAACGATTATCGTCGGAGCAAATGGAAGTGCAACATGTGTAATTGATAACATCATTACGCCAAACACACCTCCAGTCTAATCATAAAGCTTAGATTTTAAAGCTTTTTTCCGAGCGCCAGCCTTTTGGTGCTCGGTCTAAAGGCTGTTAAAGCCTTGGCTGTTTTTGGCAAAACAGTCTGCAAATTTTATGAAGATATTCCTCAAGATTGGATACTACTTGTTGTTAATAATTATCGTTGCAGTCGCAGTGATACTGTTTCTTCCGGTGGTTCCAATCAGTGGGAATATCGAAACAAAAGTAGTTCTTTCAGGTTCAATGGAACCCGCAATATCTGTTGGAAGTGTTGTGGTTTTGAAACCAACCGACGAGTACAACATTGATGATGTTGTTACATTTGGAAGAGATACGAACACAAGCATCCCAACCACACACCGCATTGTTGACATGCGCATAGAGGGAGAGAATAGGTACTTCAAAACAAAGGGAGACGCAAACGATGACCCTGATGCAAGAGAAATTACCAAAGAGAGCATTCAAGGGAAAGTTTTGTTTTCAATTCCACTTCTTGGCTATCTCATCGACTTTGCAAAAAAGCCCATCGGTTTTGCTCTTATTATAATCATTCCAGCTGCAATTATTATTTTGGACGAGGTACGAAAGATAGCACGCGAAGTCATCATAATGAGGAGAAAAAAGAAAATGAAAGCTCGGTCACAAAATGTCGAACAAGAATAATATATGAACAAAAACGTTCTCACAGTTTCAAAAAAATATACAAATGTGCTTGATTTGCATGGTGCGAGCGTTTCTTTGCATGGAAAAAACAACATTGTAGATTTACGCTTGCAGAAAAAACAATTCGATAAAAAGCTGTTCAGCGAAACACTTACGAAGAGAACACACAAAAGACCTCAAATACACCGGACCTTTGAAAAGCGCAAAAACTTTTTCACAGTAACTTACAAAACCATAGCACTTCTCTTAATTATAAATTTGAGCAGTTTCAGTCTTGCTCAAGTGGGTTCGACAGTTTCTATATTAAACGACACTGAAACCTCGGGAGGAAATGAATATGTCGCAGGTGTGCTAGATTTTACATTGAACATTTCACCATTTTCAAATGATGCATGGACAAATCTTACCCCTGGAACCACAACAGCCCGCGACGTAGATGTAGAGCCAAACATTCTATCAAATCCTTTTGTTTACTACGCTTCGTCAACAAATTTTGTGGGCGACAGAACTTTTTGTGATGCAATAAATGTAATTGCTACGCTTGACGAGGATGTGATGTACGACGGGCCACTTACGGAACTTTTGAGCGCCACAACAACCGTGATTGACGCGTGGAATCTTGAATTTAGCAATAATCAGAATTTCTTTAATTCAGTTTGTCAGTTTGATATTGATTTCAATGGTTGGCAAACAAGGCATGATTACCCAGAATATCATGATGGATATTCTGATACTGAGAAAACAACCCACACTCTTTACTCTGACGGGCTGAAGATTAATAAAGTTTACTTTGAAAAGGAGGGAGGGGGATGTCTCTGCGGTGACCTAGAGCACGACTCATACGGAGATGACGGAGAATTTCATTGTGAGGGAGACGGAGGAAGTATCACCATTATTAATACGAACACTGGCTCAACAGGAAATAATGCTTCATCTACGGGAGGAACAGGAGGCAATAGTGCTACCGGCGGTGGAGGCGGTGGCGACAAAGTGACCATATGCCACGCGACTGAAAGCGAAGTTAATCCCTGGAACAGAATTGTGGTTAGTCCAAATGCCATTAACGGCCATTTCCTAAACAGCGGTACACCAAAAGCAGGCCATGAAGACGATGTTTTGCTTGAAGGGAATGCGCTTTGTCCGTTCCAAAAAGAGTGGGTCTATGACGAGGGAACATTCGAAGACCTATATACTCACTTTGAAATTTCCAGCACAACTGCATCTTCGAGCTCTTCAGGCGGAGGTGGCACAATAATTACAGGCGACGCAAGCTCAACTGCTGTTGTAACAAACACCATAAATCAAAATTATATATCCATAGGAGGGAATAAAGATTATGAATGGGTGGAGCTCTACAATCCAAATAGTGAACCGGCTGATATTGACGGTTGGTTTCTCTGTGATGGAGAGAGTTGTGATGTTCTAAATTCTGATACTCCGATTCCGCCTCTTGGCTTTGCTGTTATAGCTGGTGATGCTCGGGCGTGGAGGGGATGGATGGTGCCAGAGCAGTTTGTAAAGATTATTGTAGACGATGGGGAAATTGGGAACGGTCTGGATAACAATAACGATGCGCTATTTTTGATGCGGCCAGATTACTTCACTTTTGACCAAGTAAATTGGGGAATACCGGACAATCTGTGGCCCTATTTTGTTCCGGAACTGTGGAACCCTGGAGTCGCACCAACAACTTCTCCAAGCATGATTGCTAGAATCCCGACTGGGTATGACACTAACCAAGTTACTGACTGGCAAACTCTTTTAAGACCTACTGTTGATTTGCTTTATCCAGGTCACCACGTAAATCATCCATGGTATTGGGGCTTTACGTATCTCATTACGTGGGAAGCAACTAATCCAAATGGAGGAGATGAAGCTCTATTAATTGACCTCATTTTAATTCAAGATACAAATTACAACAGAAGACCTGACAAAAATGACAACAGGCTTGTGCTCAAGAACAAAATCTTTAATGACGGCAACGAAGAGATAACAGTACCTGAAGGATTTATCGGATACGTTTGGCTAAAAATTGTAGCAACTGGTCCTGAAAACCCAATGGCGCACGACTTTGATAAAAGTGGAAAGATTTACGACCCGATACCAACATTTATGCTCGACGATGAGGAAGAACAGGTGATTATTGAGGAGGCAGTAAAAGAGCAAATTGAAGGAACAGGAGACAGTGAATACGCATATATGCTAGCAGAACCTATAGAAGAAGAATCTGTTGCGACAAGTTCTGCAACCACAACAACAGAAACAGAGCAGGCAACATCAACAGATACGTTAACAGAAGAAGCTTCAACGACACCAGAGGTGTTAATCGAATTTGTTGTAGCCTCAACCACAGAAGAACAAGTACCAGAGGGCCAAAATGGAACAACTAGCGCTACATCAACAGACGAATCAGTATTTAAAGATGAAGTCCTTGAGCTTATAGAAGAAGCACAAGGTGAACCGGAAGGTGGTGAAGGTGACACGGAGCCTGGAGCAACAACAACTCCAGCCATTATCGAAGAAGAGGAATATGAAGAATAGATTATCAAAGAAGAATATTTTTGCAGCAATCATTGTGCTATATTTGGCACCACTAATTGTCTCCGCTCAAGTTCCACGCCTTGAAGTGGTCTTTACGCCAGACCCACTCTTTAGCGAAGCTAGCGTTCTCCCAGGGGACAGCGTTTCAGGCACAGTAGAAGTTACAAATAATAGTGGGGAAGAGCAAACAGTTATAACTGAGGCTATTAACGTTTCAGATCCTGATTCTTTGAGCGACGAAATGAATCTCACTATCGAAGACGATTCTTCCAATACTTTTTACGACTCAGGTGACGGAACGTTCTTTGATTTTCTAACCGGAGGAGCTCACACTCTCACCAATCCACTTTCAGACGGAGATTCTGTGGTATTTACGTTTACTGTAGATTTCTTAGAGGCTACAGGAAATGATTTTCAAAAGACTGAATTAGGGTTTGATTTATGCGTTGGATTTCTAGATGAACTCTCTGGCCTCGACTGCGGCGGAACCTCCATCGGAGACGAGCAGGGCACAGAGGGTGGCGGGCAGACTCAAGTAGACCCACCAACACTAGAGTTAACGTCCGGAGGCGGAGGTCCAGTTGACTTACTCCATCTTGAAATTTCAAACGAAAGAGTTGTTGACATAGACGATATTGGCGGAGCTGCAATTATTGCTTGGGAAACAAATCTGTTTTCAACCAGCCAGGTTGTTTACGGACTGAATTCTGGTGGTCCATACAGCCTAAATCCAAGTTTGCCAAACTTCGGATATCCATTTGCAACAATTGAGGATGAGTACAAAGTTCTAGAGCATGTTGCTATTTTGACAGGACTTATTCCTGGGGAAGGATATCTTTATAGGGTTGTCTCACGTGCGTCTCCTCCTACAGTAAGTTATGAACATGACTTTATTGTAGAAGACATGGAAACCGATGAGGGTAATGAAATATTAGCTCTTCTCGATACGCCCCCAGACACCTTCGCACCTTCTGGTGCTGGAAGTTCTGGAGGGGGAACAAACACTTCAGTCTCAAACACGTTCATAGCACCAGAAATTGAGGAGGAAGCAGAAAGCGGTTCATCAGAAAACACAACCACAACACCTACTCTTGCAGAAGAGGAAGTAGAAGAAACTTCAGAGCCCCAAGTTTCTATGGAAAGTGCTTCCTTGGAAGAAGAATCATTGTCTCTTGCAGACAGGGGACTCCTTGCCGCTGCGTTTTTCACCGGATTCTTTGATGGAGAGAAGTCTTCATGCCTTATCTATGCGGGGCTAAACTTACTACTCATATACCTGGTTCATGTTTTATGGCGAAAATTTGCAAGCAGTAACTCCACCGAAAAGACCGTAAACGCGCCATCCTTTTGACCACAATCACCTCCATACTGGTGTGGGTTCTTGTTTCTAAGCTTTGTGTTGCAGGAATATTATTCCTATTTCTTCTATACATTTCTTGGAGTATGCTCATGGACAAGGAAGAACAGAAGAAAGAGGGTGTGCCAATTCTTCACAAAAAACCACTAATTTAGACCACTTATAATGGGACTTGTCTATATGCTATTGAGTAAAAATCGTTGGATATAGCGGAACCTTGTTATATACTAGGTTTGGCAAGCGCCTTTTTGCATACAGTGCTAAGCGTTTGTATGAATTATTAGTTTATTTTTCTATATAAAATATATGAAAATAGTAATAGGAATCATTGTTGTTCTCGGACTCGCTTGGCTTTTGCTTGGCACTGGGGGAGATGACGCAGTTGTTCCAGAAGAAGCTGTTACCGAAGAGGTTACGGAAGAGGCCGTAACTGAAGAAGGTGATGCTATGATGGAAGAAGGTGCTGCTGCCTCTGATGATACTATGGTGGAAGAAGGTGACGGTACTGTGGAAGAGGGGGACGCTGCCATGGAAGAAGAGGAAACACCAGCTGCAGAGTAGCAAAGAACTTCAATACATATTTAAAAAAGGCCTAAGTGAGGCCTTTTTTGCTGGGTATGCCTTGATTGTGGCTCAAAACTTCAATTAAACACATGGTGTTTATAATTCCTGAAACGAGCAAGCTTTTAACTGCTAGAATAGAGATATGGCTTTATGGTTTAAAAGGGGTGCTCGCTATACAGGTATTGGAGTGGCAACGTTCATTGTGGACTTGGCGCTTTTGTTTTTTCTTATTGACACGCTTAATCTACACATATTGCTTTCGACGGGGCTAGCTTTCATAGGGGCACTAACTTTAAACTATTTCTTTAGCCGTAAATATGTATTTGTGAATTCAGATAGAGGGAGCCTCTTGGGTTACATTTATTTCATACTATTTGCGATAACAGGTATGGCAGTCACGATTGTTCTTATGTGGTTACTTGTTTCATTTACGGCATGGCACTTTGCGATAAGCCGAATAGTTATTGCTCTTGCTGTCGGGTTTGGAAATTATTTCGCAAACCTCTTTATTAATTTCAAAGTTGCTGGAGTTCAGCTAAGTAAATAAAAAAGCGGCGCCTTGCAGCGCCGCCTCCGACAGTGACTATTTTTCCTTGGGAACTGCTTTGATGAACATTCTGTCCTGCCGCCCGATATTGCGAACAGTAATGCCATCAATCGCGTGAGCTATTTCCGGCGACTCGAGAAGCGCTTCTTTTTTTAGGGTGTACGTAACTTTACGCCTTACAAATCGCCGCTTACTCCGCTTTTTCCAAAGCCCTTTGGCAATGGACTCGTTTTGGCCCTTTGCGACAATTATGCTCATTGGTGGTCTTGCCCAACCAACCAAACCTTGCAAGAGCTCAAGAGACTTTTTGCCCCACTTGCGCAGTAGCGCCGCCTTGTTTTTGCTCAAGTAGGTAGCAATGGCCTTTTCGAGCTTCTTTTTGAGAGCTTTAACTGGAGCTTTGTCGTCTTTTGCAACCTTGTTTACTGCAGAAATTCTGCGCTTACGAGTTGTTTCCTTTCGTTCCAGTTTTCTCTTACACGCATTAATCCTGCCAAGAAGTTCGTTGACTTCTCTTGTGTTTGTAGGAATTTTTACACGCATCCCTATATCCTCCTTCAATGTTCAATGTAGGTACAAGATTATACGCTCATTTGCTTAAAAGAAAAGGCCGCAACAGAGCTGCGGCCTTTTCGCTTGAGTTACTTGATTTTCTCTATATCCCAGTCCAATGAGAGTGTTTCAGGATTAATCGCAGGACTTATTGCAAGCGTGGTTGCTCCATGCTCGTCACTTATATGTGTATGCGGAACGTCTAAGGTCTCAAGCTCTTTTATGAGGCTTTTAATGGTTTTTCGCTCCGCAGAGAAGAATTCGATAGTTTTCTCACCAAAAAACCAATCGCTCATATCTGGGTCTACTTTCTTTAATTCACCCCCAGCCTCCTTTATACTTCGCTCTAATAGCGACAGGCTTGTACGAGTTCCGCCTTGTGTCAAAGATTTCCTCTCTTTGAGGGTGTTAAGAGAGATTACGGTTACTTTTCCACCAGGCTTGTCGTGGCCCATGATTCCAATTGGCAAAATTCCTATCGTGATACCAAGAACAACCGCTTTTGGACTTTCGTATGGCTTGTCTTTTATGGCTTCAGCCAAAATGGCTCGCGACTGTTTTGTTCCGTATTTTTGTATCCACGTTGCACGCTTTAGCGCGACCGTTTCACTTTCGGGGTAGAGCAGAGGGACGGATGCGGGTACGGTCTCGACAGATATTTTTAATGCAGACGGGTGAACGTGCTGTTCTAGAATTTCTCTAAATGAGGGATTCTTTTGTGCGTACAAAAACAATCCAAGCGCGAGAGACTCCGAATAAAGCAGGTGAGCAGGCACAACCTGTTCTTTTTGTTTAGAAAAGATAGACATATGTGTATTTGATTAAGAGAATCTACGTTGTGCAATTATATCATTAATATTTTCGAATTAAAATACTTTTTCTTTCTTTCGCTCTACAGTTTGGTATTATCTATGAATGACCCTCGTAATAATTCTCATTGCCGCATTTTTTATCATGCTCGCCAGCCTCGCGGGACTTCTCTTTGCCGTGGCGCGTGTCGGCAATTGGGTACAGGACAATTTGGTGTATTTGAATACATTTGCCGCCGGAGTATTCCTTGTCGTCGCATACAATGTACTTGATGAAGCAATAGAATACAGCTCTATATATACCCCCACAATCCTTGCAGTTATAGCGGGGTTTGGTATTTTCTTTCTCGCAGAGTATTTTCTTCCCGAATCACATTGTCATCACGACGATGAGAATTGTATACACGCAAACAAAGACAAAAGGAAGGCGTGGAAAGTGCTTCTAAGCGACGGGGTGCACAACATGGGGGACGGTATTCTTCTAGTTCCGGTATTTCTTATTGATATCCAGCTTGGAATTATTGCAGCAATCGGGATTGTAATTCATGAACTTGTACAGGAAGTTGCGGAATTTTTTGTATTGAAAAAAGCTGGTTATTCAACGATTCAGGCAATCCAGAAAAATTTCTTTGTTTCATCAACTATTCTTATTGGTGTTCTCATGGGAGCACTTCTTACTGGGTTAGATTTTTTGATAGCACCCCTCATAGGGTTTGCCGCAGGAGGCTTCTTACATATTGTGTTTGTCGACTTACTGCCCATTACGGCACATGAGGCGCGTGAGAGCAAAAAATATTTTGAATTCTTTGTCGCTTTTGCTTTTGGTGTCGCTTTGATTTCAATGGTAAATCTTTTTTCAGCAGAACTTCTTGAAAGAAGTGGACTTGATGGTCACGCACATATAGAAAGTGAAATTCACAATGACTAGTTTAATAAAAATAGCATTTGCCCACAGTGGAGAAGAACACGTAACGGTTGCAGAATCTGGCACACATTATTTGGAGATGTTTCTATCTCCACAAATTGCGATACCAACCTTTTTTGTAGTATTAGGTATCGTGATATTTGTTATGAATAAAATGAAAGCAAAGTATTCACACATTGCGCTTACTGTTTTAGTCCTGACCTTTGTAGTCGCTGTTTTGGGTTTAATTTTTGTACCACCGCTTGGCATAGTTGCCCTCTCTATAGGGTTTGTGTTGGCGCTTTCCTTCGTATTGGTAGGGGTAAGGAATCAGTAGTATACTACTCGTATTGTGAATTCCTTTTGGCTAAAGTACGGTATTAGCGCAGTGGCCCTTGTTTTGATTGGGGCGGCTTTTTTTGTTGGAATTTCTGTAGGGGAAAAGCGTGTCCCAGCATCTGAAAGGACTACTGGAGTTCTAAACAAAGGAGGAGACCCCCTTTCATTAAATCTTGACACCGCAAGCGAGGTAGACTTTGCAACATTTTGGCGGGTTTGGAACACCCTAAATACTAAATTTGTTCCGAGAGGAACATCAACCGATGCCCAAATAGACCCGCAGGACAAGGTGTGGAGCGCTATAGAAGGTCTTGTTAGAGCATATGACGACCCGTATACAGTATTTTTCAAACCAGAAGAAACCGAAACATTCAAGGAGAGCACCAAAGGGAGCTTCGAGGGGGTTGGAATGGTTGTGGGTATTGATAGGGGCAAGCTCGTCGTTGTAGCGCCTCTTGAAGATTCTCCTGCGATGAAGGCCGGACTCATGGCAGGAGACACAATAATAAAAATTGATGATGAAGACTCTGTTTTGTTCCCAACAGATATTGCCGTACAAAAAATTCGAGGCAAAAAGGGAACAGACGTAACCCTAACAATTAAGCGCCAAGGCGAGGAAGAATTGTTGGAGTTTGTAGTTACTAGAGGAAAGATTGACATTCCTTCTACAAGCACTGGCGTGATAAAGCGTGAAGTAAAGGTAGCCAAAGAGGATATAGAACCACAGACAAAAACTGTTATTAATAAAGAAACAGGCAAGGTAGAAGAAGTAGCAGTTCCAGTAGAAGAGCTTCCTGAAGAATCAGTGGAAATTGTCGAGCAGGACTTTTTTGTACTTCAACTGTTTAGCTTTTCGGAATCATCAATTAGATCTTTTAAAAAGGGACTTCAAGAATTTGCAGATTCTGGAACAAATAAACTTATAGTAGATTTACGCGGGAATCCAGGAGGTTTTCTTGGGGCTGCGGTAGATATGGCAAGCTATTTTATCCCGAAAGACGAATTAATTGTTCGCGAAATTGTTGGAGCAGAGCAAGGAGACAGAAAACATTTAAGCAAAGGATACCCTCTTTTAAGCGAAGTAGAAGATTTAAACCTTGTTGTTCTCATAAACCGCGGAAGCGCATCGGCTTCAGAAATTTTAGCGGGCGCACTTCAAGAGTATGGGGTTGCAACTTTAGTTGGGGAGAAGTCCTTTGGAAAGGGAAGTGTGCAAGAATTAATTGATATTACCGGCAATGTCTCGCTTAAGGTGACCATTGCAAGATGGTTCACTCCCAGCGGCGTGTCTTTATCTAATGGAGGCCTAACGCCAGATGTTATCGTTGATACAAAAAATCCAGAACTTGGCATAGACCCAATTCTTGAAGCGGGCATAAAAGTTCTCTTAGAAGAGGGCGAAGAATAAAAAAAGGCCGCGCATGCGCGGCCCATCCCCAAGCACTCTTAGTCTTTCTCGGGAAGTATTTTGTGTGCTGCTGTTGCCCCGGCAGCCTGTCCTCGTCCGCGCTCTTTGGCACGGTATACTGCGCTGTCTGCTTCAGCAAAGAGTATTTTCAGAGGGGTACGAAAACGCCCCTTTGCAATCCCGATGCTTACACTGTACCCAAGTTCTGCTATGCTTTCGCATATACGTTTGGCAATTTCTTCCATTTCGAGCAGAAACTCTTCGCGCCCGTGAGGGATTATTATTGCGACAAACTCATCTCCTCCATAGCGATAAACAGCATCAGCTGGGCGTAGTACGCTTTGTATCGTCGTGGCAACTTCCTTCAACACAGCGTCACCGGCTAAATGGCCTTGCTCGTCGTTATATTTCTTGAAAAAATCCAAATCAATAACGAACATACCAACAGTTCCATCATTTCTCCTTGCAGCCAACCGTTCAAGGTCGAGTTCGAATTTTCGACGATTGCCTATAAGGGTGAGTGGGTCAGTTAGCCTTTGAGAGTCGAATTTGCGATTCTCGGCTTCAAGCTTTTGAAGACAATTCCTGTTAAGAAATAGCTCCTCGTGCATGTTTACTACCAGAGACTTAAGCTCGTCCTGGCTTAAATCATCTACCAAAATTGGTTTGTATTCATCAGACATGGTAACCTCCTTGTCCGTTGCCTATTTGCCCAAGTTTTGTCTGCAGCGAATTATACTATGAAAAATAGGGAAGTCAATACTATGACTTTACTCTTGCAGACTAGTTTTTTATGTACAAATGAAAAACACGCCCGGAGGCGCGTTCTTCATAGTGCCTGTAACAGTAAACTGCTTCAAGCACTTCAAGTAGTATATAGACTGATGTACGCTTTGCCAACTAGACAAAAATTAAAGCTATGTCATAGTTTAAGCCCTTAACAGAGCCATTTTGGGCACTTATGTTATCATAGATAAGTTAATGAAATAAATATATGTATGTAGACCCAAACAAAGAAGCAAAAGACGCCGAAGCCGCAAAGCATGAAGAAATGCAGCAACAAGCTCGAGAGCAAATGAAGAAGAAGGACGAAGAAGACGAGCAAAAAAGACTAAAGAACGAAGAAAGAATTGTTCGAGGTAAAGTTGGCTCTTTAAAAGATGAATTAAGTACGATTCGCCAAAAAATTGCAAGCAACAAATTCCAAATCCAACAGTTAGAAGGAGAGGTGCACAAAGAAGACATAGACCAAGGTAAAGAATCAGGAGATTTGGATCGTCTCAAGCACGAGCTGGAGCAGAAAAAACGGCAGGTAGAAAGACTCGAAGACATGGTGTCAAGAGAAGAAAGTGAGCATTCACAACACCAAGGCTCTCACAGTGGCAAAGAGAGAGATTTGAATTCAAAAAAAACCGAGCTAAAGAGGCTTCAGGATGAAGAGTATCGTGTTGACCACACCCTGATGCTTGAAGAGAGTAATCTAAAGAAATTTAGATAGCAGAATAGTGTTTTAATCTGTATTTTTTCTGGTATACTCTTTTCCAATGGCAGAAAACAACTACAAACCTAATGTAAAAGTAAGGCGAGCGAGCTCTGGCCTTGGCCTTTTTGCAGAGGAGAATATAACAAAAAACCAAATAGTGATTGAGTACACCGGAGATAGGATTTCCTCTGATGAAGCAGATAAGCGTGGTGGCGTGTATCTCTTTAATGTCACAAAAGATTTAGTAATTGACGGAAAAGGAAGAAGAAATAAAGCACGATACATAAACCACGCTTGTAAACCAAACGCTGAAGCGGAGCATGACGATGAAGAAGACAGGATTTATATCAGGGCCCGCAAAAAAATAAAAGCAGGAGAAGAGGTGACATATGACTACGGAAAAGAGTATGTCGAGGACATGTTCAAAAAAAAGAAGTGCATGTGCAATATGTGTCTACAAAAGCGGTAAATATACGCTTTTGCTCTGCGCTATTTTCTAGGCTTTCCAAAACATCTTCCGACTTCTATAATGAGACGTATGAAGAAGGTCTCCCTTTTCTTCCTATATTTCATTTTGGGGCTACTCTTAGTTCCAAGTATTTCCTATGCTGGAAAAGAGGCAAATACTTATCAAATACCAGACGTTCGCGATGACTATTGTGGTATTGAGATTAATTATCAGTACTGTAAATGTGCTTTTCACGATGAGTTTTGTGATGCAATAGGTATGGACCAAGGCTCGGCTAACTCTTATGTGCTCGGCGAATTTAGAGAGTGGAATAGAAAAAGAATCCAAGCGATGGGGGTATCTTGCTTACTCAGTGACGGAGACTGGAACAAATCAAGCTGGACGTGTACTACTTGTACAGGAGGGGATGTGCGTGAAGGGACAAGTTGCAAAAAACCAAAAGATGACGCAAAGGAAAAAGAGTGCAAAGAAGCATTAAAAGATTTTGAAAAAAATTGGGAGAAATATTCTGATTTTGACCCAGCAATTCCGGTCTCCGACGCTAGTTATGAAGTTCAACAGTACAATCGTGTACTTGACGAGATTGCCACCATGATAGCAGAAGCCCAAGCACTAGAGTACGACATGGAAATCGATAGACAGATTCGGCTTGATTTGCGCGCATACAAACAAGCGCTCGTACAAAACATCCGAAACAACATAACAAAATCCATTTTCCGCCTTGCGTGGGTAACATACAATACAGTTCAGGGAGCGAAAGGAACTGCTGGTTCGTTTAGGAAGATGCTTAACCCCGAATCTGTTGTAGAGGGAGTGGGGGCAACCATGAAAGTGATTCAAGCGCATATTCCGCCTGGTGCCAAAAAATACCAGTTTGATACAAGCAAGACTAAAGGAAAAGTAAAATCTGCTGCGTGGAACGCAACACTTGAAACACTAGAAAGTGTTGGAGACCCTGTAGCCATAGCAACGCAGGCGGCCAAAGACGCAAGGACAGCGGCCGTAGGGGGTCCGGATCTAACTCCGCAAGAAGTTGCAATTTTGCGCACCCAGCACTTACAAAACAAAAAAATAGATAAAACACTTGCTGAAAGCTATGCAGAAAATGCAGCGCGACGCGCAAAACTATTAGTCCTTGAAAAACAAATTGCGGGAAAATATAACGAACTTCAAGAATGGAAAGCCAAAGAATATTCTCGCGTAAAGAATAGCGTGGAAGAAAGTTGTAAATAAAAATATGAAAAAAATTCTTATCACATCACTACTCATATTGCTTCCATTCACACTTTCTGCACAGGAGAAAGATACTATTTCGGTGGGGGAGGAGAATGTTGCTTATACAGAAATGATTGAGGAGAGCGGCATTTCGTATTATTACGATGAAGACGTATTAGTAGTAAGTGAGCACAACAATAAAATATGGCTTGTTTATAGGGCAAATGGCACTATTCTAGAGGCGCACGATACCAATTCCGATGGAACGCCCGATGTTTTCTTTGAACTAAACGCGGAAGAAGAAGTTGTAAGCTCAAGCGGTGAAGGAGTGAGTCAATTTGAACGCCCTGAAATTACTACATTCGAAAGCCTCATTGACAAAGAAGGAGCCGGTAGCGACGAGGATTTGGCGGGAGACCTTTCAGAGATAACTATACCGGGCGGAACTAGTAAAACTCTAATATTTGCTTTAATTATATTTGTATTGGTCGCAGGATACGTGGTGTGGAGTCGTAAGCAAAAAGTAGAAGAAAAAGAGGAATAATTTAATTCCTCGGAAGTGGGGCTTACTTGTGATTTGCACCTATCGCTTCGCCTATATGTTCAAAGTCATCTGCTTTGAGGAGTTTTACAAGGCCTTTGTTTATTTGACCCACAAGCTGTGGCCCCTCAAAAATGAGGCCTGTTATTAATTGAACGAGGGACGCTCCACGTTTGATTTTTTCATACGCATCTTCTGCGCAGAAGATACCGCCCACTCCGATGATTACGAGTTTGTCTCCATAGTTTTTGTATGTTTTCGAAATAAGTTCATTCGAAAGCGCTTGAGTTGGCATGCCACTTGCAGAACCTTTAATGTGTTCAGGAATTTCATCTATTATTTTTGGACTTTTTCTTACTTTATTTAAATTACCGATTATAACTCCATCAACTTTAAATGAAACGGCAACGTCAACAAGTTTTCCAAATTCTTCCCA
>Ga0255052_10000184_pt1 | contig 47760 bp, 41 predicted proteins | sample JV7_2_21_MG_FD_188632 | JGI IMG/M metagenome (GOLD analysis project Ga0255052, IMG submission 188632) | Seawater microbial communities from Jervis Inlet, British Columbia, Canada - JV7_2_21 | ecosystem: Environmental > Aquatic > Marine > Inlet | place: Canada: British Columbia | collected...
GACGCTCGCTGAGAAGCTGAGTAAGTGACGCGGGGATCGTTGATGACACAAACCACGATCGGATTGCCCAAAAGTCTGTCGCTGCGCATCGTCAGCATCATTCTCGCAGTGGCATTCCTGATGACCTGCGGCATGAAACTGGCCGGCAACCCGCAACTCGTGGCCAATTTTGAGACCTATGGTTTTCCAGCAGGCGCACACCATGTCGTCGGGCTGATCGAAGTCATCGGCGCTGTCGGGCTTTTTGTCCGGGCTTTCGCCCGCTACGCCGCATTCCTGCTGGTCGTGATTTCAATCGGGGCGGTCAGCACCCACGTTATTTTCCCGCCGATTCAGCATGGGCTACCGGCACTGATTCTTCTTGTTTTGAGCGCATACCCCGCGTATCAATACAATTTCGTTTCGAAGGATGGCGAAGGCAATTAGCGATCTTCATAAGCGGACAAAACTGTACCAGGCAGTACAGTTCCATTATAATTAGCTGCCCGACAGCACATAACATTCTCGTGGAGTATTTCAGATGACGAAATTGGCCGTTAAATCAGTCCTTACAGGGGCATTGTTCTTTCTCTGCACGTCTGTATTCGCACAAACGTCCCCGAGACAGGCGAACGTCGAAATGACCACCGAAGAATACGAAGACATCATCATGAGCCTGCCTTTGTTCTCCGAGGTGATCGATAACTGGACACGAAAGTCGGTCGAAGGCGATATCGCGAAACCCTACAAAAAAATGCGGACCGTCAAGACTTACCCCAAAGGCGAACAGGTTGTCTTCCCGAAGAAAGGCGACATGATCATCTATCAGCTCACAGGCATGTCATACGACAATCCCTTCAATCGGGCCAAAGATGAGCGGATTACGTCCAAGTCCACTCGCATCGTCGCGATCGATGCTAAAACCAAAAAAGTCCTTGCGTGGAAGGAACTGCCGCTGGAACTGAAGGGCAACCCTCACACGTCTCCCGTCACGCCTGATGGCAGATATGTCTGGGCCAGCGGTCCACCATTGACCAATTTCGAAGACATCGAGCTCGATGAGTCGATGACGGACAATTCCGGTTGCACGTCGCCCGTCTGCTCGATGATTCCAACAACACTCGTCAAGATCGATACGCTTACGCTTGAAGCGGTGAAGGTAGTTACATCACCCGGGCGCTTGCATCACGGTCACGTTTTTCGCGACAAATATCTCGTATTCGATACCTTCGTGCGTGATGCCGACGGCGTCGACACCTATCTTCTCGACCCTGAAACCGATCAGGTCATTGCGGGTATCAGAGACGATGAGCTGGGCGGCTCCTCTTATACGGTATGGAACGACCAGGACGACGAATACCTGTATCAGCTCATGGAACCGAAGGGCTACGGCAATCGAAAGGTGTTCGACGGTTATATTTCTGCGCACTGGATAAGGATGCAGAACTTCACCGCACTTCGACCATTCTGGATCTCGAAGATACGCGTCAGCGACGATCTGAAAGAGATGGAGGTAGTCAGGGAGTATCCCTATTTCGGCTACCGGGCAAACTGGGTTGAGGTATCGGGCGATAAGAAATACTTTTACACGACACCGAGCGGCATGAACATCGCCTGCAAAATCAACATGGAGACCGGACAGAAAGTCTGGTGTACGCCTGTCGGTGACGGACCGTACGGCTGCGAACTGAACGCCGACGAGTCCGAGCTGTGGGTCGCAAATAAGGGCGAAACCACCGACATGTGGGGCAATGACATAACGATCATTGACACGAGGTCCGGTATTCGCAAGGGGCTGATTAATACCGGCTTTACGACGGATCACATCATTCTTTCGCCGGATGGCAAGGAGATGTGGACCAGCTCGAACGGCAGCGGCAAGCTTTTCGTATACGATGCGGAAACTCGTGAAGAGAAAGCCGTAATACCGTTGCCTGGCTTCGGTGACCCGCACGGAGTGCCGTTTGTCTACTACGATGAAGACGAGAAAGGCCGCCTAGTTAACGATCAACACGGCTTTCACAATGGCGTGAATCCACGGACCGGCAACGCTCTGGTTTACTGAGTCGGAGGCCGCGCAAGGAATGCATTTATTGAGAATCGCGGTATGCCTGGTCTTCATCTCGCTTGCACAGTTCGCCTGCGCAACCGGAGATGAAGTCCAGCCCGCCGAGGCCGCAGGGCCTGTGGGAGATCCGGAGCATGGCAAGGAGTTGTTCCTCTCCGACATGGGCTGCAACATCTGCCATGGAGAGGATGCGAAAGGCTCTGTTGGCCCGGATATTCGGCAGGTAACGATCGAAAAGGTCTATCACGCATTGCAGAATTTCCCGGATATGATGAACTGGCAGTTCAATTTTCCGGAGTTATTCGAGGAACAGTCGCTGCTGGATATTGTCGCTTATCTACAGACGCTGGAGAAAGAGCCAGCCGAATAAGGCGAGGCATGAACCAGGGAATCATCAATCGGGTTGGGGCGACAATACTGAGCTTCGTTTTCGTCGCTGCGGTCGCTTTCTCGTGGCTGGTATTTCCCTACTTCATCAATGGCGACCGGATGTTGTTCGAGACCGGCCGGCAGGTTCAGGGCGAGCGTTTCGACGATTTCCGAACCTTGAACCGCATGCTGACGCGCTTCATTTATTTCCCGGGCGGCATTGAAGTCACGGCGCTGTATGCATCGGAGGAATACTTTCAGTTTGCCGACCGTCAGGGTGCTGTTGAAGCCTACCGGCCGGACAAGCATATTGTCTTTTTCATTTCCGAGGATGTGCACACGGGTTGGCTGCCGCAGGGGCTGGCGGATGCAACACTTACGGTGGACGGCCAGAACCTCAAACCCGTAGCCGCGGAAGGACCGGATCTCGTTGAACACCATCGAACGACGATCTTCCAGTTCGCGAAGTTTGACGAAGACGGGCAGGCATTAATCGGCCCGGATACCGGGGAGCTCAGGCTCACCCTTTCTCATCCCTGGGATCGGGACGTGGTCGAGGATGGTGAGGTCGTGCCAGTCGAGTCTCAATATGTCTGGGAGTTGCCACTCAATATCCCGATCGAACTCATGTCGCGGGATACATTCACGAGCATCATGGTGTTCTCCTTGTCCGCAGGCCTGCTGTCTTCTGTATTGACACCCTGCCTGATCCAGCTCGTGTTGATATTCTTTGCGACGCTGGGCGGCGTCACAGCACATCAGGTCGTCAGTGCAAACGGTATCAATCCGGAAGTCAGGCGCAAAGTCCTCTGGGTCTCGAGCTGTTTCGTCGCCGGCTACATCGCATTGTTCATCGCAAGCGGCGCCATTATTGGATATGCCGGCAAAGAGGCGCAGCTCTTTTTCGCCAACTATACGCGGCCGGTGGGCATTGTTGCCGGCATCATCGTCGTCCTCTTCGGCATCTGGCTCGGTATTCGGGCGAAGGCACCGCTCGTTTGCCGACTTCCCGGTGCCGATACGATTCAGAAATTCAAGACCAAAGGAACGCTCGGCACCGTTCTCGTCTCAATCGCCTTCAGCCTCGGCTGCATGTCCTGTTTTGGCGGCGCCATTATCGGCACGTTGCTGATCTATGTCGGTGCTTTGGGCAGCGCAACCGTTGGCGCAAGCCTGATGGGGATATTTGCCGCGGGCGTCGCGATCCCGTTCCTGCTGGCAGCTTTCTTTTTCTCAAGGATGCAGGGCCTGTTCGAGGCAATCGGCCGCCACACGCGCGTCGTCGGCGCCATTTCCACGGCGATCATCGTGTCCTTTGGCGTGCTGTTGATAACGGACAATTTTCACACCGTCAGCGACCTCGTTTACCCGTATCTCGGGCTCGGGTAAGCAGCGCAATAATCCCATGAATAGGGCACTGATCCTTGCTCTGACTTTGATCCTGCCGTCCATGGCTGGCGCCGATATTCTCGATATCTTCAAAAGCGATGCACTGACGAACGGAAGCCAGTTCGCGTTTGCGCCAAGCAAAAGCAAAGCCGCCGTTATCGTTGTCGACACACTGGACCATGAACTGGTTGCTGAACTCGAGCTACCGCATGTTCCAGGTAGCGTTGTCGTATCCGAGGATCTCGATCTGCTCATCGCAACAAATCCCGACAACGAATCCGTAACCGTAATCAATCTGTACACGCGAGAGGTCATCCGGGAACTGGACATCGGCATGCGCCCCGACGCCGCGCTCCTCAATCCATTCGATCGATTTGTCGCTTTTGGTAGCAGCGACGGATCCGTCTCAGTCTGGGATATGCATTCCTTCGAGCAGATGCTGCGTGTCGATGGCCTCTCCTCCGCACTGTCCATGACATACGGCTTCGACGGACGAAATTTGTATGTCGTGGAGCCGGCGAAAAAAACCGTCAGCGTGATCGAAATGCACCGGCGCGATAAAGTCGCCGAGATATCGCTCGGTGGCGAGGACGACCCTGATGCAGAGGTCAGTGCAATGTCGCGGTCGGCCGATGGCTATACGGGCTTCGTATCAGTCACCTCGGAAAACCGGGTTGTCATGATCGATCTTATTGACTGGGGTGTTAAGAAATCCATACCGGTGGGCAGCGGTCCGATCCGGCCATACAGTACGGCAGACAATCGTTACGTTCTGGTTCCCAACAGGGATGATGAGTCGCTCACAGTACTGTCGGCTCTGTCACATGAGGTTGTTGCCACGATCCCGACCGGTGTCAAGGCACGGGAGCTGAACACGGGATGGCTCGATACGGTTGCATTCATCATGCCGGTGGAGGGAAAGGAAATCGCCGTGGTAAATCTCCGGGAGCTAAAGCAGGAAGAGTCAATCAAGCTTCCGGGGCGCACCGATGACGGCCTCGTGACATCTGATTCGAAGACGCTTTTCGCATCTCTCGTCGATAGCGGCCAGGTTGCGGCGATCGATGCCAGATCACGTAAGCTCGAGGCCCTGATCGACACCGGTAAGGGAACGCTGGAAGGTATCGAGATCGCTGTGTCGAATAACGTATGTCATTGATGAAACAACTGCTCATACTATTTATTGCGGCCGCGCTCAGCGCCGTGTCCGGCTGCCAGAAAGCACCTGAGCAAGTCTGGGTATCGGCACCAGAGCTGGATGTCTCTTTCGAACTGACAGATGAGGATGGCAATGTCGTTACCGCCGATAATTACGGTGGGCGCTTGCGCCTCGTGTTCTTCGGCTTCGCATCCTGTCCGGATATCTGCCCGATTACGCTGCAGAACATCGGTATCGCCCTCAATTCAATCGGGCCGCTTGCAGAAGACGTAACTGTGCTGTTCATTTCCGTCGATCCGAAGAGAGATACGCCGGATGTGCTTAAGGAATACACCGATGCTTTTCACCCGTCGGTCGTCGGCCTCATCGGCACCTACGAGCAGTTATCGGCTGTGACATCCGGCTTTCGCACGACATTCGGCTACACGCAGGCGTCGGACGATGGCCAGGACAGGCCGCTCAGCAAAGAGGAATACGATGCTTTATCGCCGGAGGCATCCTATTTCCCCTACCACAGTTCCCAGGTTTACCTGATCGGCAAAAACGACGAATTGCTGGACATCATCGGCTATGGCAGCAAGCCACCCGTCATCGAGGAAAATCTGCGCAAATACCTGGACTAAAAGCCCGCTGAGAAGGTCACTCCGTAGAACGCCATCTCCGGGACGGGGTTCGAACATTCCATGACATAGGACAATGTTCCCAGCGTATCGATCGCGGAACAGGATACTTCCTCGGTAAGGTTGTCCCCCCAGATCGCAATCTCAAATTGCTGCTCGTTGCCAAAACTGTAACTCGCCCTGGCGTTGATAAATGTTGCGGAATCCACCCAGGACATAGCGGCTTCATCCAGGCTGGCGTTGAATTCATCCCGGTATGCGATGTCAACCTGCACGTGTAATGAATTGTTGCCAATCTGGAATTCCTTTTGCACTAAGCCATTGAACGACAATTCGGGTGCATTTGTTAATACGGAGCCTGCCTTGACTGTGGTCAGGCCCCCGTCTTCGGTTATCTCGGTGTTCAGGAAACCCAGTCCGGCCTGCACATACCAGGTTTCCGCAGGCACCCACTGGAGTTCCAGGTCAGCGCCAGATATTTCGGTTTGCGGTACATTCAAAAATGCAGGGGCCCCCGTGGCATCGACATCGAATACCTGCAGGTCCTCCCAGTCATAGAAGAACACGGCGCCGTTGAATATGACGCGGCCTTCTGCCAGCGTCGACTTGAAGCCGGCCTCGTAGGCATACATGAACTCCGGTGCGACGGGTTTGTCTGCCGTACCGCTGAATGCGGCCAGTGCGCGTGTGTCGAATGCACCAGACTTGAAGCCCTTGGAATAAGAGACGTAGCCCATGAAATCATCGGTGAAGCGATGGTCATAGATCAGGTTCCATCCAGGTTCCTCAAGATCCTGCACAACCGGGATGTCCAGTCGGCAGGGGAAACCACCGACAGGTGGCGGGCAGGGGCCACTCGGAGGATCCGTCAGCACGTTAAAAGCGTCCAGACTGATATAAGTGTCGAGCGGGAGGCGCGGACCGGGTGTGCCGGAAGCAGTGTAGGCAGCGACGCGGGCTACGCTGTTCCCGCTCTTGCTGTCGTCGGTGTAACGCAAGCCAACGGTGAGAGTCCCTTTGTCACCGACGTCCGCTTCAACCTGACCGTATAGTGACCAGATTGTTACGTCCTGGTCGATTGCGATTGACGGAACGACACCAAAAGGCGGGGCACCATCATCTGTACGGTAGATAATAGTCGCCAGACTGTCATCCTCGGTGTTATAGAAGGCACCTGCGATCCAGCGAAACCGGCTGTCCGTGTCGGAAACCAGGCGCAGTTCCTGGGAAAAGATTTCCCAGGTTCCGGATTGCCCTGGTATGAATCCGGTGCCGTGTGGCGAAAGGGCATTGGAGTTTGGAAACTCGATCGCCAATTCGTCGTAAGCCGTCACGGACGTGAACTCAAAGTTGCCAAAGTCATGTGAGATGTTGGCGACAAAACCTTCGAAGTCTATCTCGGCCAATGCAGGGCCTGCGTCATAGATCTGGTTCCAACTGCTTGTGGAGGGATTGCTGACTGCGCCACCGCTTAGCGGAATGAGGCCAACGCAGCCGTTGCTGCCTTCGAACTGCGCAATACCCGCCAGCATTTCGGGGCAATCTATGACCGGTGAAATGATCGTCGCGCCAGCCGCCCTCGCGTCTACATAGGTCATCACACCCTGGTCGGTATTGACGTTCATGGGGCCGGATGCGTCCCAAAGACCCGACCCTCTTGCAGTGGCACCGCGGTCGCCCCGGTTGTAACCGGCATGTATCGTAAATAAGAGCGAAGTATCTTCCGATGGCTCGAAAAGCAGATGAACACGACCGGAATTTCTTTCTATTTCCCCGCGATCCGGAGCCGGCCCGGTGACCGGGTCCACGTAAAGGTTGTCCCAGATCGCATCGCGATTGACTGAGTTGACCGCAACCCGCAATGCTGCCGTGTCACCCAGCGGAACGTTCAAAGCACCTTCCAAATCAAGGCGCCCTTCATTGCCCGCGCTGACCCGGACATGACCGCCGACACCTCCGCCGATTTCCGGTTTGCGTGTAATGTAGTTGACCGCGCCACCCGTGGTGTTCCTGCCGAAGAGTGTGTTTTGTGGTCCCCGCAAGATCTCGATCCTCTCCATGTCAAACACGGCAAACTGGCTGGTGAACGGAGACACCAGTGTCACTTCATCCAGATACTGGCCGACCGCCTGTTGCCCGGTGATGTGGTAGTTGTTAGTGCCAACGCCACGAATGGAAAAGCCCGTGTTGAGTGCGGATGGTCCCTGCAGGAACAGGTTCGGATACAGGTCAACGATATCGTCCGTATCGAAGACACCCAACGCTTCCAGTTGTTCACCCGCCAATGCATTGATGGCAATAGGAACATCCTGGATAGACTCGGCACGCTTTGTTGCCGTGACCACGATTTCTTCCAGAATGCCATCGTCGGTTTCCTGAGCGGCACCAGGCGCAGCGAGCAATATCGAGGTTGCTGCCAGTAGAAATGATGTCATTGTTGAACACAGGCGGTTTATTTTGTTCATCTCATCTCTCGCTCTGAATTAGTTTTGTGGCACTGCGAACATCGTACGACACCGAATGAGGGCCCCATCATGAATATCGCTTCGAGTACGGTGAAAAAATGTGGTGCCGAGTTTAAATAGGATTAGAACAAATCCAGATCGTTTGCCAGAACAACTTTTCCATCATAGGCGGACCGGACTTCGTCAACGATGATGCTTTCGGGCACGCCATAGAAAAGGCCGTGATAAAGAACCAGCAGGCCCGGTTTCGCCTCGCTGGCCAGCCTGCCGAGATCGCCAGCCGTCGTGTGATGTTTTTTGTGATAGGACTGCCAGAACTCGCTGGTATTAGAGAGCCCACTGTCGCTGATTACTTCGTGGAACAAAAGATCGACGCCTCGCGCTTTCTCGAGGACTTTCTCACTATAAGCAGTATCACCGGAAATGACGATCGACTTGTCATCGGTTGTGATACGGAAACCGAATGCGGGTTTGATCTCACCGTGATCCACATCGAACGCTTCGACAGTCAGATCGTCTTTCTGGAAAATGATGCCTTCTGTTATCTCTGTGACATCGATCTGGTAAGCATCCGGGTTCTGCACCGGGTTGATACCGGATGTCCTGATAGCCGTATCCGCCGCCATCATTTGGTACATGTTCTCGGTCATTTCCCTGAGTCCGACCGGGCCCCAGGCAAAAAGGCCTTCCCGCCTTCGCCACCATAGAGTGAACGCGAGCTCTACGTAATCCAGTGTGTGATCGCTGTGCAGGTGCGTGAGAAACACGCAACAGATCTGACTCGGATACAAAGACGGAATATCGTACTTGTATCGCGCAGTAATGGCGTTTTGTACAACACCGCCTCCGATGTCGAACAGGTACGCCTCGCCTTTATGGATGACCGCAAGACCCGGTCCGGCGCGATGCGCATCGGGCACCGGATTGCTCGTACCAAGCACGACCACCTGCGTTTCCCTGTCCAGCTCCGCCTGTGTCGGTTTGTCGCGGGTTTCGATGACGGCACTGGGCACGACTTTGGCGAACTGTTCATTATTGGACTTTTCGCATGCCGTCAAGGCGATCGCCACGACGCTTGCAAGGACAAAAGGATTTCCGGTGTTGAAATTCAAATCTTCAGACGCCTGTAGACCTGCCGGGTATTGTCCTCGAATATCATCTTTCTTTCAGCGTCCGTCAATTTCGGATTGCCGTCGATATACCGCTTTGTGTCGTCGAAGTAATGTCCTGTCTCGGCATCGATGCCTCGGACTGCCCCGACCATCTCGGAGGCAAAAAGGATGTTCTTCGCCGGGATGACATCCAGCAGGAGGTCAATGCCCTTCTGATGATAGACACAGGTATCGAAATAGACGTTGTTCATCAGGAGTTCGTCGAGCGGCGGCAAACCCATACCGTCTGCAAGTCCTCTATAACGGCCCCAGTGATAAGGCACGGCACCGCCTCCGTGAGGAATAATGAACTTGATCTCCGGAAAATCCTTGGTCACTGTCGATGTCATCAGCTGATTGAACGCTGTGGTGTCGGCGCTGAGATAGTGCGAGCCAGTGGTGTGGAAGCAAGGATTGCACGACGCGCTGACGTGAATCATGGCGGGGACGTCGAGCTCGACCATTTTCTCGTATATTGGATACCAGTAACGGTCCCCCAGCGGCGGCGCGGTCCAGTAACCACCCGAGGGATCCAGACTCAGGTTACAACCGACGAAATCGTATTCACCGATGCATCGTTCGAGTTCGGTGATGCTGTTTTCGAGACCGGTCCCTGGAGACTGGGGCAGCTGCGCTACCCCAATGAAGTTGTCCGGATAAAGCTGGGTAATTCGGTAGATGAGATCGTTGCAATGCTCGGTCCAGTATTTGCTGGTCGATGCGTTACCGATGTGGTGACCCATCCAGCTCGCACGCGGTGAAAAAATTGTCGCGTCCGTGCCTCGCTCATTTTGTAGCTTGAGTTGTGCGCCCTCGAGACTCTCACGAAGCTGGTCGTCGCTGATGTTGATCACCCCTTTGATCGCCTCATGATCCGGGTCCTTTTCGAGCTCGGCTTTTTGCTGTTCGCGGTACTCTCCGAGCTCATCCGGCGCAGTCGTATAGTGCCCGTGACAGTCAATGATCATAGGGATTCTCGTTTGGTCGATTCGACGCGATTCGTTGTTTTCAAACAGAGTAGCAGCGGAATGCGGGCTTCAGTCCCTTAAAAATGAATATCTATGGCTCGTCAAGCAAAAGTCACCGGGGCGAGATATCACCCCGCAGCAAGAACAGGGCATCATGAACTCGATGAGCAGGCGGCAGACAGCGATTCCTTGTGCGATCCTTCGTGGCGGCACCTCACGCGGCGTGTATTTTCATCGCGACGATCTGCCGGACGATGATCAGTTGCGGGACCATATCCTGCTCAGCGTCATGGGAGGGCCGGATGTCCTGCAGATCGACGGCATCGGCGGAGGCCACCCGCTAAACAACAAAGTCGCGATCGTCAGCCAGTCAGAGCGGGATGACGCCGACATCGACTATCTTTTCCTCCAGGTCACGCCACAGGATGCGCGGGTTGCCGACGTGCAAAACTGCGGCAATATCCTCGCAGGCGTTGGTCCTTATGCAATCGAATCCGGCCTGGTCGAGGCAGGGAAAACGCACACGCAAGTCCGTATCCACATGGTCAACAGCGGCAATATGTGCGAGCTGACGGTGGAAACGCCCGACGGTGTCGTCAACTACACTGGAGATGCAGAGATCGATGGCGTGCCCGGAAGCGCTGCGCCGATCATTTGCGATTTTCTGGATGTCGCCGGATCTGCCTGTGGTGAATTGATGCCGACGGCGAATACGGTGGATACGATTGACGGCGTGGAGATGACCTGCATTGACAATGGAATGCCGGTGGTCGTCCTGCGTGCGAGCGACTTTGGCATCAGCGGTAGGGAAACGCCCGAAGAGCTGGATGCAAACGAAGGACTGATGTCGCGCCTCGAGAGTATACGGCTCAAAATCGGGCCATTGATGAATCTTGACGACGTCACTGAAAAGACCGTGCCCAAGATGTGCCTGGTTTCCGGGCCGAAAGAAGGCGGCCACCTGTCGACGCGCACGTTCATTCCTCACGTCTGCCACCGTTCCATCGGTGTGCTTGGCGCCGTCAGCGTTGCAACGGCATCCCTGATTGAGGGCTCGGTGACATCAGGTATCGCAGTCGTACCGGAGGGTCGGGAGAAAACAATGATCATCGAGCATCCGACGGGTTCGTTTACGGTTCGACTCGTTGTGAATGATGACTGGCAGACGGTCAGCGTCGAAAGAGCTGGCGTCATCCGCACCGCGCGCCTGTTGTTTCGCGGCGAAGTATTCGTCCCCTCGATGGAATCTTGATGAAAACGATTGCGCCGCCTGATCCGAACACGAGAACGCCTGAGTACAAAGCACCGCCCGGTGCCTGCGACTCGCATTGCCATGTGTTCGGACCTGGTGACGTGTTTCCATACTCGGAGACCCGCAAGTACACGCCACCGGATGCTGCAAAGGAAAAACTACGCGAGCTGCACGACAAGCTCGGCATCCAGCGCGCAGTCATCGTGCATGCGAGCTGTCACGGCACTGACAACAGGGTGACACTGGATGCGATCGCTTCAAGCAATGGACGATATCTCGGCGTCTGTAACGCGGATACGTCGTTTACAGAAGAACAGTTCGAGGAACTGAATGCCGGCGGCATTCGCGGCGTGCGGTTCAATTTCGTCAAGCACCTGGGCGGTCCGCCTGACCTCGACAAAATGCGCGATATCGTCAACAAGGTCGCACACCTGCCCTGGCATGTTGAGTTGCACTTCGATGCAAAGGACCTGTTGGAGTACGAGAAGGTACTCGACGATATGCCTTTACCGGTCGTCCTCGATCATATGGGTCGCACGCCTGTCGCCGATGGCCTGGATCAGGCACCATTCCGGGCTTTGCTAAAGAAGCTGTCCGACAGCGATAAGCTCTGGGTCAAGGTATCGGGCTGCGAGCGCATCTCGGCTGCGGGCCCTCCGTTCGTGGACGCAGTGCCGTTTGCGAGAGCTTGCATCGCTGCGGCCCCGGACCGGGTTATCTGGGGCACGGACTGGCCACACCCGAATGTGAAGATCATGCCGAATGACGGCGATCTCGTCGACCTGATACCACAGATGGCGCCGGAACCAGAGATGCAGCAGAAATTACTGGTCGACAATCCGGCCAGGCTTTTTGGTTTCTGATAAGAAGGAAAATTCATGAGAAAAGTTGCCGTGCGAAATATATTGCGTGCCGATCCCGAGTCAATTGCCACGCTCGAGTCTCTGGGCGTCGCCACCGTTCATGAAGCGCAAGGTCGCACCGGACTGATGGCGCCGTACATGCGCCCCATCTATTCCGACGCACGCATTGCCGGCAGCGCGGTGACGGTTTTGGCCCACCCCGGTGACAACTGGATGATCCACGTTGCGATGGAGCTGTGTCAGGCCGGTGACATTCTGGTCGTCGGCGCATCTGCGGAATGCAGCGACGGCATGTTCGGTGACCTGCTGGCTACATCTGCGATAGCCAGAGGCGTCAAAGGCCTGGTCATCGATGCCGGTGTCCGCGATGTACGCGATCTGAAGGAAATGGGTTTCCCGGTCTGGTCGAAAGCCATATGGTCGCAGGGAACCGTCAAGGAAACGGTCGGCGCCGTCAACGTCCCCATCGAATGCGCCGGCGCAACGGTGAATCCGGGCGATGTCGTCATTGCTGACGATGACGGCGTTTGCGTGGTTCCCCGTGAGTCTGCCGCTTCGGTAGCGGAAAAGGCTCTCCAGAGGACTGCGAACGAGGAAGAAAAGCGGGCGCGCTATCAGGCCGGTGAAATCAGTCTGGACATTTACGGCATGCGCGAACCGCTGGCGGACGCAGGACTGGAATATGTTGATTCGCTTGAGGATCTCGAAAACTAGCCCGGTCTCAGGTGTTATATTCCATCGGTGCCAAGAATAACTATCAGACAGGCCCGCACGTTCCTTGCAGTAGCTGAATCGTCAAGCGTTACGGGCGCCGCAAAAGCGATCAACCGGTCTCAGACCTCTGTCACCAAAGCGCTCCAGGACCTGGAGCACGAGCTGGAGGTCGAACTGTTCGACCGATCGTCGAAGGGCGTGACGCTTACTGCATACGGAAAGGCCTTGCAGCGAAACGCGGCCGAGTCCGCCCGCGCATTCGAAAGCGCGGGCGGACTCGTGCCGCCGCTGGTGATGAAAGAGTCACCCGGAGTGGCTCGTTTTTTTCACATGGACATCTCGGACAAATGGCTCGATGCATTTCTGGCGACGGCGGAGCATCAGAACCTCGCGGCCGCAGCCAACGAGTTGCAGTTAACTACCGCTGCCGTATCCGCCAACCTGCGCAAACTTGAAGACACGCTGCACATGACCCTGTTCGAGCGTTTGCCGAATGCCACGATTCCGAACACCTTTGCCCGATCACTGATTCGTTACATCAAGCTTGCGAGGAGTTACCTGCGCCACGCGATTGACGAACTGTCAGGAATGAAAGGTGAAAAGACCGGGCGAGTCACGGTCGGCAGCCTTCCCTTCGTGCGAACACTCATTCTGCCGAGGGCGATTACCCGAATGCGAAATGCGCATCCCTATCTCGACGTTTCGACTCTGGACGGTCCTTACGACGATCTCATAACTGCACTTCGTTGTGGTGATATCGATTTCCTGGTCGGTGCGCTGCGCGGTACGGCCAGGGAATCCGATCTCATCGAAGAGCCATTGCTGGAAGATCAACTCTCGCTCATCGTGAGGTCGGGTCATCCGCTACAAACAAAAAAGTCACCCGATTGGCCCGACCTGCTCGATTTCGAATGGATACTGCCCCGTTCGGGTACGCCGACACGGAGACTGTTCGAAGCAGCGATCCATGCTCATGGCCTCGAAAGCCCGCAGCATGTGATCGAAACGAGCTCGATGGCCTTGCTGCGTGGCTTGCTCGTCGAGACCGACATGGTCACGGTCCTCTCGAGACATCAGATACATTACGAGGAGAAGAACGGCATTCTGGCTGCCCTGCCCTTCGAACTCGTCGAAACCCGTCGTCCCATAGGAATAACACGTCGGGACCACAGCAGCATTGCGCCTGCAGCAAACCTGCTGCTTGACGAGCTGAAACGGGTCGCAAAAGAGATCGAACCATCTTTGTAGAGATATGAAAACTCAAATAGCAATTATTGGTGCCGGACCTGCAGGACTGATGCTCGGGCATCTGTTGCACAACGCAGGCATTGACTCGATCATCGTCGAGAACAAGAGCCGCAAATACATCGAGGAACGCGTTCGGGCAGGGGTGCTCGAGCAAGGCACTGTCGACGCGATGGTGGATTCCGGCGTCGGCGATCGTCTGCTCAAGGAAGGCCTGGAGCACGACTACATCGATATCCGATTCGAAGGCAGGCCGCATCGCCTGAACGTCAAAGAATTGTCGCGTGGCCGCTCTGTGTGGGTCTATGCACAACACGAGATCGTCAAAGACCTGGTCGCCGCGAGGCTTAGGTTTAACGAACCGCTCTACTTCGAAGTCAGCGACGTCAGTATCCACGATATCGATACGGACAATCCTTCTGTCCGCTTCATTCATGAGGGCGGGGAACAGCTCATCGAATGCGATTACGTGGCGGGCTGCGACGGCTTTCACGGAATATCCCGCCGCATGATTCCCGAGTCGGTTCTACGGATCTACGATCGGCAATATCCGTTTGCGTGGCTCGGCGTTCTGGCCGAGGCGCCCCCCGCATCGCAGGAAATCATCTATGCCTATCACGAGCGTGGCTTCGCATTGCAGAGCATGCGGGGGCCCAATATAAGCCGGCTCTACGTCCAGTGCCCGGTGGCAGACACGGTCGATGACTGGCCCGATGACAGATTCTGGATGGAGCTGCACGCGCGTCTGCAGACCGATGATGGCTGGCACCAGCAGGAAGGCCCGATATTTCAGAAAGGCATCACGGGTATGCGCAGCTTCGTCTGCGAACCCATGCAATACGGCCGTCTGTTACTGGCCGGTGATTCCGCACACATCGTACCGCCGACCGGCGCCAAGGGACTGAACATGGCCATCGGTGACGTGCAGACGATGACGCACGCCTTCCGCGCGTCTTATGAAGACGGTAACAGGGAATACATCGACAGCTATTCTCACACCAGCCTGAAACGTGTCTGGCAGGTGCAGCGCTTCGCATCGATGCTCTGCTACAACCTGCATCGCTTCCCCGAGCACAATACCTTCGAGCACAAGATGCAGATCGCAGAGCTGAATAACATGACGCATTCGAAAGAAGCGATGCGTGCTTTGGCGCAGAACTACACGGGAGTTCCTTACGATCTGTTCTACGACCTGGACTGAAACACTGAACCAAGAGGTTGATCGATGTTGAAACTGAAAAGTTTTGTCAGTGGCCAGTGGCATGAGGGTGAGGGCAAAACTGTTGCTTTGTTGAATCCCGCGACGGAAGAGACGCTGGCCGAGACCAGCACGGGCGGCATCGATTTTGCCGCCGCACTCGAGCATGCGCGAATGGTCGGCGGGCCGGCATTGCGCGCTCTGACATTCGCCGAGCGCGCCGACAAGTTACAGGCGCTTTACGACGCGCTTTTCGCGAAACGCGAAGAATTTATCGAACTGTCGATCAGCAATGGCGGTAACACCCGAAACGACGCCAAATTTGATGTGGACGGCGCAACAGCGACATTGCTGGCCTATGTTGATGTCGGCAAAGCCCTGGGCGACCGGCACATTATCAATGACGGGGAATCGATTCAGATCGGCAGAACGCCACGTTACGGGGGAAAGCATATTCTCACGCCGCTGCACGGCGCCGCCGTACACGTCAATGCGTTCAATTTTCCGGCCTGGGGAACGATCGAGAAAGCCGCGGTCGCGCTGTTGGCAGGAATGCCGGTGGTCAGCAAACCGGCAACCAGCACGGCATTGCTGGCACATCGTATGACTGAGGTCATTGCCGATTCCGGCGTGTTGCCGGATGGCGCATTCTCGTTCATCGCGGGATCGGTCGGCGACCTGCTCGAGCATCTCGGGCCGCAGGATGTGCTGGCGTTTACAGGATCGGGCAACACGGCAGCGTTGTTGCGCAGCCTCGATGCCCACACGCATCGATCTGTGAGAGTCAACGTCGAGGCCGACAGCCTGAACGCCGCAATCATGGGCCCCGATGTCGAGATGGGCAGCGAGACATGGCAGATGATGCTCAACGAAGTGACGACGGATGTGCGACAGAAAGCCGGCCAGAAGTGCACGGCGATCCGACGTGTGTTCGTGCCGCCTGCGCAGGTCACGAATTTTGTGGACGCTTTGAAAGAGCGCCTCGAAGATATCATCGTCGGCAATCCTGCCGACGCAGACGTTCGCCTCGGGCCATTGGTCAGCCGCAATCAACTGGACGACGTCTCGGAAGGCATCGAGGCTCTCGGAAAACAGGCGGGCAAAGTCGCCGGAGCGCTTAATCCGGAAAACATGCCGGGCGTGGAACACGGCAAGGGATTCTTTCTGACCCCGCACCTGTTCCTGGCAGACGATGCGGCATCGGCGCCTGTCGTGCATGAACGAGAAATCTTTGGCCCCGTGGTCACTGTGGTGCCGTATGAAGACAACGAGACACTTATTAATAGCTGTGCTGCAGGTGGCGGTTCACTCGTATCGTCTGTCTATTCCGACGATCGAGACTTCTCCCGTGAACTGCTCGTCGGCCTTGCGCCGTACAACGGCAGACTGACCCATGGCAACAGCAAAGTCTCGGGCAAGTCTCCGGGCCCCGGGACCGTCATGCCGATGCTGGTACACGGCGGGCCGGGACGCGCCGGAGGCGGCGAAGAGCTTGGAGGCACTCGTGGCATGTCCTTTTACATGCAGCGAACGGCGGTGCAGGGTTATAGCGCACTGCTGGACAAGTTCTTTCCGGACTGATGCTATTTTTTTCTAATAAATCAAGACCTTATCACCTAGGCCCCTACCCGCTCGAGCGTATCGCCAGAAGCCGGGACGCCCGTTTGCGTGAGGCGGACCAGCCCGGAATTGCCCGGCCGACTGCCGATCCAGCGCGTGTGGACGGATTTCCAGGCACTGTCACGAAGTACCAGCAGATATTTTACGACTTGCGTGACAATGAAGCGGTGGGCACGAAGGCACCTGTTCCCCATGATTTGTACAGACGCATGGTCGATATCAAAGGTTCGGCCTATTTCCTGAACGCGAGCCAGGTAGCGATTTGTGAACTGGGCGATTCATGCTGGCATTCAGAAGCGACTCCCCTCGATCACAGCCATGCAGTGGTCATATTGGTCGAACACAGCCGGCTTCCCGAGGACGGAACACTGGCGCATTCCTGGGTCGCCGATTGCGTCGAACAAACAGCTGATTTTCGCGCTTACGAAATCGCCATCAGCATTGCAAACCACATTAAGGCGATGGGGTACTCGGCCACCGCGCATGATGGCCGCCACGGCGATGTCGATCTCGGCCGCCTGACCGTCATGTCCGGGCTTGGCGTTCGCACGGATACAGCAATACTCAATCCGTATCTTGATGAGCGGTATTGCGTTTGTGCCGTAACGACGGATTATGAACTGGCGTCGGATGAGGCACTCGATCCCGGCGCCGCCATGAAAGCCAGAGGCGTAGCTTACTGGCTCGGCATCGGCGGATCGACGTCCGGGCTCGAGCGCTGGCGGCAGAACAACAGGCCGACACACATGAGCAAGTTCGCAATGGAGACCGTCGATCGTGTCGACATGCCGACGACGCTGATCATCGACGACGAGGTGCCTCGTGTGCCAAAACGCGCGGCCTTTTTCGAGCGGCCGCTTCACGGTGACCTGGGAAGCAGGTCACAATTTGAACGTACCCGCTTTGCATTCAAACATCCGCTGGCAGCCGCCATGGTGAGTCAGATTCGGGCGATGGTAGCCGACCAGGATGGGCCGATCACCGAGACACAGTCGGCAAGTTGCAACGAAGCTGCTGAAAACAGCCGGGCACTGAAATCCCTGTCCTACTTTCTTGGCGCCGAACTCACCGGTATCTGTGAAATTCCGGACTATGCCTGGTTTTCTCATGATGAGAGAGGTGAGCCGATCGAGTGTCAGCACAAATACGCAGTCGTCATGTTGATCGACCAGGAGTACGACACGATGGAAGGCGCGTCCGGCGATGACTTCATCTCCGGCGCCCAGTCGATGCGTGCATACATGCGCGGCTCCGTTATCGCCGGCGTCATGGCCGACCATCTGCGTGCGCTCGGATTCCCGGCTCGGGCGCAGACGAATGCGGATTCCGAGGTATTGCACATTCCGCTGATTTTGCTGGCAGGACTCGGTGAACTGAGCCGAATCGGCGAGCTGGTCCTCAATCCTTTCGTCGGACCGCGCTTCAAGTCGGTGGTCATGACGACCGACATTCCGCTGGTGCCGGACAAGCCGATCAATTTTGGCCTGCAGTACTTTTGTTCGAATTGCCGCAAGTGCGCTCGTGAATGTCCCTGCGATGCAATTACCTGGGGCGACAAGGTCATGTTCAACGGCTACGAGATGTGGAAACTCGATGCGGAACGCTGCACGCGATACAGGATAACAAATCAACGTGGTCTGGCCTGCGGCCGCTGCATGAAGGCTTGCCCGTTGAACAAAGTCGTAACCTGGGACGGCCCGATCGCAACACAAGTCGCGAGCTGGCTGGGTATCAATGCGCGCTGGCTAAAGCCGGTCCTCGTGCCCATCGCTACGCGACTCGACGACTGGCTCGGTCATGGTATTCGCAATCCAGCCAAGAAATGGTGGCTCGATCTCGAGATCGTCGACGGCATTTGTGTGAAGCCGCGAAAGGGCGTCAATCAACGCGACCTGGACCTGAAGCGACACATCGATCCCGGGTCGCAAAAGATTGCCTACTACAATGCCAATGCCATGCCACCTCCGAATGCTCACGGCATCGCCTGGCCGCCGAACCGCAAAGAAGCGATCGCGGCGGGCGACCTGCTCGAAACGCCCGCAGAGGCGCTGGCACGGATCAGGGCAGGAGGCGCGAAGCCGGCGCATTATGTGCCGACGCCAGTGCTGGATGAATCTGATTTTCCCGAGCGATCGGTGGGCCGCTTCAATCTCTACGCGAAGAAGAAGACATGAACACTAAACCGCCCGCCACTGTTCCTGCAAAGCCATCTGCCACGGTTGCCATGCTGCGGGAAGGGCCAGAGGCCCCTGAATTGCTCATGGTCAGGCGACGGGCGGGCGATGTGTTCGGTGACAGCTATGCTTTTCCGGGTGGTCTTGTCGACGATAACGAACCCACTGCACACGAATTCTGCCGGGGCATAACGGCCGACGAGGCCGACAAACTGTTGCACGTGCCGGCTGGAGGCCTCAATTTCTACAGTGCCGCAATCCGGGAGTTGTTCGAGGAAACCGGCATCCTTCTCGCGCAGGACGCCGACGCCAACTGGCCGCCAGAGGGTCCTGACCTGCGGGAGCTGCGCGTACAGGTAGACAAGGGAATCCTTCGCTGGTCTGAATTTCTGCGCGACCAGGGACTGCACATGATATGCAACGCGCTGCATTACTTTGCCCACTGGGAGACCCCGTTGATTCAGCCGAAAAGGTGGTCTGCGCGATTCTTTTTCGCCGAGATGCCTACAGATCAGGACGTGCAACACGACGGCAGCGAGTTGACCGATAGCCTGTGGATTACTGCAGCAGATGCGCTCACGGCTTCGCGCGATCGTGCCATGAAACTGCCGTTCCCGACGATCAGAAGCCTGAGGATGTTTTCCGAAATCGATTCGATCGATGGACTGCTGAATTGGGCGGACGAAAGAGCGCTTGCAGGCGTGCAGAAAACCCGGCCCGCCCGATTCGAAAAAGACGGCAAAGCGAAATGGACGATACCGGGTGATGCCGATTATCCCGGTGAATAATAGGAAAATTAATGGCTCGCCAGTTCCCGGAGTTTGAATTTCTGAAGTTTGCCGGCCGGCGTCTTGGGCATGCTGTCGATAACAACCAGTTTTTCGGGCAGGTATTGTTTGGCCAGGTTTCTGCTTTGCAGGTAATCCGTCACCTGAGTTAGTGCCAATTCCTGACCGTTGTGAAGTGAGACAAACGCGCAACTCCTCTCGCCGAGCCGCTCGTCGGGCATGCCGACGATCGCCACTTCAATCACCTGTGGCATTTCGTGGATGAGATACTCGACTTCCACGACCGGAATATTCTCGCCACCGCGAATAATGATGTCCTTGCTGCGGCCGACGATTCGGATATAACCGTTCTCGTCCATTGTGGCCAGATCACCGGTCGCGAACCAGCCTTGCTCGTCGATCTCATACAAAGCCGGCCTCGCGTGATAGCCGACGAAAAGACTTGATCCGCGGCATTGAAGCTCACCTTCCATGCCGCGGTCGACCTCATTAAGATCGGCATCGACGATGCGCATTTCCAGGTGCGGCATTGCCAGCCCATCTGTCCCTTTCCCTGCATCCGGGACCGACGGAAGCACTGACGAAGCCAGCCCGAGTTCGGTCATACCGTAACCCGGTACGACGCTCGCGCCGAGTACCGACCGGCCCTGTTCTACGAGTACCGGCGGAATGGGCGCACCCGCTGTAAGAAAAAGTCTGAATCGTTCGAGGTCTCGATGCTCGATGCCGGGCAGGTTCACGATATCCGAGACGAATGGCGTGGCGCCGAACATGAAGGTGACGCCGTGGCGTTCCATGATTTCTGCCGCCTGAGCGGGATTCCAGACATCTGTCGTGATCAGGTGCGCGCCGAGATACAGAGACATCATGACGCCGTAGCAGAAGCCGATGCTGTGGGCGAACGGCGATGGCATGAAGATGACGTCATCCTGCCCCAGCCCCAGGCGTTCGGTCACGCTCTTCATCGAACAGAGCATCGTATTCGATGTGTGCATCACGCCTTTCGGCTCACCGGTCGTGCCCGAGGTGTACATGATTTTCATGACTTCGTCGGGCAGCAGCCCGGGTCGGTCGCCCGACCCGTCGTGCTCCGTCTCACGGAGTAATTTGGCTTCGAATGAATCCTGCCCATCGCCGCCAATGATGACGACGTGCTCGAGCGTGGTGACCTGTTTTTGGATTTTCGCAGCCAGTTTTTCATGATCGAACTTGCGAAATGCGTTCGGCACGATCAGGGCTTTTGCACCGGAACTTCTCACCATGAAGTCCAGCTCACGCTCTCGAAAGATCGGCATCAGGGGGTTGCTGATAGCGCCGATGCGCGCACAGGCGAGATGAACGGCGATGAAATGCCACCAGTTCGGAATCTGAAATGAGACGACGTCTCCGCGTCCCACTCCCAGGCGCATCAGATTGGTCGCAATTAGCGACACACGTTGTGAAAGATCTGAATAAGTAAGCGACTCGGGAGCTGCCTGATCGGCACGATACGCCGTCAGATACTCCGCCTGCGGGCGGCTTGCCAATGCATCATTCAGGTAATCGACTACAGTCCTGCCAGGCCAGAAACCTGTCGAAGCTTCCCGCGCGATTCGCGACTCGCCAAGTATGAATCCCGATGTCTTATTGCCGTCAATTTTGTCGTCGAGCACGACGCTTACCTGAATTTTCCAGAAATAACTCAACACGTGACTGAGTGTCGTGAAGATCATGGAGTCTTCTGGTTTCGCTCAGTTCGAGTTCGTAGCCGTCGACCGACGGATCCCCTGATGCGGCGATACATCGCTTGCATGATGCCAGTGCCTCGGCCGAAAGTGATCCCAGGCGTTTCGCAAGCGCGGCGGTCCACGAACCAAGCTCGTCAGCATCGATCACCCATTGCACCAGCCCCAGGCGTTGCGCTTCGCTGCCATCAATGATTTCTGCCCCGAGAATCAGCCGACGGGCCGTCGCTTCGCCGCATATGCGCGGCAACCGCTGCGTGCCTCCGGCCCCTGGTATCAGACCCAGACTGGCCTCAGGCTGCCCGAGTTTGGCCCGGTCCGAGGCAACCCTGAGGTCGCAGGCGAGCGCGAGTTCAAGTCCACCGCCGAGCGCCGCTCCGCCGATTTCGGCAATAGTTACGGCGCCCAGTTTCTCGATGCGAACAATGACCCTCTGAAGCTGCCGAACGATACCGATCATCTGATCACGACCATCGTCGGTCTCGAGGCAATCCTGGATCAGCTGCAAGTCAGCGCCAGCGCAGAACACATTAAGGGCGCTTCGAATATGCAAAACGGACAGACCCGGTTGCTGCTCTACCCGATCCAGCGCACCGTCGAGTTCCCGAATCAAATTGTCGTCAAAAGCGTTGACTGGCGGGCGATCGAGAACAAGTCTGGCGATGCTGTCGTTGATGCTTAAAGTTATCTTGTCACTCTTATGCGGCATGGTCCGACCCCTTCATGACGTCTGCAGCAATGATCAGTTTCTGGATTTCGCTGGTGCCTTCGTAAATGCGCAGGGAGCGGACTTCGCGGTACAGGTTTTCGACGACATTGCCCGACACCACGCCGAGGCCACCGAAAAGTTGCACGGCCTGATCGATGACTCTCTGTGCCTCCTCCGTGGCATAAAGTTTGGCCATCGCTGCTTCGCGGCTAATTCGTTTCTCGGGTGCACGGTCCTTGGTCCAGGCGGCCCGATATATCAAAAGCGCTGCGGCATCGATGCTGACGGCCATGTCCGCGATCTTAGCCTGCGTAATCTGAAAGTCGGCAAGATGCTTTCCAAAGGCCACCCGTTCCTTGCTGCGGGCGACTGCCTCATCGAAAGCCCGTCGGGCGAAACCGAGGGCAGCGGCTCCGACGCTGGTGCGAAATACATCCAGCGTGCCCATCGCCACGCGAAAACCATCACCGGGTCCCGAAACCATGTTCCCGGATGGCACTCTGCAGTTTTCGAACTGCAATGTACCGAGCGGATGAGGGGCGGACACCTGAATCCTTTCACTTACGTCAAGACCGGGTGTCCCGGCATCGACCACGAAGGCCGATAAGCCCCTGGTTGCCGCCGCCTCGTCGGTGCGGGCGAATACGACATAGTGATCGGCTATGCCGGCGTTTGAAATCCAGGTCTTGGTGCCATTGAGTAAATAAGCATCACCATCTTTTCTTGCCGTCGTTTTGATGGCGCCGACATCGGAACCGGCTTCGGGCTCGGAAAGCGCAAAAGCTGCGATCGACTTCCCAGCGGCAACATTCGGTAGGTATCGCTTTTTCTGGTCATCGCTGCCGAACAATGAAATCGGACCGCTGCCCAGGCCCTGCATCGCGAAAGCGAAATCGGCAAGACCCGACTGGTAACTCAATGTCTGGCGACACAGGCAAAGACTGCGCACGGAAATCGCGCCTGCGCCATCGTTCGCTACGCAGAGTTCCAGCAAGCCGGCATCGCCGAGCCTGCTCACCAGTTGCCGGCAATGCGCGTCGATATTCGCGTCACCTTGCGGATGTTCTGCCAGAATGTCCTGGTTGCCGGAGATCCAGTCGTGAAGACGATCGGCAAGCGAGCGTTGCTCCTGATCGAAAAAAGGCCAGTCGAGGAATGCGTGGTCAGCCATATGCGTCTCCCACGGCGACCGCAAGCCGCTCAGTTACCTTCGAATACGGGTTTTTCTTTGGCGACGAAAGCATTGTAAGCGCGCATGAAGTCGTTCGTCTGCATGCAGATTGCCTGGGCTTCGGCCTCGATTTCCAGTGCCTGCTCGATGCTGACGTCCCATTCCTGGTGCAGGCATTTCTTGGTCACGCCGTGAGCAAAAGTCGGACCTGAAACGAGCCTCTGAGCGGCTGTCGTGGCCACCTCGAGAACTTCGCCGGGCTCGGCCAGCGCGTTGAAGAAACCCCAGTCACGGCCTTCCTCTGCTTTCATGACCCGGCCCGTATAAAGCAACTCGGATGCCCGTCCGTGACCGATGATGCGAGGCAGGATGGCACAGGCACCCATATCACAGCCGGCCAGCCCGACACGCACGAACAGGAATGCTGTTTTGCAATCCGTGGCACCGTAACGAAGGTCACTCGCCATCGCAATGATCGCGCCTGCGCCAGTGCAGACACCTTCGACCGCAGAGATGATCGGCTGCGGACACGCTCTCATTTCCTTGACGAGGTTGCCGGTCATTCTCGTAAAGTTCAGCAATCCTCCGATATCCATTTCGGTCAACGGGCCGATGATCTCGTGTACGTCCCCGCCAGAACAGAAATTGCCGCCGGCACCGGTAAAGACAACGGCTTTGACGTCATCTGTGTACTGTAATTTGTGAAATGTATCGCGCAGCTCGGCATAACTTTCAAACGTCAGAGGATTCTTGCGTTCAGGCCGGTTGAGCGTGATCGTCGCGATCTTGTCTTCGACTTCCCAGCCGAAATGTTCAGGACGAAATTCGGCGCCTTTCAGTTTGTACATCGGTATTCGCTCCCTTGTATCAGCCGGTGATGGCAAGCCCGCCGTTAACGCTCAGTACCTGGCCCGTGATGAAGCTCGAGCGCTCGCTTGCGAAAAACAAGACGGCGTCTGCGACTTCTTCAGGTTTCCCCAGGCGTCTCATCGGCGTGGCACGTATGAAGGCTTCTCTGTGTTTTTCCGGTACGGCAGCAAGCAGCGGCGTATCGGTGGGTCCCGGGCAGACGACGTTGACGTTGATATTGAAACGCGCCATCTCGCGCGCGAGGCCTTTGGCAAAAGCCATCGCACCGCCTTTGGCTGCGGAATATACAGTTTCCCCGAGACTGCCGACTCTGCCGGCATCGCTGCTGACGATGACGATCTTTCCTGAATTCTGTTCAATCATGCCGTCGAGAAAGGCGCGGGTGACGGCGATGACGCCCATCAGATTGAGATTGACGACGTCGTTCCAGAATTCCTCCGAATTATCGACGAAGCGCTCGATTTTTCCCCAGCCCGCAACGTGGGCGATGATGTCCAGTTGCGGTCGTATGGCCAGCACTTTCTTTTTGCAGACTTCGATCGACGATGCATCGGTAACATCGAGCTGAACGAAGTCAGCCGCACTGCCTGCCTCACGAATTTCCGCGGCGGCGGCCTCGCCTTTTTCCGCGTTGATGTCTGCCAGCACGACACGCGCACCGGCCTCGGCGAAGGTCTTCGCTGTTGCAAGACCGATCCCGGAGGCGGCTCCGGTAACCAGTGCCATTTTGTTGTTCAGATTCATCGATCCCTATCCTCCCGATGGGGCATTCAGTATTGAATATCGGGACCGGAGAACAAATACGCATATGCCGCTATATATGCGACACATATACGATCACTCAACTGTGAGGGAAAACAGGAGCTTAGGGTATTGCCTTTATATTACAGCCGGGGTACGGGACTTAGTCTGACGGACTCTGGTCGCTGCTGCTTTGATAGGGTTCATGAGCCTTCACTTCCGATTGAGGCACCTCGTTTTCATAGTATTCCTGAAATTCCTTGCCGAAAATGTTGCCTCTGTCACGCCAAAAGGCCTCATAACCCGAAGTTCCCTTCGCGATTGTCAGATTGGCAACAACGCCTTTCCATATGTATGCGTCTAAAGCGCCGTGCTTATTTTGATAGTACGCATTTTCATACATGCGATAATTGTTGTTTAGCCATATGTAGAAGCGATGCTTCTCTTCCGGAGACAGTGACTCAATATCCTGCATTGCCCTGAGGTGAATACTCGCCATCTCGGTACTGCCAGCAATAATGCCGAGCGACTCCCGAAGGTCATGCGTAACATTTTGCGCCGTTGTCAGTTTGGTCGCGCGGGTGCTCTGACGAATCTGAACCGCGACATAAATGAGCGACACCACGATAGCGGCAGTTCCCAGGATCTCCGCCAGATTTGCGTAGTAGGAAAGCTCCATCGTCAGACGACTTTCAAACTATGTCGGGGTTGCATCCGGAGTTGGGGAAGTCCGGCAATTTCTCTGAGTACAGCTGTTACGTACTGCTCGGTCATCTTGCCGCGCCACGCTGCTGCAAAATCCGTGTTATCCATCGGTTTTGCGATCTTGTGCGCGGCGTGCGCAATCACGGCGATGCGATCTTCGGTGATCTTATTACCAACGAGGACGGATTCGACATCTGCAACAGGCATCGGAGCCGAACCGACTGCGCCGAGATACATGCTGGCGCGTGTGACGATGTCTTTATCGTCTGTCCAGACGGCAGCCGCGACAGACAGTGTCGAGAAGTCGATTGAGCCGCGTCGCCGGAGTTTCCAGAATGCGGAACGACATTGCGTGCTGTCGCTGACACCGGGCACAAGAACTTCCGTGAGAATCTCATCTGGCTGTTTGGCCAGGTAGTCGATACCGTCATCGACATAGAAGTCCTTGAGCGGCAGTTCACGCTCTCCCGATGTCGACACCAGTCTTACCTTCGCATCGAGTGCGCAAAGAATGGGTGCCGAATCACTGGCGGTATGGGCCCAGCAGCGTGGCGACTTGGTCGCGACCCAGCAGATCGTGCCCTCTTCCTTGAGGCAATAGTCGATCGAGCGGCGCCATTCTTCTGTCTGGTTGTAATAAGTGCAGCGCGTATCGACACATAGATTGCCGCCGATCGTGCCCATGTTTCTGAGTGGTGGAGAGGAAATGGAGGCGACGGCAGTCGCGAACGCCGGAAATCTTTCCCTGACCTTGTCGTCGCGAATGACATTGGCAAGCGTCGCAGTGGCGCCTATACGAATATCAGATTTGCCGGCATCTATCGTGTCGAGACCGGGAATCGACATGAGGCTGACCACGGTTTCCGCTTTCTGGTGACGCCGTTTCATGTTGGGCCACAGGTCCGTGCCGCCCGCGACCACGCGAGTATTGCCATCGGCAATCGCTTTCGCTGCGTCCTGAACCGTTTCCGGCGTCTCGAGCTTAATCGGTGGTAAGCGGAGCACTGCTCTTTTCCTTCAACGCTTCGTCGCGATCTTTCATCGTTCCCGATGCCGAACGCAGACCTGTTCTCTTCGCTTTGGGATCGTCGATAGATCGTCCGTCACCGCCCTGATCGGGCGTCAGCACGACGAGCGGCTCTCCATAGTCGATGTCCGGAAACTTCGTGGGACCAACGCGCGGCTCGCGGCCCTTCTTTTTGGCCGCCAGCGCTTTCAGGACCATGTCAGGGTGAATCGGTACCTGGTCTACCCTGACGCCGACTGCGTCGAATATTGCGTTCGCCAGCGCCGGCATGACCGGCAGCAAAGGACCCTGTCCCGCTTCCTTGGCGCCATAAGGACCCCGCTCATCATCGGTCTCGATCATGTAGCAGGTCATCTCGGGCATATCGTGAAAGCCCTGGCTCTTGTATTCGAGCATCGACGGCATCTTGTGTACGAGCGACGATGACAGTTTCTTCGGCAGGCGACGGAATGCCTGCTCTTCCATGACGGCCTCGCCGAGGCCCATGTAGATGCTGCCTTCAATTTGTCCGAGCGCGAGCACTGGATTCAGGGCGCGGCCGATGTCGTGCGCCATCCAGATTTTGCTGATGTCGTAAATGCCGGTCTCCTGATCGACTTCGACCTCGATCACGCTGGCGGAATAGGAATAGGTAGGTGACGGCCCCACACCGGAGCCGCGGAATCGCCCCGGCGACCGTGGCGGAATGTACCCACCGGTGGTTCCGAGCGTGCCGAAGCGGGACTCGGCGATGACGACAGCTTCGTTAAATCCGATGGCCTTGTCCGGATCATTGGCAGGAAATACCTTGCCGTCCGCGAATACGAGTGAGTCTTTTGCCAACGCCAGGTGCTCGCCGACTGCCTCGGCAATCATGTCACGGGCTCTCTCGGCTGCCTGTATCGCTGCCTGACCAACCATCAGCGTGACTCGCGATGAGTAACTGCCGAGATCGACCGGAGTGAGGTCCGTGTCACCGACGCACAGGCGAATATCTTTGAGATCGATACCGAGGACTTCGGCAACCATGACTGCCAGTACGCTGTCCGATCCCTGCCCGATCTCCGCCTCCCCGCAGAACACGGCAACGTTACCGCTGCGATCCAGTTTGATCTGCACGCCGGACTGCGGCATGTGGTTCCAGTAAATCGGCAGGCCGGCTCCGGTCATGTAAGCGCTGCACGCCAGCCCGAGCCCGCGACCTTCCGGCAACTTACCGTAGCGTTCTTTCCAGCCGCTGCCTTTGACGACGGCGTCGATACATTCTTTCAGGCCAACCGTGCCAATGCGCAGCCAGTTCGCGGTAATCGTATTGGGCTCGACGAGGTTCCTTAAGCGCAGCTCCGCCGGATCGATGCCGAGCGCGTGTGCCGCCTTGTCGAGATGAACCTCGTAACCGAAGCGGGGTTGCGGCGTACCGTGTCCACGCTTCGGTCCGCAGGGAGGTTTGTTCGTGAATGCTCTCGCGCCTTCGAACCAGTAATTCGGCAACTTGTAACTCGTGGTCTGCAGGGCGCCGGTATAAAAAGTACTGGCGACGCCGTAGCTGCCGAATGCACCGCCGTCCAGCGTCGTTCGCAGATGCTGCGACGTCATCGTGCCGTCCTTACGGAAGCCCGTCTTCATGTGCATCTGGACCGGGTGGCGTCCACGATGGCAATAGAAGACCTCTTCCCGGGTCAGCGTGATCTTGACGGGGCGACCGAGCTTGAGCGCCAGTTTGGCGACCACGATTTCATGATTGAAGGGATCGCTCTTGCCACCGAATCCGCCGCCATTCGAGCAGGCAATTACCCTGATGCGCGAGGTCGGTATGTCGAGCGTCTTGGTCAGCGCGCGATGTACGTAATGCGGGCATTGCGTCGAGGAGTACACGGTAATGCGATCGTCGTCCTCGGTAAATGCAAGCGATGAGTGCTGCTCCAGCGCGAGGTGCGTGTTGCCCTCGTAATAAAACTGGTCTTCGAGTATCAGGTCAGCCTCTTCGAAGCCGGCTTCGATGTCGCCGAATTTCAGCGATACCTTCTTGTGTATGTTGCCCGAATCTCCGTAGTCATGGATACGCGGCTCGGGTGTTGCCAGCGCGTCCTCGAAACTGGAAATGGTTGGCAGGAGTTCGTATTCGACCTTGACTGCCAGTGCCGCCGCGTGTGCGATATCTTCCGAGACGGCCGCAATGGCTGCCAGAGGATCGCCGACAAATCGAACTGTATTGATTGCGAGCGCGTGCTCATCTTCCGAGGTGGGCAAGATGCCGAACGATTCGGGCAATTCTTCGCCGACAAGCGTTCCCAGCACGCCTTCCATTGCCAATGCAGCGGAAAAGTCGATGTTCTTGATGCGAGCATGGGCAACGGTGCTGCGGACGAGCTTCACGTACGCCGTGCGCGGTAACTGCACATCGTCGGCGAAGCGCGTCTGGCCGGTTACTTTTGCACGGCCATCGACTCGCCGAAACGGTTTTCCGACGATCTTCAGCCCGGTGTCCGTTTCGCCAGGTTGATCTTCCGGCGGTACTGCGAATGCTTTTACCATACGGGTTTCCTATTGCGGGATCTCGTCACCCATGAACAAGGCTTCATCGGGACGCCAGTCGTCACCCCTTTTTTTCGCTGCCGCCCATTTGACGGCTTCAACAATACGGTTATAGCCGGTGCATCGGCAGATATTTCCGGACAGTGCCTCTGTGATCAGGTCATCATCCGGGGCGGCTTCCTTTTCCAGCAGCGCTTCGGCCACCATCAGGATGCCCGGCGTACAGTAGCCGCACTGGGCTGCGCCGAGGTCTGCGAATGCCTCCTGCAGCGGGTGCAGATCATTTCCGATCTGCAGTCCCTCAACCGTCTCGATGGATTTATCAATGACGTCGCTCGTTATCTGCAGGCAGGACAGCACCGGTTCGCCATCCACCAGAACTGCGCAGGCACCGCACTCGCCGAGTTCACAGCCGTGCTTGGTGCCGGTGAGCTTGCATTCCTCGCGCAAGACCTCGAGTAGCGTGTGGTGCGTCGGAAATACGACCGGGTATTGTTCGCCATTCACCTTGAGGACCGCTGCCGTCATGCCTTCGGGCACGCCGGCTCCGTTGCGCTTTGTCTTCGTATCTGCTGCCATATCAGGTCACCGTCCAGGTATTTGAGCTGCGCAAAACATCCGCGACCCTTCTGGAACGCTTGAGGCCATTCTTTCTTGCCGCGTACCAGGACTTCTCGAAACTGTCGGCAGGATTCTTGTAGATCACACCCAGTGCGACCGGCGCTTTCAGTTCGACCAGCATGCCGGCAACGACTTTATTCGTCTCATCGTGACGCAGCACCTGATCGGGCGACGCCTTGGCATCGATGATCTCGAGTGAGAAATTGTCCGGATTAAACCGAATGCCCTTCTCATTGTCGGCGCCAAACAACATCGGCTCGCCTTGTTTGAGCCTGAGCTGTGTATCCGCCGCTGTCTTCTTGTCGGTGAAATCTCCGAAAACGTCTTCGTTGTAAACGATGCAATTCTGGAAGATCTCGGTCAGTGCTGCGCCCTGAAATGCATGGGCTTCCTTGAGCACATCGCCCAGGCCCACCTTGTCCGTGTCGATCGCACGGGCAAAAAACCGGCTACCTGCCCCTAGCGCAAACTGTCCGGGTGAAACCGGCGCGGCGACGGATCCGTCTGGTGATGACGGCGACCTTGTTCCTGCACGAGACGTCGGAGAATACTGGCCCTTGGTAAGGCCATAGATTTCATTGTTGAAAAGCAGGATCTTCAGTCCGACATTGCGGCGAAGGACATGCATCAGATGATTGCCGCCGATCGACAGGCTGTCTCCATCACCTGTGACAACCCAGACATCGATATCCGGGTTCGCGAGTTTGAGCCCTGTCGCGATTGCGGGCGCTCGTCCGTGAATCGTGTGGAAACCGTAGGTCTCGACGTAGTACGGAAATCTCGCGGCGCATCCGATGCCGGAGATGAAAGCCGTCGACTCCGGTCTGGCACCGACTTCAGCAAGTGTCTTTGTCACGGCTTTGAGAATCGCATAGTCCCCGCAGCCTGGGCACCAGCGAACTTCTTGTGAGGTCGCGAAGTCTTTCGCTGTCAAAACGGCACTCATTGTGCCTTTCCTTTGGCGGCAGTTTCGCTGGCTGCGACGACCACCGGCGGCAACATCGCGCGAATTTTCTCAACCAGCTCCGATATCAGAAATGGCTGACCCGTGACTTTGCACAGAGGCGTCGGATCGGCGCCGAGCCTGTCGCGCAACACCGTTGAAAGTTGTCCCATGTTCATTTCAGGGACCAGGACCTGATTGAACCTGCCAATCATCTCGCCGAGGTTCGACGGAAACGGGAACAGATGTCGCAGGTGCGTGTAACTGACATTGCGGTGCGACCTTCGGATCTCCTGCATTGCCTGGTAGATTGGGCCATACGTCGAACCCCAGCCGATAACAAGCAGTTCGCCTTCGTTCGGTCCGACCTCGATCGTCTGATCCGGGATGAACTTCGCAACCGACTCGACTTTGTCGGCGCGCATGTCGGTCATGCGCTGATGGTTTTCGGGATCGTAGGAGATATGGCCCGTGTCGATATCTTTCTCGAGGCCGCCCAGTCGATGCATGAGCTCTGGCATTCCCGGTGTAATCCAGGGCCTGCCAAGCGTCTCCGCATCCCTGTCGAAGGCCATACCCTGCGTATCACGTGAATCATCGGGCATCGGTGCTGCATTCGTGGAAATCGGCTCGATCTCGTTCATATCGGGAATGAGCCAGGGCTCCGCCGCGTTCGACAGATAGCCATCACTAAGGAGAATGACCGGTGTCATATGCCTGAGCGCAATGCGAACCGCTTCGATCGCTGCGAAGAAACAATCGCCGGCCGACTTTGCGGCGATAACGGGAATAGGCGTGTCGGCATTTCGTCCATAGACGGCCTGGTATAGGTCGGACTGTTCTGTTTTGGTCGGGAGGCCGGTCGATGGTCCACCGCGCTGTGAATTCACAATGACGAGCGGAATCTCCGCATTGACCGCGAGCCCCATCGCTTCAGTCTTAAGCGCTATGCCGGGGCCGGAACTCGACGTCACTCCGATGACACCGCCATAGGACGCGCCAATTGCCGCGCAAATCGCCGCGATCTCGTCCTCAGCCTGAAACGTGCCCACCCCCAGCTCACCGAACCTGGCGAGTCGATGCAACAAGGGTGATGCAGGCGTTATCGGATACGAGCAAAACAACACTGGCCGGTCGGCGAGCTCGCCCGCGGCCGCTAGACCGAGAGAAAGCGCCTCCGCGCCCGTGATACCGCGGTATTCGCCCGCGGGTAATTCGGCCGTGCTGACATTGAATCGTGGCAGCGCCTCGGACAATTCCGCCGTTTCGCCATAAGCATGGCCTGCGTGAAGCGCGGTCAGGTTTGCATCTTTGACGACTTCATTTTTTGCAAACTTCTGATTTATCCAGTTTTCGATTGGCGAAAGATCCCGATCGAACATCCACATCAGAAGTCCGAGCGCCCAGAAATTCTTGCAGCGGCCACCGTCGCTCTTGGAAAGACCGAATGGCTTGACGGCTTCAAGGTTGAGGTGGCCGATATCGACGGAGATAAGCTGATAACTGTCGAGTTCACCCGTCTCGCGCGGATCTTTTTCATAGCCCGCTTTGATCAGATTGCGCGTCGTAAAACTGTCGTTGTTGACGATCAGCAGCGCGCCTTTCTCGAGCATGGGCAGACTGACTTTGAGTGCTGCCGGATTGAATGCGACCAACACGTCCGGTGTGTCGCCGGCCGTCGTGATCGGATTTGCGCCGAGATTCATCTGGTAGGCAGAGACACCGTAGGTCGTGCCGGCGGGCGCTCGAATCTCTGCGGGATAGTCCGGAAACGTGGCGAAGTCCTTGCCGCTCAACGCCGTCGAAGCAATGAACTGCGATCCCATGAGCTGCACGCCATCGCCGGAGTCCCCGGCCAGGCGCACGACAATCGAATCCATTGTTTTGTAATCAGACATAGGAAGTGCCGCTTAGGGTGCAGTGCAGCTGAAGTCGATCGCACCGTCCGGGAGCAGGTAAAGCACGATGGCTTTGCCGCCGCTCACGGTCGGGTAATGTTCAGATTCCGCTTCATAGACAAGCCAGCCCTGACTCTGACCATCGAATACCGCATCGCCGGACTCCGGGATGATCATGTCGATTTCTCCGTTGGGGTGACCGTGATACGGCCCCCGAATATCGTCCATCTCGACGACGTCAACGGAAAAACCATGCGTGTCCGGACCAGCCTTGATGATGCGTCCGAACTTGATGCCGCCTTGCTCGTGGTCGCAGAGCCAGCCTTCGTCTATGCCCTGACGGCAGAGCTCAGCCAGATCATCGAACGCCTCGCCGCCGGGCGGGAAGCTCTCGTTCAGAAAGGCCTGCAGACCGGGATCGAGATCTTTACCCGATATGCGGGCTGTGATCGTCGCGACCGCGTCGCTGAATGCCTGTTGGCTGCTCATCGCCGGGTCCTCAGGCCGCCAGCTTGACGTACTCGAAGTCGCCCGGTTGGCCGTTGATTCCGGCTCTCGGTGCGGAAATCCATTTCGCATACTTGCCTGGCCTCGTTTCGGGCTGCATCAGCGACAGGATGTACTCGAGGTCGGCGTCCGATGCCAGCCACTCATCCTTGCGCTCATGCCATTCTGCCTCCGAGACGATGTCGCCTTTGTCGGTCGCATAGACGTCTGCGAATTCGCCGACAGCACGGTGAAAAGCACGATGCGGCAGTGACAGCGTGTAATCGAGCTCGTGCGTCTGAAATACGCGGTTCCAGCGCTTCATGACTTTTTCACAATCGTCGATAAAGTCGTCACAGAGCCGTGCGTTGATCGCACTCAGCGCCGGCGTATCGACGATCTGCACCTTGCCGTCGACAAGCTGCGCCACAGGATACGTGTCGTTTTCCAACTGATGATCGTCGTCGATCTGCGGCTCGTGAAAGCGCCCTTTCAATCCGGCGTTGAACGAGTTTGCTGCGTTCGTCGAGATCTCGGCGCCAAACAAATCGAGTGTTACCGAGTAATGGAAATTTATTTTCTTTTGTATCGTCGCAAGGTCGATGCAGCCATGCTTGCGAACGGCTTCTTTGTCTGCCGGGTCGGTGATGCCATGCTCCTTCATGATCTCGCAGCTGCGCTGAATGACGCGCTCGACACCGGTCCGGCCGACAAACATGTGATGGCCTTCTTCCGTCAACATGAAGCGGGTCGTCCTGGCCAGTGGATCCCAGCCGGAATTCGCCAGCGACTCGAGCTGCATCTTGCCGTCGCGATCCGTGAATGTCGTGAACATGAAGAACGACAACCAGTCCGGTGTCGCTTCATTGAACGCGCCGAGAATTCGCGGCTTATCGGCATCGCCGGAAGTCCGCCTGAGCAGATCCTCGGCCTCTTCCCTGCCATCGCGACCGAAGTATTTCTGAAGCAGGTAAACCATCGCCCACAGGTGACGTCCTTCTTCGACGTTGACCTGGAAGACATTGCGCATGTCGTACAATGATGGAGCGGTCTGTCCGAGGAAGCGCTGCTGTTCGACGGACGCGGGCTCGGTATCGCCCTGAATGACGACGAGGCGTCTCAACATCGCGCGGTACTCGCCGGGCAGATCCTGCCAGACGGGCTCGCCCTTGTGCTGGCCGAAAGCGATTGTCCGACCCTCCTCTTGCGGAGCAAGCAAAATGCCCCAGCGATACTCCGGCATTTTGACGTAACCGAATTTCGCCCAGCCTTCGGAATCCACGCCAACAGCAGTACGGAGATAAACCTCGTAATCCTGGAAGCCTACCGGACCCATTTTCCTCCACCAGTCTATGTACTTGGGGTACCAGGCCTCAAGGGCACGCTGAAGGCGCGCATCCGACGCCAGGTCAACGTTATTCGGAATCAATGCTGCGTAGTCAACCTCAGACATAACTAAACTCTCCCGCGGTCGTATTTGGCACGCTTGCCGGTGCCGTATAGTTTTAGTGCGCCCTCACTTCCTGCGGCGTTCGGGCGTTGAAAAATCCAGTTCTGCCATGCGCTCAGGCGGCCGAATATCTTGGTCTCCAGCGTCTCCGGCCCAGCGAAACGCAGGTTTGCTTCCATGCCCGTCAGTGCATCGGGTGAAAAACTCGCCCGCTCTTCGAGCAACAGGCGAATCTCGTCTTCCCAGTCGATATCATCGGGCGCATAAGTGATCAGCCCGGCGTCCAGCGCCGCCTCGGCATCGAGGGCCTTACCGACGAGCTTGTGCACGTTGCCGAGGCTTACCTCGTCATCGAGAAACCGGGTCTCGAGGCGCGTTAGTCCGTTGGCCATGCGCAAGGTGCCGAAATTAAGTTCGGACAGACGTATTGTCGGCGCCGGGCGCTCATCGAGCTGTCCGTCGAGCATGTAGCTGCGATCGACGGCAAACAACAGGTCCGCCAGCATGCCGACAAAGCAGCTGCCCGGCTCGATGAAAGCGAAGGTCGTTCTCGATGTAACATCCAGGCGCTTGTATGAGCGTTGCATGTACAGAAGGACCTCCCGAACCAGCCAGTCGTCCCGGTTCTGGTCCAGCAGCTCATCGTAAGCGGCAATGCGATCGCCATCGCCTGCTGTCTTGATAATCAGCGTGCCAAGCGTCGGCTCGTTAAACCTCAAATGAAGCAATGCATCATCGATCGCCCGGATGACGGCGAGTGGCCAGAAATTGACGCCCTGTTTTTTGATTTCGTCCGCGTCGCCAGGTGCATCGCTATCCGGCGCCTGAATTTCAAACGTCGCAGTTCTGCCATCTCTATCGAGTGTCACCGTGACGAACGGGTAGCGAATTTCGTCTTCTTCCTCGCTGCGCTCCAGACGATCAAGCTGAATTCCGGTTCCCCCTTCGGGGCGATCCGAAAGTTTCGCAATTTCGAGTGCTTTTTCTCTCACACGTTCCTCAAATTTCGAACGCGGCACCATCTCATCGACGAGGCGCCAGTCCACGGCGCGCTGGCCCTTCATGCCCTCTTCGACCGTGCAAAACACATCGGCAAGATCGCGGCGAACTTTGCGCTTGTCGACGACCCGGGTCAGCCCGCCCGTTCCGGGAAGGACGGCAAGTAAGGGGACTTCCGGCAGAGACACGGCCGCATTGCCGTCGTCGATGAGCATCAGGTATTCCGTCGCGAGCGCCAGTTCATAACCGCCACCGGCCGCCGTGCCGTTCAGGGCTGCAATATAGGTCTGCCTGGAGTGCTGCGAGGCATCCTCGATCGAATTACGTGTCTCGTTCGTGAACTTGCAGAAATTTACTTTATGCGAGTGGCTGGAAGTGCCCAGCATGCGGATATTGGCGCCAGCGCAGAACATGCCCTGAATGCCTGAACTAAGAACCACGGTCCTGACTTCCGGATGTTCGAAGCGCAGTCGCTGCACGGCATCATAGAGTTCGATATCGACGCCGATATCGTAGGAATTCAGTTTCAGCTCGTAGCCATCTGCGGCCGGGCTGTCTTCGTCCACAGCCATAATGAGCGTGGCGACGGGACCGTCGATGGAAATCGACCAGTGCCGATAAATTTCCGGCGCTGTTCGGAAGTCGAGACCTCGCCCGGCCTGACCAGAAGATTCAGTCAATGCATGCATTATATTGCCGATATTTGCTATTATCGCCTGAGAATATGCATAATAATATACTTCGCTCGCGGGCGCGGCAAGGTGCCGGACCGCGAATTGAGACCTGTGAACACATATGGCCAGCAATCCCGTAATTGACGACATCGAATCCGGCCGCCTGCTCGGCGTGCTCGGTGAGCGCGTGCGGACATTGCGGGCCTATCGCAGCATGACACGCAAGGAGCTGGCGCGGCAATCGGGCGTATCGGAGCGCTACCTTGCTCAACTCGAGCATGGAAGAGGCAACATCTCGGTCATTTTGCTCGCGCGGGTCGCTGCGGCCTTACGTACCAGTGTCTCGGATCTGCTGCGAATTCGGGAACGCCGTACTGCCGAAGAAATACTGATCTCCGATCTGCTCAGGGATCTCAGCCCGGACAAGCACAAGGCATTCCTGCGGCTGTTGTCCGAAAACTTTGCTGCCCCGGTCGAATCGAGGCGAAGAATCGCTCTGATTGGGCTGCGCGGTGCCGGCAAGAGCAGCCAGGGAAAATTGTTGGCCGAAAAACTCGCCATTCCTTTCGTGCACCTCGGGACCGAGATCGAACAGCTTGCCGGAATGAGCGCCTCGGAAATCTTTTCGTTGTCCGGCCAGACCGGATATCGCCGCCTGGAAGAAAAAGCCTTGATGCAGACCCTGCGGGAACACGAGCAATGTGTCCTCGAAACCGGCGGCAGCATTGTCATGGACGACCGCTTACTCAATACGCTGCTGACAAGCTGTTTCGTTGTATGGCTTTACACGCATCCGGATGAATACATGCGGCGGCTTGTCGCCGAAGGCGATGTCAGGCCGATGCAGGACCAGGATGACGCCATGTCAGATCTGCGTAGAATACTCGCCGAGCGCGAGGAATATTATTCAAAAGCGCATGTATCGATCGACACCTCGGGCAAAAGCGTACAAGTATGCGTCGACGAACTGCTTCGAATCACGCCGAAAGGAATAAGGAGCAATATGAGCGATGTGCGGGAAGCCTGAGGGATGGCAAAAATCACCTATATCGAGTTCGATGGAACTCCGCATGAAGTTGATGTCCCGCCAGGCTTGAGTGTCATGGAGGGCGCTGTCGATAACAACATCCCGGGCATCGAAGCGGAATGCGGCGGCATGTGCAGTTGTGCGACCTGCCACGTCTACGTGGACCCGGCCTGGAAGGACGCAACGGGCTCTCCGAATGGCATTGAGCGGGACATGCTCGAGAGCGCGCTCGACCTGCAGGAAACCAGCCGTTTGAGTTGTCAGATCGAGGTCAAGGTCGATCTCGACGGACTGGTCGTGCGCATGCCCGAGTTACAGATCTAGAAGAATTCCTAAATTTTCTTTTCGTGGCCGGTCCAGTACGGTTCGCGCAGTTCGTTTTTCTGAATTTTTCCGACCGGCGTTTTCGGCAGACTATTCACGAATTTCACAACTCTCGGCCGCTTGAAGCGGGCGATGTTCGATGCGCAGAAATCAATGAGATCGTCCTCAGACACGGCAGCATCGGGGGACAACACGACATGTGCAGCCGGTACCTCTCCCCATCGGTGGTCAGGAATACCGAATACCGCGCACTCGGCGACCGCTTCGTGTAGATACAAGGTGTTTTCTATTTCGGCCGGGTAAATGTTCTCACCCCCTGACACCAGCATGTCCTTGGACCGGTCGACCAGCGTCAGGAAACCGTCGTCGTCCAGAAAACCGACGTCGCCCGTCAACAACCAGCCATCTCCCAATCGAAACGCATTGGCAGACTCTTCGGGATCATTCACGTAAGCCTCGAATACCTGGTCCCCGCGCGTAACGATGTCGCCAGTCTCACCGGCCAGTAGCAGATTGCCCTCCTGATCCACGATTCCGATCTCTGCGTTGGAAGCCGCTTTACCCACAGTGCCCAGCTTGTCGTCCCCGTCACTCTCGCATCGGATCGTAATCGGGCAGGCCTCGGACTGCCCGTAATTTTCGGTGAATGATGCATTTGGCAGGGCGGCTCGAATGCGCTCGAAAAGCGCTCGACTCATCGGTGCACCGGCATAACCGATATTTAGTAGTGTCTTCAGAGCCGTGGCAGAGAAACTGGAGTGAGTGACGAGATCATTCAGCTGACTCGGCACCAGGAATGCCGCGGTGATTTTTTCCTTCTCGACAAGCCGCATGAACCTGACCGGGTCCCATGCCGGCGGAAACACGATCGTCGATCCCACCATGACTGCCGTGGCGAACCAGACGAACAAGCCGGCAGTGTGGAAGAGCGGTGTCGAGGCGACGACGATGTCGCTTTCATCGAGCCCGAATTCCCCGGCCGCGGCAATGGCCGACGCGCACCTGGCTTTATGGCTGACAAGTACCGCCTTCGGCAGCCCGGTCGTTCCGCCCGTTAGCGTAATTGCAAGGCCATCGTTTTCGTTCAGGGCTACTTTTGGGAGTTCCGATGACGCACTACTGACAAAGTCGTCCAGATGCACGGTATTCGCCGGTTGTGCCGGTTGTTCATTCTTACAGTCGAGTGCGATCAGGTGGGGCGGATTATCCAGTTCCGGTATAGCCTCTGCGATCGTCGGACCGAAACCGGATTCAAACAAGAGCACCTCTGCCTCGATCTTGTTCAGTACATAGGCCAATTCACTCGCGATACTGCGCGTCGAACAGTGGGCCGACACGTAAGGCGTTCTTGCGATGGCGAAGTACGCGATCGCGTATTCCGGACAATTTGTGGAAAGGATCGCAACTTTTGCGCCTTTCCCGAGCCCGAGGCCCAGCAAAGCATTGGCAAGCCGGTTTGCCTGCTCATCAAATTGCGCATAGCTCAGTCGCTGACCTCGTCCGACCAAAGCTATCCGATCCGGTGCGCGTACCGCGGAATTGCGAAGAAAATCACCAACGAGCATCTAGGAGCAGGTCCCCTTATGTTTACAGATTCGTGCCGTGTCGCGGATGCCGACGATAACCGCAGTGTATTCCCGGGTCAAAAGTGAAATATCCTGCATCAGGCATATGGGTCCCGGCCCATGATGTCGTTCGGGCTTGATATGCGCCTGCACTTCGAATAGCTTTGCGGGCTCACGTGCCCATGAGGACCTGAAGGATGACGTTTGTCGTTACCGAGACCTGCATTAAGTGCAAACTGACAGATTGCGTCGAGGTTTGCCCTGTGGATTGCTTTCATGAAGGTCCGAATATGCTCGTGATCGATCCCGACGAATGCATTGACTGCACTTTGTGCGAACCCGAATGTCCGGTTGAGGCAATCTATTCGGAAGACGAACTACCCGAAGATCAGAAGAAATTCCTGGCCCTGAATGAAGAGCTGTCGCGCGAATGGCCGGTTATCGCCGAAATGAAAGATGCGCCGGAAGATGCGGACGACTGGCGTGAGGTCAAAGACAAGTTTCAATACCTGGAACGATGAGAACCGGCAAATGAGTGACGCAGCAGAAACGTTCCGATCAAGCCTCGAAACGATCGAGAGAGCTTACGAGTTTATGCTCGCATATGCTGCGCAGGGCCGCGCGACTGACGAGGGTCAATCTGTTGGACCGTCGATTCGGGAAACTCTGGACGACCTGCATACGGCGCTCGGCAGCATCGCAGCGGAAGCTGCCAACGCGTACGGCGACGATGCCAACTCAGGATTCATAGACGCACTGGGAGATGACGCGGCAAGGGCGTCTCACAGCGTGCAGCTTGCGTTGAGTTGCAATCGGATCAGCTCACAACTCATCGACAACCTCAACGCCTCGATACACCTTCGCGCAGTGCTGACCGGCCTTTTTCTCGCAGATGAAGCTTTGAATATATCGTCGGTTAGATAAGGGAGTAGATCGTGAAATTATATTCGTCGCCCGGATCCTGCTCGTCCGCCTCGCACATATTACTTCTGGAAGCAGGCGCAGATTTTGAGATTGAGAAACTGGACTTGCGCACGGATCGCCAAATGGCAGACGGTCGTCATCTGAACGAAGTCAATCCAAAGGGCTATGTACCCGTACTGGAACTTGACGACGGCTCATTGCTCACGGAAAACGTTGCGATCCTGCAATTCATCGCCGACCAGTACCCGGACTCGAATCTCGCGCCGGCAAATGGAACGATGGAAAGGTATCGGCTGCAGGAGATGCTGGCCTTCATCAGTACCGAGATACACAAGACCATTGGCAATTTCATGAATCCCAAGCTACCGGACGACATGCGGGCATTCTTCACGCAGCGACTGAACGGGCGTTTCGATTACATCAATACTCAGCTGAATGGCAAAGACTATTTGTTGGGCGAACAATTTACAGTGGTTGACCCCTATCTGTTCATAATTTGCAGCTGGGCGCCCATGGTTGGATACGATTTGTCACCCTACGAAAATGTCGTGGCATGGCAGGCACGTGTCGGAGCACGCGACTCGGTCAAGAAAGCGCTCGCGCCGCCAAGCTAAGCCGGGATTCAGGATTGACGCGGCAGATTCTTCGCGACCGAGAAAAAGTCGTACCAGTCTGAATCTTTGCCTTCGAAACGACGCTCGATAAGGACGTCGAGCAAATATGGCCTGCCTTCCACCATCGCTTGTTTGCAACGGCCAATTGCAGCAGCAAGGCCATGCGGATCTTCGACCCGCTCGCCTTCGATAGCGAATGCATCGGCCATCGAGACATAGTTTATGTCCGGATTTCCGAGTTGCACACCCGGATACTTGCCGGTCTCGAGCATCCGGCCCTTGTAACGAGCCATGTTCAGGCGGTTCGCCTGGTACTGGCCGTTGTTGAAAACGATAAAACCGATTGGCACCTCGTAACGGCTGGCCGACCACAATGCTTGTGAGCCGAAGTTAAATGAACCGTCGCCGGAAAGACACCAGGTCTCCTTGTCAGGATTGCCAATTTTGACGCCGATCGCAGCCGAGAGTCCCCAACCCAGAATGCCGCCCGTCGTATCGTAATTCCTGCGTCGCTCGTTCACCGGTATCTGGTGGTCAAATGTGATGTAGCGGCGTATGTGATCGTCGGAAGTGACCACCTCGCTGACAATCAGCGCGTCCGATTCCATCTGCCGGTCAAGCTCGCGCATCAGGCGCGGAAGCGCGATCGGCGAATCGTTCCAGCGTGATTTCTCGTATTCTTCGATCTGCCGCAGGCGATTAGCCTGATACTCCTGCACCCATTGCTTGCGAGCCCGGATAGCCGAAGTATTCAAATCGCGTTGCTTGAGCTCTTCCAATACTTCTGCAGCGGTCGTCTTGATATCTGCGATCGCCGCGGTATCCACGGGGAAATTGCGCCCGACATCCGCCTCGGCCAGGCTCGTATGCATGATTCGGGTCGACGCATTGAGATACGGTACTTTCGGTTTCGCACCACGCTTGAACATGTGTGCACCGATACTCCAGAAGGTATCGACGTCCCGCACGACATCACGATCGTCAAGGAATTGCCCCGCGAAGTTCGGATGTGTCGTCGGATAAACGACCGGAATTTTTGCCGACGTCATAACCAGCGCCCCGATTGCCTCGGCAATGCCAGCAACTTCGTCGCTGACGTCATAACGAATTGCTTCGTTGCCGATGAACAGCGCTGGTAGCTGTGCACTGCTCAGCAGATCAACGACTTTGGATACATGCGAAGCGGGTGGCCGAACGTCATAGGAGACCCGCGACCGGGACCTCGGAATGATCTCCGCCTTTTCGACCGGCACCTCCCACAAGTCCTTGGAGAAGGTGACGAAAGTAGGACCACCCGGAGGTGCCTCCGCCAATAGAAACGCCCGCCTCAGCACTTCGGGAATGGTCTCGGCCGACATGACGTCCCAGGTCCATTGCGCGTAGTCCCGCGGCAGCGCGTGCAGATTCGCGGCCTCGAGGAATCCATCTTGGCCTCGATAACCGACCGTCTGACGACCGGCGGTAACGACAACAGGGATGCGATCACGATAACTGCTGACCAGTTGACCGAGCGCGTAAGCGGCACCGGCCACCGAATGCAAACAAACGATTGAGGTCTCTCCGGTCGATCGCGAGTAGCCGTCTGCCATCGCCATCGCGACATGTTCGTGAAGACAGGTGGCATAGTTGAGTTGAGTGCGATCGACCAGGGCGTCGAGAAACCCAACCTCTTCCGAGCCCGCCAGACCGAATACATAGGGCACATTCCAGTCGATCAGAAACTCGGCCATCAATTCCCCGCCAGTAAGCCCTTGCAACACCTTGCTGGCAGCAGGTAATTCAGCGGACGCGCCGGAACTCAGGAGTGACTCGGCCATCGACTGCGCGCCCACTAACGAGACGCCGGCAGCGGTCATGCGTTGAATGAACACGCGCCGACTGATCGCGCTATCCACAAGCTGTTTTGACGCCCCGAACATGCCCTCGCCCTCCATTCTAGGTCGTGAAGCTGGATCGCCCGAAGGGTACCATGCCGCAATCAGGTTTGTGCGTTCAACAATATGCAAAAAAAATACCGCCTCGAGGCGGTGATTTCCCGGCCCTGTCAAACGACGATCGTTACAGTTCGTCCTCCGCCAGAACGACCAGACTGTCATCCCCATGCAGTTCGTAGCTCGTATTCTTTTCCGGTATCAGGGTGATCCCGTTGTTGCTTTCTTTGTTGGTTTCCAGCGCCTTTATTTTCACACCGATGCAGACCTCGCCACGCTGCTGCGCCATCGACATCATATCCGCAAACGTCGCCTGCACAGGCAGTAACTCAAAATACAGATTTGCGGGCTTAAGATATATTTCCGATCCATCTTCCTGGAAAATGTCGTCGTACACTTTTTCGATATCGCGGCTTTCAGAAATCTGCGACATAATCATGCTCACAAGGCGGTTCGAAATGATGATGTCCTGAACGCCGGCCTTCGCCACCAACGCATCGTTCTGTGAATCCAGAATTTCCGTTATGAGTTTGGTGTTTTTACTTTGCGCCGGGTATTGACTGAATATTCGGCGCAAAAGCAACAACGCAACGATATTTTCGGAATCGACGCGCGAAGCATCGACGTACTCCTCTCCTGAGTCGCTACCGGCCAAAATGATGATGTTGTCGTATTCGAATGGCTTGACCGACAGCAGTTCCTCGATACTCAGACAGTCCTTTTGGATCAGTCTAACCTCAACGGTTTCGAGTTCTTCATTCAAGGCGTTTATTTCTGCGATCTGCGTTTCGGTCGGCTTCTTGAGCAGGACCTGAATCTCACTTCCGTCGATAATGTAATCAGCGAATTCCCGGATAATTGCGGTCGACTTGAACGTCCATCCAATCATGAGTTCCCTTTCAATTCTCTGCTCATTCCGGATGCCGGACACGGCGTGCTCGAAGGGTGTCGCAGCAGGCTCATCGAGAAATTCGATGGTGGAGTCGTCGTCCGCAAGGATCAGCACCTCATCGTTTGGCGCCATCTTCCAATCGATTGGCGGGTTCATGAAAATAACACCATCGGCGTTACGAATACCCATTGGTACGCCATCGGGGAAGTGAAAAGCGATCTCGCCAAAGGTGCTGTCACCCCATTCGGCATCGAAGAAGTACATTTCGCAGCCGTCAAATGACAGAATTTCGTTATAGACGACCGATAAGCCCACCGATCTCGAAGTCTGCACCAGCAATTTGGCCAGGATGTCACTCGTGTTCACCGTGATTACGTGATCCGGAAAACTGGACCTTACGATTTCTCTGTGAGTTGGATTAAAAATCTCTACAACGACACTGAAGTCATCGTTTTCGATCTCGTTACCCATGGTGGCAAGAACGGTCTGTATCGCCTTTGCATCACTGGATGCTTTTTTCTCGGCGCTCTCCGTGTCATCGCAACCTGCGAGAATGATGACCGATCCGCAAGTCTCAAGAGAGACCATGTCGAGATTCGTAATTGTCGAGACATCGCCACTGCGCGTTACGATTCGAGTCGTCGCGGTTTCCTTTAATCTGAGCCGCAGGACATCGTCCATTTCCTGCTTGTCTTTGTTAGCAAGGATGACCACGCATGCGTCCTTCTCGCTTTCGTTTGCAAGTACGAGCTCACGTAATGTCTCTATGATGCGTTGCTCGTTCCAACCCAGGATCAAGGTATGGCCTTCTTCGATGACCTTGGATCGACCCCGCTTCAACTCATAGATTTTCTGATCGAGAGCGGTAGTGATAAAGGCAATGAGGGCGGACAACATGACGATGCCGGCGATACCGGCCAGCACTGCAAATATTTTGTAAGCGGCTGAGGAGTAAATGTCCTGAGCCATATTGCCGGGATCAGTGAGTTCAAGAAAAGTAATGTACAGATTGCCGAGAAAGCCGATACCTTCATGCTGCAGCCCGACCTCAGGGAACAGAAGCAACAGGACACCGCGTAAGACACCAATCAGTATAAATGTGACAACAAATATCGCGGTCAACGCTTTGAAGATGGAGCCTCCGCCCTTTGCCATGAAAGTGTCAAAGCGATAGCGGAACCGGGTTTTTCGAATATCGGTTACGGGCGGAGTCTCGATCACCCGCCTATCTGTGATCTGTGTCAGGTGCCTGACTTTGGCTGTCGCAGTCAGATCGTAGGGGTTTGTATTCTCGTTTTCGGCCGGCGGCTTTGCTTCGGGTTTTTTCTCCGGCTTGTCGACCACGCCTACCGCGTCATTTGCAGTGCGTCGCTCCGGAATTTCGACAACTCTGCCGTCCTCGTCGAGCACGTAGACGAGCGCGCCTAAGGAACGCAAGTTAGAAGCTGCGGTACTTGCCTTCTCCCACTCCAGATTCTTGGCCAGGGTGATTGGCGAGCCAGAGAATATCTGGTCAAGAACCTCATTATCCCGCCGAAACCGCTCCGAGAAGTTGGCCCTGACGTCACGCGCGTCGAAGCCTTCGGCCACCTCACCTTTGAATGCGATATTGAAAAGCTTGCCCATAGGGGTCCTGCAAACCTGCTCACGCCCTGTAAGGGCTTGAAAATACGCCGATCGGCGCAGCGAAAAGGCTACACCGGTCACAGATTTAGTAAAATCAGGTTTTCGCCTGGAGCCAGATTCCATGAAAACTGTCGCAATGGTGCGATTTTCGCCCAAAGAGAAAATGGGCCCGGAGGAGTACAAACTCTCTCTGAAGAAAATGATGCCTATATTCGAGACCGCTAACGGACTGAATCGAAAGTACTTCTGTGCTACAGATTCCGGCTCAATGGGTATGTACGAATGGCGCTCACAAGATGATGCAGAGGCCTTCTACACCGATGACTGGCTAATGCAAATGCAGCAGATCGCCACGGATATCAACATTGAGTACCTTCCGGTACGGGCCGAATTGGATAACCAGGCAGGCACTATTGATTACTACATATGATTGGGGAGCGATGGACTCGGGCCATCCATGCCCCTCGCCCTGCGGGCGGCTTCGCCGTCCAAATCGACAATCCTGCCGATTTGTCGAACTCCCGACCGCCCGGTTAGTAGTTAGATCACCGGTCAATAACTTGTTGTTTTAGAAGAAATGCCGTGAGGGCGCTCGTTGCACAAATTGCCCTACTTCGCACAACAGCACACGACTGAATCACGCAAATTTCCCGCAATCGGTCGAGCTGTTTCCAGAAATTGGAGTCGACTCGCGCTACTTATTCCAGAACGTCGATTCGACCCCAATTATTTCCGTGCGTTTACTTGCTGAGGCGCGCAACCGCTTCATCCGTAGTCCAAACCGCATTGGCCATAAATCTGAAATTGATCAGCGCTGCGAGATAACCGTCGCCTTCAGGGATCTGCGCTGCCGCCGTGGCGTCTTTGATAACGGCGACTTCAAATCCCTGTTCTAACAGCTCATGCATGTGCGCTTGTGTACACAGGTTGGCCGACATTCCGGCAAGCAGGACCTGATCGATATGCTGTTTGCGTAACTGAAGAACCAGATCGTTTTGCTCAGGCCCATACACTTTGTGCGGTGACGCAATTATTGTCTTACCATCAAAAAGGTACTTCTTGTACTGCGGCATGAAATCAGCACCGGAGCCCTCAAATCCCTCCATTGAATACGCCGAGACTCGATCGAACATGCCAATAGAGTGCATGACTTTTTCGAGCGCACCTTCGAACTTCCAACCATGATCCGTTGGAAAGTAATAGTGCGGTGAAATGAAAACAGCGATGTCGTTTGCTTTGGCCGTCTTCAGCAGCTGCTCGATATGTTCGACCGTCTTGTTCGCAGTGACCGAATTTCCAACAAGCCCCCACGTGACTCCGTCCGGACTCAGGAAATCAATCTGCGGGTCCGTGATGACAATGGCCGTCCGCGGGAGATCAAGCACCATGTTGCTCGGCGGCAATCCCGGCTCTTCGGGTTCGGCATACTTCGCCAATGGATCTTCATCCGCCTGCGCTACGGTGGCAGTGCCCAGTATTAGCATCAGTGCAATCGCTTCGATACGTACGTTTCTATGTCGTTGTGTCTTCATAATGCCTCTCCTTCGTTCAAGTATAGTGTTTTTTGAATGCCCGAAACCGCGCGGGACGTCGTCGCCGCGCTGTGGCGGCTGGTCGCCCGGACGGGCCGGCGCAGGTCCGATCGAGGGCAACTTCACTGAGGGTGGTCCGACCATCGGAATTGCGTGGCGGTTCTGATCGGATATAACGGGCGTCGGGACGACCCGCTACGTCACAGCAAGACCATGCATAGCTGATTCACGCAAAACTCCCGCGCGGGCAGCCTGAAAGTGGCCGCGACCGCCAAAGTTAAGCAAGCAGGCGCCGTCACAATGCGAATCCATAACTGAGGTCGAATATGTCGAAGTCCCCGCCGGAATCGGTAACGACGCCGGTGCTGTAATTGACGCGAAGCGCTCGGCGACCCTTGAGAGGGAGGGCCGATTTAGTTATTAACCAAGTCGTCATATGAGGTTTCGTAATTAATCCATTTGGCCGCTGTGTGAATATTGCGTGATTGAGACGACCTGGCTCGTCTACCGGGCCGCCTTGGAGACAGGCTATGGCGGTGCAATAGATGTCGCGTGAAAATTGCGGAGCTCGCGAATCACGCAAGAACCTCACCAAAGAAAAGGCCCTCGCGAGGAGGGCCCTTCCGTTTTTTGGCGCGCCCGGAGAGATAGGCTCGAATCGCCTTGAGACGATTCTCGGGTCTTCGACCCGCCGTCGCTACGCTCCGGCGCCCAAAACGCTATCGCGTTTTGTCGAACAGGAGTTCTCATCTGACCTCGGAGCACTTCTAA
>Ga0255052_10000185_pt1 | contig 47609 bp, 36 predicted proteins | sample JV7_2_21_MG_FD_188632 | JGI IMG/M metagenome (GOLD analysis project Ga0255052, IMG submission 188632) | Seawater microbial communities from Jervis Inlet, British Columbia, Canada - JV7_2_21 | ecosystem: Environmental > Aquatic > Marine > Inlet | place: Canada: British Columbia | collected...
CGTCCGCAGAGGACTCGCCACACCGCCAAAAACACAAAGGCCCCATTACAGCGGACTCAGAAAGTCGTGATCCGGACCCCAACCGGCGTCTGCAGTGGATCGTCCAGCGATGGCGCCGGATCCCCGTCCAGGTACTTACGCAGGAACTCCCCTGACACCAGCCCGATGGTCCTGAGGGCATCCTCGCCACCGCGCGGTCCGAAGGGGTTTAGCGCCGGGAAGTCCCAGCGCCACCACAATGACTGGTCCTCGATGCCAAGGTGAGTGACGTCGTCGTCGAACAGCACCGCGTAGCCATCTGCGTTGACCTGGCTGAAGATTGAAAATTGCGCGCCCGCGCCGGACTGCACAAACAGCAGCGGCACCGCTATGTTCAGGCCGGCCGGCTGCCAGATAGTGCCGTCGCCCTCGACCACCGCACGGATGCGCGCGTCCTTGGACGCCGCCTCGTAGGCCGTCGCGCCGCCGAAGGAGAAGCCACCGGCGACGACGCGGTTCATGTCCAGGCGGCCGAAGAAGCCTCCCACCGGGTCCTGATCCAGGCCGATGAGCCGCTCCAGTACGAAGATCTGATCGTCCGACCACAAGTCCTGCGCTTCAGCCAGCAGGGTCTCCTCAGCCGGCGTGATAGTCGGATCGCCATCCAGCCCGAAGCCGCGGCCGGTGATCAGCCGTCCGTCAGGGAAGCTGACGAAGTCGGTGAAGTAAGTGTGGTTGATAGCTGCGACCACAAATCCCCGGCTCGCGAGCTCACCGATCAGGAACAGGTTACGCTCGATCGCGCCACCACCGCCGTGCGAGAAGATAATTACCGGGTAGGAGGCCTCGGCGGCGCTAATTGCCGGCTCGTGTTCGAATGGCCAGAAAACGCCGTCATAGTTTGAGCGTCTGAGGGCTCGACCTGACACGACCTCTTCAGTGCTCAGCGTAGTCCAGTGCTGAGCACGCACGACCGGCGTCCGGAAGTCACCGGTAGTGGAATCTGTGGGATAGAACAGGTGGACCATCAGTTCGCGGTTGTCGCCCGGCGCGCTGGTGATTAGCTCCTCACGCAGCAGGTCCTCCCAATGGAAGGCTTTGGTCCCGATCCGGTGCCCCCCGGACAGGGCCGGTGGCTGAAAGGCCTGGTCCACACCGAAAGTAACGGCCGTGCCGCCGCCCCCACCATTGGACGAGTTGCTCCCGCTCCCGCCACCGCCGCAGGCGGCGAGCAGCAAGGTCAGCGTAAAGATTGTCGGAAGGCGCATGGGATCACTTGGGCAACAAAGGATATGAGGTTCTATTTGGTTCCTGATATCCACGAAAAAGTTCCGACAAGATTATCAGTTACGTGGATCACGTACCGGCTATCAGATTCGTTTGGTAACATGCGTCTTGACGCTGTTTGCGTTACCTATCTGTAACACTAAGAACCAATTGATCTTGAGGAAAACGATCTCGATAACCGGGGTCGCAAGGATGCGGCTGGATTCCAAGCACGCTGACAATTTCGTTTGTCTGGCGTCGTTGCTAGTGCTGGTTGGATGCGGCGGTGGTGGTGGCGGGTCCGGCCCGGCCGCTTCCAGTTGTGGTCCCTATCCCGAACAGGCTACCTCGCTCTACGTACTCCCTTACGAGGTCGGGACCGGACACGAGATGGTCCACGGTAACTGCACTGCACCAGGGACCTCGCACCAGGCCGGCGGGACTCGTCAGCACGCTTACGACCTCGAGATGCCTATCGGTACTGTGCTCGTCGCGGCCCGGGCCGGCCAGGTCAGTGCGGTGGAACAGAGCAACGTGGATAGCACACGGATCCCGGGAGAGGAGAACTTCGTCATAATCACCCATGCCGACGGCACCCATGGGCGCTACTTCCACATCACTCAGAACGGCAGCATGGTAGCCATCGGTCAGATGGTAGGTCAGGGCGACCCGATCGCACTGAGCGGCGATACCGGAGAGTCTAATGGGCCGCACCTGCACTTCGTGGTCGAACCCGCCGGTCAATCACCGCTGGTGCCGCGTGGTGGGACCCCGGTCACGTTCCTCAACACGATTCCGCACCCCAATGGCTTGCGTGAGGGCGTCGTGTACGTCGCCGATCCCTACCCGGGCTGCAACTGCGCTCCGTAGCCGAGCGGTCCACCCTCGCCAAAGAATTAAAGATGGGCCCTGGCGGCATCGGAACTATGTCAAATAACGGTTCCGATGTATCGCTGACTCGCTGGCGCTCAAATCGCCGTGTGCAACCGTCTTGCGGGTCGCATGACGCAATTATTGAACCTTCGGCTTGACATGCAGTGAAGCCTATGTAGACTAGTTTGTCCCACAAACTAGTCTATGAGATTTATCATGAATGAAAAGGACTCTATTCAAAGCGCTGTCAACGACCTGGCCATTATTCGCAGGGCCATCGAAAAGGCCGCAGGCGGTGATCCTTCGATCCCGGCGCACAGTACCGCCATGGACGCCGGTTTCATTATTCAAGGGCTCTGCCTGGTAATTGCGGTCGGCCTGCTGGCATTCGAATTCATCTCGGGCCGTGAAATGACGGAAATCATGATGCTTTCGGCGCGTGACCAGGAACTCGGCTGGCTCGGTCTGGCACAAGTTGCCCTGGTCGGTCTAGCACTGCTTATGTGTGTCTATTTCCTGGCCTGGCGTGCCGCCCGTCACAGCGGACAGAGCTTCAACGATTACCTTGTGCGAAATTTCCAGTATCTGAGAAACCTCTCGTTCGTCTCGGACTTGCTGGTTAAATTCATTCCGCTCTCGTTCGTTGTTCTCGCCGGACGCCCGGAATGGGTCGCGCCCTTGCTGTCGCTGTATATCGCCGACTATCTGTTCCAGGGACGATTCTTCACTCTGTCTACTCGCGTATCGCTCGTTCTTGGAGGCGCATCGCTCATCGCGGCCGCGGTCCAGTACTTTGGACACTCAACGCAACTGGTCTGGCCGTTGTTGCACTTCTCGGTGATCAGTACTGCTTCCCTGATTCATCTGCTCGGTGCCAGGCGCGAAACCTTGCGCGCCGCGCGGGCTGTTTGATGATCATGAATCCTATCGAGCTACTCACATCGACGCACGCGTTGCTTGCGCATCAGGTGCGGCTGACTATCATGGCCGCCCTGGCCTCGACGACCGAGCCCACGGAGTTTGCCGAGCTGCTCAATACGCTGAATCTCACGAAAGGCAATCTCTCGGCGCATACGCAAAGGCTCGAAGAAGCTGGACTGATCCGGGTGACGAAGGAGTTTGTCGGGCGCAAGCCGAGGACTACCTATCTTTGCACTGACCTGGGGCGCCAGGAAGTGCAGAATTACTTGTCGAAAGTCGAGGGCCTTCTCAGGCAAACGCAAGAAAGTGTGCGAGACATCTGAGCTAGTATTGGTTTGAAGGGCTGCGAGAGAGTGGCTGGAAGTTGATCCACTTTCACTCGACCGCCCAGCCGGAGTAGGGAAATCGGTCTCGGAGTGTAATGTTCTGGGTGTGTGAGCTACAAATAATGACAAATATAAAACGCCAAGCATTAAGGAATCAGTCGGCAAGAGCGTTGCTGTGGACGTCGGGTATTTTGATTTTGCTTGGATTAGTGGTGATTTCACCAGCTGGTCGCATGCTCTTTATAGCGATTGCTGCAATTTGCGCCGGCTTTTCAACTCTCTTATGCCGAGGTGTCGCCCGAACAATTGGAATCGTTGTAACGATAGCGACGCTATTCTTGGTGGGCGCGTCGTACCCGGCGTACAAGAAGCACATGAATCTCTATTTGGAGCGGGCCGAAGATCGGTCCGCCATTAAACCGGGGCCAGTCAATCTGGGTGCGAGTGACCAAAAGCTGAAGACGCGAATAGTTTTGGCAGGGGATTGACTCGTGATATCAGCGTTGGCTCAAACGTTTTCATCAGCTGTTGATCGAGCCAATCGATAATCAGATCCATCTGTTGAAGATCTTGTCTCACTCTGAAGTGCGGCATTTCATATATGCCCAAGCCGTTAGCGGCGGCGTGCACATAATTTTGGCTGTCGCGCAGTACCGCTATGGTTGGAGTTTCCAGGGTTGCCAGAATTCGCATTAGCATCTCGAGGCTCTTGGTGTTTTGCCGCGTGCGATTGGCGACAACAGCTAACGGTAGGTCAAAATCGGTGAGGAGCAAGAGCTCGGCAATGAAATTAGTTGTAACCTGGACATCAAAAGCCGAAGGCAGGATAGGTACCAGAATACAGTCAGCGTCATAGGTCAACTCAGAAATCTCGCGTCGACCAAGGGCAGCCGGTGTGTCGATGATGACCGCCCCCGCTTCCTTGGGCGTTCGAAACGGCCAATTACGATTGCCATGCATTACAAACTCGTCGCTGGCGATGCCCTTAATCTTACGGCTACCCGGCGGTCGCCTTTCCAACCATCGTTCTGTGTAGCCTTTGGGATCGCAATCGATAAGCGTGGGCGTAGGGCCGCGAAGCGCAAAGTAGCTCGCCAGGTTGGTCGCCAGCGTAGTCTTACCGCAACCGCCCTTGGGATTCAGAATGACGATCTTGTTCAGGTCGTCTCGATATGGCGAATTGGTCATCTATCCGTCGAAGCGTGCCCTTCTTTGTGGCGGTATATTGTTTGAATGGTCGGCGGTTATTGTTCAATTTCCGCTCTAGAGATCATAATCCTTTCAGCTGCTAAACTTATTCTAGACTATTAGTGACCACAATGCGGCAGTCGTAATCTCGATTGAGCTAACCATGGGATTATTTGGGAAAAAAACAAGAAAACAGATGGTGGTGACAGCCCTGATCGGAAGCTCAACTCACATTGATAGTAACTTTTTGAGCTTTACCGGCGGCATTCACATTCACGGGCATGTTGGGCTTGATGTAGTCGGCAGCGAAGACTCTGGCACCGCGATCAGCATATTGGAAAACGGAGAGGTTGGCGGCGACGTTCGAGCTGTCGACGTTTTCATTGCCGGCGTTGTTCACGGCAATGTCTACGCTACTGGTCATCTCCAACTAATGCCTACAGCCCGGGTCCGTGGGGATGTCGAATACGCATCATTGGACATTGCCGATGGAGCGGTTATTCAGGGCGCAGCACGCAAGTTATGAGACATCATGCCGTTGTCGATTTACCGGCAAGTTGTCTTAGCATTTCCTCGTGACGTGAACGGCTGATGCGATAGCGACTGATGGACAGGATCACCCCCATCCAGATCAGGAATACCACCGGTCCGTAGATAAATCCCAGCTTGGCGATAATGTCTGGTGGCACGTCGCCGACAGCGGTCTCGGTGGGGAACGCGATCAGCGACAGCAGGATTCCGGCAATCAGTGTGCCCAGGGCGTCGGCGCACTTCGAAGCGAAAGTAATGGTCGAGGAGATCACTCCTTCGTTGCGACGCCCGGTCTCCAGTTCCGTTCGCTCGGTCAGGTCCGCGATCATGGAGCGCCAGCAGATGTCGAACACCAGGAACAATACGGTTTCGAAAAAGCCAGCCACCAGCATGATCCAGAACAGCGCCCCGCTGCCGTTCTCCGGGAAGAAACCAAGCAGGCGCAGGCTGATGGGAACCACGTTGATGGCCATGGCGCCCAGCAGGCCGGTGATGGCCACGGTTTTCTTCTCGCGCCCGACCGCCCAGCGCGCCATGGCCGGCGGCAGGATCAGTGCCGCCAGCGCCATGGGGATGACGATGATGGAAATCTGCTCGCTGGTGAACTCCCAGAAATAACTGTAGATGTACACCCACAGCGCCACGTAAGTGCCGATGCCCGCGTAGTACAGCACACCCCCCACGGCAACGACGCGCGCGGATGCGCTTTTGAATACATCGGCCACCTGGCGGAAAAATTGGCCCAGGCTGGGCGGCTTGTCGACCTGGTATTGCTTGAGCCTGGGTATGAACCGCCGCAGCCCGATGGTGAACACCAGGAGGGATGCCACGATGACGACAGTGCCAATCAGGCCCGCATTCTGGTAACCCTCGGGGTTCATGACGCCATCGGAAATCTCCTCGGTGGGCACCAGCCAGATGGCATACATCAGCACCGACATTCCGTTGTTGAACACCGAGTAGATCACGTGGAAACCGGTCAGCAGGCTGGTTCGTTCGTCGTAATCCGCGGTGAGTTCGGCCACGATGGCGTAGGCTGGCACCAGGAACATGGTGAGCGCGGTGCGCATCGAAACATTGCAGACTACCAGCCAAGCAAATAGCAACGAATCGCTCGCGACGAAGCCGGGCGGGTGCCAGAGAAAATAGAACGAAGCGCCCAATGGCAGAATCGAGGCGTACAGCCAGGGATGGCGCCGGCCCCACCTTGAGCGAGTGCTGTCGGACAGGTAGCCGACAAGCGGGTCGGTGATGGCGTCGAACACCAGGCCGATACCCACCGCCAAACCGGCCAGGCCCGGGTCCAGCCCCAGCACCTGGCTGTAGAAGATCAGGACGAAGTAGTGGGCGTTGTACAGTACGCCATAGCCGGCGCCGCCGCTGCTGTAAGCCCAGCGCGTGCCCGTGGTTATTCTGGGCGTTTCCTGTGCCACTTGTTATCCTGCCAGCTGCGGTAATGTGTACCCATCGCTCGCGATGATACAAAGCCCTGACTTCTGAAACCAGTCGTCTATACGTTTTAAGCTCGTGGTCCAGGAACGCAATTAAGGCAGGTGCAAGTATGAATTTAGTACGTCCAAGATCGTGCATCGTTGCCTTGATTGCGGCCATTACCGCCGGATGCAGTGAGCCGCAGCCAGAACTCATTCTTGAACAGACCGAAATCGCCAGGCTCACAACTGGTGATAGCCATGCGTACGATGTCGTCATCGGAGAGAGTCAGTTCGTCAACGGGTTTGTTGACCAAGAAAGTGTCAACGTCGTCGTCAGGATCGTCGGACCTGACGGTGAGGACATCTCTGAGTTCGATTGGACGTATCGGGGGCCCGAGGATATTCGCTTCGAGACAGTTGCGGCCGGCGTTCACCAAATCATCGTAACGCCGTTTGAGGACGAGACGGGCGAGTACTCGATTGGTCCGCTCTGGCAGGAACCGATCGCGACGACACCGGAAGGCAAGGTCGACCAGATGATGTCCTGGTACAGCGACGGTACGCCGGGTGGCGTGGTCGCAGTAACCCGCGGCGGCGAGATCGTCTTCAGCAAAATCTACGGGCTGGCCAACATCGAGTACGGCATACCGAACACGGCCTCGACACCGTGGCATATGGCGTCTGTATCGAAACAATTCACCGCTATGGCAGTCGTTATGCTGCATCAGCGCGGTTTGCTCGACATCGACGACGACGTCCGTCAGCATCTGCCCGAGCTGCCAGATTTTGGCCGCACAATTACGTTGCGCCACCTCCTCAATCACACCAGCGGGCTTCGGGATCACTGGACCCTGTGGACGATGAGCGGTGGACGCATGGACGATGTTATCCGCCAGGAGGACATCTACCGACTCGTATTGCGGCAACGCGATCTTAACTTCGAACCCGGTAGTGAATACCTGTACAGCAACAGCGGGTACATGCTGCTCTCCGAGGTTGTATCGACAGTTACCGCACAGCCATTCGGGGAATGGATGAAGGAGAATGTATTCGAGCCGCTCGAGATGCATTCAACGCAAATTTACGACGATCACATGCGCATCGTTCCCGGGCGAGCCTATTCGTATGCAGAAACGGAGGGAGGCCTGTCAAAGAGCGTCCTGAGCTACGCGAACTCCGGTGCCACCAGCTTGTTCACAACAGCGGAGGACCTCGCGAAATGGCTAACCAACTTCAGGACCGGACAGATTGGGGGCGCGAACGCGATCGAAATGCTTCAGGTGAAAGGTGTGCTGAATGATGGTGAAGAACTGGACTACGCGCTCGGCATTAGTGTAAGCGAACAAAATGGTCTGCGTCGCCTGTCGCACAGTGGCGGGGATGCCGGATATCGTACCTGGCTCGCGTACTACCCCGAAATCGATGCGGGTGTCATCGTCCTGGGCAACAAGGCAGACTTCGGTGCCGGTGGAGTTGGTATCGATACTGCCGATATATTCTTCGCGGAACACATGGCATTTGAAGCCGATGCAGAAGAAGCCGATGATGTTGAGGAGCCAATTTTGGCGACGTGGCAGCCAAGCACGTCGGAGTTATCCGATTACACTGGGCGCTATTACAGCCACGAACTGGAGACGTTTTACAACGTCGACCTCGACGGCAATTCGTTGACAATTGGTCACCTTCGTCACGGCGTGAATCAACTTAGTCCGCAGGAAGACAGTGTATTTTCCTCCGATCGGTGGTTCATTGGTTCAGTGAAGTTCGAACGCGACGAAGACGAGATTATCCAAAAAATGAGCATGAGTAATGGGCGTGTTAGGAACCTCGTGTTCGAGAGAGTGCGTTGATTCCTTCCCGAACCTGGCGTCATGGACTGCAGGGCAGGCGCAAGTCAATCCCACCCTCTGCGCGGATTGCGCCTCGTCATTCGACCGAGATAACAGTGCGAATTGCTTTTCCGCTGTAACTGTCAAGCTCATCAAGAACCTTGTTCACAGCCGTTTCGTCCAAAGGAACTGTTTTCGATATGACGGGCGCGACATCAAGACGTCCTCGCTGCACTAACGAGAGCAACTCGTCAATCTCCTCGGGAAGGTGATCCGAAACGCCAATGATCTCACGCTCTTTGCCAATCAGATCCCTGTACGTGTTGACCGGCATCGGCGCACTCGCCAATCCGACCATGGCTGCCCGTCCCTGAACGCCCAGCGATTTCACAGCCTGTTGGGACGTGATGGGCAGACCGACCAGTTCGAGCGCGACATCAACCCCCTGGCCACCCGTGGAGTCCATTATCGCTTTCACTGCGTCGGTGTTGGAAGCATCGATGCCAATTGCTCCCAGGGATCGGGCGACCTTTACTTTTGCGCTGTTGTTATCAACCGCAATAATTCTGGATGCGCCCAACGCCGCCGACAGTCCGATCGCAGCCATACCCAGGCCCCCCGCACCGAAAACAGCCACGCTTTCACCTTCGGTGAATCGGGCTTTTCGCAATGCGTGCAACGCCGTTGCGAATGAACACATCATGACCGCAGCATGCGCGAACGGAATCTCATCGGGCAACGTGAGCGCGTTTTGCTCTGGCACGCAGATATACTCCGCATATCCGCCATCCCTGTCCTTGCCGATCATGGCAACGTCAGGGCAAAACTGCCCGATGTTACGGCGACAGTATGAGCATTTTCCGCAAGTCACGAGATAGTGCAGACAAACTCTCTCACTGACGCGCTCTACGCTGACGCCCGGGCCAACCGACTCGATGACGCCGGCAACTTCATGGCCGGGTGTAATTGGCAATTGCGCGAGGGATCCGATTCCCGACCGATAATGCGCGTCAGAGTGGCATATGCCGGCTGCCCTCACGGCGACCAGGACTTCGCCGGCTGCCGGTATCGGTGCGGCGACATCCGCTTGTGTTAGTTTCTTCCCGATTGCGGAAATTCTAATCGCTTTCATGTTTGCAATAGCCGGAGACCTTGCCCGCCGTTCCTAATCTGGCCTTCAGTTGTTTTTATGTGGTGCGAACTTACGCCAGTACTGAAAAGTATAGTCGAGATTAGGTAGCTGTTTTGGTCAGGCGCGGCCGCAATTGAGGGCACGCAGTGCCCATCCCACCCTCTTCGATGTCGATAGGTTTGCTTCGTGTATAGTAGCCTAGTGTCAATGTAGCATGGGCGTTGTGTGCGTAGGTGCATGCCCAGCACATCAAGAAAAATAACTCGTCTGAGGGGAATGACATGAAGATGAATCTATTGAAACTGGGGCTATTGTCGGCAATGCTCGGATTTGCGATTAACGCGAGCGCCGAGGAACGTATCGCTGAGATCTGGAATTGCGAGACTGAAGATGGCAAGACGATTGACGACGTTCAAGCGGCGAATGGCAAATGGCTCAAGTACATGAACGAGAACGTGGAGGGGGGCGACATCCGCAGTTACGTACTGACACCGATTGTCGGCAAGCAAGGGGTATTCATTTACGTTGATTCCTACCCGAACCTGGCGTCATGGACTGCCGGGCAGGCGCTCGAAGGCGATGCGATGACGGCAATCAACGACGAACTCAACGAAGTTGCTACGTGCAGCAAAAATACGCTACACCGGTCCGAGCCAAGCTAACATTATCAGGAGAGTATAGTCCGCAGAGGACTCGTTCCTCAGGCGGAAGAAAAGGCCCCACGAGGGGCCTTTTTGATATCCGGCCGCGTGATGTTAAGGCAAGAATACCGTGCAAAGACCGATCCAAAATCTGATTGCCGTTATCGTGCTGCAGTGTTTGTCCCTGCAGGCACATGCGGTCGACGTTGAAAAAGAAACACGGCAATTGCTGCAGGCAGGCGCGGCCGGTTTTTCCATGGCCCTGATCGATAAAGACGGAATCTATTGGTCCGAATCTCACGGTTTTGCGGATGTCGAGGCTAAACGGCCGATGTCGGTTGATACCATCATGAATATCGCGTCGATCAGTAAGACCCTGGCCGGAACATCGTTGATGATACTGGTGGAGCAAGGGAAACTTGACCTGGACAGGGATGTAAATGACTACTTGCCATTCAAGGTAGGGAATCCGCACCATCCCGGCACAATAATCACGGCCCGCCAACTGCTTACCCACACGTCGTCGATCGTAGACCGTGGTGAGCTGTACTACTCCGAGACCAGTTATTTCCCAGGCGCCGATAATCCCATCAGCCTGGGTGATTTCGTGCGGGAATACCTGTCCGCCTCGGGCGTTTTTTTCGACCCGGTAAATTTCGCCCAACACGTGCCTGGCTCCGAGAGCCAGTACAGCAACATTGCTTACGGGCTGGCAGGGTACCTTGTGCAAGTTTTGTCAGGGCAGCCATTGAATCGCTTTTCAGCGGACAAAATATTCGAACCCCTGAAAATGCACTCTACCGGCTGGATGCTGACCGAGATCGACACGGAGAATCACTCAAAATTGTATAACTGGACTGAGGATGGCCGGACAGCGGTCGATTGGTATGGCCTGGTGACCTGGCCAGATGGTGGCTTGCGTACCAGCGTACGGGATTTTGGTCGTTTTCTTGCGGCCATGATTAACGCCGGGGATATTGAAGGAGCCAGAATTATCGGCAAAGATACTTTAGAAGCGATGTTCCAACCGCAGTTCATTCAGGGTCAGGTGCTTGAATCAGTTGCGGAAGATGAAAGCCACCGACAGGCTATCACCTGGTCGTATCGCATTGGCGCAAATGGTGACATCGTGGTCGGTCATAGTGGCGGTGATCCAGGTGTGACCACACATGCGTATTTTTATCCGGCCACGGGTCGAGGGGCCATATTGCTGGTCAACACATCTTCTGAGATGGACTCGTTCAACCAAGCTGTTGCGGCAATGATCCGGGCTTTGCTGGATGCTGCGCTGAATGAGTGACCACTAGGGAGACGTCGCAACAGACTCCGCAAACAGGCATAGCATTTCAAACATCAGTGTGGCGCCGACCAGTGCGGTGCCACCTGACGGATCGAACGGCGGGGCGACTTCCACGACGTCGCCACCCACGAAGTTAATGCCACGAAGCCCCCGCAAAAGGCGTAGCGATTCGACTGTCGTAATACCGCCAACTTCAGGCGTGCCGGTGCCCGGCGTGAAAACCGGATCGATGCCATCGACATCGAACGTGAGATACGTCGGCGAATCGCCAACCACGCGACGGGCCTCTGCAATGACCTTCTTGACACCGATCTCGCTGAATTCGTCCATCATGAGGACCCGCATGCCGCTGTTGCGGGAGAATTCGAGACCTTCATACGTATTCTGACCACCGCGAATTCCGATCTGGATCATCTTTGTCGGATCGATCAGGCCATCTTCGACGGCCAGTCGAAACGGCGCGCCGTGGTGGAACTTTGACCCGTAGAATTCACCCCACGTGTCCGTGTGTGCGTCGATATGAATGACAGCGACGGGCCGGTCTGCCGCAATGCCTTGTAGCACCGGATAAGTCACCGAATGATCTCCGCCGGCAGACAGCGGCAGCACACCTGCTCGATGCACATTTTTGAAAAAGGCCGCGATCTGCTTGATCGCATCTTCGAGGTTAAAGAGATTGTCGATAGGGACATCGCCGACATCGGCAACCGTGCAGAGCTTGTAGGGCTCAATGCCGGTCGAAATATTGATGCTTCGCATCAGCGACGACGCATTGCGAATTTCCCGGGGTCCGTGTCGCGCACCCGCCCGGTTCGTAACGCCGAGATCCATAGGTATACCGATCAGCGCAATATCGAGGCCATCGAAAGACTCCGCAATTGGCGTCCGCATGAAGCTCGGGATTCCTGTGAAACGCGGCCTCAACATCGGCTCGTGCTTGCCTTGGGTTTCCTGGCCGATCGAGTCTTTAATTCCTGATTTAGTCATTCCCATTAGTGGCCTGGTGAATTCAATAAGATAGTATCGTTGCCCCGGGAATTAACAAGTACGGAAAAACGAATGAGCGTGTTCAAGAGTCTAACAGCGGCAGTTGCATTAGTGGTGTTCGTGACAGGCTGTGGGCAGGAAAGCGGCCAGCCGACCAATTGGCAGGAAGTATTCCAGTCGCGTACTGAGCAACAACTTCGGCCTCACGATTTTGACGTGCAGCACTACCGCATTGCGTTGTCTCTTGATGAACCGACAAGGTCCTTTGACGGAAAAACGGCCATTACTTTTTCTTCGATGATGGATGGTCTCAGTAAGCTCACGCTCGATGCTGAGACTTTTACTGTTAGTAGTGTAACGAGCCAGGGCGCGCCACTGGACTTCACTCATCAGAACGGCCGCCTTGAGATAAGCCTGGATCGTGACCTGGCACTGGGAGAGGAGGCGACGCTGATCGTTGGATACAGCGTCACGGATATCGAGATCGACTCTGCCAGTTATGGCATGGGTGCGAGCTACGACCTTGGATTCAATTTCAAACCGGAGTCACCGACCAACCCGCCGATTATTTTTACTCTCAGCTTCCCGGAAGGTGCACGCCACTGGTTTCCCTCTTTCGACCACCCCAGCGACTGGGCGACGCACGAGACCATTATTGAGGTCAGGGAGGACTACAACGTCGTCGCAAATGGAGCGCTTGTCAGTGACAAGGTCGACCGGGACACTGGTCGCCGGACTACTCACTGGAGCCAGACAAAACCGCAACCAACCTATCTCTACGTCATGGTTGCCGGCAATCACAGCATCCTGGAAGACGAGTATGGCGATCTGCCTCTGCACTACCGTGTCTATCCCGGCGATGAAGAGGATGCACGGCTGTCTTTCAGCCCCACGCCCGGGATGATTGCCTTTTTCGAGGACTTTTATGGCGTCGAGTTTCCGTGGGTGAAATACGACCAGATCATTATTCCCGGTATCGGCGGCGGTGCGGAAAGCACATCAGCTACCGTTATTGCCGAGTGGACAGTCTCAAATGCTGCCGAACTCGAAGACCGTTCTCCGAACTACCTGATCGCGCACGAGCTCGCACACCAATGGTGGGGCGACATGGTCGGTTACAAGGACTGGGAGCATACCTGGTTGTCCGAAAGTTTCGCGACACACGCGGAGTATCTGTATGCCAGTCACGATCTCGGCGCCGATGAAGCGGCGTTAGTCCTCGACGAGCTGAAGGTCGGCTACCTCGAGGAAGCAAGCACTAAATTTATTCGGCCAATCGTCACGAACAAGTGGGACAGGCCCAACGAGATGTTTGATCGGCACACCTATGAGAAAGGCGGCGTCGTTCTGAACATGTTTCGCGAGCTGGTGGGCGGAGACGATTTTGGCGAAATTCTTCGCGTATTCCTGGAAACCAATGCGTACAGCAACGCAACAACGACCGACTTTTTCGATACCGTACAGGAGGTCACAGGAGAGGATTACAGCTGGTTTTTCGATCAATGGTTGTTGAAGCCAGGGCACCCGGTGCTGGATGTATCACATGCATGGGACAGCCAGAAGAAGGTGCTGTCCATCACCATCAATCAAACTCAGGATCGCAAATTGGGAACTCCCGTGTACCGCCTGCCCGTGAAGCTGGGTATTACTACAAAGTCAGGGAGGACAATCGAAAGCATCTGGCTGGACAAAGAGCATCAGACGTTCCGATTTGATGTGGCTGAAGAACCGTTGATGGTCCGTTTCGATGAAGGGGATGTTCTTTTGAAAGAATGGACGTTCGAAAAATCAACCGCAGAGCTTGTGTACCAGTTGGCCCATGATAAGGCGATCGGGCGCATGTGGGCTATTGATGAACTTCAAGTGCGAATGAACGATCCGGCAGTCGAAGCTGCGCTACTCCAGGCCAGTCAAAACGATGCGTTCCGGGCAGTGCGCGAAAAAGCGGCTGACACGATTGGCGAGCTGGAGAGCCCGACTAGTCCATAACGGCGGACCGTTTCTGTACGATGCCTTCCTCCTGCCAGAGTTTTTCCAGGTCATCCATCTCAATTGGCAGATTGGCTGAGAGGATCTCGACGCCGTCTTCAGTGACAACGACAACGTCTTCCATGCGTATGTATTGTTTTTCTTCGTGAACCCAGATCATGGGGTCGATCGAGAACACCATGCCGACTTCCAGCGGTATTCCCTTGTTGCTGCCGACATCGTGCACCGACATGCCAACCATGTGCTGAACATGTCCCCTGAATTCGAGCGCCGCTTCGCATGCTTCGCGGTAAATCTCCTTTGAAAAAGACATGCTTTCGAGGACCTTGCGCATGTCGGCCGCCGCTTCGTCCAGAATCTGGTCGGCTGTGACACCAGGCCGTACGTACCTCATGAAGGCTTTGTGATACTCCACGACAAAACCGTACAGGTCGCGCTGGTCTTTTGTGTATTTCCCGTTTACCGGCCACATGCGCGTTACATCTGAAGTGTAATAGCTATAGTCAGGGGCCAGGTCCATCAGGATAAGGTCACCATCCTTGAGCGGGTCCGAATTTGCTGAGTAGTGCCCGAACCAGGCATTTTGGCCACCGCCGACAATGGCGTTGTAACTCAGGCCGCGCGCGCCATTGGTCTTGAAAACAAAGTCTGCGGCTGCTTCGAGCTGATATTCCATGGCCCCGGGCCTGGTCGAGCGAATTGCCTCCATGATGCCCAGCCCAGCCAGCTGGCTTGCCTTGCGAATGAGGTCGATCTCCTTCTCGTCTTTTATTATTCGCATCGCATCAAGCGTGGCGCTCAGGTCGCGAAGCTCGAATTGTGGATAGCGGGTCTTGAGAAGATCAATGAAGTGCCCGGCTCTTGATGGGCGGCCATCCCACGGATCGGCCACGCTGCGGCCAAAGCCGTCGAGTATTTCGTCTCTGCTTTGCAGGTACCCCTCGGCCGGGCTATGCGGTGTATACAGTGCCGGCGCAGGTGCCTTCCACAAGTACCAGGATAAATCGGTGGCCATTTTCTCAATTGGCCTGACAGACTCCACACCCGTTATCTGCCTGACCAGCTCATCATCTTCATAGGAAATGATCGGCCCCGCGTTGCGTTCGCGTTCAGAATCTCGATGTGGCAGATACAGCGTCGTCGTCCTGCTTTCTCCATCCAGCACCATGTACGCCGCCGCAACCTCCAGGCCGCTCAGGTAGTAAAAGGTATTGCTCTGGCGAAAGACGATGAAACCCTGAACGTCTTCGGCGCCCTGAATGATCGCGATATTGGACCCGATCGCGTCGTAAACCGCTTCACGTCTTGTCTGAAAGTTTTCCGCTGCGAAATCTGTCTGATATTGATACTGCGCCTCCGCGGCTGAAGCAATAAGAAATACGGCTGCAAACAGCCAAAGACGCTTATTCATAAAAGGTTGCCTCGATTCGTCCAGAGTAAGAGCTGATGGTCATTGTGTCTTGCGAGTATTTCAGGTCACAATGTTACCGCAGACCCATTTCTCAACTTGATGATTTTCGACATTCACAGAAAAGTGTCGAAGAGGAGGCGCATGCTAAGTCGGCGAACATTTTTTTCTGGTGTAGCGTGGTCGGCGGCAGGAATTTCCGGCCTCGGCGTATTGGACCTGACCAGGGCCACAGCCGTTGCGGCGGAACTCGCCTGTCATCCCGGTACAGCTGAGGAGCTGGCCTGCGACGAGAACTTCTGGTTCGAGGTACAACAGGCTTTCACTAACGATCGTAGCCTCGTAAATCTCAATAGCGGTGGTGTGAGCCCATCGCCAAACATTGTCCAACAGGCAATGAAACGTCACCTGGACTACTCGAACACCGTCCCCCCTTACACGATGTGGAAGGTGTTGGAGCCGCAGCGTGAGCCGATCCGCCAACGCCTGGCACGAAATTTCGGCTGCGATGCCGAAGAAATCGCACTAACGCGCAACGCCTCCGAAGGATTGCAGATTTGTCAGTTGGGCCTTGATCTGCAACCGGGTGATGAGGTTCTGACTACCACCCAGGATTATGGGCGGATGATCACGACGTTCAATCAGCGCGTGAGACGCGAGGGCCTGTCGCTGCGTCAGTTCCAGATACCAATTCCGGCCGAAGACCCCGATGAAATCGTTGCGTTGTTCGAGTCCAACATTACTGACCGGACCCGGCTGATACTGATGTGTCACATGATCAACATCACGGGTCAGATTCTGCCTGTGCGCCAGGTCGTCGAAATGGCCCGGGGCAGGGGTATCCCGGTCATTGTCGATGGCGCACACACATTTGCACACTTCGACTTCAATCACGACGATCTGGGCTGTGATTACTACGCCACCAGTTTGCACAAGTGGCTGTTCGCACCCCACGGGACGGGGCTCTTATATGTGCGGCGCGACAAAATCGGGGATCTCTGGCCGATGATGGCGGCGCCGGAGAAGATGGATAACGATATCCGCAAGTTCGAGGAAATCGGTACTCATCCGGCCGCCAACTACCTGGCCATTGCTGAGGCGCTCACGTTTCACGAGGGAATCGGCCCGTCGCGCAAACAGGCCCGCCTGATCTACTTGCGAAACCGCTGGGTCGAGCGCGCGCTGCAAAATGACCGCATGCGGCTTCACACCAGCCTCAAACCTGGCTATGCCTGCGGAATTGCGACGGTCGAGATTGAGGGAATCGACAGCAAGAATCTGGCTGAATTCCTGTGGGAGGACCAGCGCATTCTGACAGTCGGGATCAAACACCCCGAGTTCGAAGGAATTCGCGTCTCGCCGAGCGTGTTTACCACGCTGGAAGAGATTGATCGATTTGCAGATGCCTTGATTCACGTGGCTGAGAATGGGCTGCCTTCGTAACCAATTACCGTGGAATATCTAAGTTGAAAAGCTCACTCACCGCGTGCGCGGTTTCATTTCTCGCTGTCTCTTTAGCCTGGGCAGACGAGCCTGAAGATGCGCTGAAAGATGGCGTGGCCTTGCCTCTTGAGCCCGACAAAACACTGAGCTTCAGCGTCAACGAGGCTACCTGGATGTCGCTGGATGTATCACCGCAAGGTGATCGGCTTGTGATCGAGGTGCTGGGAGATCTCTACCTGTTGCCGATTGAAGGCGGTCAGGCGACACCCTTGAGCATCGGCATGCATTTCGACAGCACGCCCCGGTTTTCCCCTGACGGGTCGCAGATCGCTTTTATCAGTGATCGAATTGGCCCGGATGATCTGTGGATCATGCCTGCAAGTATCAGCAACGACGATGATGATGCCGACGCGCAGGCACCCGTGAAGCTGACAAGCTCAAAATGGGACACGCAACTGACATCCCCGACCTGGTCACCCGATGGCAAGAGCATCGTCGTTTCCAGAACGGTCGGGAGCATGGGCACGTTTGAGTTATGGACTTATCACATCGATGGCGGCGGCGGGGTGCAAATCACCAAAGCCAAGCCAAGCGAAGATACACCGAGCAGCGATCGGCACAATGCCATGGGAGCCACATTCTCCCCGGATGGTCGCTACCTTTACTTTGCCAACAAGTCCGGTGGATTTGGCTACAACCTCCGGTTTCCCATGTGGCAGATTGCAAGAAGAGACCTCTTAACCGGCGATGAGGATGTCCTGACACGGGCACAAGGCAGTGCGTTTCGACCAATGATCTCCCCGGACGGCTCGCGCCTGGTTTACGCCACGCGCTACGAACAAAAGACCGGCCTTCGTATCAGAGATCTTGATACCGGTGAAGATGAGTGGCTCGCGTTCCCAGTGGAAAAAGACCTGCAGGAAGCCTGGTTTGAGCGCGACCTGCTGCCCGGATCTGCTTTCACGCCAGATGGTGACGCGATCATTACGACCGTAAACGGTCATTTGGTCCGAATTGATACGCGCACAAAATCCGTCGTCGACATACCGTTTCAGGTTGATGTTGAAAAACAGGTGGCCGAGCGTCTTAACTTCCCGTACCGAGTTGATAGCGGACCGGTTGAGGCGCGAGTAATCTCCAATCCGGCGTTATCACCGGACGGCAGTAAGCTGGCATTTTCTGCATTCGCTCGAATCTATGTGCAGGACATCGAGAGTAGCCGCGTTGATGCCATATCACCCGAGGGCGTAGCCACCGCATTTCCCGATTGGTCGCCAAAGGGTAACGAACTCGTTTATGCAAGTTGGCAAAACGGAGGCGGGCATATTTATCGCCAGGCTGCCCGATCAGGCAGCAGACCAAAACGGATTAGCCAGCACGCCGCCTATTTCTCTCACCCGGTCTGGTCGCCGGATGGCGCACGCATTGTTGCCCTGCGGGGATCGGCGCACGAACGGCAGATTCGAGAATCTGATTTCGGCCCGGTTACCGGCTCCGATGTGGTGTGGTTTGATGCGGGCGGGGGAGAATCACACCTGGTGGTGCCGGCTCGTGGCCTGTCGCGGCCACATTTTGGACCCGAGGCCGATCGCATCTACCTGCAGCTTGGGTCTGGTGACAAGAAAAATTCGCTGGTATCGGTTCGACTTGATGGCACGGATCGGCGGGAAATCCTGAGCTCTGGAGGGCCCGGCTATGCCAGCAAGGAGCCGATGGCATCCGAAGTCATTCAACTATCGCCTGATGGCAGGTACGCGCTGATCCAGCATTCCAATCAGGCTTATGTCGCTGCACTGATGAACACCTGGCTGTCGCAGCAGGTTGTGAGTATCGACGATCCTGCACTTCCTCTGGCTAATCTTACCGATGTCGGCGCTAGCTTTGTGCGTTGGAATGCAGATGGTGACCTGATTACCTGGTCGGCGGGTAATCACTTTTATCAACGCCCGCTCGCATCTTTGGACTTTAAGGCAAAAGAAGAAGAGGACAAGGACAAGGAAGAAGAATCAGCTGAAGAAGAGCCCGAGCCGCTGGCAGAAGAGCACGAAGCGGTTGTCGTGAACAAGGTCAGTGTGTCCCTGCCCAGAGCCGAGGCGTTCGGTTCCATCGCACTCGTAAACGCCACGGTGATTACGATGAATGGCGAGGAAGTCATCGAAGATAGCGTCGTCTTGATTTCAGATGGCCGTATTACACAGGTGGGTCCAAAAGCGGACATCGATATTCCGGCAGGGTACGAGCGTCGCGACCTCAGCGGAAAGGTCATCGTACCGGGCTACGTTGATACACACGCTCACTACGATATCCGCCAGGAGGTCCCGAGCTTCAGCAACGCATCGTTCCTGGCGAACCTTGCCTACGGCGTAACAACGGGCATGGATGTACAGCCCAGCACGATTGATCACCAATCCGCGCAAGATATGGTCGACGCCGGACTCATGCTGGGGCCTCGAGCCTATTCCACAGGCCCGGGCATTTTCAGCGACAACCAGTTCAGCTCCAAGCAGCATGCTTACGCTGTTCTAAAGCGCTACAAAGAACACTATGGCGTGAGGAACCTCAAGGCCTACCTAACTGGAGACCGCAAACAGCGTCATTATTTGCTGCAGGCAGCAAAGGAGTTGCAGTTGATGCCAACCACCGAAGGTGGTTTGGACATGAAGATGGATCTGACTCACATGATCGATGGCTTCAGCGGCAACGAGCACAATTTTCCGCTGGATGCGTTGTACGACGACGTAGTGCAGCTGGCTGCCCAAACCAGGATCGCCTATACGCCGACCCTCCTCGTGTTATACGGCGGGCCCGCAGGTGAGCACTATTTCTACAACAACGAATCTCCCCACAATGATGCCAAGCTGCGGCGCTTCATGCCGTATGACGCTCTCGCGTCCCGTACGCTTCGACGGGGTTCATGGGTCCATGACCTTGAATACGCCACAACCCGGGTAGCGGAGCAGGCCATGAAAGTCGTCGATGCGGGAGGACAGGTCGGCATTGGTGCCCACGGTCAGCTGCAGGGACTCGGCTATCACTGGGAGCTGTGGTCGGTAGCCAGTGGCGGCTCGAACTTCAATGCTTTGCGTTCGGCGACACTAATGGGAGCCCAGATGATTGGCCTGGACCAGGATCTCGGATCGATTACTGCGGGAAAACTTGCCGATCTCGTCATCCTGAACAGCAACCCGCTTGATGACATACGAAACAGCGTGGATATCCAGTATGTGATGAAAGGTGGCGCCTTGTACGAAGGTGATACTCTGAACCAGGTCTGGCCTGAGCAAGCCGCGCTGCCCGATCAGTGGTGGTGGCATCTCGCTCCGGAGAACGGGGTACACAGCAAATGAAAAAGATAGTAGCTGCAGCTTGTTGTGCGCTCGCGTTGATCTGCTCGATGCAGGTTGCCATGGCGCAGGACACATCGTACGCGCTTATCAATGCCAGGCTCTTCAACGGCGTCGACAACAAGATCTTCGAAAACATCACAGTATTCGTTGTTGACGGCAAGATTGAGCGTGTATCCGGCGCGGAGGAGCCCATTTCGCCGGAACTCATTGTCATCGACCTTGAGCACAACTTTCTGCTGCCCGGTCTGATTGATGTGCACACGCACATCAACTCTCTCGATCAGGCAGCGCGAGCGCTTGCGTCCGGGGTAACGACGGTGCGCACTGCGAGTGTGCCGGCTTACCAGGATGTCGCTTTGCGCGAATTGGTCCGAAGCGGCCAATTAGCCGGACCTGATGTCGTCGCGGCCGGCGTCTACGTCACGCCGGACCTCGGTGAGACCGTACTCGCGGACCCGCGCCTGAGCGCTATCGACGGCCGGGTAGATACCGACGACGAATTGCGATTGGTGGTCGACGTCAACGCCGATCGCGGCGTTGATGTGATCAAGACGCGTGGTACGGAAAGAGCGGGGTTACCTGATACGGATCCGCGAAAACAAGTCTACAGTCAGCGACAACTCCGCGTAATCGTCGACGCGGCGGCTCGCCATGGCCTGCCGGTGATGGTGCATGCACACGGCGACGAGGGAGCAAGGGCTGCAGTGCTCGCTGGCGCTCGCAGCATCGAGCACGGTACCTACTTGACGAGCGCAACATTAGAGTTGATGAAGGAACGAGGTACCTGGTTCGTCCCGACCTACGTAACAATGGACGAAATGAACGAAGAGCAATACGACCACGTGTTGCGATTGCGTGGTCGGCACATGGTACCGCAGCTTGAATCGGTGATTCGCGAAGCCGAAATGCTCGGGGTCCGGATCGCGACGGGTGCCGACAACTATTACGACAATGAGTCTATCAATCGAATCTCCATTGAGATTGAAGAGCTCGTACGCATGGGGCTCAGCACGTTCGAGGCACTGCAGGCGGCGACCGTCAATTCGGCTGAACTCCTGCAATTGCAGGACACGACCGGGCGAATTGCAGCAGGATACGAGGCTGACATGATTCTCGTGCCGGCCAATCCATTGACCAACGTTGAAGCGTTGCAGGACGTGCTCATGGTCATGAGCAACGGGCAGGTCGCGCTGAAACGAATTCCGTTTGGCTATTGATATTGGGCAAGAAACGCATCCGCAGCGCTTCCCCACAGTTCCATGTCATTGATCACGAAGTGACCGTTGAGCCCAGCTGAGCGGGTCAACTCAATCATGGTGCCTAGACCTCCGGCCGTGCTGAATGAATCAAAATTCGCTCGGCTGTATGAGAGGCTGTAGAACGAGTCGTTCTTGCCGTACAGCCACAGGGACGGACCGGGAAACGCGGCCCCGTCGACGAACAGGCTGCGATTTATCGATCGATGATCACCGCAACCTTCCGAAATCCAGCCGCCAACGAAATTGATGGCAGCGAGGTAAACGTCCGGTCTCTGCGCCGTATGGGCGACCGAGAGTATTCCGCCTCGCGACGTACCGCCGACAAGCATCCTGGTGGTGTCAACGTCGGCACGGTTACGAACCCAATCTGTGATTACATTCAGGTCCTCCAGCGCGTGCGTCGCTCCAGCGAGTGCCAATCCTTCCTCGCAGGAATATGAACTCCGGTCCAACTTGAATCCTTCATCGTACAGTCCGCCCGATTGCCCACGGCCCCTGCGCTGCGGAAATGCGACCATCCAGCCATTTTCGACGAAGTACCTTGTGATCGCTTTACTGGTAAACGTGAGGCCAAATTTGGTCGGGTCGGAGCCATTCCCGGTCGAGCCATGATGAAAGACAATCGTGGGATAACGGCCGTCGGTGAGCGGCTTGAAGTACACAATCTCGAGCGTCACAGGTTGGCCATCCTCCACAAACGGGGTGGTTGCCTGCTCATCAACCTGTAGCGCAAATACACGACAAACGCCATTCTCGAACACGCTCGTCGGACCACAGCTATCCCCGACGGGCTCGGGGAGCGTCGCCTGTCCACCACCGCCGCCACCACACGCAGCTAATACGAGAAGTACGAATACGATGCAGGCCAGCGCAAGCAGCCTGTTATTGATAAAATTCCGTCCCATTATTGTCGAAGCCTCTAAAGCGTTGAATAGAGAGACAATCTAGACAGACCTGGGCGGTGTAGTTTCCGCACCAGGGACGAAATACGGGTACACGGGACGAACAACAGGATCGAGGTGACGGATCTGAGCAGGGACATGGGCAACAAGTCCAGATTGCGCTTTTGGCTGGAGGTTGCCGGCTGGATCGGATTGGTTACATTGCTGTGGGGTACCGACCTGCTCGCCAAACTTTCAGTGCGCGATCAAGCGGGAGTCGGCAAGGACACGTTCCGCCTGGTCTCGGAGCAGGTAACGAGCGGCATCGCCGTTCTCGTAATGATCCTGTTCCTGGTTCAGTGGCTGAGGCTGTTCCCACCGAGGCTCAATGAATGGCCGCGAACGATTGTCGGCCATACCATTGGTAGTGTCATCTTCGCTTTCGGCCATTTCGCTTTGATGGTCGCATTGCGGATACCCTGGTATGCGTTCAGCGGACGGAATTACATCTGGCGCGATCCCTTTGTCTCCAACCTGATCGTCGAATATCAGAAAGACATCAAGATCTATATTGGCTTCGTTGTGGTCATCGTCGCGTATCAACACTATCGCCGATCGAAAGTGGCGGTCGTACACTCTCGCGCAGATCGCTTGATCGTACAGACAGGGTCCGGCGACACCCTGCTGCGGCTCGAGCAGATCGATTACCTTGAAGCGGCCAGGAATTACATTGCAGTTCATGCAGGCGGTCGCGAATACATCATCAGGGAGACGATGAGTAAAGTGATGCAGAGGCTATCCGGAGGAAGCTTCGCACGGACGCACAGAAGCTACATCGTCAATATCGACAAGATCAGGGAAATACGAACCGTCGATTCCGGCCAGCGTATTTTTCTTCACAACGGCAACGATGTGCCGCTGAGTCGTAATTATCGCGATCAATTCACTCAGATAATCTCGGAATTTACGACTTGATTTCCAATTCGCCACGGCTATGCTGGCCGCGACATGAGCACTTCTGAGTGACCAGGTTTACCGATGCCATGCGGGCCGCGATGCCCGGGCTACTCCTGAGTGCGACCATCGCGCTTGCTGTGAGATTCGTCAGTGACCGGCTGGGTGGTCCTGCGATGTTGTACGCCTTGCTGTTCGGTATGGCGTTTAACTTTCTCATCGAGGATGAGCGCTTTGCGAGCGGCATTCGTTTTGCGAGTCGCAATATTCTCCGCATCGGTGTCGCGCTATTGGGTTTGCGTATTACGACGGGCGAAGTCACGGAGCTTGGCTGGCCGGTGGTTGCCCTGATCGTCGCAAGTGTCGCCGCGACCATCCTGATTGGCGGGCTCATTGGACGTGTTTTTGGCCTGAAAGGCGATCAGTCGGTGCTCTCGGCGGGTGCAGTCGCGATCTGCGGCGCGTCCGCGGCGCTCGCAATCGCTTCAGTTTTGCCAACGCACAAAGATTCTGAGCGCAATATGATATTGACTGTCGCCGGCGTAACGGCGCTCAGCACGATCGCCATGGTCGTGTACCCGGTATTCGTCACCTATCTCGGCTATGACAATGCGACTGCTGGCATCTTTCTCGGTGCCACGATTCACGATGTCGCGCAGGTGGTCGGCGCCGGTTACATCATCTCTGATGAAAGTGGTGAAATATCTACCCTCGTGAAACTGATTCGCGTCGCCTGCCTGGTGCCGGTCGTTATTGCGATCTCGCTGATAATGCGACGCGGCCGGACGCCGGCGTCCGCTAATGTGCCCCTGCTACCCTGGTTCCTCGTGGTATTCGTCGTACTCGTCATCGTCAACAGCCTGGGCTGGGTTCCGGCGCAGGCACAGGACGTGCTGACACCGGTTTCGAGCTGGTGTTTGCTCACAGCTGTCGCGGCGCTTGGCGTCAAGACATCACTAAAGGCGTTAGCAGATGTGGGTCCCGCGCCGATCACCGTGATGGTGATGCAGACCGTATTCCTTGCGGTGGTTGTACTGGGCGGTATCGCGTTTATCAGATAGAGAAGGACGTATTCATGTCGAAACTGGTTCCGCCACACGGCGCGGACTCCCTGAAGCCGCTGCTGTTGCCAGAAGCCGAGAGAGCGGCAGAGACAAAGCGTGCCACGCAACTGAAGCAGGTACCACTGTCCAGCCGTGAGGTCTCGGACCTGTTTATGCTCGGTATGGGTGCCTACACACCGCTCGACGGGTTCATGGGCGAGGCAGATTGGCGCGGCTGTTGCGAACAAATGCAGCTTGCTGACGGCTTGTTCTGGCCGATCCCGATAACCTTGTCCTGCACGCAGGAGTTAGCCGACAGTATCGACATCGGTGAAGCCGTCGCGTTGATAGATGACGCTGGCGAGATCCTGGGTGTTCTCACGGTCGACGAGCAATACGTGATCGACCGTGAAGTCGAATGCTCGCAAGTGTTTCGCACCACCGATACTGCGCATCCGGGAGTAAACAAGGTGATGAGCCAGGGTCCCGTCAACCTCGGTGGGCGGATGCGGACACTGTCGGAAGGCGATTTTCCGCAGGCCTATGCCGGGCTCTACCTGCGCCCGGCGGAAACACGCGCACTGTTCCAGGAAAAGGGCTGGTCCAGGGTAGCGGCCTTTCAGACGCGCAACCCGATGCACCGCAGCCACGAATACCTGGCAAAGATTGCCATCGAAATCTGTGATGGCGTGCTGATTCACCAGGTGCTCGGCGCGCTGAAGCCCGGCGACATTCCGGCCGAGGTGCGGGTCGCGGCGATCGATGCGCTCGTGAACAACTATTTTGTACCCGGCACCATTGTGCAGGCGGGTTATCCTATCGAGATGCGTTACGCAGGTCCGCGCGAGGCGCTGCTGCATGCGGTTTTTCGTCAGAATTTCGGTTGTTCGCACCTGGTTGTCGGGCGAGATCATGCCGGGGTCGGTGATTTTTACGGTCCTTACGACGCGCAGCAAATATTTGACACGCTGCCCATGGGCAGCATGCAGACTGAGACTTTAAAAATCGATATCACGTTCTTTTGCTACAAGTGCAACGGCATGGCGACGGGTAAGACCTGCCCACACACGGCTGAGGACCGGCTGACGATCTCCGGCACGCGATTGCGCGAGATGTTCGCTAATGGGGAGCCAATCCCGCCCGAATTCAGCCGCGAAGAAGTCGTCGCAGTGCTACAAAAATATTACGATGTGCCGGGTCATCTGTGATCATACTGATTGACACGAGCGCCCGATTCGATTTACAAATTAGAAAACTCGAATATTCTTAAGAAGCAGGCCGGGGCCGTCACTGGGGAGATGTAATGTTCACGAGCAATCCGTTCGCCGAGCTTTCGGCGTTCATATCACCGTCTGTCATGCGGACCTACATTGTCGTGATGGTAGTCCTCGTCGTGCTTGGCACGATCTACGACGTGTTGCATAAGAAAAGCGCGAAGTACTTCCGCGAAAACATGCGCAAGGCCAAAGCCAATGCGACCGAAAAAGTCGGTGGCAGTGAGATGGTGTCGATGGCAGTCAAGACCGCCATCGTGGACGTCGCGGCATCCGGTGAGTTCTGCAATCCCCGGCGCAGAATTGCTCATCTGTTGACGATGTACGGTTTTGTAGCGTTTGCAGCCGCAACTGCAATCATGATCTTTCAATACGCGACGCCTGGTGCCGCGACGCCCGCTATCCTGCCGCAACTCTGGCACATCGGAGCATTAATGGTTTGCGTTGGCGGATACTGGTTCTGGTTCTTCATTCGTGTCGACGTTGCAGCCGAGGGCAGTTCGCCGTTTCGCATCATGCGCGCGGACCTGTTCATCCTGTCACTGCTTGCGAGTGCGACATTTGCGTTGCTCTGGTCGTATCTGCAAACGACCGGTAACTCATGGGCGATGGCGGCCTTTGGATTACACATTGTTGCGACGACCGTGCTCTTCGGCTCTGTGCCGTGGTCTAAGTTCGCACACATGTTCTTCAAGCCCGCAGCGGCTTTCGAGAAGCGTTTGTCGGCGGCGAATGGTTCGAGAAGCAAACTGCCGGCTCCCGCCGATAAACCTGAAACGTTTGGCAGTCCCGTCGAACAGCCTCGCCACTACTAATCAGCCTAAGGAACAAACATGCCTACATTTGTTTACATGACACGTTGCGATGGCTGTGGACACTGCGTCGATATTTGCCCGTCCGACATCATGCACATCGACAAAACGTATCGTCGTGCTTACAACATCGAGCCCAATTTCTGCTGGGAATGCTACTCCTGCGTCAAAGCGTGCCCGCAACATGCGATCGACGTACGCGGTTACGCCGACTTCGCGCCGCTGGGCCACAGCGTTCGTGTGCTCCGGGAAGAGAAAAAGGGCACGATTTCCTGGAAGGTTATTTTCCGGGACGGCCGCGAGAAAAGTTTCGAATCTCCAATCCGCACGACACCCTGGGGATCAATCAAACCACCGCAAGATTACGCAGCGCCGAGCGAGGATAAATTCAAGAACCAGGAACTCGCGCATGAGCCTGACGCGCTCAACATCGATGATCTGCCCGCGTTAACGCCAGATAAACTCAAACAAGGAGTTGTGTGATGGGCCTGCTGTCAGGGAGAAAAACGGTATATGTCGATTCCGATGTCCTCGTTATTGGCGGCGGCATGGCTGGCTGCGGTGCAACCTACGAGGCCCGTTACTGGGGTCGCGACCTGAATATCGTCTGCGTGGAAAAAGCCAACATCGAGCGCAGCGGAGCAGTGGCGCAGGGCCTGTATGCGATCAACTGTTACATGGGTATGCAGTGGGACGAAAACCAGCCCGAAGATCACGTCCGCTACGCCCGCAATGATCTCATGGGTCTCGTGCGCGAGGACCTGGGCTACGATATCGCCCGACACGTCGACTCCTCGGTGCACAAGTTTGAGGAGTGGGGCCTACCGATAATGAAAGACCCGGAAACCGGGCAATACATGCGCGAAGGCAAATGGCAGATCATGATTCATGGCGAAAGCTACAAGCCGATCGTCGCCGAGGCCGCGCGCAAAGCCGCCACCAAGGTCTACAACCGCATCATGGTGACGCACCTGTTGATGGATAAGACAAAAGCCAACCGGGTTGCCGGTGCGGTCGGCTTTAATGTCCGTACGGGTGATTTCTACGTTTTCCGTGCGCCAGCCGTAATCGTCGCCGCGGGCGGTGCATCACACATATACAAACCGCGTGCAGTTGGCGAGGGCATGGGGCGAACCTGGTATGCGCCGTGGAGTAGTGCTTCTGCGTATGCGCTTCCGATTCTCGCAGGTGCCAAAATGACGCAGATGGAGAACCGCATCGTTCTCACCCGATTCAAGGATGGATACGGTCCGGTCGGTGCGTACTTCCTGCATCTGAAAACCTACACCGAAAATTGTAATGGCGAGGAATACGAGTCCACCTGGTACGAGAACACCAAGGAACTGGTTGGTGACTACATAGACCGGCACCCGGTGCCGACCTGTCTGCGTAATCACGCCATACTTGAAGAGATTAAGGCCGGCAGAGGCCCGATCCGCATGGTAACGAAGGAAGCGTTCCAGGATCCGCACAAGGAGACCATCGGCTGGGAGAACTTCCTCGGTATGACAATCGGCCAGGCGGTCGTGTGGGCATCGCAAAACATCGATCCCAAGCACACCAATCCCGAGCTAACGACTTCCGAGCCCTATGTTATGGGTTCGCACGCCACTTGCTCCGGCGCATGGGCGAGTGGCCCCGAGGACTACGCCCCATCGGAATACCAGTGGGGCTATAACCGCATGATGACGGTCGACGGACTCTTCGGCGCCGGCGACACGATCGGTGGCACAGCCCACAAGTTCTCTTCAGGCTCGTTTGCAGAAGGTCGAATCGCTGCCAAGGCGGCGGTCAACTACGTGAAAGATCTTGGCAAAGAGCGGCCGCAAGTCGATGAGGCCGAGTACCAGAATCTGAAAAAAGTGGTCTTCCAGCCCATGGAGAACTACGAAGTGGGTCGCAACGAGATCGTCGCGGGCACCGTTTCGCCAAGTTATCTGCTGCCGATTCAGGGCCTGCAGCGGCTTGAAAAGATCATGGATGAATATGTCGGCGGTATCAGTGCGCACTACATGACCAACGAACCGTTGCTTACCCGCGGGCTGGAGCTGCTCGATATGCTCAAAGAAGACATGAACCACATAGGAGCCGAAGACCTTCATCAGCTGATGCGAGCATGGGAGTTGAATCACCGCTTGCTGGCTTCTGAGTCGGTGACGCATCACACGATGTTCCGCAAAGAAACGCGGTGGCCGGGGTATTACTATCGCGGCGACCATATGAAGCTCGACGATAATGACTGGCATTGCTTCACCTTGTCCCAGTACGACCGGGAATCTGGCGAGTGGGCAATGGAGAAGGCACCTGTGTATCACATCGTCGATTAGGGCGTGCTAGTCGCACAGATCAGCGATACCCACATTTTAGCGCCGGGGTCGGATCATCCTGCAGCTGAGCTGCGGGCCGACTGTCTGCGGCGTAGTGTCGCGGATATCAACGGCCAACAACCGGATGCTGTGATATTTACCGGCGATACGGTGCAACACGGCCTGCCCGAGGAGTACGCGCTCCTGCGCGAACTGCTGGCGCCATTGGATGCGCCGCTGTACCTGGTTCCGGGCAATCGTGATGACAAGATGGCCCTGCGCGAGGCATTTGGCGACAAGGCCTTCCTGCCCGACGAGGGAGAATTCCTGCATTACGTGGTCGAGGACCACCCGGTGCGTCTCGTCGCTATCGACTCGACCTCGGCCGGCGAACGCAAGGGTGTGTTTTGCCCGGCCCGCCAGGCCTGGCTTGACGCGGCGCTGAGCGATCAGCCGATGCGGCCGACGCTACTGTATATCCACCATCCGCCATTCGACGTCGGTGACCACTATGTTGGCGGCTACCGCCGGTCGGAAGATACAGCCGCACTCGAAGAAATTGTCAGCCGCCACCTGCAAGTCGCCGGACTGCTTTGCGGTCATGTTCACTGGCCGATCGAACGTGAATGGGCCGGCACGCAGGCCCGTATCATGCCGAGTGTCGCCGTCGATGTACGCAAAGGCATCGACGAGGCCGAAGCCCGCGAGCGCCCCATTTACATGCTGCACCGGATCGCAGACGAGACCGGCCTCACCAGCCAGTCCAGAATGGTTGACGGCGGAGCAGGATCCCTTACTGCGTGATAGTTCCGGATGCGCGAACTAGCTGATTTAGTTGTCGTTTTTTCGGCAACTGCGTATGGCTCCAGGGTTGGCTTGAGTGTTCAATAAAATCAAGCATTTGGAGATGGATGAGCATGTCTGGGTTGTTCCAACCTATAACTGCAGAGCAGCTGTTTGCGTGGGTGTTTTCGGAGCTGGATGCGCGCGGCTCGGTCTTTGGCATACCTCGCGAGCGCTTTTTTGTGCCTCGCGACAATGCGCCGTATGAAACTACCGTATTCGGTCATCGACTGGAGACACCGGTCGGTCCCGCGGCAGGACCGCATACGCAGATGGCACAAAATATCGTTGCGGCATGGTTGTGCGGTGCTCGTTATATCGAACTCAAGACTGTGCAGACACTCGACGAGCTCGATGTTGCCAAACCTTGCATCGATATGGAGGACGAGGGCTATAACGTTGAATGGTCGCAGGAGCTCAATGTCCGTGAGTCTGTCGAGGAATACGTCCGCGCCTGGGTTCTGATTCACGCCCTGCACCACAAATTTGGTTTTCCAGGGCACGCTCCCGGCGTCGTATTTAACCTGAGCGTCGGTTACGACCTCGCCGGCATTCAGCAACCCAATATGCAGTGGTTTCTCGACCAGATGCAGAACGCCAGCGAGCACAAACGCGTGCTCGTTGACCAACTGGCCCGGCACTATCCCGCGGTCACCAACCTCGAAATTCCGGATCGACTTTCCGACAACGTAACCTTGTCCACGATGCACGGTTGCCCGCCCGATGAAATCGAGAGTATCTCGACATATCTGTTGCAAGAGCGGAGTCTGCACACGCTGGTCAAGTGCAATCCCACGCTGCTCGGTCCAGAACGTGTCAGGAAGATTCTCAATGAGGATCTGGGTTACGCCGACGTCATGGTTCCCGACGCAGCATTCGACCATGACCTCAAATATGACGACGCGGTTCCGATGCTGAGGAACCTGCGCACTGTTGCCGACAAGTGTGGCCGCGAGTTCGGTGTGAAACTGTCGAACACGCTCGAGGTGGAAAACTCACGCTCCATCTTCGACGCGGATGAAAAGACGATGTATTTGTCGGGCCGTCCCCTGCACGCGATCACGGTCAACCTGGCCAGCGACCTCGCGGATGAGTTCAATGATGATCTGCCGATGTCGTTTTCGGCCGGTGCGAGCTGTTTCAACGTTGCCGATCTGCTCGCGTCGGGCATGCAAACAGTCACGGCGTGCTCGGATCTGCTGAAGACCGGCGGCTACCTGCGATTGCTCCAGTACATTGAAAACATCGAGACAGCAATTACGCAATCCGGAGCGACGAGTCTCGATGACTTCAGATTTGCCGCGCAGTTGGGCATTCGGGAATACGCAGAACGCGCAGTGAGCGACCCGCTCAACACAAAAGGTACTTTCGACACGGCGCACACTAAAACCGCACGCGAACTACATTCCTTCGATTGCATTGAGGCGCCGTGCATCGACGAGTGCCCGTTGAGCCAAAAAGTACCGCAATACATGCGGGCCGTGCGTGACGGCGACGACGCGGAAGCGCTTCGCATCGTGCGTTCAGACAACCCACTGCCGTGTATGCTGGGTCGTGTGTGCGACCATTTGTGTGAACACACCTGTGTTCGCAATCATCTGGACGAGCCACTCGCAATCCGGGACATCAAGCGTTTCATATCGGATCTCGAAGAATCTCCAATTGCGAAACCAGTGTCACAAGCGCGGCATCGCAGGGTGGCCATCATTGGTGCAGGGCCGGGTGGCATGGCCGCGGCGAAAGAGCTTGCTGCCGCAGGATGCGATGTCGAAGTGTTCGAGCAGTACCGCTATGCCGGCGGCATGGTTGGTGGAGCCGTGCCCGAGTACCGCCTGCCCAACAACGTTTTCGAAAGAGACCTCAAGCCGATCGAGGACCTCGGCGTCATCTTTCACTACGGCCAGAAAGCGGGTCGAGACTTCAGCCTGCAGCAACTTCGGCGCGATGGATTCGACGACATCGTGGTAATGGTGGGAGCTCAGCTCAGCAAAATGCTGGGACTTGAACACGAAGATTGCGCTGGCGTGACCGATGCACTGACATTCCTGCGGCGGGCCCGTGATGACGAGCCGGTCGGTCTTGGCAAACGCGTAGGTGTCATCGGTGCTGGTGATACGGCGATGGACTGTGCCCGCGTTGCAAAAAGACTGTCCAACAGCGAGGTTTGCCTGATCTATCGGCGAACGATCGACCAGATGCCTGCCGACCGCGAGGAGATTGCTCATCTGCTGCAAGAAGGTGTTGAGGTGGTCGAGATGTGCAATCCACATCGGTTGGTTGTTGAGGACGGCGCACTTCGAGGTCTTGAATGCCGGCGCATGGAATACAAGGGCGATCGCGACGCATCGGGCCGCAAGGTTCCACACGAGGTGCCCGGCACCGAGTTCGAAATACATCTGGACACCTTGATACAGGCAATCAGTCAGAATGCCATGCTCGACTTTCTTGAAGGCGAAGCGATCGATATTAACGAGCGTGGTTACATTGATGTCAATCCCCTTACGTTCGAGACGTCACTGGCCGGCGTTTATGCTGGTGGAGACGCGTCCAACGAAGGGCCTGCGTCTATCGTCAAAGCCGCAGCAGCCGGCAAAGCAATCGCTGCAAGCATTCTCGCCGAGGGTAAGCTGAAGAGCGAAGCGCAGACGATGGAGTCAGACGGCGCTGATGTCGACACGGTGTCGCTGCTGCAACGCAAGAGCCGGCGGAAGTGGCGTGTACCTGCACCGCAGCTGCCATGCGACAATCGACAGAGCTTCGATGAGGTTGTGATTACCTACGACGAACGTCAGGCACGCGCCGAAGCATCTCGCTGCCTCGACTGCGATGTTTATTGCAGCCTGTGCGTAGGTGTTTGCCCGAATCTCGCGTTGCAGACCTATGAAACTGATCCTTCGGCTTCAACGGTGCGACAGCGCTACCAGGTGACCGTACTTGCTGACCTCTGCAACGAGTGTGGTAACTGCACGACATTCTGCCCAACCGCGGGCAAGCCTTACCGGGACAAACCGCGGCTGTATCTCGATCGCGAGCAATTCGAGGCAGAGAACGACAACGCCTACATGATATTCAGAAACGAGCTCGAATGGTCGATGGATGCGAGGTTTAAGGGTGAGACGCATCACATGGATCTCGATGGGGCGCAAGACGCCACTGAGCCATTCGCGACAATGAAGGCGTTACTGAGCGGTATCGCCAATTCGACTCCGCAGCTGCCAATTGCCGACAAAAAGAGACACGAAGCATGAGTTCGCTGCTGATCACCAATGCGCAGCTCGTCACACTCGATGACGACAATCGTGTTATCGGGAATGGCAGCGTCTATATCGAGGACACAAAGATCGTTGATGTCGGCCCTCTTAACACCGAGACTCTTAGTCCTGACCGTACGATTGACGCCGGAGGCAGGCTTGTCATGCCCGGGCTGATTATCGCGCACCATCATCTCTATTCAACGTTTGCGCGCGGCTTCACGCCGCCGGGTCCACCGGCCACCAACTTCGACGAGAACCTGAGGTACCTTTGGTGGAAACTCGATTCGGCCCTGGACTCTGATGATGTGTATTACTCAGCGCTACTTGCCCTTATCGATGCGGCGTTGAGTGGTTGCACTACCGTTATAGATCATCACGCATCGCCGGCCTGTTGTGATGGAAGCCTCGACTCGGTTGAACGCGCGTTCAAAGATGTCGGCTTGAGCGGCTGCCTGTGCTACGAGGTATCAGATCGCAATAGAACTGGCGAAGGCATCGAGGAGAACGAGCGCTACATTCGCAAGTGCCGTGAGTCTGGCGACGGGCAGATGGCCGCTTTGTTCGGCATGCATGCGTCGATGACATTAAGTGATGAAACATTGCAGCGTTGCGCCGCAACAGGCAATGATCTCGATGCCGGCTTCCATGTGCATGCCGCCGAAGACAGGATCGATGTTGAAAGAACCAGGGATCGGCACGGCCAACGCGTTCTCGACCGCTTTCATGAGTTTGGCATCACGGGCAAGAAGACGATCTTCGTTCATGGTACCCATTTCGAGCCTGACGAAATGGACCTGTTGCACGATACCGAGTCGATTCTCGTCAGCAATCCCGAATCCAATATGAATAACGGGCTTCCGGTTCCACCTGTGCTCGACATGCTCGACCATGGTGTGCTTGTCGGCATCGGGACCGACGGCATGTCTTCGCACGTGATATCGCAGGCACGCGCAATGTACATGCATCAACGCACCCTGCAGCAGAATCCGACGCTGGCGTTTGGAGAGGCCTGCGACATCCTGCTCAGGAACAACCCAAGGATTTGCAATCGCCTGTTCGCCGACCCGCGCGGTGCCCTTGCGGCGGGACAGCTCGGCGACGTCGTTATTCACGATTATGTGCCGTTCACGCCATTGAGCGCCGATACGTTCTACGGCCACCTGTTGTTCGGCATTGGATTTAGCCGCGTGCACACGACAATCGCGCGAGGGGAAGTGATAGTCGACGAGGGTCGTATCCTGAATCTGGATGTCAATGTGCTGCGCGCCCAATGCACCGAACGCGCTTCGTCAATCTGGTCGAGGATTCAGTAAAGCAATGGCCATGGCATCGACAAATCGCTGGAAGCACTACTACACGCCGGCAACCGTGGCCGAGGCGCTCGAAATATTGCGCCGATATGACGGTCGGGCGCGCGTCGTTGGTGGTGGCACTGACCTCCTGGTAGAGACCCGACGTGGGTTGCACCGGCCTGTCGAAGTCATGGTAGATGTCACGCACATCGACGGCCTCAATGCGATCACGACCGATGAAAACCACATTGTCATCGGTTGTGGCGTGACGCACAGCCAGATCGTCAGGGACAGCGGCATTGTCGAGCATGGCACATGCCTGTCTGAGAGCTGCGGCGTCATTGGCGGACCACAGGTTAGAAACGTCGGTACGCTGGCAGGCAACGTTGCGCATGCTTTGCCGGCCGGCGATGGCACGATCGGTTTGTTGGCGCTCGGTGGCGAAATCGAATTAGCGAGCGAAAACGGCACACGTTGGATGCCACTGCAGGACTCGTTCAAGGGGCCGGGCAAGAGCTTCATCGATCGCTATCGGCAAATTCTGACGCGGTTACGATTCCAGCCAACCGGTGCCGGCGAAGGATCGGCACATCATCGAGTCATGCGACCTCAGGGCTTGTGCCTGCCAATCATCTCCATGGGCGTGCGACTGAGAGTCGACGCATCAAACACAATCACGGACGCGCGCATAAGCATGGGACCGGTCGGACCTGTTCCCTGCCTGGTCGAGCCGGCGATGGACGTGCTTGTCGGCAGTCCGGCGGCGAACGAGAGGTTCGTGCAAGCGGCTGAAGTCGTGCTCGAAAATGTCGAGTTAAGGGCCAGCAAATATCGTGCGAGCCACGAATATCGTGAGCAGATGGTTCGTACATTCTTGCCCGTCATCCTGAATCGCGCTGTCGAGCGTGCACACGGGCACGTGTTATGAGCAGACTGCACATGAATCTCAACGGCAAGCCGATCGAACTCGACGTGCCGGAGTCACGTTACCTCTCCGAAGTTCTGCGTGAGGATCTGAAACTGACGGGTACCAAGATCGGATGTAACGAAGCCGAGTGCGGCATTTGCACGGTGCTTATTGACGGTACGCCTGTCTCGAGTTGTGTCTATCCCGCGTTCAAGGCGCGTGGCGCAAATGTAGAAACTATCGAGAACCTCTCGGATAATGGCTCGTTGCATCCGTTGCAGCAGTCATTCCTCGATCACGGTGCAGTCCAGTGCGGTATTTGTACGCCAGGCATGATCATGACGGCCAAAGCGCTGGTCGATGAGAAGGGAGCGTCGCTGAACGAAGCGGATATTTCTGCCGCACTCAAAGACACCTACTGCCGTTGTACGGGCTACGGCAGCGTGGTGCGCGCAATCTTGCAGGCGTCCGGCCAAGACGTAGCACCGTCATTGCCCGAGATCCAGCCAGCCAGCGCGGCGATCGGACAAGCGAGACCGAACCCGAACGCGCGCATCAAGATAGATGGCAGCGCACGCTTTACCGATGACTATGATTTTCCGGGCATGTTGCACGCGCGCACGAAGCGCGCCGACGTGCCGCATGCCCGCATTGGCTCCATTGACACGTCCGCCGCAAGGGCATTGCCTGGCGTTCGTGCAGTGCTGACACACGAGGATGTGCCGGGTCACAAACGGCATGGTGTAGTGGTCGATGACTGGCCCGTTCTCTGCGGAAAAAAGGTTCGGTACGCGGGTGACGCCGTTGCGATCGTCGCTGCTGACAACGCGGAAATCGCGGCGGCGGCTGTTGATCTGATCGCGGTCGATTACGAAGAGTTACCCGTTGTCAGCGACGCGGTTCAGGCGGCCGAACCCGATGCGCCATTGGTTCACGAAGGTCGCGGTGACAGCAACCTGCTGAAACACATCAAGGTCGAAAAAGGCAATATCGAGGTCGGATTTGCGGAAGCCGATGTCATCATCGACCAGACATATCGAACGCAAGCCGCCGAGCACATGTTTCTTGAGCCCGAGTGCTCGATTGGCGTTCCGGCTGGTTACAACCCGGCCAGATTTGGCGGCATGCTCGACGCGACCGCGGTTCGCGGTGAAACGGCGCAGCATGACAAAATCACGATTTATGTGGGCAGTCAGATCCCATACCAGGATCGCAGCCAGGCCGCGGCGGCACTCGGCGTGGAACCGGAGAGCGTACGAGTCGTTGCGACACTGATGGGTGGTGGCTTCGGTGGCAAGGAAGATATCGTTGGCCAAATTCATGCGGCGCTGCTCGCAGAAAAGACAGAGCACCCGGTGAAGATGTTGTATTCACGGCGCGAAAGTCTGCTGGTCCATCCAAAACGTCATGCCACTGTCATTCGTATTCGAACCGGAGCCAGGAAAGACGGCAGACTCACCGCTGTCGAAGCGACCTTGTACGGCGATGGCGGAGCCTATGCGAGCCTCAGCGAAAAAGTCTTGACGCGTGCCACTACCCACGCCGCGGGCCCATACGATGTGCCGAATGTGAAGGTCGATTGTTTTGCGATGTACACGAACAACGCGCCGAGCGGCGCGTTCCGGGGTTTCGGCGTAACGCAAAGTTGTTTCGCCGTCGAGAGCAATATGGACGCGCTCGCCGAAGAACTGCAGCTGGATGCTATTGAGATCAGGCGCACCAACGCGCTGGACGTCGGCAAGACAACATCGACGGGCCAGGTTTTGCGCGAAAGCGTCGGGCTCAAGGAGTGCATTGATAAAGTCGCAACCGACATGTGTCGCGAGGGCTTCCGCTGGACCTGGGAAGATGGCAACAGCCGCTTCGCGTGGGGATTGGCGGCCGCTTACAAGAACACGGGACTCGGTGGCGGCGCGCCCGACAAGGCCGGCGCCGAGGTCGAAGTGTGGGCCGATTCCGGGAGTGAGACGCGAGCTGAAGTTCGTATTTCGTCTGCCGAAATGGGCCAGGGACTGCCTGGTGTACTCGCTGCCTGCGCTGCAGAAGAGCTCGGAATTCCAGTCGAAAACGTTAACGTGTTGCTTGGTGACACTGATTTCTGCCCCGACGGTGGGCCCACGACGGCGAGCCGCCAGACCTTCGTTAGCGGTAACGCCGTGCGCCTGGCTGCGCGACAAGCCGCCGAGAAACTCGCAATCGACGGTGACCACGTACTGGTCCGTTACGACTATGAAGCGCCCGCGACTCAGCCCCTCGGCAAGGGCGGTGATATGCACGTTGCCTTCAGTTTTGGCGCGCAGGCAGCTCTCGTCGAAGTCGACATGGACACGGGCGAGGTTCACGTTCGCAAAGTCGTTGCGGCGCACGATGTCGGGCGTGCCATCAACCCGCTGACGCTTCAAGGCCAGATCGAGGGTGGCATCGTCATGTGTATCGGTTACACGCTCATGGAGCATTATATTCAGGAGGATGGTAAGCCGTGGACCAACCTCATGGCACGCTACAAGGTGCCGAGTATCACGCATGCACCGGCGATCACTTCTTACATTGTCGAACACGGCGCGGCGACCGGGCCGTACGGAGCAAAAGGTGTTGGCGAATTGCCCAGCATCCCGACCAGTCCGGCTATCACCAACGCAATTTACCGCGCTACGGGTGTTCGCGTACGCAGCTTGCCTGTCGACCAGGATGAGTTGCTGCGCGCGATGCGCGACGGCGCGAACACAGTAGAACTGGCATGGGGTGACCGCGAGCCCATTCCAGCCATTGTACTCGGAGGCAAACGATGAGCCTTGTACCCGAAATCAACAAAGAAGTTCTCGAAAAAACGATGGCGCGAGCGCGCGAGCGCAATATCGTGTTGCCGACGATAGCGCAGCAAAAGGACCCGAGCCTGGTACCGGAGGACATCGCCGAGCGACTCAAGGATGTTGCTCTTTGGGACGTCGATCCGGCAAACCTGTTCCGCATCACCTGGAAGAACGAGCCTGTCGAACGCGGGGGTGGGTTCAATGATGGCAACTGGATCGAGTTTCCCAAGGCGATCACGGGAGTCGACGCCACTATCATCGGCATCGTTGGCAACTGGTTTCCGACAGGTACGCACAAAGTCGGCGCAGCTTACGGGTGTCTGGTGCCAAAACTGGTCACGGGCAACTTTGACCCGCAGACGCAAAAAGCGGTATGGCCGTCCACGGGCAACTACTGCCGTGGCGGGGCCTACGATTGCGCACTGCTGGCATGTCCTGCAGTCGCGATCCTGCCGGAGGGCATGAGCCGCGAGCGATTCGGTTGGCTTGAGGAAATCGGTACCGACGAGGTCATAGCCACGCCGGGTACCGAGTCGAACGTCAAGGAAATTTACGACAAGTGTTGGGAACTGACACGCGAGCGCGGTGACGGCATTGTGATATTCAACCAGTTCGCAGAATTCGGAAACGCGATCTGGCATTACCAGGTAACCGGTTCGGTCATCGAGGAAATATTCCAGGAACACTATGGCGAAGGACGCCGCTTGTCTGCCTACGTTAGTGCAACCGGCTCTGCGGGAACGATAGCGGCGGGTGATTACCTGAGAACTCAGCATCCGGGTATTCGGGTTGTCGCAACCGAGGCACTTCAATGTCCGACCTTGCTGCAGTTTGGGTTCGGCGAGCACCGCATCGAGGGCATCGGTGACAAGCACATCCCATGGATTCACAACGTGCGCAACACCAATCTCGTAGCGGCCGTTGATGATGAACAGACAATGCAATTATTGCGCTTGTTCAACGAAGAAGCCGGCCGCGACTGCTTGCGCGCCGAGGGGGTGGATACAAAAACGCTGGAATCGCTCGGGCTGCTCGGTATCTCAAGCTTGTGCAATCTCGTTGCGGCGATAAAGACAGCACGCTACTACGACATGGACGGCCGCGATGTCATTTTCATGCCGTTGACCGATGCAATGAGCATGTACTCGTCACGTATGCAAGAAATGACAGAGGCGCACGGTGATTACAACGCGGATCTTGCCGGCCGGCACTACGCACGATATCTGCAAGGCATTACGACGGACAATCTGCGCGATTTGACCTACGCAGACCAAAAAGCGCTGCACAATTTCAAGTATTTCACCTGGGTGGAACAACAAGGCAAGTCATCCGACGAACTACGGCAACTCTGGGACGAAGACTTCTGGCAACAGATCTTCTCGCAGGACGTCGTGGACGAGTGGGACCGATTGATCGAGGAATTCAATGGATAGCAATTACCTGAACGACGCACGTAATCTCGAGGCGGACCTGACGAGGTTCATGCAGGACATCATCCGTATTAAGTCTCTGAGTTCGCAGGAAGGCAACGTCATCGAACGTATCCGCAATGAGATGGAGAAGCTCGGCTACGACGAGGTCACGGTGGATCCGATGGGCAACCTGATCGGCCGTATCGGCAAGGGCCCGCGTGTGATCGCGTTCGACGGTCACGTCGACACCGTTGATGTCGGAGACCCGTCGCTCTGGGATCGGGACCCGTTCTCGGGGGAGGTCGAGAACGGCATTCTCTATGGCCGGGGAGCGAGCGACATGAAGGGTGGCGTCGCCTCGAGTGTGTACGCGGGAGCACTGATCAAGCAAAGAGGCATTCCGGACAACGTCACACTGTATGTCACTGCCACTGTTCAGGAAGAAGACTGTGACGGGCTGTGCTGGCAGTACATTGCCAACGAGGATGGCATTCGGCCCGACCTCGTCGTAATAACCGAGCCCACGAGCCTGCGCGTTTATCGAGGCCATCGCGGACGTATGGAGATGGAGGTGCACACGTCCGGCATTTCCTGCCATGGCTCGGCACCTGAGCGCGGCGTCAATGCCGTTTACAAGATGGCAAACATCATCGCTGATATCGAGTCGCTCAACGAACGTCTCGAGCCTCGCGATCCACTCGACAAGGGAACCGTAACGATCAGCGAGATTCGCTCCACGTCACCAAGCTTGTGCGCCGTTGCTGATGGCTGCACGATTCATCTTGACCGACGCCTGACGATTGGCGAGACCGAGAAAACTGCAGTCGCCGAAATAGAGGCCCTGCCATCAGTTCAGGCTGCAGATGCAACTGTCACGGTGCTGGAATATGCCGTGCCGAGTTATACGGATCTGACGTACCCGACGCGCAAGTATTACCCGACATGGGAGCTGCCCGAAAATGCGTCCGGCACGCAAGCCGCGCTTGCAGCCCACCAAAATGCATTCGGCGAAGACGCCGAAGTCGGCTTCTGGGTATTCAGCACGAATGCCGTCGCGACCGCAGGCATGCTCGGCATGCCGACGATCGGGTTCGGGCCAGGTCATGAAAAATTTGCGCACGCACCGAACGAGCAGGTGGAGATCGAACACCTGGTCCGTTGCAGCGCTTTCTACGTTGCCCTCGTGGACGAGTTCGCCAAGGGGCCGGACACGGAGGCCAATTGAGTGAACGCGACAGCCAAACCCATTTCCACCGCATTAAGAGGTCGAGACTGGTTGATGACACAGGACTGGTCGAATGACGAAATCGAGCTTGCGCTGGACACGGCAGACCAGCTAAAGAAAGAGTTCAAGAGTGGTGTAGCGACCGTGCACCTGCCAAACAAGTCGGCGTTTCTGATCTTTTTTGACAAGTCCACGCGCACACGAAACTCGTTCGAGGCAGGTATGACGCAGTTGGGTGGACACGCACATTTTATCGACTCCGGGACTTCGCAAATTGCGCACGGCGAGAGCCCGAAGGACATGGGCATCATCCTGTCCGGTTACGGGCACGGCATCATGATCCGGCATGACCTGGCACCGGGAGAGGGGCAGAGTTACATGCGCGATGTGGCGCAGTGGGCGGATATCCCTGTCATTAACATGCAATGTGACGTTGATCATCCGTGCCAGACGCTTGCAGATCTCATGACGATACGAGAAGAGTTTGGAAATAACCTGCGAGACAAAAAGATAGCCGTGTCGTGGGCATATGCACCGAGTTACGTGAAGCCCATGTCCGTGCCGCAGGGACTCATAATGCTGATGACCCGCTTCGGAATGAACGTAACGTTGGCACACCCACCGGAATACACGCTGATGGACGAGCCGATGAGGCTTGCGAGGGAAAATGCCGAACGCTCCGGTGGCACATTCGAGGTCGTTGACAACATGGACGAGGCATTCGCCGACGCCGATGTTGTGTACCCGAAGAGTTGGGGCGTGGAGTCGCTCTTTAGCAAACCGGATGAGGCGATGCGGGTCGCCGAAAAGTATCGGCACTGGATTTGCGACGAGGCGATGATGGCAAGGGCGAAAAATGAAGCAATCTATATGCACTGCCTGCCGGCAGATCGGGGTTGTGAAGTAACCGACGCCGTCATCGACGGTCCGCAATCACGAGTCTATCCGGAAGCGGATAACAGACTGCACACGGCCAAAGCGCTCATGGCGTTGACGATGTAAGGCGAGACATGACGACGAAAGCGCAAAACAGCGACAAACCACTGGTGATCATTGCCATCGGCGGAAATTCCCTGATTACGGACTCAGAGCACATGTCCGTCGTAGATCAGTACCGGGCGGCCGGCGAGACCGCGGCCCACATTGCGCCTGTCGTCAACGACGGCAACCGCGTCGTCGTAACTCACGGCAACGGGCCGCAGGTCGGTTTCATCCTGCTGCGCTCGGAACTGGCCAAAGAAGCATTGCACCAGGTGCCGCTCGCCAACTGCGTTGCGGATACGCAGGGCTCGATCGGCATGCAAATCGCGCAGTCGTTGCGAAACGAATTCCTGCAACAGGGACGGGAGCAGCAGGTTGTCGCTATCGTCACGCAGGTTGTCGTAAATCCGGAGGATCCTAGCTTCGACAAGCCAACCAAGCCGATCGGTCCGTTCATGAGCGAATCCGAAGCGCGACAACATGCCGAGAGTGATGGCTGGGCGATCGCCGAAGATGCGAATCGCGGCTGGCGAAGGGTTGTTTCGTCGCCGTTGCCGATCGAGATCATCGAGCTCCCGGCGATTCGCACGCTGCTCGATAGTGGCGCGCTCGTTGTGGCTGCCGGGGGTGGTGGGATCCCGGTTATCTACAAACCGGACGGTTCTCTGCGGCCACGACCTGCTGTAATCGACAAAGATGCGGCGTCCTGCCTGCTTGCGCGCGAGTTGGGAGCGAAGGTGCTCGTCTTCTCGACGGACGTGGACAAGGTTGCACTGAATTTCGGGACACGAAAACAGACCGAGGTCGAACGAATGAACTCAGCGGAATGTCGCAAGTACCTGGACGACGGCCACTTCGCGACGGGCAGTATGCGACCCAAGATCGAGGCAGCACTCGATTTTCTCGCAGCCGGTGGCGAAGAAGTCATCATTACCCTGCCACATCACCTTGAGGGAGCAATGCATGGCACCCACGGTACACATATTGTGCCGTGATCGGAGACAGTCATGAACGGTAACTAATGAACGGATATTGCTGCATCGCCTGTAACGCCACGCAAACCGCGGACTACGCAGGATTCGTGTGCCCTTCCTGTGGCGGCAATCTCGATATTAGTTACGACTACGATGCAATCGCCAGGGAGTTTGACACCGGCAGCGGTATTTTCCGTTATGCAGCTTTGTTGCCTGTAAAGTATCAGGGTTCGTCGTTTCCCCTGAAGGTCGGTGGCACGCCTCTCTACGCAGCAGGACGGCTGGGCGAATCGATCGGCCTGAGGAATCTCTATCTCAAAGACGACACCGGTAACCCGAGCGCGTCCATCAAGGACCGTGCTAGCGCTGTCGCCCTTCAAAGAGCGTTGGATACCGGCGCTGATACTGTCGCGGTAGCGAGTACCGGGAATGCCGGATCATCGACAGCTTGCGTTGCGGCGGCTATGGGACTTCGCGCAGTTGTCTTCGTCCCCGAGAGCGCGCCTGTTCCCAAGCTAACACAGTCGCTGGCGTACGGTGCAACCGTGCTTGCCGTGCGTGGCAATTACGATGATGCCTACAATCTTTGCCTGCGCGCGTCGCAGGAGTTTGGCTGGTACAACCGCAGTACCGGCATCAATCCGTTTACGCGAGAGGGTAAAAAGACCTGTTCGTACGAGATTTGGGAGCAACTGGGCCGAGTACCCGATCGCGTTATCGTTCCAACCGGCGATGGCAATATCCTGAGTGGTATTTGGAAAGGCTGGCGCGACCTGCATGCCGTGGGTCTCATCGACCGACTGCCCAAAATCGACTGCGCGCAATCAGACGCCAGTGCCGCGATCTGCCAGGCGGTGGAGCAGCTTCGAAAGAGCAACTCGGAACCTGATTGGTCGACGTTCAAGATCGACAAGGTCAACGCCAATACCGTTGCCGATTCGATATCTGTGGATCAACCCCGTGACGGATTGGCCGCCGTGAAAGCGATCATGGAATCCGGCGGCGAGGCTGTAACGGTAGCAGACGCTAACATTCTTGCGTCTGTTCAGGAAATTGCGAGCATGTCCGGCGTCTTCGCCGAGCCAGCAGCGGCTGCTTCCTTTGCCGCCGCGAAACGAATGGTCCGGGAAGACAGAATCGAGGCGGACGAATTTGTCGTCTGTCTCATGTCAGGGAATGGACTGAAGGACGTCGCCAACGCCGGCTCAGTCGTCGGCATGCCATGCACAATTGATCCATCGTTCGAAGCTGTATGTGAGGCGCTTGCCAAATCTTCGCAAGGTCAGAAGCGAAACGTGTAACTGGCCTTGAAGGTGATGTCCCCCCTGGCTGAAGTAAATGACCGGTCCCGTGTGTGGTCCGCAAATTCCCGGTTGACGACGAGCAAGACCTCCTTACCGGCACGCGGCATCCAGCGCAGGATGCTATTCAGGCCCAACGTGTAGCTCACGTTGTCGTATTGCAGGAAATTCTCCCAGAACCAGGTGTTCGTGAATGCGATATTGGCTCGCATCGTTGACAGGCGTGTCGTGAACTCGCCCTGGGGAAGTTCGATATCGGACACGTGATAGCCAAGTCCCATTGAGAAATGAGGGCTCGGGCGCCAGGTCATCTCAACGCCAGGGTTCGAGAGACTGCCGTCGTAAAAATCGCCGCCACAGTAGTACGCGAAGCCATACAGTTTTCGGTGTTGGCCTGTAGAAGCGTTCACACAGTACTCGTTAAACGAGTACTCACCCACGGGGATGACAATGCCCTCCGAGATTTCGAATGGACTATCGAGGAACTCGTCATACATCCAGTAGCGCAGGGTGATCGAATCGCTGTTTTTAGTCGTGAGTTCAACGGCACGAATCGTGATCAATTGTGTTTGCAGAACACCATCCAGCGTTTCAATGCGTTGGTAATCGACACCGCTGAACGCAGAGCGTATGGGACCGTTTGCCGGGAACCACGTGTAGCCGATATCAGCCGTCAGGTCGCTTACGTCGACACGATTGACAAAGCCCAGCGCTGGATAGAAATTCTCCTCAATCTCCTTGTACGCGATTCCACCTCTGAATCCCTCACTGTTTGGGGACGACAAGCTGATTCCAAATGCGGAATCGTCACCGTCTACGCCATCGGTACTGCTCTGCTGGTACCAGATGGCGCCGTCGACGACATGGCCGCTGGACAGTTTCGAATTCAGGTAACGAAAATCGATGCCGGCGAGAGTGTTGTCATCGTTCGATTCAGGATTGCCTTTGGTGAAGATTGCGCCGACGCTGGATTCTCCGAGGACATTCTTCGAAAGACGGGCCACGAAAAGGCTGCTGGGATCCAGCATCTGGAATTCGTCCTGCCGGATTCCGATGACGCCAATGTCCCAGCCGCCCGCACGACCTGTGATTTTGCCACCAAATTCGATATCGATCGTTTCACCCGAGCTGCTCAGGCCGATACGGCGTGAAAAGAACGGCCGGCCACTTTCTTGTTCCACCCTGGATATCGTCGATGGATTATCGAAATCTCTGCCGCCAATGCGGCCGAATTCGAAGATATCCGTGTCCTGCAGAAAGAACATTCGCTGCTCAGGAAAGAATAAGCCGAATCGAGTCAGGTTGATCTGCCGTATATCAACACCGGTGCCCGAGAAATCGGTGTTGACAGTCATTGAGGCGGTCAGCGACGGCGTGAGCTTGTAGAACACGTCGATGGCGGGCTCAAACAGGTCTTCGGTCGTTCCGGCTTCAAAGTCTTTCGACTGCCGGAGCCGGGCTGAGGGAACGACGTCCAGGCCTGTCCCGGCTTGAGCCCCGGACATGCCACCGACTTCACCAAAGGACGATGGATTCATGGAGCGATTGTTTGATGACCAGCCAATTCCCTCACCTTTGCGGCCAATAAAGCGGGCGACGTTCAATCCCCATACGTCATTGTCCGCGTCAAACGAGAGGGTCTTGAACGGTATCTCGACCTCGGCGACCCAACCATCGTCGACGATTTTTGTGGCGCCGTGCCAGATGCCGCGCCAGTTCCAGTTCTCCGCGGTGACGTTTTCGTAAAGGGCCTGGCTGCGAACGCCGTTCGGATTCAGGTCGAACACATATCCGTTGCGCCCCTGGTTCAACGGGTCGATCTGGACCTGGACGCTGTCCTCTCCCCACGACCAGTCACCTTGCATGAGAACTTGTGCGCCGATCTTGTCCGGCTCGCTGTCGCGAAACTTCGCGGCGACATACAGCGCGTCTTTTGTGTAAACGACCAGGAAGGTCGATTCTTCGCTAGGGTCGGCAAACTCATCCGGTGCAACCTGGTGCACATCCGAAATGGCCGTAGCGAACGCCCATGCATCATCGTCGAGAATACCGTCGAGCACGGGCGGCTCGTCGACCATGAATGCGTCGATGCGCTTGCCGCTGGAGTCCACCATTTGCGCAATTACCGCGTGCGGCAGAAGCAGGCAACCCAGCAAATATTTGGTGTAGTGACTCATAACGCGCCGCAAGAATGCCCTGTACGTGGGCGGTAGTCTTCTCTTACCATAGGCGTACTTCGAAGTGTTTTCATGATTTTACTCACAGAAACCAAGCCGACATTGCCAAGTGACTGGTACTACGACACCGGGCACTATCAGCGCGAACTACATGCGATCTGGTATCGCGACTGGGTTTGCGTTGGCCGCGCGGAAGAAATTCCGAGCGCGGGTGATTACATCGTCGCCAACATCGGCGATCAGTCGCTCATTATTGTGCGCAGTGGCGACGATGCTATTCGGGCGTTCCATAACACTTGCCGCCACCGCGGTTCTGTCATATGTACGAAGGACAGCGGCCGATTCCGCAATGGCCGAATCATCTGTCCGTATCACACCTGGACGTATTCGCTCGACGGCGATCTCATCGCCACGCCGCACCGCGTTGACACTGAGGATTTTCAACCGTCCGACTATCCGCTCTATGACGTGCATGTGGGCCAATGGGGCGGATTTATATTTGTAAACCTGAGCGATGAGCCCGACAAGTCTCTGCAGGACTTCCTGGGCGCGGAGGCCGCGGGTCTTGCCAATTGGCCCCTGAAGGATCTCGTATCTGTGCAACGGGAGATCTCGGCGCTGAAGTGCAACTGGAAAGTCTTCTGGGAAAATTTCTCGGAGTGTTACCACTGCCCGCGGCATCATCCCGAGTTGTGCAAGATAATTCCGATGTATAAGGAAGGTTTGATGAGCAGCTACGAGCCGGAAGGAGACGAGCGAGTTCCGGATGATTTGCAGCTCGGGATGGGCGAGGGCAAGGTAACCTGGACCATGGATGGACAGACGAGCTTACCGTTTTTTGACGGCTTGTCCGCCGAGGATATTGAAGAAGGTATGGTTTACGCGTCGTTCACTGCGAGCATGTTCGTCGTTGGGCATCCCGACTATGTCAGGAGCGTGCGCATCTATCCGACCGGTCCTGAAACTACCGATCTTGTCGTCGACTGGTACCTCATGCCAGGCATCAGGGAAAAGTACGGCGACGAAATCAACCACATGCTGGAACTAGGCCGGCTGGTTGTGGAGCAGGACGCAGAGTTGAGCGACCTCAACCAGCTCGGTCTAAAGAGCAAAGCGCACAAACAAGGTGTGCTGGTCCCGCAGGAATACGCGGTCTGGGATTTCCACGAGTGGCTCAGGTCTCGCCTAGCTATATCGTCGCAACGTCACGGTCTTCGACCACTTGCCGAACAAGCCGAAGTGCAGCCGTAGCAATTCATTGCGTGCCCCCAGTTTTTCCTTGAAGCGCCGGGCAGCAGCGTTGAAATAGTC
>Ga0255052_10000186_pt1 | contig 47219 bp, 30 predicted proteins | sample JV7_2_21_MG_FD_188632 | JGI IMG/M metagenome (GOLD analysis project Ga0255052, IMG submission 188632) | Seawater microbial communities from Jervis Inlet, British Columbia, Canada - JV7_2_21 | ecosystem: Environmental > Aquatic > Marine > Inlet | place: Canada: British Columbia | collected...
ACGATTAATCAAAAATCATTTCACCGCTGGCGTTTACCATCATCAAACCGATCCTTATATTTGGGAAGCTATTGATGATCTGCTGACAAACACGTCACTTACGACTCTTCCGCTATGGCTTTTGGGTAGCGATCAGGATACTCAGGATATTGTAGCCAGTCTGTTGGAGCAGGAAGGTTATCGGGATGAATTCGCGCTGCAGTTAGCACGGAAATACGCATCTGAGCGTGATTATGAGACTGCGTTACGGTATGTGAATAATCACATCGCGACGGTCAACGACGTGTCAGATTGGACGTCGAGATTTTATCTTTACTTGTTGGCCAAAAATGGTATGGCGGTCCAGACTAGACCTGTTATCGCGAAACTCAAGACCCGTGGGTTGCCGGGGATAGATAGATTCCTTGACTGGTTTGCGACCAAGTTCGAGCTGAACAGTGCAGAAAGTCTTAAGCCGCCTATCTTGGGCGCTCAGCAGGTGACTGAAGCCATCGACCTACACTGAGGTGCACCAGTCTTCCGGCGGCCCACCGTACAGCCGCTCCGGCATGCGCGATTCCAGCGTATGCCGATCGGGTAGCATGCGCTCGCTATTCAGTAATCTGATCGGAGGATCGGAAATTCTATCGAGATGGCGCGGATCGGAGCGTCAAGGATGGTCCCGGAATCGTCGCGTTGGGGCTGAACGGATAGGGTAATCGGAGCAGCAATGATTCAAAGTCATATCAGGTGATTAGTACATCACGTGCCAATGACCTGGTTTTTCAGCAACACAAGTGCGTGAGTTTTGCGTGAATGAGTCCTGCAACGTTATGCATTGTGCTGCAAAATGGGCAACGGGCGCCCCGCTAACTTATTGAAATATAAGGCCAGAAGCATACCAACACCCGACTGAAAATCCGCGTGTCGGGTGTTCGATTGATGCGGCACATCCCTGTGCCGCACCCTGCGGGCGCAGTTGACTCGGTGCATCCTGCACCTCGCCCTCCGGGCGTGCTTGCTTCGCGCACGTCCGAATCGACTGTCCTGCCGATTCGTCGTGCGACCAAATCTGCTCCCGGCAGATTTGTCACCCCCTGGCCACCAATTCAAATTAGCGAGTTAGGTCGAATCCGACCTGCTTCCATCGTCACAAAGTCTTCCTAGGTGCCCACTTCGATAGGGCAATAACCAGTCTTACTTTATTTTGAACGTCTGCTTTCGGCGGTGATCTCAGCCTGTCGATGCAACTTTCGCGATGGCCGACGAAACGATCTCAGTCGGTGCAACTGATACCGAGTTTACGACGTCTGATTTTTGACGGGCGCGTTCCATCACTACTTGTATGAGCCTGAAGAGAAGACGTTTATATTGCGTTGCGTGGGCGTAGGCTTGCCTATTCAGTTCGGCGTACTCCTCTGACAATTGCACGTTCAGGGTCTGAGAGACTACGTACCCGTCCCCAGGATCTGCATCCTCAACGGCGCCTGACCAAGCGAACAAATCCGGCGATCAGGAAACCGAAGGCAATGAGCCCGACCGACTCCGCCAGCCAGTGCGGTCCGAGCCATTCAGTACCAATGCCTTCGGGCTTTCTGCTTTGCACAAAAGCTATGGCTGCAATGCCGACACCCAGCAGGCCCTCACCGCCGACAAATCCACTGCCAAGTAGTACTCCGCGTTCGCGATAAACAGCCGCGTCGGACTCAGATTTGGCACGACGTTCGAAAAGTCCTCGCAACAATCCGCCGAGAAACAGCGGTGTCATCGTGGAAACCGGCAAATAGACGCCCACGGCAAAAGGCAATGACGGAATCTTGAATAGCTCACAGACGAGCGCGATACCGATGCCGATGCCAACGAAGCCCCATGGCAACTGCTGATCCAGCACGCCCTCGATGACAAGCTTCATCATAGTCGCCTGCGGCGCCGGCAATTCCTCGGTGCCAAACCCAAATGTCTTCGCAAGCAACAGAACCGACAGGCAAACGAATGTCGCGGACGTCAGCACACCGATCAACTCACCAATCTGTTGCCGGCGTGGTGTGGCGCCGAGCAGGTAACCGGTCTTCAAGTCCTGCGACGTGTCGCCAGCGATTGACGCTGCGATGGCAACAACACAACCCACAGTCAAGGCCGCCGCCTTGCCGGTTAGATCGGTCCATCCCATGATCAAAAATATCCCTGCGGTTCCCAGCAGGGACGCGATGGTCATCCCGCTTGTCGGATTGCTTGTGACCCCGACCAGGCCGACGATGCGTGATGCGACCGTGACGAAAAAGAACGCAAAAACAACCACACATATTGAAGCAATGAGGCGAACTGCGATTCCACCGACGTTACCGAATACCTGCGGCACCAGCGCCATGACCAGGGCAACGGCAAACAAGGCGTAGCCGACGAACTTCAGCGGCAGATCGTGGTCGGTTCGATCTGGTCCGGAATTCACCGACGTGTCAGCGACATCGACCCGCTGACGGAGTTCCCTGGTGCCAATTCGAAAACTCTGAATCATTATCGGAATACTCTTGATCAGTGTGATCACTCCAGCTGTGGCCACAGCGCCAGCACCGATATAACGGATATATCGTGTCCACATCTGGGCCGGCGACATGTCTCGGATCAGGGTAGTGATTTCCGGGAAAACGGGCGAAGTAAACGCATCGCCCCACCAGGCGATCATGGGAATCATGACAACCCAGGCGAGCAAACTGCCGCCGACCATCACCGTCGCTATCCTCGGCCCCAGGATGTAGCCGACACCGAACAAGGCTGCGGACAGGCTCATGGCCAACTGGCCTTTTTTTATGAATGGCAGGGCGCTGGATACCTCCCCCGGTATAACCCTGATCCACGACGTGAGCATCTTGAAAAACGCTCCGAGTCCAAGACCGTAAAGAACGAATCGCGCACTGTGTCCACCGGCTTCGTTTGCAACCAGCACTTCGGCGCAGGCCGTACCTTCGGGATACGGCAACCGACCGTGCTCGCCTTTGATGAGTAAACGTCGTAACGGGATCATAAACAGGACGCCGATCAATCCTCCACACAGGGCAAGCAGCGTCATTTGCAGAAGGTCTGGTGCGACGCCCCAAAGAAACAACGCGGGCAGAGTAAAAATTACGCCGCTAGCCAGCGAACTTGATGCCGAACCTATTGTCTGCGAAAGGTTAGCTTCAAGAATGTTGCCTGTGTGGCCAACCGCTTGCAGCGCTCGAAACGCTGCTACGGTCATGACTGCCACGGGAATCGACGTGCTGATTGTCAGGCCGGCCCGCAGGCCGAGATACGCATTTGCTGCGCCGAAGACGATGCCGAACAGGATGCCGAAGAATGCTGCCTTGAACGTAAACTCTGGTATTGACTCAACGGCGGCTATGTACGGCTGATATTTTTCGCCCGGTTCGAGTTCGACGTATGCCCGTGGCGACAATCCCCTGCCGGCATTCTTATGATTGTTATTTGTCTCACTGGGCATGAGTTGTTCCTCGTCTTCACGCCGAATTCCGTTCATGATAACCAAAAAAGCCGTCTGGCAACTGGGCGGTATATTAAGCAGGCGGATATTCGCCGGGCCCCACTCCGCGAAAAGAGGATAGCCCCGGCTCGCTTTGTACATTAGCAACGGCCCCTCAGCCCCTCGCGGTACTGGAGTTCCCGCTGCTAGTCGCCTAAATGTAGGCACCCTGCTCCGCGAATCGGCCCATCCCTGGCCACCATCTTAAATAAGACGAATGCCTTTGCCAGGTAGCTCGTGATAGCGACGAACGCCATGGCTGGATAGGAGCCGCAGAGCCGGCTTTTCAGTGTAGCGAGCGCTTGGCCATGCACCTCGTCAGGGGGTGACCGCTAAATCGTTGAAATAAAGGCAAATTCCATGTTTTTTTGCTTAGTCCGGCCGGTTGGTCATATTGTCAATCTTTGAACCAGTCCCTCTAAATAGTGTGGTGTATATGCAATATTTCGCTGATGCGACAAGCGACAACGGCAATTGCTCAGGCACCTCTGCTACCCGATTGGGTGCCCACCTCCGACATTAATAGTGTCTATCAGTGGCACGATGACGGCACAGTCCTTCCCTATGGGGTTTTACGCCGGCAGATTACACGGGATCGAGAAGCAGCGGCGAGATTTCCCGGCTTGATTCGCCAGGTATCGAACTGTCGACGAAAACATCATGCAGCGGGATCAGCGCATCGACTTTTCTCAGTCCAGGCCGGAGTCACCGCACTGTATCTCCGAAGACTTCAATGCTCCACAAATATCCTTCGGTGTACCGAGACGCGTTGCAAATTTTATTGGACTAATTTTTGACTTACGAATATGGCGAACACCAAATCATGATATTTGATCAATCAAACCAGAAGGAATCACAGACCATAGAAGCACTTGTTCCTATGGTAGATCTGTTTGCTGTGCTTGCAATCGTTTTCATGATCTATGCAAGTGACGAAATCAAAATAACCGAATTGACAACTGCAAACAAAATACAAGAGGTCGAAAGGGAAAGTGAAGAAAAGATACAGGAGGTCATAGATCAGTACGATAGCAATCCCCAAGTCGTTCTGGCAAAAGAGGCGGAAAAAACATTACAAGAAGTTAAGGAAAAGCGAAGGAAAAAAGCAGAAGAGTTAGTACTCGCATTTTCCGCGATGTTAGAGGCTCAACAAGATCAAGCCGCAGATGAATACGAAAACCTTGTAGCTAGTATCGAACAAAAGCACGACGAAGCACTGTCAGAGCAATTGGTTTCTATGGATGAACAGAAACGGGTCGAAATAGAAGCTGAAAAACAAGAGCTTAAGGCAGACGTTGAAACTGAAAAACAAGAGCTCAGGGCAGACGTTCAAGCTGAAAAATCAAAACTCAAGAAAGAACAAGAAGAAGCCGTGGAAAAAGTGCGGCAGGACGCTCAGCAGGCATTAGCTGAACAGGTGTCACATCTTGAGGTAGAAAAGATGGTCGCGCTGGCCGAACAGGAGAAAACTCTTGAGAGTCAGCTGCAAGCTGAAATAGCTCAGACAGAAGCGGAATACGATAGTGCATTGGCACGCACAGAGGCCTATTTGGAGGCAGAAAAACGTCGAGAGATAGAAAGAGCGGCACAGGCAAAGGAAGTCGAACTGGCCAGGCAGGAAGCTGAACTGGAGGCCGAAAAACAACGGGAGTTCGAAAGAGCGGTGCAGGAAGAGAGAGAGGCATTGGCCGAGAAAGAGGTATTTCTTGCGGCACAGACTGCAGAGGAGATACGACAGTCTGAAGCGGAACACGATCGGGAACTGGCACAGGCAGAAGCCGAGCTGAAAGCCGAAAAACAACAAGCGTTAGAGCAAGCGGCGCAAGCAGAAAGAGAGGCATTGGCCGAGCAGGAAGCTTCTCTTGCGGCACAGGCAGCAGAGCAATTAAGACAGGCAGAAGCGGAAGCCGCTCGGGAGCTGGCTCAAACAGCAGCCGTATTGGAAGCCGAAAAACAACAAGCGTTAGAGCAAGCGGCGCAAGCAGAAAGAGACGCATTGGCCGAGCAGGCAGATGCTTATGCGGCCCAGGCTGCAGCGCAATTAAGACAGGCAGAAGCGGAATACGATAGTGCATTGGCACGCACAGAGGCCTATTTGGAGGAAGAAAAACGCCAAGAGTTAGAAAGAGAGGCGCAGGCACAAAGAGACGCATTAGCCGAGCGTCAAGCTGCTCTTGATGCGCAGGCTGCAGAGGAATTAAGACAGGCAGAGGCGGAAGCCGCTCAACAACTGGCACAGAGAGAAGCCGAGTTGGAGGCACGAAAACAGCAGGAATTGGAAAGTGATGCGCGGGCACAAGAAGCCGAATTAGCCACGCATAAAGCTGCCCTTGAGGCACAGAAGGCAGAGGAATTACGACAGGCAGAAGCGGAGCACGCTCGTGAACTGGCGCAGGCGGAGGCCGAAGCGGAGGCGGAAAGACTTCAAGCGTTAGCAGAGGCGGCAGAGGCAGAACATGAAGCATTGGACCAGCTACAAGCCAACCTTGCCAAGGACAAGGAAGACGCCCTGGCAGAGTCAGAACAGGATTTTGCCAAAGAGCTGGACCAGCAAAAGGAGTTAACCGCTAAAGCAGAGGGAGAGCTTTTACCTTTCGTCAAGGCAGCCGAAGCCAAAGAGCAGATTGTCGATCTGCTGAATGAGAACTTTAAAGACTACGATGCGTCAGCCGTGGAAATAGACGAAAAGACAGGAAAGGTAAGGCTCAACTTCCAGGAGTCCTATTTTGTGCGGGGCTCTCATGAGCTATCACAGGAAATGAAAGATTTTCTCAGGATCATGATTCCTAAATACGCAAAAAGTATTTATGAAAATGAAAATGCCGCGGAGCTGATCGAGTCTCTTAAGATTTCCGGCATGACATCGCCCATTTATATGGGCAAATACATCGACATAAACGATACATCTCCCCGATCGGAAAGGGCACGACAGTACAACATGGCACTGAGCAATAGACGTGCGGTAGCCATGTATAACTTTATCTTTGATGAAAATGAGATGGGTAACTATCGGTATCGTACCAGGCTGAAAAAGGACATGGGTATTGCAGCGCTGGGCTTCCAGAAAGCTCAACCTGTTAGACAAGATTTAGTGGGTAAGATTGCAGATTGTCTTGAATACAATTGTAAGAAGGAACAGGCAACGATTTTGCAATTTCAATTATATACGGAAGAGTTAACCAATTTTTAATTGACATCATTTAATGCGAGTTTTTGGGTTTAGGTATCAAAATGTTTAAATATGTATTTTTGACAATTTTGGCGGCATTTTCATATTTCATATTTTATTATGATGCTGTGCTGTCTAATGAATTAATCGGACAGCTGTTTGTCTCGGGAATATTGGGTTGCTTGGCTGTATTTATGCTTTTCAAGTTTGGCCTGCACTATAAAATAAATGCCTTAAACAGATTTGCACTATCATTTTATTTTTCTGTGTTTGAGTATAAAAAGGCTCAAAAAGTACCTTCAGGCCTGAGCTATGCGAAAAGTGTAAGAGAACAAGGAGATGTCGCCCTTGCTGTCAATTTTGATCCAACATTGCCGACTTCCGCCCTGAAAATTCCTGCTTCACTTTATTCAGGAAAGGATCCCTTTTTGGACAAGTTGCGGGCCAAAATTAAAGAAGCAGAAAAAATCAAGCTCAAAGCACGCCAGCTCCACGGCAAGGCGACCGTGATGTTAGAAAAAACCAAAGATCTGTTGGTTGAAAAAGACCTTGCTGAAAAAATCCATCCCGCCCCACTGGTTGAGGCGTTTGATATAGAGAATGGCGTGGCGCATATTGTTGACGTAACCGTCGATGAAATTAAGGAGCAAAGCTACGAAGACACGCCGGATTATGAAATCATTACTCGCATCGCGTTTGATAATAGTCCGTATTTTTCAAGTACCTTCAAACATTTTGATTCGGAGGATGTTCTTGCCATTCTTTACCGGGCGCCTTTTATGATCATTCTGCTTGGAATCATCGGTACATTTGCGGGCTTTTATCTGGCATTGGGTCAGGGTGGAGATATTAAATCGGGAGCTGCTGTGGCGATTGTCAGTTCGCTGGTTGGTCTGCCGGTTTCTTTGCTTATGGATTATATAAACACGTTGTATCCAGATAAAAGTCGATACCAACAGGCGTTTAATAAGTATAAGGAAAGCCTGGAAATACTGTTTAATCACGAAAAAGAACTTGCTAGTGTCGGACGGGACAGAAGAAAAGATCCATCAAGGCAAAGGGTGCCGGAAACAGAATTTGAATAACGGTACTGACAAGGTTGTTTTTTGGTAGAGGAGTGGACTGAAAATCCGCGTGTCAGATGTTCAATTAATGCGGCACAGGCATGTGCCGCACCGTGCGGGCGCAGTTGACTCGGTACATCCTGCACCTCGCCCTCCGGGCATGCTTGCTTCGCCCCCTGGCCACCAATTTTATTCAGCGAGTCAGGCGGAACGCTATCGACCTACGGCGTATACCAGATCGGTGACGTATAAGCGCGCTCCTGGTGGATGGTTTCGGCACCTTCGGGAATCTCGACGCCGAAGCGGAAGGCGTCGTAGACGATCCAGCGCGGCGTCGGGATCTCGATCACGCGAGCATAGTAGAAGGCCCTCTGACGCGGATCGAAATTCGGGTCCGTCCACACGGTGCCAAGCTCGGCGGCACCGATCGTGTTGAGCCAGTTTGCGGCTTTCACGTCCACCGTATTGCCAACCAGCGGCAGCACGCCGCTCGCGTCGGGCACACGCCCGGATGACCAGGCAACATCGTAAACTTTCTCGTGTGTTTTGCCCTTGGCATCAAGCCAGCCTTTGACGATCTGGATGCGGTCCAGATTCGCGCCGACGGGGTCGCGTAAGCTGTAGACCATGAAGGTCGGCGCACCATCACCCGGGCGCGCGGTCAGATCGCCGCCCATCGATACCCCCTTCTCATAGCCGCGGAAGGCGGGCTGCCGGCTGTTGAGGTCGTTCGCCGTATAATCCCAGCCGCCGAAGAAGCGAACCAGCAAGCGTGTGCCAGTAGTCGCGTACACTTCTTTGCGATCTATCGCGTCCCAGATCGCCTCACGGGTATTGTCGACCGCCCAGACCGCGGCGAGACCGGACGCGACCGTCTGCCAACCCTCGAAGACACCTTGGTCAGTTTTGGTGAACGGGTGCTGCATCCGCACGGGAGAGGGCTCGGTACCCGCATGCTTGCCGAAGAAGTTATCCTCCTCCGCGGTAGAGAGACCGGTGTGGCTGTCGGTTGAGCCTACCAGCCCGAACTTGTAGGGGTTGGTCCCGAGCTTTGCTGCCAACGCAAGGCCGTTCTTGAGCGCCTCGCGAGCGTATTCGCCAGCCAGCATATCAGATGTCTTGGCCTCGCTCAGGTCAAGGTTGCCTGCATCCCAGGTCTCGTAGTCGGCGAATGCGTCGTCGGGCGAAAGCAGCGGATGTGCCTCACCGTCGCCCTTGATCTGGGTGATCTCGTACACTGGCTCCCAGCGCGCGCGCTTGGTCACGTATTTCTTGTTGATCCCACGGCCGGTGTACTGCGCATCGACCGGAAACATTAGTCCGTTCGACAGGTTGCCATTGTGCGCGATCGCCAGCGCTGAACCACCGGTCTTCGCCTCGAAGTTTTCGAGCCATTCGTAAAGGTCAAGTGGGTCGGTGCTGCCGATCGGAGCCTGTGTAGTGTATGGCACGACCTGCCCGGCCTTGTCGGCCCCGTCACGGAAAATCACGTTACGGTGCAGGTTGTTGCCTGTAACGAGCGAGGTCCACTCGAAGCCAATCAATGCCGTGAAACGCCCCGGTTCATTGTAATCCTCGGCCGTCTTGACCACATGCTCCCAGACAGTTTTATACTTCTTCGCACCTGGTGAGTAATCAGCAAGCATCGCTGGCGGGATCTTGCCCTGTGAAAATGTTGTGATGAGGTCCAGCGCCGCCGCTACCGCTGCGTCTCCACCCTGCTCGATACCGGCGTGCCAGCGTTTTCCTTCTTCGAAGGCGAGGATGTTAGGGGCGCCGGCGGCGAGATCTTGAATGAAGCCCAGCGCATCGGAGTGATCGGCGATCACTAACCAGTCGAGCGGTCGGCTAAGCTTAGCTGGCTGACCTGTCGATGAGATTACCTCTTCACCGCGAGCAAACTGATAGGCCTCCGCAAGGCCCAGTCGCGCGCCAAACAATCCAGCGTCTACAGACAGCGCCGTGTGCAAATGCGTATCGCCCCAAAGCGGCCGGCTGGGGAAAGGTCTCTGAGCGTAAGGAGAATATGACTTGCCTGGATAAAGATCGGACAAGGACTCCTTCGAAGGCTTAATTTGTGCCGCAGCGGAACTTGCGAGCATTAGAAGAGTTGCGCTGATGATAAAAAGGCTATGCGGCTTCATGCGGACGCTCCTTATAATTTTAGAAAACGCGGAATATTCAATCTAAAGTAGTCGCGCTATTCGCCATATACGAGATTGTGTCGGGAAAATTCTCAGATGGCAAAATGCGAGGGCATTGGTATGTTTTTTTGGGCGCTAATTAATAGTCGAACATAAGCATCACGAAATAATGGCATGTTTTGGGCGTGTCTTGCAGTACGTAGAATCACCAAGCAGCAGACGTAACCAGGCTCAGTCTGATTTGCTTTGCCACATGGGGCCATCGGCGACAGAGTCCACGTTCATGCCTGTGGGTGCCCACTTCGATAGGGCGCTAACCAGTCTTACTCCATCTTTTCCCTTTAAGATAAAGTGTTGCGTCGATCGGCAGAGAGCACCACCAAAAGCCGACATTCCCGGCCGCTCGAAAAAGGGAATAATCATGCTTTTCTCGCCTATACGTAGTTTTGCGTAGTTCAACCTAGTCGTTATACGTATTTATACGTAGAATTAAGCCTCCAAACGATACGAAAAGCTAAACCCGCTGAAAAACGGGGACGGAAGGCCACGGGTCCTCGCTTCCTCCGAGAAGCCATGGAAGACCTCTCGAGGGATTCCAAGACCACCGGGTTACCGAAGTAGCTATTGCATCGCAAATCCGCAGTCGCAAGGGTATGGGTCGAGCAATTTCATGGGCAATCCGGCAACAGAAACCGCACCGTCGAGTAGTTCTTGTCTCTTTGCGAGCTCTTCACTTTTTGGCAACGCGAACAGCGTACTGGAAAGGCATTTAAGACGAACCTGGAGAGCAGAGATATGAATGCTGCGAATTCCCTGCAAAATCTCACTGTGCTCATCGCTTGTCAGCTGTTAGCTTCCGCATGCGCGCCGCCGATGGAGCAATTGATCAAGGAGGCGCATGATACTGGGGACTGGTCTCAGGTAGAGAAGCGGCAGGAAGCTGAGGTAAGGCGCCTGGCAAGAAGGACACCACTGTGCGCAGATGGCCTGGTCAGCGTATGTTCGGGGTCGGAGACATTGACAAAGCGGGAATGTGCTTGCGTGCAGAAGGGCACCTTCACGCGTGCGGTAATATCCAGTCCCCGATAGGGGCTCATGGGCCGGAACCAGACAACTGACAGTCAGGCACCCGTTGTATTATTGAGCGCCAGTGCGGAAGGGGTCATCAATTTCTATCCAATGCGCTTCGGCATCCGACACCCCTGCATACAAAGTGGTCCTTCCATCAACTCGCACCAGCCCCGAAGAAAATACGATATCGGTTAAATCAATTCGTTTTGCCGGTCCGTCTTCAAACTGATCCCGGCTGGCGAGAATTTTCAGGTCTCTGAACAATCTGGAAGCAGGATCAAAAATAAACGAGGCGGCGTAATAATGTAACTCCCGCTTTTTGTCGTCATTCTCGAAACAAGCAACATGAGCCAACAGGCCGATTTCTCCGCTCGCAAGTAAATGAGCCTCGTTGACCCCGCCCCAGTCCATGGGGTGAAACATGGTTTCCAGTAAATCCGCTTCCTCAATTACATCAATCGTCAGGTCTTCAAGTTGGTTGACTTCAGCATATCCGATAGATCCAAGCCCACCGATCTTGCCTCGAGGTCTGGTGAATATAGCGATCTTGCGATTCTCAAGATCGCATAAACGTATATCCTTCATTCCTGCAGGACCGCAAAAAAATTCCTCCAGATTGAAGATGTCCTGACCACGATAGAAAACAGTGGTCCCTTCCAATTCGCCCCCAACCTCTCGTACCCGGACTCCACCAAAGATGAGTTCATTTTGAACAAAAGTTATGAAAGGATCCTGCAGTTTAAAGCTCGGTGCGTCAGCAACGGGAAACCAGACGTTGTCAATTTCTTCGAAAAAAACAATGTTGGAATACTCCTGATTTCTAGGCTCAACTCTTCCTGCAACAATGATCTTATTTGCAGAGGTGAACGGCGGAATGACGTTATAGACATCTCTGTCATCCACATTTTCGAAATATAATTTTCCAGTGCTGTTCTTGCTATTGCCGTTTCCTCGCTGAAATTCGAAAAATAGCTCACGCACACGCTTTATTTTTTTTCCGTTCATCACTTTGTTTCTCTTTTTCTGTAAATTTTCCAATAGCGTGTCAAACTGACAGGTATCGCCATAAATCATCCAGGCTAATAGTTGCCAGTGCCATGACCTTATCCGCGGCGCCGTAATATACTTGAAGCACGTCGTCGCTAATAATCGCGCCACAGCAAAATATTACATTGCCGAAAAATCCTTCAATTTCATAAGCCTCTCTGGGGGCCGCGATAGGACGCTGCGTACGGGCAATGACTCTGGTCGGATCATTCCTGTCTATCAACAAAGCGCCCAGACAATAGCGCTGTGATTTGTCCACCCCGTGATAGATTTGCAACCAACCTTTATCTGTCTTGAGCATCGGCGCTCCCCCACCAATTTTCGTTTGCTCCCAGTCATTGCTGGAGCATGCCACCAGCATCCGGTGATCTCCCCAATGAATAAGGTCGGGTGAGTTTGCCAACCATATCTCAGGTGTACCAAAATGCATCGGAGCCGGACGGTGCAATGCCCAATAGGAACCGTTGATCTTTTCAGGAAAGAAACAGACATCCCTGTTATCAGGAGCATAAATGACGCCCAGTTTTTCCACCTGTTTGAAATCCGTGCTGCGTGCAAGGGAGGTACTGATGCCAAGGTCCGATACGGATGAATAATTAATATAATAATTATCGTCTATCAGGGTGACTCTGGGGTCCTCACAGCCGTAAGTTTCGTTGTGATTATCCGGAACAATAAATGCTTCATCATCGACCACGAAGTCTGTCCCATTGACGCTTCGCGCCAGCCGGATATGAGACAAGGAGGTGAGATAAACTTGGCGCGGATCTTCCCTCAGTACGATAGACCGAGGGTCGGAAAAATCATAATTGGGGTCATCTCGCTGGAAGGTCTTGATAGTCACCTCCCATGAGCCAAGTTGCTCAACCATAATCGGCACATTGATTTCGTTTTCTGCGGTACTGGGCGCGCTTTCGGCAACCCGCAGCAACATCACGGTTTCACCGTTGCAGGCAACGACGCCCGCGTTAGTGGTCCCGGCTACCTTGAAACCTTCCCGACTGGGCTTGACCATGTCTGGCGTAACAATTGGATTACTCTCCGAACGTTTTATCAACATCTCGTGCTTCTCTTGCAGTAAGGATCCCAAAAGCCAATGGCCATTCTGGCTCGCGAGAGATCACTCCTTCTTTTGTCAGCTTTCAGCCATACGATTATTTTCAGACGTCACTTCAACGACAGCGTCATTCCTTGCATAAAATATCGACGGAAAATGATGAATAACAGCACCAGAGGCAGGGCTTGCAACACAGCACCGGCCATCACGGGGCCGACGTAAGCGCTGTATTGTTTGCTGAAAGTTGCAAGCAATACCGCCAATGGCATTTTTTCGACGTCCGAGATAACGATCAGCGGCCACATGAAATTATCCCAGGTGCCAGTAAAAGTGAACAACGCCACGATGGCGACGATGGATCTATTGAGCGGCACCATGAGTTTGAATACAATTTGCCGTATGCTGGAACGGTCCAGTTTTGCCGCGTCTATGTAGTCATTCGGTATCCCTTTAAACGACTGGGACATCATAAAAATTCCCCAGCCCGACATCATTCCCGGCAGTATCATGGCGTAATAGGTGTCAATCATACCAAGTTGCTTGATTAGCACGAACATCGGTACCGTAAACATCAACACGGGCAATACCATTTGAAACAGCAGAAAATTGTTTAACTTTTCGCGCCCCCAGAAATCGATCTTTGCCATGGCGTAAGCGATATAAGCCGAAGTAATCAATACCGACGAGGTGACACTGAGAGTGACAAAAAAGGAATTAAATAAGGACCTCAAGAATGGACGATTTAACTTTTCCGCGCTGCCAAACAGGAATTGGTAATTCTCCAAAGTCAACGTGCCGGAAAACAAGCTGGTGTTGAATATCTCGGGAGTCGGCTTGAGGGAAGCCATCACCATCCAGACGTAAGGATATAGCCAGGTAAGGGCAAGCGCATACATCGATATGGATATCATCCAGCTGCCCAGACTTTTCTTCCTGAAGTTGATCATGTCAAAGCCACATCACGTTCCAGGAATTTGCGAATAAGCTTGATTACCAGGTAGCTGGCTACGGCAATAATGATGGACATCAGCGCTGCCCGATTTGGCTGCAGTCGCATGAAGGCCGTCTCATATATCACCAGCATCGGCATATTGGTGCTTTCCAATGGGCCGCCGCCTGTCATCATATAGGGCTCGGTGAATATGCTAAAAGCCAAAATTATTGCGAATACCAACACCATGATCAGCTGTGCATTGATCATCGGAAGGGTTACCTTGAACAGCCTGGTGAGCGGCGGGGTATTGTCCAGCTTCGCCGCGTCGTATATTTCCCTGGGAATGGCAAGCAGACCGGAATAAAGGATCAGACCGTAGTAACCCACGAATTTCCACGTCACGACCAGGGATATCGACAGCATGGCCAGCGATGGACTGGATAACCAGGGAATTTTGAATCCAAACCAGTCGAACAGAAAACTGTTCAAGGGACCGGTGGAACTGAATATTTTTGTAAAAACCAGAGAATAGGCAACCCCGGAAGAGATGTGGGCGAGCAAGAAACAAAGCGCCACAAAGGCCTTACCGCGACCGAGATGCTTTAAACCAAATGCAAAAGCCAGCGAGCATGTCAATACGATGGGTAGGTAGTAACCCAGGAATCGGACGACGTTCCAAACTGAGTTCCAAAATTCGGGATCTTCCAATACGACAAAGAAATTCGTCAGACCGGAAAATGATGGAGTATCAAAGAAGCGCCAATCGGAGATGGACAATATTATCAGCCACAAGAACGGATAAGCCCAAAAGACCAGATTAAACAACAGGTACGATATCGCTAAAGCGGCACCAATTTGGGCTTCGCTTATTTTGCCAAACATCTTGCTCACCGCTGCAACCTCAATAGTTTGTTTGTGCGGCGGATCGCGTCTGCCAACGCGGTCTCTCTGTCCTTGGTGCCGAACTGCACCGGCTCGATCATTTCAACACCCATGGCTTTTTGTGCATCTATGGTACTTTCAATAAATGCAGGGGGCACAGCCACGTCTACGTAGGCTGCGTATTTTTCGGCCAGTGGGTTCGCCTGATAAAAGGTCTTGAATATTTTATTCTCGGTCAAGTCACCGCGCGCCGGCGGCAAGCCAGTTTTTTCCAGCCACAAAAGGCTTAGTTCGTCGTTGCTAAGTACCCAGGTTATAAAGGCGAATGCTTCTTCTTTAACTTTGCTGTTCTTGAACAAGACCAACCCTTTGCTGTCAGCGAAAGTAAAGGTCTTGTCTGCCGGCAGTTTTTCACTGATCATCGGCCCGATGATTATTTCCTTCAGGGTGTCCGGGTACATTTGTTTGAAGTAGGCAATATCCCAGGGACCCCGCACTGCCCCGGCGACGGCACCCGTTACCAATGGTTCCTCACTGTCAAAGTCCGTCGATGTCCAGCCATTCTTGAACATAGTTTCCAGAAACGTCAGCACGGATCGACCAGCGGAGTTGTTATAAACAGCTTTGCCGTCTTTTATGTAGGGGGCGCCATCGGCCGTGGCGTAGTAGAACGAAATAAAATCGAACCACCTGTCCGCCCAACCTTTACCGGCGATCACCTGCATGCCGAATTTGTTATCTGACGCTGCGTATCTTTCTGAAAGACGATAAACATCGTCAAAGGTTTGCGGGATATCTTCGATCCCCAGTCGACGCAAGATATCTCCACGCCACCACACCATTGTGGGGTTGGAATATATGGGCAGGACATATGTTTTGCCCCCCTGATCCCAGTCCTGCATGATATTGCCCATATGCCGAGCTACAATCAGCTCCTGATACCCGTCCATTGCCGAAAGTTCTTCCAGCTGCCCCAGATTTGCCAGTTGAGCAGCAAAGCCGGAAAAAATATTGGTCGATATATCAGGGGCATTCCCTGCCACCAGGGCAGTCAAAATAGCGTGTTCCGAGCTGCCTGTTGCAGGGATAGTGGTGACGTAAACTCGGGTCCCTTTGCCACTATCGTTCCATCGTTCTACGGCGATTTTCCAAAACGCCTCCTGAGTTTCATTCGGCGCAACCCACAACCTGATCTCTTTATCACCCGCAGGTTTTTCTGCCGTCGTGTTGGGATCGGAGCAACCGTTCAAGAAGAGAAAGTTCCCCACCACAACAAACAATATAATATTTCTTATATTTTTCATCTGGAGTGCCAGGCTAATTGCCCAGGATGACCAACAAGCCCTCGATCGTCGATTCTGCCCCTGAATTCATATTGATTTCTGTGGCCGAAACAATACCGTCATAGGTTCTTCCGCTATCCTGATCATAGATAATCCTGGCTGCGTCATTCTGGCCGAAAAACCAGGATCTTAGTCTTGCTGACAGGGCCAGATACTTCTGGTCTTTCGTTACCCGGAACGCTTCCGACGCCGCGTAAACCATCGGCCGTATCCCGTAGGCAATTTGGGGGAAACGGGTTTTCTTGACTTCAGAAAAGCCACCCGATTCACGCTTGATCAGAATCGAGTCAGAGAAACCGTTATTTATCAAATAAGGGTAAAAATAATCAATTTCTGTCAGCGCACTTCGCGTGTATTCCGGTTTATGCAGTTGTTCCCCGGCCAGTAATAAAGCGTACGCCTGGCTGTTGCCCCATGCATGCCACAGATTTTTCCAGCTCAGGAACATACCGTAAGGGTAATTATCCGCATCGCCCTTTTGCATTTGCATAATGCCTGAGGCCAAAGTGTTGATGACCTCCAGGACTTGTCTATCACCGCTTCTTTTGTAATGTGGCAACAGGGCTATGATCGCGATTGCAGCTTGATCCGCAGCATATTTATGCGGCAACCAAGCCGGCACTTCTATCGTATTAACGATCTCGGTTCTTAATTCCGCTAAGGAAAGATCCCTCTTGATGTTGACGACGACTTTCCTGGTCGCGTCGTCGATCCGGTTTGCCAAATCCAGATCAGAAAAGACCAGTTCATGGGCAACTTCCAAACTCCATAGCGCCCTGAAAGACCACCAGTTCACTTCGGCCAGCGAAGTTCTGTAGCTGGTATTTATCGACCCATCTTGCCAAATAAAATTATTAAAGTATCCGTTGGCATTTTGCATATACAAGACGAACTCAATCAAGTTTTTGGTTTTCAGCAAAATGTCATCGTCATGCGTTGACTTCCAGTACTCCGATAACAGGATGATGGCTCTTGCGGCATCATCCACACAGGCGAATCCTTCTGCAGGTGCAGTCACATAGTTATAACTGGGGTATTCACTATAGATATTGACGACGGCCATTTTCTTATTGCCCACCTGGATTTCAGTGAACAAATGCTCGAAGTGTTGGAGATTGACAATGGATTGGCTGGAGGCCACTTCCTGAAGCAGCATTGATTCTTCGTCACTGCCCGAGGCCGGGGCCAGGAAAACGGGCAGGCAAAGCAACAACAAGACTGGCGCGTAACGCTTTCTAATTCTTCTGCACCTTGTCATTGACTTTCACCTGGTCGTATCGTGTTGAAATTGCTGCTGACAGCGTAATACAGGCTGTCTCGAGCACACGAATTGCGCTGACCGGATGTGCACGACACGCCAGCGGCGCCGGCTCAAAATGTTCTATTCCGCTCGGCTCATTTTTGTGCCACTTTACCAAGCACTTACGGCTACTTTTCCTGGCAATTCAGCGAGCGTGTTTAACGTTAAACTTGCCTGTTGCCTGTGTCAAGCTTTAACGTTAAAGTAGCTTGCTGTTTTGATGAGGGATGTTGTGAACGGTTTGTAGGAGGGGGAGCTACGATGACAGACATCTGCAATAGCGCGACAGGCTCAATGTAACGCGATCCGATGAAACTTAGATAAATCTGGAGAAGAGCAATCTCAAGAATCCGCCCAAGCAGAGCTACCCTGAAATCTATCGCTGCAGATCTTGGGATAACCCATACATCTGTTTCAAATGCATACAATAATCCGGCCAAGGTTTCCGCCCGGCTGCGAGAAAAGATTTTAGATCATGCGAAGACCGTCAATTACCAGGGACCGAATGCTGCAGCGAGGTCGCTTCGAACTGGTGTCTGTGGAGCCATCGGCATAATTTTCAATGATCAACTCAGTTATGCTTTTACCGACCCTCACGATATTGCGTTCCTGCGAGGTGTTTCGTCTGTTTGTGAGGAGGAGGGAACAAATATTGTTCTGATCCCTTTGAAAAACAGTGATTTGAATCACTTTGAGTCATTTGACGCCATCGTTGATGGCTATATTCTCAACGCCCCCTACAAGAACAACCCCACGACTCAACGCGCACTTTCCAAAGGCCTGCCTACTGTGGTGGTCGACTTTGATGCGCCTGCGCATACTAGTGTACTGACCAACGATTCCTTGGTCATGAAGAAAATAACCGAACATATTTTGTCTCTCGGGCATCAGCAGCTCGGCATAATTACTTTTCCAGTGAAAGAAGGAAGTCATGATCTTTTCGCCCTGGATAAAGAGATAGACACAGATAATTATGTGGCTAAACAACGAATGCTCGGCTGCAAGGAAGCCATCGGCAAGAGCGAGATTGAATTGGAAAGCGTATTGATATGTGAGACCAGCAATAGTGAAAAAGGTGGAGCGGAGGCCGCGCGGCATCTGCTGGAACGACAGCCTGACATTACCGCACTCATTTGTTTCTCGGACCGACTTGCGTACGGTGCAATGACAGAATGCAAGCGCCTTCGACTGGATGTTCCGCAGCGTCTTTCGGTAACAGGTTTTGACGATATTGAACCCCGTAGCCTGCACGCTACATTACCCGCACTGACTACAGTCAGACAAAACGCTTACGAAAAAGGCCGAAAGGCCGCAGAAGCGCTGTTGCATGATGGTGGCGAACAAGGTCGAAGAATTAACATCGAGGCAACGGTGATCAAAAGAGAAAGCACTGCCCAAATAAAGGCTGCATAGGAACGTGGCCACCTTGACCCTTGAGAACCTGGCCAAGACCTACGATCAAACAGAGACCATTCATAATATCAATCTTGATATTCAGTCAGGGGAGTTCGTCGTTTTGGTGGGCCCCTCTGGCTGCGGAAAATCCACGATCTTGAGAATGATTACCGGGCTGGAAGAAGTGAGCTCCGGCAAAATCTACATTGACGGCAAGGATGTGACAAATACGGCGGCATCAAAACGAGGCGTCGCCATGGTGTTTCAATCCTATGCCCTGTACCCGCATATGACAGTCAGAGAAAATCTGAGTTTTGGCCTCAAAAACATGAAGTGCGATAAGAAACACATCGAAACTCAAGTCTGCCATGCCGCGAATATATTGCACTTAAGCGATTACCTGGACCGTCTTCCAAGCCAGCTTTCCGGGGGACAACGACAGAGGGTTGCCATCGGGCGCGCCATTGTTCGCGACCCCGGAATATTCTGCTTTGATGAACCGTTGTCAAATCTTGATGCCGAGTTGCGAGTTCAGATGCGACACGAGCTAAGTAAGCTGCATAAAGATTTCGGAAATACCATGATCTATGTGACCCACGATCAGGTTGAGGCCATGACACTGGCCGACCGGATCGTGGTAATAAACGAGGGCGAAATTGCACAGGTCGGCTCCCCTCTGGAGATTTACAACCATCCGCAGAATACTTTCACCGCTGGTTTTATTGGCAGCCCGAAAATCAATTTGTTGAATGGAAAAGTCCTGGAGAGCGAAGAAAACAAGCTGTTAATCCACTTCGTGGATGACAAGAATATCTGTCTCGAGGCCAATGTTCCTGCGTTGCGTGCCAATGATGACGTAACCCTGGGCCTGAGGCCGGAACATGTAACTCACGTCTCCAATGGAGGAGACATCGCGCTGGAATTGAGTCTGGATGAAGTCGAGTCTTTGGGCGATTCCACCAACATTTACGCAAAATTATTCGATCAACTCGATTTTAGAATAAGACTCGAAGGACAACAGGACTTCACCGGCACGGATCGGTTAACTCTTTACATTGCGCCTCAGGATATCTTGGTTTTTGATTCGTGTGGTAACGCTATTGTTGCCGATACCGGAAAGACAGCCAAGCCACACTGAGACTTCTGGCCGCTCACTTTTGCCGGGCAAATATCCTCGCAAAGTGCGGCGGGATAACGCATTTCAGATTCCGCCTTTGGCGGTCAACTATTTCCAGCGATAATGCGCCTGAATGGTGTACGAAGTGTCCGCTTGTCCGCGGCTCTGGTCCTTACTCCCGCAAAATCCTCAAGATCGGCTCCTTCAGAACGTAAACGAGTACTCACTTCAGCGAGCGGCGCCTGAAAACCGGTTTTTCAGGGGCAACTAACTGACGTTAAAGATTATTTCTTGCCCTTTGGCATCGCGGCCATGCTGCTCGGGGGAAGAATCTTCCGGGTGCAATATAGGTATAAGCCGCAGTTGCGAACAGTGTGTTTATCGTTAAACTCAGCCGGCAGGGGAGGGCAGAAGTACGGGTGAGATCAACATGAAAAATACCCGAAAACTTCAATTCAATCAGTTCCAATTCAATATCCTGGCCGTTTCAATTGTTGCTGCGATGGCGCTGTACCCGGCAGCGGGCAGCGCACAAGATGAAGCCAATGCGGATGATTACGATGTTGTCATCGAAGAGATTATCGTAAGAGGCATACGCGGCAGCCAGCAGAGAGCGATGTCCGCCAAGCGCAACGCGGACAGCATCGTGGATGCGATCGCAGCAGAGGATCTGGGCAAGTTTCCTGATCAAAATATATCAGAAGCCTTGCAGCGTATTCCCGGCGTTACTATCGCCCGTAAGGATGGCGAGGGTCAGTTTATTACCGTACGCGGGATGGGCCCGGAACATAATGTCGTATTGTTGAATGGCCGTGTTCTTGCCACTGAAAATGATGGTCGTGAATTCAGTTTTGACATCATCGCTGCGGAATCGATCGTTGGCGCAGAGGTATTCAAGACGCCAACGGCCAGTATGCTGGAGGGGGGTATCGGGTCGACGATTAATCTGAAAACCGCACGCCCTTTAGATTACGATGGTTTTAGAGCTTCTGCATCAGCCAAGCTTCTTTATGATGACGCCTCCGAAGAGACTACCCCGCAGTTCACTGGCTTCATAAGCAATACTTTTATGGATGGAAGGGCCGGGGTCATGGCTTCGTTTACCTATCATGAACGTGAGTTTCGCACTGAAAGGGCATATACCGACGGCTATGAAGCCAATCGTGACCTCGATTTTGACAATGATGGCACGCCAGAGCTAACAGGCGTTTCTTTTCCCTCTTATTATACCCAGGACGTGGATGAATCCACTCGCGAGCGCATCGGCGGCACCCTGGCATTGCAGTGGGAACCAAGCGACAATCTGGTCTTAACCCTTGATGGCTTGTATTCCGAGCTTGACGTGGACTCCAGCACCCGTGCCCTTGCCTGGTCTGTTGGCCCCGACCTGGTAACGGATGCGACAGTCAACGCAAACGGCACCGTGGACTATTTCATGACATCGCCTGGTGCCAGGCCTACTGAATTTGTTACATTCAGCCGGCCACGTTTTGCCGAAACCCGACAAATCGGCTTTAACGCTGAGTGGTTTGCCAGCGACCAGCTTACCTTTGTTTTTGACGTGTCTGATTCAGAGGCAACAGACACAATTACCGGCGAGCAAACGTATTTCGTCGGAGACTTCGAAAATCTGGATCGTGAGTTGATTTTCAATAAGGGTGCGGGTGATATGTTGCCAACCTATAGCAACATTGGAGACCTGACCGATCTCTCCCTTGTCAGGCCCAGCTGGTTCACCCTGGAGGGCCGGGATATTACGGATGAAGCTTTTCAAGCGACCTTGGATACAGAGTACGCTTTCTCCGACATGGGAATCTTGACCTCCGTTCAGGCCGGGCTGAATTTCTCTGATCGTGAGAAATCCAAAGACGTGGCCAAAACCCCGGGCAATATTCAGTGTATCTACTGTTCCTGGACAGGACACGAGTATGACGGCTTCATGCCAACGAGTATTACCAGCACCTTTGGCGCCACTGGTTTCCTTTCCGGCGAGACGGGTGGCGTAATTCAAGGATGGCCAACCTGGGATGAGGCTGGACTGATGGCATTTATGTTGTCTCCCGAAGGTCTTGCCGGCATTAGAGATCCTGCTCTTCGTGCTGAGGCAATAGCAGCCATCGCTGCCAATGGTGGCGTTGGCGTACAACCAGTACCCCTGACGTCTGGCATGGTAGACGAAGAAACTACTGGTGGTTTCATCCAGGCTAATTTTGAAGGTGACTTTGGCACTCGTCGCTGGTCTGGCAATGTGGGGGTTCGCTATGCTACGACCGATATCACGTCTTATGGCACCGCGCAGACCATTCTGTCATTGACGCAGGTCCCTGGCGTGAACGAGGTGATTGTTGAATTGACAGAACCTGTTCCTATTCAGGAATCAGGCTCATATGACGTCTGGTTACCTGCCGCGAACTTCAAGTTGGACGTGCGTGATGATTTAGTGTGGCGCATAGCCGTCGGCAAAACCATTACGCGTCCGACCTTGAGCTTCCTTCTCCTGGATACAAACTACAATGTGCGTCCGACGGAGCGGAATGTGACCAGTGGTAACCCAGGTCTGCGGCCTATGCTGGCATGGAATTACGATACCGCATTGAGTTGGTACATTGATGATGTCAGCTACCTAAGCGTGGCCCTGTTTTATAAGGACCTCACGGACAAGTGGGAAAGGCGAACCGAGATCATCCAGATCGAGGGCTTTGACTTTTTCTCAAATACTCCAGTGAACCTGGCGTCAGGCGATGTCACAGGGTTTGAATTGGCGGCACAATATTCGTTTTCGCAATTGCCCTCTCCTTTTGATGGTTTCGGCCTGCAAGCCAACTATACGGATGTCACGCAGAAGACTGATGGTGAGGAACTGGAACAAGATTCCACGTCGTATAATCTGATAGCTTTCTATGAGAAAGGCCCTGTACAGGCTCGTATCGCTTATAACTACCGCGAAGGGTACACAGCGTCTCTGGCGGCCAACCGCGGTCAGCCAAAAATGATCTCGTCCTATGGCCAATGGGATGCACAGGCAAGTTATGACATCGGAGAAAGATTATCTATCTTCGTTGAAGGACTTAACCTGTCGAACGAGAGAAGCCACGAGTTTTCGATCTATGAGGAACGGTTAATTGAGCTGAAAGATACCGGGCGCCGATACTCGATCGGGGCACGGATGGATTTCTAGCTTTCTCGTTAAACAAAGCATTAACACGCACGGCAAACACCATAGATTTGCCGTGCGTGTTGTTTTCGATTCGCAGCTATATTCAAGACGCTAAAATCAATCACGAACTTCGGTAGCCTGTCCGGGGCGAATTCCTGTTCAGGTCGCGGCCGTCATCACGATACAATGATCCTGAACCCCCGCAAATCGGATGGGGGCCGTACCAGGGAGAGGGTCAAATCCACGATGTGGCTGCGACCGAAATCTGTGTGAGCCAAAAGCGAAATAGAAGAGTCTGCAGAAGTGAAGACTCGTAAGCAAAAAAAATGAAAAAGCGATACGTTTATCCGTTTTCCGATGGCGATGGCCATGATAAGAAACTGCTCGGTGGAAAAGGTGCAAATCTGTGCCAGATGACCCAGATCGGCATCAATGTTCCGCCAGGGTTTGTAATTACGACCGAGGCATGTCTGGATTATCTGCAGGGAAATGAGCTCCCGAATGGCCTGCTGGTGGCTGTCAGAAATGAAATCGGCAAGCTCGAGGCAGCGACAAACAAGACTTTTGGGACAGGCCCCAATCCGTTGCTGGTCTCGGTACGATCCGGTTCAGCGTTGTCGATGCCCGGGATGATGGACACCATCTTGAACCTGGGCCTGAACGACGAAACCCTCACGGGCCTGATTCAGCAGACCGGCGACGAGCGATTCGTGTATGACGCTTATCGTCGCTTCATCCAGTTGTTTGGCAAAGTGGCATTGGGCATAGGGGATGAAAAATTCGACGAGCATTTCGAGGCAGTCAAGTCTCGCGTAGGAGTCAAAGTCGACGTCGGTTTGGAAGCGAGCCATCTCAAGGAAATCAGCGAAAAATTTCTCGATGTGGTTCATCACGAGACCGGAGAGAAATTTCCACAAGACGTGATGATGCAGTTACAACGCGCTGTCGAAGCGGTTTTTCGCTCATGGATGGGAAAGCGCGCGGTTGCTTATCGCAGGGAATTCCAAATAACCTCCGATATGGCAAATGGTACGGCGGCAAACATCCAAACCATGGTTTTCGGCAATATGGGCAACGACTGTGCAACAGGTGTCGGGTTTTCACGAAACCCTGGCACCGGCGAAAACGAGATGTATGGCGAGTACCTGACTAACGCACAGGGCGAAGACGTAGTAGCTGGCATTCGAACACCGAATCCATTGCAGCAAATGGAAAAAGAGATGCCGTCGCAATTTGCACAACTCGTGGAGCTGCAGAACAAACTCGAGTCGCACTTTCAGGAGGTGCAGGACTACGAATTTACCATCGAGAAAGGAACACTTTATTGTCTTCAGACCCGCAACGGGAAAATGAACGCAGCCGCGATGGTCAAGACATCCGTAGAAATGTATCGCGAGAAGCTGATATCGAAGCAGCAGGCGCTTTTGAGAATTGACCCGGAATTTCTGGAGCAACTACTTCATCCCCGCCTCGACCCCAACAGCACAATAAAGCCGATTGCACAGGGTTTGCCGGCATCCCCTGGAGCAGCTTCCGGGAAGTGCATATTCGATGCGGATCTGGCGGAAAAACTGGGCAAGAGCGGTGAGCAGGTCATTCTGGTGCGCGAAGAGACACGGCCGGACGACATTCACGGTTTTTTCGCTGCTCAGGGTATTCTGACCAGCCGGGGCGGAAAAACGTCTCATGCGGCTGTGGTTGCGCGGGGGATGGGCAAACCGTGCGTCGCAGGTGCTGAGGGGATCAACGTCGATATATCACTGCGGCAGGCCAAGGTCGGATCCAACATTATTCACGAAGGCGACATCATCACGCTTGATGGTGCAAGCGGCGAGGTCTATCCAGGTGCCATTCCGACCATCGAACCGCAATTTTCGGATGACCTGAACGTCCTGCTTGGTTGGGCTGATGATGCCGCAGATATGAAAGTGATGGCTAACGCCGACACACCCGACGCCGCGAGGAAAGCGCGTGAATATGGTGCGATGGGAATCGGCTTGTGTCGCACGGAGCGCATGTTCAATGCGAGAGATCGACTGCCGATTGTGATCGATATGATTCTCGCGGACACCAGGGAAGACAGAAAAGCAGCATTGAACAAACTGTTACCGATCCAGCGTGCGGACTTCATAGAATTGTTTTCCGTGATGTCGCCGGATCCGGTGACCGTACGGTTACTGGACCCGCCGATGCACGAATTCCTGCCCACAGAGCAACAATTGATCGATCAGATCGAAACCCTGCGTATGTATCGGAATGTCGTTAAGGGAAGGCAGACAGCGATAGCCGCTCTTGCCACGCCGCCTCCTCTGCCAGAGCCATTCCGCGAACTCAACGAGGAACTTGTAGACGATGTGCTTAGCAAGAAAGTGCAGATGCTTGGAAAAGTTCGCGAACTGCGGGAAATTAATCCGATGTTGGGACACCGCGGGGTACGCCTCGGTATCACCTATCCCGAAATCTACGCGATGCAGATCCGGGCAATACTGGAAGCAGCCATGGAGTGCGCCGAAAACGGTATCGAGGTCCGGCCGGAAATCATGGTACCGCAGGTCATTACCTCACAGGAATTATTACATGTGAAAAAAACGGTCGATCGTCTAGTGGATCAGCTCGAGACAGAATTTGGCAAAAAACTTCGCTTCACTTTGGGCACGATGGTCGAGACCGTGCGAGCCTGCACCAGAGCAAGGCGCCTGGCTGAAATTGCCGAGTTTTTCTCCTTCGGTACTAACGATCTCACTCAGGCGACCTTTTCGTTTTCACGCGAGGACGCGGAGAATAAATTCCTGCCGATGTACAACGACTCGGAGATACTGCAGGACAATCCTTTCGAGGTCCTGGACATACAAGGCCTCGGCCAGCTAATCGAAATGGCAGTACAACAGGGCAGAGAAGCACGCGAGGACCTCAAAATCGGTATTTGCGGTGAGCAAGGCGGTCATCCGGAATCAATACGATTCTGCCATCACATTGGTCTGGATTACGTCTCTTGCTCGGGTCCACGTGTTCCTGTGGCGAGGCTGGCGGTCGCCAATTCGAAGTTACGTGAAAAGGAATACGTCGTACCGGGCCACTGACCGGCTTGAACTGCCCCGGAAATCCGTCCAGGTGCCCACTTTGAGGCGGCACCAATCCTTTTACTTCATTTTCAACGCCTGCTTTCGGCTGCGATTTCAATCGGTCGACGCAACACACTGGTTAAATCGTTCCGCCCTCAGAGATTGAACACGTGTGTTGCATTTCCGGACAGAAAAGCAGCACGCTGCTCCGCAGATAAGCCAAGCCTATCCAATTGTTCGAGACATTTGCCATGTGTAATCATCGGCCAATTGGTGCCGAACATCACTCGCTTCGCGCCCGAGCTTTTCATGAAATCAACAAAGCTACTTGGCAGGCGGTGTACCGCATATGCGGAAGTATCTACATGGAAATTTGGGTATTTGAAGGCAAGCGAAATTACCTCGTCGACCCAGGGGAAGCCAACGTGGCCTCCAACTACAGTTAGCTCAGGAAAATCCAACAAAACGTCATCGAGATAAGGAATCAGCCGGCCGGGTTCGGAACGACACAAGGGCCCTGTATGTCCGATTTGTGTGCAGAAAGGCACTCCCGCCTCAATACAAGCCGTATAGACCGGGTAGTAGCGCCGGTCATTAGGCGGGAGGTCCCATAGCCAGGGAACAATGCGAACGCCCACGAACCGCTGGGCGTCAACCCAACGGCGAATCTCTCTAACGGCCTGCATGGGATTTTTCAGATCAACGGTGGCCAGACCGCGAAAGCGATCCGGTGCTTCGTCAATCTGGGCACTGACTTCTTCGTTACTGATTAGAGGCCCTGCGGGACCATGCCATGCTGACAATAACGCCAACTCGACGTCTGCTTCGTCCATGGCCGCAAGCGTCGATGTAACATTGGGCAACCAGGTATCCCGCGTCTGGCCCGTCCATCGTAGTAAAGACTCCATCCATGGAGCGCTTACCATGCGAGATGTTGGAATCTGTGCCCATACATCAATTGCGCCCATACTACGTAATTCCCATATAACCTAGATGCGAAGCATAGCGAGGACTGACGGAAAACTCGAATGGCGCCTTGGGCGCTCGCCATCGACATATAGGGCACTACCGTCCCCATCCAGTAGCGCTAGCCCACACCTGCGAGTTAACTTGTCAGTACGATTTTGAACCCCATTTTGTTTGAGAGCCATCGCAGCCCGCTGAACAGCACTCTTAGTGACCTTGATATGCGATTGCCGGAAGGCTACGGTGAATAGATAAAGGCATTTAACTGGAAAAGAAAAAACCCCAAAGGGACTAAGTATGTTGAAAGTAATAACGGCGCTGATGCTCGTAGTAGCAACGACAGCGATCGCCGCTGACGACAGCTTGTTCATAAATACCGATATTTTTGAGCTCGAGGTCGCGGCTGATCCACAGATTTCTCCTGACGGTTCCCAGATCGCCTATGTCCGGGGCTCAATGGACATCATGACGGATCGTCTGTTGTCAAACATCTGGATCGTCGACGCGGACGGTGACAATCATCGGCGATTGCTGTCAGGCACATACGGCTCCAGTAATCAGCGCTGGTCGCCGAGCGGCGATCGGATAGCCTACGTTTCTGGTGTCGATGGGCGAGGCGCGCAGATTCATGTGCGCTGGATGGATACAGGTCAGACGGCGATGTTGACCAACGTCAGGCAAGAGCCATCTTCGATCTCGTGGTCGCCAGACGGTACGCAGATTGCGTTCGAGATGTTCGTTGAAACAGAAGGCGTCACACTTGCCGAGCCTCCCGATGCACCCGAAGGGGCGGAATGGGCACCGCCGGTCAAGGTTATCGAGGCGATTAAGTATCGTAGAGACGGTGTCGGCTATGTGGATACTGGCAATACACACTTGTTTGTCCTATCGGCCGAAGGTGGTACGCCGCGACAGCTGACCAGCGGCGATTACAATCACAATGGCCCGTTGGCATGGACATCTGACGGCGAGAAGATCGTTTTTGCCGCCAACCGACAGGAAGACTGGGAGTACGATCCGGTGGAGTCAGAACTCTGGTCCGTCGACGTCGCAACCGGCGACCTCGTAAAGCTCACCGACCGCGATGGTCCGGATTTCTCGCCCACTATTTCTCCGGATGGAACAAGGATTGCCTATCTTGGTTTTGATGATAAGAAGATGGGTTATCACAATACCGATGTGTACATCATGGATATTGAAGATCGATCCATCCAGACGCTAACCGGGGATTTCGATCGTCGCGTTGACGATGTGCGGTGGGCAGGCAGCTCCAATCGCCTGTATATCCAGTATGAAGACCATGGCCGTTCCCATATCGCGATGCTTTTTATGGACGGTAATATCGATTCGGTGGCGGATGACGTAGGCGGAGAATCTCTCGGAAGGCCCTATACCAGTGGTGGATTTTCAGTGGCGAACAATGGTGCGTACGCATACTCGGCCGGGCGATTCGATCGCCCGGCCGATGTGGGAACGGGACGCGGTAGTCGCTCAACGACACGTATCACTGCCCTCAATGAGGACCTGTTCGGCCACAAAACACTCGGCGCCATCGAGGAAATAAGCTGGCCGTCATCCGTCGGGGATCTGGAAATCCAGGGGTGGCTGGTCACGCCACCCGATTTCGATGCGAGTAAAAAGTATCCGCTTATCCTTGAAATTCACGGCGGTCCATTTGCCGCCTACGGCCCGCACTTTTCTGCAGAGGTTCAGTTATACGCGGCGGCGGGATACGTCGTCCTATACGTCAACCCGCGGGGCTCGACGAGTTACGGCTACGACTTTGCTAATGAGATTCATCACAACTATCCGGGGCAGGACTACGATGACCTGATGTCTGGTGTCGACGCCGTGATTGCGAGAGGAATTGTGAAACAAGATCAGTTATTCGTCACAGGCGGATCCGGTGGCGGTGTATTGAGCTCATGGATTGTCGGTAAAACGGACCGGTTTTCGGCCGCTGTAGTTGCAAAGCCGGTCATCAACTGGATCAGCACGACGCTGACAACAGATATCGCTACATTCATGCCGGAGTACTGGTTCGAAAGTCCTCCCTGGGAAGACCCGCAGTCGTACTGGGCGCGCTCACCCCTGTCCCTGGTAGGCAACGTCACCACTCCGACAGCATTGCTGACCGGTGAGCAAGACCATCGCACGCCGATCACGGAGTCTGAGCAGTACTACCAGGCACTGAAACTAAGAAAAGTGGAAACTGCACTGATACGTGTCCCTGAGGCATCACACGGCATAGCGACAAGACCGTCACACCTCATTGCCAAGATTGACAATATCCTGGCTTGGTTCGAGCGCTACACTAACCAGGCTCGAAACAATGAACTGCCGGACTGAAAATGCGCGTGTCGGGTGTTGATTGGCTGCGGGCCATCCATGGCCCTTGCCCTCACTTCGTTCGGGTTGCTTCACGCACCAAATCGGCGATCCTGCCGATTTGTGATGCGGCACCAGTCTAATTGATGTTGGATTCTCGCCCCTCCCAGAATGGTGCGCGCAGTTCCCGTTTCAGTATTTTTCCCGGGCCAGACTTCGGTAGTTCATCTGACGAGAAGCTAATCGCTTTAGGAATTTTGTAGTCGGCGATATATTCGCGACAGAATGCGATTAGCTCTTCAGCGGTCACTTCTTCACGGGTGACGACCACTGCGTGTACGGCTTCGCCCCATTGTTGATCCGGAACGCCGAACACGGCTGCTTCGAGTACCGCAGCATGCTTATACAGCGCTTCTTCGACCTCCGAGCAGTACACGTTTTCGCCGCCGCTTACGATCATGTCTTTGGCACGATCCACCAGGTAAACGTATCCCCCGTCATCCTTGTATCCCATGTCACCTGAGAGATACCAGTCTCCCCGCATCACTTCCGCCGTTTGCTGCGGCTTATTCCAGTATCCCCGCATGATGTTGGGACCGGAGGCCGCCAGTTCACCCACTTCCCCTGTTGGTAGCTCGTCATCATTCTTGTCCACTATCTTTACCCGCGTGCCGATCAACGGCAGGCCACAGGATCGTCCACGGTCCGAATCGACATAATCCTGCTCGTGGCGCAGCCCGGTCAATAACGGCGACGCTTCCGTCATGCCATAAACGTGCAGAAAATCTGCTGTCGGAAAAGCTTCATGCGCGCGCCGGATGACCTCCGTCGCAATTGGCGAGCCGCCGTGCGCTACGACGCGCAATGAACTCACGTCGTGCGGCTCCTTATGTTGTAACTCACTTATCGCCGCAATCATTGCTGGTACGCCCAACGTATGGGAAACGTGATGTTTTTCGATCAGGTCGAGAGCGACAGCTGGATCGAACACTTTGAGCGGAATCTGTGTACTGCACGACCAGATGCCAGAGAGCACGCCGTTCGAACCGGCGGCGTGAAACAGCGGAGCCATTACGAGCATCACGTCATCCGCCGTCGGTGGCGCAAAAATCATGAAGTGAAATGTGTTGACCAGCAGGTTTCTGTGCGTCAACATCACGCCCTTTGAAACACCAGTCGTTCCCCCGGTGTAAAAGAGTCCTGCCAGGTCGTCCTCTGTAACGCCGTCACCCAGACTGGCCTCATCCGCGGTGCTTAAGAGTGAATCGTATTCGTCAGGCATCATCACAACGATGTCGACGAGATCGTGCAACGCGCCCGGATCACGGTCGGTCAGCAGAAATTTGGCGCCCGCGTCCTCCAGCGCATACCGCAACTCCGGCTCGGCGTGACGGGTATTCAAAGGAACAATGACAAAACCGGCCGCCGGTAGTGCGACGTAGCTTTCGATGTATTGCGCGGAATTGGCGGCGAGAATTGCCACACGATCGCCCGGTTGTCCGCCGAGCTTGCCGATAACCGATGCCAGGCGGCAACAACGTGACCACAGCTGTCGATACGTAATCTGCTGGTCTTCGAAAATAACGGCGATACTGTCAGGCGCAATCTGGACTGCGTGCTGTAGTGGACTCACGAAAGTGTGCATAGGAAATCGTCCGTTGCTTATTGTCTTTTCGACGATGTGCGCTATGGCGAGGCCTTGCCGAAGAACTCCAAAGCCGCTGTATCAGCGGTTGCAGCGATAAGGCAACTTGGAAATTCTGCGATCTTCAATACCCTGTCCGGCCATTGACTGCATAAAGTTTGGATATGGGGTGGGATCGAAATGCTCATAGCCCAGATAGGTCGCCATAGTGACAAAGTCGCCGCGTTCGTCGTACTCTGCGAACAGCTGTTCGGCCGATTCGTCGTCACCGATAATCTTGAAGGCGAGCCAATTCACGGAAAGATCGCCCTCATTCTTTACGAGTATCCGGTCATGAAGTTTCTCGGCATCTGCAATACGAAGCTCCGCACAACGCTGCCTGAGTTTGGCCAACTCACGGTTCTCTTCCGGCAAGTCACTGTTGATTAGCATCGGCAGGACTCGACTCGCGCTGTCGATATCGCGAGCCCACAGCAATAATCGATGTGCCTGATAAAGCAGGAGGACATCGTCAGGATACTGATTGATCGCATCCATAGAAACCGTTCGCATGAACTCCGCATCATCGGTGCCGCGCAGCCCCTGTAGCGACCAGTTTGCAAAGTCCCTTGACAAGCCGTCTCGCTCATAGATCCTTTTGATCAACGTATTCAATTCCGCATCTTTGCCCATGCGCCTGAGGAGCACAGCCCGTATACCGGTCTCACGCTCGTCATTAGGTCTTGCTTCCAGGAACTCGGAGATGAGTCGCAGCGCGGATCGATAGTTTAGCTGGGCTTCAGCTTTATTCGCCCGGTAGCGTAATTTTGTCGTTGGGTCCTTCTCATACTGGATAGCTTTGTCCAGCATTTCGTCACGACTCGCCTTCCGCTCTTCCAGCGACAGATCCGTCAAACCGTAGCCGATCTGATTCGTCTCCAGTTGTAGCCGCCAGAATATATAAAGCTGAAAATAGGCAGCTGCAAACTCGGGATCTATTGCAATCGCCCGCTCGGTCGCTTCGCGCGCATTCAGCGCCAGGTAAACGTCTCCGGAAGTCTGGCTTGCACCGATATAGCCGAGGCCCTCGAGATAGGCTTCGAACGCCGGCACAGAACTGGTTCCTGCGGACACCATTTCGGCAAGCGCTTCGGGATCCATCGCCGTATCAAGTGCTTTCGCGATCTGGATAGCGATCTCTTCCTGGATCGCAATCAGGTCGTCCGATATCCGATCAAAGGTTTGCGACCACATATGAAAACCGTCTTGCGCCCGAATCAGTTGTGCCGTGATTCTTAACCGCCCGCCGCCCCGCCGCACCGAGCCTTCGAGAATGTGTTGGACGCCGAGAGCGTCGGCAATTGTCGGAATGTCTGCAGTGGAGCCCTTAAAGGCAAACGATGATGTCCTGGCTGTAACCAACAAATCCGGCGCACGTGCGAGTGCGTTCAGAATTTCTTCGGTCAGGCCATCGGCGAACCACGACTGCTCTTCATCCGAGGACATATTGAGGAACGGCAAGACGGCAATCGAGCGTTTGTTGGGGGTGCTGGTCGAAGCCGCCGCTACATCTGCGAGATTCGCCTCCGCAGAAGAATCAACCGGGGCGACCAGAGTCTGACGTTCCCAAACAAAATAACCAAGCGCCACAACGAGCGCGCCAATGATGACGAAATTCAGCTTACGGCCTGTGAGCGGCGTGATCGATTGTGAACGATCGACGTCCTTTTCGCGTTTGACGCCTTCGGGTGTAAGTTCGAAGGCCCAGGCAAAAAACAGGGCGAGTGGCAGTCCGAGCAGCACAACGACAACAAAAGTCTTCAAAACCCATTCCGGGGCATCGAAATTCTCAAAAGCGAATTCAGCGACTTGCACCAACAGCCAGCCGATGACGATATAAGCGACGCCCACGCGCACCACGTTTCGTCTTTTCAGCTCCGCGAAAAACGACATATCTTTTGGTAGCTCTGCCCCGATAAGAACACATCATACCGGGAAATCGTTTGCGGCCTTAGCCAAATGTGGTGTTCCTGCCTGGCTGTGCCCATTTAGTGCCCAAGTTAACGTTTAAACGACGTTACGTTGCACCATGAAAAGAGCGGGCTTCCGCGTCCCTCTACCGATATCGGGTTACTTGCGATCAGGCATTCTGCGCCAGGCACGTAGCACAGCCGAAACAATTTGCAATTATTTCTGACCGTCGTTTGCCAGCACGAATTTCGCCAGGTCCGCTTTGTACTTCGCCAGCGACGGCGGATGCACGTACATCATGTGGCCCGCTTCGTACATGGCTATTTCGATCCGGGCGCGTTGCTCCTGATCGAGATCCATGTGGTTAACCACGTACTGCATGACGAAGTGCGGCGTTGCAAGATCGAAATAGCCCTGTTGGATCAGTACCTTCATATGCGGATAGAGTGTCATCGTTGTCGCCAGGTCGACGGCCGTGTTGGTTATCAGCGTTTTCTGGCCGCTCGGCAGTGTGTGCAACCAGTCCCAGTCCGTGTACAAGCCGCCCGAAACCACATAGCCCCGTTCCTTCTTGAATCCGAGATCGTTCGTGTAGTAGTGCATGAAACCCGCTTTAAAAGCCGGTGCGACCCCGGCCATGAAAGGATCGTACTGCATCGTCGCGCCGACCCGGTCGATGTTGCGACCCTTGAAACGCGAATCGATCCGGCCGACCGTGACGTCCTGGTCGCGCAGCAGCTCTTGCGTGAAGTGGAAGTGACTGACCCGCAGATTCGAGTGATCCCAATATTCCTCGCTGAGCCCGGTGTAAGCCGACAGCTTCGAAATTACACTCGCGCGTTCGCCGTCTGACAGGATGGTGCCCTTCATCAGCGCCGGCGCATATTCATTGACTGCGAATTGTTCCACCTCTCCGACGAATGCCGCGAAATCGTCAGGGCGATCAGACAGCGCATTGTGATACCACGCCGTCGCGGCCAGCGTCGGCAGGTAGAGCACATGCGGCAGGTCTATCGCAAATCGGTCGCGCGCGGCGGCCGCATCCATGAACGGCGATACGAGGATCACGCCGTTCAGTCCCATGCCATAGTCTGTCAGCAACTTGTATGCGACGCCGCCGGTCCTGATGCCGCCGTAACTTTCGCCGAGCACGAACTTCGGCGAGTTCCAGCGATCGTTGTCGGTAATGAACCGAGCGATGAATTGCGACGAAGCTTCGATATCCTGATCGACGCCCCAGAAATCCTCGCCCGTGCCTTCTCCGGCCGGTTTCGCGTAACCGGTCCCAACCGGGTCCATCATCACGAGATCCGCCACATCGAGGATGCTGAACTCGTTATTCACCGCGCCGAACGGCGCCGGTCCTGTCACCTCCATGTCAACAACCGGAATGCGACGCGGCCCGAGCACGCCCATATGCAGCCAGATCGATGCCGAGCCGGGACCGCCGTTGTAAGCGAACAAGATCGGGCGTTTGCTCGGATCTTCAATGCCATCCCGGATGTAAGCGGTGTAACCGAACAGGCCGTTCGGCTCATCCTCGTCATTGTGTATCAGCGCCAGCCCGGCGGTCGCTGTGTACCGGATCGTTTTGCCGTCGATGCGCACGCTGTGTTGCGTGGTTACAGCCTCTGCCTCAGGTTTCTCCTCCACGCCCATATCGGCGACGTCTTCTTCCTGTGCAAACGCGGCACCGCCAAACATCGATAGCAGAATCATCGTACACAAATATCTTCTCATCGCCGTTACTCCGTTCAAGACCAGTGTCTGATTTGCCGACCGTCGGGACGGCGCCAGTGAATTCCGACGGGCGCCTGCTCGTTGTTGGATGTTCTAATCAGACGCCTGTGCCAGCCTGTCCCGATAGTAACTTGTGCTGCAGCGGTGGTCACGGTCCAGATTCAAAACCGCGTCGGCCAGCCGCGGCTTAATTCAGGGATTTAGCTGCTTAATAAAGTGTCCTCCGCCAGACAGCGTCCCGCTGTCGCAGATTAACCTGGTTCGCGATTTCACTGAAAAGTGGGGAGTATGAAACGATCAATCAGCTTGAATACCTGATTCACCTGATCCGTTCGTTCTTCGTAGGCATTGGCGTTTACAGCGATGACCAACTCCAGTTCCGGAATGACCATTACGGTCTGTTGGCCATAGCCGCGTGCAGCATAGGTACTGAGCACCTGACCACCATGCTCAAAGTAGCCGGTCCACCATTGATATCCGTATCCATCGACTTGCCAGTCCCTTGTACTCGGATTGCTCCATATCAATTCGGTGTACGGCTGAATCGATGCCGCGACCCACTCACTGCTGACGATTTGCTGGCCGTTCCAGCGGCCGCCGTCCATGTACATCTGGCCGAACTTCGCCATGTCTCTCGTGTGCAGATAAAGTCCGCTGCCAAGATTCGGTAGTCCGGTCGGAGTATCAAGCCATTTGACCTGTGTGATACGCAACGGGTCCATCAGATAGGTATTCAAAAAGTCGACAAACGTCAGGGGACTCCGGTTTTGAATGGCCTGGCCCAACGACACAGAAGCTAGAGTGTTATATGCGTATTTAGTCCCCGGGTCCGTTTCCATCGGTAGATCCAGCAAGCCCTTGCTGTAGTCATGGTTGCGGTTGTAAAACCGGATCAGTGCATTGTTCGGGTCGCTGTATGAGGGATTCCATTCATCCCATTGCAGACCAAGGCGCATGGTCAGGACATGTTTCAACGTGATCTGATTTTTGCGTTCGTCCCAGTTGTCGTAACTCGGATAGTCGAAGAGGCTCAGATAGGGTGCGTCCACTCCGTTTATGTCACCCAGATCGATCGCGATCCCAATGAGGATGGAGGCGATGCTCTTAGATGCAGAAAACTGCGCATGCATGGAGAGATCACCGTTGTCCACCCTGCTGTCCTTATCATCCAGCTGCGTCCTGATGGTTTCGTCGAAGACCAGCGCGCCCTGACGGGCGATGGCAATTGAATCAATGATTGGAAACTCCCCCAGGCCGATAGCATTCATCATGTCCTCGAGTGCCTGCACCGACATGCCCTGACTGACGGCGTCGTTAACCGTCCAGCCATCGCCGATGTTTGCCGGCGGCTGGTACGTATAGCCAGTGGCCGGCCCACTGCCGCTTCCATTACCGGGATTCGTTGCACTACCGCCGCCACCGCATGCGGACAGCAACATAAAAAGCACACCTGCGGAGAGCAGGCCGCGTCGAATTCTCTGTTCAGAGATTGAAAATGGCATCACTATCTCCAATACTCTGCCCCCCAAAATTCGACCGAATTATGGGGGTATCGTTCCTTGGATAACGGTGATGAAAGGCCAACTCGCCTGACATCAATCAGGCAGCACAGATTCCTTAATTCGCTTATCGAGCGTACTCTGGAATCGACGTCGATAATCGCTCGGGGAAACGCCAAGAAGTTTGACAAAACTGCGTCGCATTACTTCGGCACTCCCGAATCCGCAGCGCCCCGCAATCCTTTCCATGTCATAGCGGCTGTCTTCCAGGTCCCGCCTGGCGGCTTCGACGCGCACGCGCTGTACATATTTTCCCGGTGTCTCGCCGATTTCCTCGGTAAACATTCGGGCAAAGTTGCGTGCGCTCATGCCGATTTTGTCAGCCAGCCTTTCTACCTCCAGTGACGCTCCGGGGTGGGTCTGAATCCAAACCAACAGCTCCTTGAACCGCTCCGAAGAACATTGCTGTGCGGCGAGTATGTTGCTGAACTGTGATTGACCGCCGGGACGTTTCATGAACATGACCAGTTCCTGAGCAACTGCAAGCGCGACCGCGCGGCCCCAGTCCTCCTCAACCAGGGCCAGGGCGAGATCCATCCCGGCGGTGACGCCCGCTGATGTATAGATTTTTCCCTGCCGGACAAAGATCTCATCGGATCGGACTTTCACGGTCGGATGCTTTTTGCTCAGTTCGTTACAGTAATTCCAGTGAGTTGTGGCGGCGCGTCCATCCAGCAGACCGGCCCGAGCCAATATAAAGGCACCGGTGCAGATAGACACAATGCGCTTTGAACTGGTCTCCATGCCTTTGAGCCATGCAATGACGTCCGGATCTTGCGCTATCGCGGTATAGCCCAGGCCGCCAGAAACGATCAGCGTGTCTGTTGAATCGACGTCCTTATAGCTGCGCTCGCTGATCATCTGCAAACCGGACGACATCATGACCGGTCCTGCAACCGGCGCTATGAGTTCGATTTTGTAAGCGTCCGTCTTGCAGTGGCCGTTGTCCTTCAGCCAACGGGCACTACGGGCGAATACTTCGAGTGGCCCGACAACATCCAGTGTCTGGGCATCCGGATAGGTGAGAATAACGACACGGTGTATTAGCATCTCCGCCATGTTAAACGATCGGCACGACCATTCGATAGGCGGTCACCGTTCAAGGATCAAACTTTCCAGTCCCTGCTTGTGTATTCCATATAATCTGCCGTCTTCTGCGCCACCGAGCGACCGAAATACCGCTCAACCACACGCAACGACAAGTCGATACCCGAGGTCAGGCCGCCGGCCGTCGAGATTTTCTCGTTTTCGACGAAGCGCAGGCCGCGCTCCAGCTGAATCTTCGGGAACTGTTTCGCGAAAGCATCATAAAAATTGTGATGAGTGGTCGCGATCTGGCCATTCAACAGGCCGGCCCGCGCGAGCTGAAACGCACCGGTACAGACAGACAATGTGACATCGGTCTCGGGTGCGACTGCTGCCAGCCATTCGTGAAGGGCGGGGCTGCCCTGCAGCGCCGGGACAACCACCAGATCAGGCTGCGGCGAGTCATCGACGGAGTAATCCGGAATGATATGCAAACCTGCTGTCGCTCGGATCGGGTCTGCGGTTGCCGCCACGGTGAACAGTTCGAATGGCATCTGGTCGCTATGGTTATTGCCACGCGACGGAACCATTACATCCTGAAATACCTCCCAGGGACCTGCAAAATCGATCACCGTTGCATGATTCGCTATCGCGAATGCAACCTTGATCTTGCCAGAGGCCGGGGCCTCCAATGGCAGGCCCTTTACGACCGGGTTGCCCAGCAAGCCTGGTTCTTCCCATGACTGAGGCCTAAGCGTGTCTGTCAATGCTAACGCTGAAGCGCCGGCTCCGAATGCGACAAAATCTCTTCGTTTCATCAGCTTCACCTTTTCATGACTGTTGTCTGGTAACTGACATTAAGAAGGAACACCGGTTGTCATGAATGACAATTAGCCCACGATTACTGCCAAAATTGATCTCACACGATCACGCCAGCGAATGTCTGGACACACGGGCCAGGCTCCGGTTTATGGGATGCAGGTTGACGTCCGCTTCGGGCCGATTCCTGTTGTTATGCTGCCCATAGTGAAGGGCTACGCCAATTACCCGGGAGCTAATGTGTCAGTTGGTAGGCTTTGAGGGCTTCGATGTGCCGCAGGTCTTTTGGCCGCTTGCTGACTTTCTTGTAGTTTGTCACATGCTCTAGTCGAACAAAGGGAAGTCCGTCAATTTCCTCAGCACTGTCGATTAGCTCATCAATGTCAAACTCGCCGATTGCCCATTTGGTACCGAAACTCAGGCGACCATCGCACATCGTAACGACAGTTACATCATATTTGCTCAGGTATTCAAGTTCACCAATTGCCTTTACTCTTTCCCACGCTTGGCCCCGGCAAATGATGTCCAGATCGTTGGAGGCCGGGATGATTCCCCGCACAATCAAAGGGCCGCTTCCGAATATCGCGAAGTCACCAACAGGCAGATTCAAGCTCTTGACCCTGTCAAACAAGGAAATCAACAATTACTCTATGCAAAACTTGCGTCAATTAGCCTATTTTAGGATTTTTGACACTCGGGTACGAATATCCCGAGATCGTGCGTAAAAAACCTCATCTGACATGACTCAGGGGCCTATCCTCTTTGACGTAAAGGAAAATCTTGTAACAGGTGGCCAAGCTCCCCACACTAATGAGATGGCCCCCCAGTTCGAATTTGGAACAATCGGATGGCAAGACAATTGAAAAGAATCCTGATCGTATTTCTTGGTTTTATGTGCGGTGCACAGGCAGATGAACTCACCATTGAGCGGCTGTTCGCCAGTCCGGATATAAGCGGTACCCGCCCGGTAGAGCTCAGATTCTCACCCGACGGTGCGCGGGTGACTTATCTTCGCGGCAAGCAAGATGATCTGCGCCAACAGGATCTGTGGGAGTACAACGTCGCCGACGGCGTCAACCGGATGCTGGTTGACTCCAAAGCGCTCGTTCCCGAAGACGAGCAGCTCGATGAAGTGGAGAAGGCCCGCCGGGAGCGCATGCGCATCGCTGGCAAGGGCATCGTCGAATACACCTGGGCGCCAGATGGCAAGAGCATCTTGTTTCCCCTGGCTGGTGATCTCTATCTCTATGGCCTGGGCGCTGCGGCAGACGAAGCCGTCCGCCGACTGACCAATACGGAAGCCTTCGAAACAGATGCCAAGGTGTCTGAAGGAGGGCGCTACGTATCGTTCGTCCGCAGCCAGAATCTTTTCACCATCGATCTTGAAAGCGGTGAGGAACGGCAACTGACCTCTGACGGCAATGACACGATCCGCAACGGCATGGCGGAATTTATCGCCATGGAGGAAATGGACCGGGATACGGGCTACTGGTGGTCCCCGGATGATCGTTTCGTCGCATTCACACAGGTGGACGAGTCACCGGTAGAACTGGCGAAACGCTATCAAGTTTTCGAGAACAGTTTCAAAGTAACGGAGGAGCGTTACCCCTTCACGGGCAAGAGCAATGTACGCATCAAGCTGGGTGTGCTGGAGTTGTCAACGGGCAAACAGATATGGCTGGACCTGGGTGACGACGAGGACATCTACCTCGCCCGGGTGGACTGGACACCTGATTCATCGACCATCGTGTTCCAGCGTCAGTCGCGAGATCAAAAGCGGCTGGACCTGATGGCTGCGGATCCGGCCAACGGCAAAAGCCGCATTGTGTTAACGGAAACCAGCGACGTCTGGATCAATCTTCACGACAATCTCAGATTCTTGAAGCAATCACCGGGCGAGTTTATCTGGGCGTCAGAGCGGTCCGGGTTCCAGCATTTGTATCGGTATGACCTTAATGGCAGGCAGTTGACCCAAATTACGTCGGGAAAGTGGGTGGTGGATAAATTGCAGGCTATCGACGAGGATCGCGGCGTGTTGTTTTTTGATGGCTTTGCTGACTCGGTACTTGAGAAACACCTGTACGAAACGCCATTGGCCGGTGATGAGGCTATCCGAAAGATCACCTCGCGTCCCGGATGGCACGGAGTCGTGATGGCGGAATCTGGTGGGGCCTACATCGATTCATTCTCCAGCAGATCAACCCCGCCCCGTGTGAGTCTCCATGCCGCCGACGGCTCCCGACTGACCTGGTTGGTGGAGAATCCACTGGACGAGACTCACCCGTATTTCCCCTATCTGGACCGACATCAGGTTCCGGAGATCGGTACGGTCAAAGCCGAGGATGGCCAAACGCTGTACTACTCCATGTTGAAGCCCGTCGATTTCGATCCGGGCAAGCGTTACCCGGTCGTCGTCTACGTTTACGGTGGGCCCGGCGCGCAGATTGTGAACCAACAGTGGGGTCGCGATATCGTCTTCCACGAGTATTTGCAGCAGCAGGGTTACATCGTCTTTTCACTCGACAACCGCGGCAGCGCTCACCGCGGTACGTCCTTCGAGTTTCCTGTTTACAGGCAGATGTCGCGAATCGAGGCACGCGATCAAAAACGCGGCGTTGAGTATCTGAAGACATTGCGATTCGTGGATCCGCAGCGGATCGGCATATATGGATGGTCCTATGGCGGCTACATGACTCTGATGGCCATGATGCAGGCGCCCGATGCATTCAAGGTAGGTGTATCCGGCGCTCCGGTAACCGACTGGCGTTTGTATGACACGCATTACACCGAGCGTTATATGTCGACGCCATCCGCTAATCCCTCAGGTTACGATCTGGCCAACGTGTTGAGCCATGTGGAGCAGCTGCGCGCCCCGTTACTTGTTATTCATGGCATGGCAGATGACAACGTGCTGTTGAATCACAGCACCCTTTTGTTCAGGGAATTGCAAATGAAAGGAATTCCTTTCGAAAGCATGCTGTATCCCGGCGAGACCCACGGCTTCCGGAATCCCGCTATCAAGGTGCATCGCACACGGCTCATGATGAATTTCTTCGACCGGCACCTGAAGGCGCTGCCTCACTGACGGCTCACGGGAGCCTGGCCGAGTAGACTACGGTAATGCAATTATTCTCGGAACTTGGGCGTCGCCGCGTCATTCGCGGAGCGGGCCTTTATGCCGTCGTCGTGTAATCGGGGTCTGTCCCGGGGTCTGTCCCGGGGTCTGTCCCAAATTAGTCCAGGCGCGGGTCAGCGAGTAGACTACGGTAATGCAATTATTCTCGGAACTCGGGCGTCGCCGTGTCATTCGCGGAGCGGGCCTTTATGCCGTCGTCGCATGGATCACGACAGAGGTGTCGGCGACCGTGCTGCCGCTTCTCGGTGTCGCGGAAAGGTACGTGACGGGGATCGTCATCACGCTGGTCGTCCTGTTCCCCATCGTGATGATCCTCGTCTGGGTATACGACATAGGACCGGCGGGCATCCACCGGACACCGGAGCTCAAGGAGGAAGGGAGTCGAGAGGGCAGGCCGGGCATGCTGTTCCACGTGTCTCTGCTCGTGCTGGCGATGGTCGTTCTCGGATACGGCCTGTTCTGGCTTGGCTCGACGCGGGCGCTGCAGTCGACTCCGCGGAGCTCGATCGCGGTATTGCCGTTCCAGAACCTTTCCAACAATGCTGAGAAAGACTATTTCAGCGACGGCATTTCGGAGGAAATCCTCAACCTGCTGGCGCAAGTCAACGGCCTGAGCGTAGCGGCTCGTACCTCATCATTCGCGTATCGCGGCAGCAACGAAGACATACGGACGATCGGCAGTCAACTCGATGTCGAGGCCGTGGTGGAGGGGAGTGTGCGCTGGGCCGAAGGAACCGATCGCGTGCGCGTGACCGTACAGCTCATCGATGCGGCAAGCGGCTATCACCTGTGGTCCAAGAATTACGATCGGGAGTTGAAAGACATTTTCGCAGTACAAAGCGAAATTGCGCGAGCAATTGTCGACGTTCTGCGCATCAAGCTCGGTGCGGAGGAGACCGCATGGCAGGCGCCGACCGAAGATACTGTTGCCTATGACGCGTACCTTCGTGGCCGGCAACTTCTCAATCAAAGACGAGCTGCGCAGGTACGACAGAGCACCGATTTCTTTCATCGCGCGCTGGCGCGCGATCCGGCGTTTGCGTCCGCACAGGCGGCATTAGCCGTTGCCTACATGAGCCTGCCGAGCTTCTCGGATGAACCTGTCGAGCAACTGCATGCGATGGCCGAGGAAGCTGCGCAACGCGCGCTGGCACTGTCGCCGGAGCTTGCCGAAGCGCATGCAGTAAGGGCGAGGCTTGCCCAGCATGCGGGCGACTGGTCTGGTGCACAGTTTGCTTACTTTGCCGCAACCGCGATGGACCCGAATGACGTAACGACGCGCGTGTGGTATTCGGAGTTTCTGCGTGTGGCGGGCAAGCTGACACAGGCGGGAGCACAGTCTGCACAGGCGCTCGAGCTCGATCCGGACAATCCTCTGACTCAGGCGACGACCGCCGCTCAGGCAATGACCCAAGCGGAGGATGAGAAATGTGTGGAGCACGCAAGGAAGGCCAGCGAGCTCGGTTTTTCACGCGTCGTTAACGTCCTCGAAGGCGTGTGTCTGGCACGGCTTGACCGCCTCGACGAAGCCAGCCGCGCATTGCGACCCGCCATCGATCCGCTGCAGAAGGCAAGTGGACTGCGGGCATTTGCAGACGCGCTTCCGGGCTCCGAAGGCCTTGCGGCTGCCGCCCGCGAGGCGCTGGAGCAACAGCATCAGTGGGCGAACGATCCCTGGGCGTTCTGGCTTGCGATCATTGCGGGCGACAAAGACAGGGCGTTTACAGCATTGCGGCAGATGCCTGCTGAGAGCGGCTCCCGGCATTTTGCGCTGCTGTGGATTCCGGAGGCATCCGCGATACGAAGGGATGCAAGATTTCTGGAGTTCATGTCGGAAAGCGGCGTCGCAGAATTATGGCGCTACGAATATCCCGATCTCTGTGATTTGGACGACAACGGCCGGTTCGCGTGTCAGTAATCCGCCGCTCAGGCATTCGATCCCACAGTGCCCGAAACTGTACCCATTTATATAGGTGTATTCCGAATGCACCAAACTTGAAATGAGCATGGACAGTGGCGTGAATTAGGAATACGTTAGCCAGGAGTCTGCGCGGTAGAAAGTATGCCTACTGCGAAAGCTCCACAGCGGTCCATTTTTCCGATCTTTTTCGTTGCGTAATCCCACTATGCGCCTCAAAAGATCGAAAAACTGCCCTCGCTGTGGCACTTTCTCGCTACGGATTTTTCTACCGCGCAGACTCCTAGTACGTGAATTGAAGCGTTCCGGCAGGTCAACGTGGCGGGAGACAGTCATGCGGCGAAAATTAATTGAGGCACTAACGTATCCACGATTGTTTATTTTGGAAAATATCGATCTGGAGGACTGCCCGCAGGACAGACTTTTTGATACTACTTGCGATCGCTGTCGCAGCTGTGACCTGGGACAGGAATGTCACTGGCTGAGCTGCCTTAACAATTTCAACGAACTGGCAAGCAAACCTATCCACACGCTTCACGCCTCATTGCTGTACAGCATCAACCTGATTGAAACGCATAATGAACAAATGCAGCATGACTCCAAAGGCTGTACTTGCGAGTCCTGCAACTGGACCAGGGATGCCCAGAAACTGTCGCAAGAGTTTTCGAGGCGATTCGTCTGGGTGTTTAATACGGACCAGCGCACTCAACAGGCCCAGTAAGTGTCTGCCCGATTGTGAACAGCTGATCGTGAACAGCTGATTCAGTTCCAGAGTCTGCCCGCAAAAAACCTATACGATTTTTTCAACTATCAGGTCGGTTGATCAGGGCATAGAGTAATTGCTCGATCTGGCTGCGCATGTCGTCAGGAGAAATTTGCGCGGCGGTTTTCGGTTTCTGTTCTTCCTCTTTCGATGCGCTTTCGGAATCCAGCAATCTTGGATCCAGTTGAGCCAGCGCACAACTGGCCGCAGAATGCGCATCCGTAATGCTGTCTTTGATATTTTTGGGGCCGCTTGCGCATCCGGCAACATAAATTCCGGGCTGAGACGTGGAAACTCCGGCGCCATTCGTGCCGGTTACTGTTATGTAGCCGTTATCCGCCAGTTCGATACCTGCTGCTTGTGCCAAATCTGCCAGGCCGTCCGGAGGCCCCACATCGGAGCAGAGCACTACCAAGTCATACGTTTCCTTTACAAATCGTTTTTCGGAAAAATCTTCGTACGACACGTCGAGGGTATTTTCCTTCGTCGGTTCCACTTTGAACGTCGCTCCCCAACGCACCTGAACACCTGTCTTATCGGCAAGCTCCTGCACCTCCGACTTTTCGCTGTCTTGAGTCAGTTGGGACAAAACCAGAACCGCAACCGTTTCGACGTCCTGTTCGAGGAGCTGATGCACCTGGCTCGCGACAATGTACAAGGCGAAATGCGAAAGCTCGTCGAGTACCAGCAAAACACTCTCGGGATACTCCTCGTTTGAAGGTTTCGATGCATAGCCACCCGTCGGACCTGGTGACTCCAGCAAGCGCTGAAGTTCGCTCGACATCACGACGTCGGGATGTGCGCTGTATCCGAGTTCACCGAAACTCGCGCTACCTTCGATTTGGAAACCGGGCGCAAGAATTACGGCGCCTACGTGTCGTTCATGGACGGTGTCCAGCGGCAGGTTGAAGAAGATCGCGTTGTCGTCGCAAACTTCCACACATCGCTGGCATGGCAGGTAATTGGGGGGTGTATTGAGACAGTTCTCTATGTCAATGACCCATGCGTCGGGCAGCGTTTCTCCCATCGGCGTATAAATCGCCTTCCTGTATGTCAGGCCGGCATCAAATTCGTTTGCCAGTACGACGGGGCAGACTGCACGGCAAAGTTTGCAGCGGGTGCAGGCGTCCGTTACAAAGCGGGCGCGTTCGTGAATCGATACGGTAAAATTGCCCGGCCGGCCTTCCAGGCTCTCAAGGTTCGCGAGAGTGATGATCTCGATGTTCTCGTTATCCTGCAGTGCCTCGAATAAGGGTGTACTGACTCCTTCTGCCCGGTCACCAATAGCCTCTGCCTCGGTCATCGCCGCTGCCAGCTTGCCGCCAACCACCGGGCCCTGCTCGACGACGATAGCGCGCGCGCCGGCGTTTGCGCATTCCATGGCTGCGTGCAGTCCTGCGATTCCGCCACCAACGATCAGTATCGAGTCGGTCATGACACCCCGGCGCTTTGCGCCAGACTGATGCCGGCATCGAGTGCCTTGATATTGAGATCGACGATCTTCGGTTTCATAATCGTGCGTATCGCCTCTACCATTGAGTCGCGGCTTACCACATTGGTCTTGCCAACCACGTAACCGAGAATCACGACGTTCGTGGCAAGCCGGGTGCCGAGATTTTCGGCGATTTTGGTAGCCGGAATGCCAATGACATCTTTGTCATCCTCGGCGGGAGTAACCAGTCCGGTATCGATGATCAACGTCCCGCCGGCCTTGAGCGACGGGCGAAATTTGACATACGCCTCCTGGAAAAGGACTGCCAGTACATCTGCTTCGATGACGAACGGATAGTCCACCGGCTTATCCGAGATAATAACGTCGGTTTTCGAGGCACCGCCACGCGCTTCGGGTCCGTACGACTGGGTGCAGACAGCTTCCTTGCCGTCGAATATTGCGGCAGCCAGGCCGAGCAGACGGCCGGCAAGCACGATGCCCTGGCCGCCAACGCCGCCGAAGCGGACCTGGCTGGTCGTGCATGCGGAAACATTTTTTGTATCTGACATATTGGCAGCGCTGCGATTCACGGCGCAAAATGCTCGCGTTCGATGTCGACGAAGTTGCCGACGGTTATCGACTTGCTTTCATCAATCAGGTCTATATCGAGTTCTTCGAGGTTCGGCGCGCCGTTCTCGATGCGACACCGCTCGCGATAGATCTCCATTTCATGCAGGCCATCTCCGATATTGTTAGCCCGGCCAAAGCTTGTCGGGCACGGCGCCAGCACTTCAATGAAGCAAAAACCGGTTTTCTCCATCGATCGCAGTATCGCTTCCTGAAACTCCCGCACGTGCAATACGGTCCAACGTGCAACAAATATCGCACCGGTCGCCTTCGCCAGATAGGGCAGATTGAACGGATGCTCCACGGCACCGAATGGCGCAGTCGTTCCCTTCGCGCCGATCGGCGTTGTTGGCCCGACCTGGCCGCCGGTCATGCCGTAATTAAAATTGTTGATGCAGATAATGTTCAGATTGACGTTGCGTCGGGCAGCATGAATAAGATGATTGCCGCCGATCGCCGTCAGGTCACCGTCGCCGCTTATTACGGTCACATTCAGTTCCGGTTTGTAAACCGCGATACCCAGCGCAAACGGCAATGCGCGCCCATGTGTCGAATGGTACGAGTCGACATTCATGTAGCCCGCTGCCCTGCCGCTGCAGCCGATACCGGAAACGCACACGTGCTTGTCCTCATCGATCCCGGACGCGGCGATCGCATGCGCATAACCGTGAATTACGGTACCGATACCGCAGCCCGGACACAGAATGTGCGGCAGGCGATCGGCCCGCAGCAAATGGTCTATCGGGTGTAGGTCTGCAGCAGGATGAATGGTTTGTTCAGTCACGCTCATGATCTGATCATCTCCAGGATTGCATCCGGTACGGGCATGGCGCCGCCGGCATGGTTCAGCCGCTCTACAGGTAATTGCGTCAGCCGCTCGACTTCACGTCGCAACTGACCGAGATTAATTTCGGGGACAATGAACCGCTTCACTTTGCCTTGCTCGATGAGTTCACGAATGCGCTGCTCGGGGAATGGCCATACGGTGATCAGTCTGAGGAGACCGCACTTCAGGCCTTCACTTCGGGCCTGGATGACTGCGTGCCGGGCTGAGCGCGCGGTACATCCGAAC